>Ga0210392_10000127_pt1 | contig 62037 bp, 97 predicted proteins | sample IncBWC30OmetaG_FD_161057 | JGI IMG/M metagenome (GOLD analysis project Ga0210392, IMG submission 161057) | Forest soil microbial communities from Barre Woods Harvard Forest LTER site, Petersham, Massachusetts, United States - Inc-BW-C-30-O ... | reverse complement strand
CCGCCACCCAACCGCCCCGTATTCCCTCCGTCACCCTCTATACCTGCTACCTGAAGGACGACCGGCGGAACACCCGCAAGGACATGGGCGACGACTACACCGGCAAGCCCATCCAGATGGGCACCTGGGAAGACGGCAAGCCGGTCAACAACTGGTCCTACAAAGTGGAACTGGGCGACAAGCTCTATCCCAACCGCCGCACCATTTCCTGGGTAGGCCAGCATATGCTTTATGACGGCCCCAGTTACTACTGGCATGGCCACTTCCCGATCCTGAAACTGACCTTGAATCCCTACCCCTGGACATGGCTAGGGAAGGCTCCGGTCTGGGACCTCCTGCGGCTGCAGACATCGCTCAACCGTCTCCTCCGGGTGGTGGACGACCATGCGGCGCAGGTGGCCCAGCCGGGGTCGATTCATGATAAGAACAGCGTCTCGCGCTCCCAGTTCGATAGCTTCGACACCAGGAGAGCGGGCTATAAGATCTATCAAAACCCCCTCGCCGGTAAGGGAATCCAAATCATCACCCCGCCCCCTCTCGACCAATCGATCTGGGAGCACATCAAGTGGATTCAGACTGAAATGGACGAGCTAAGCGGAGTTAGCGCCATCGAGCAGCTGATGGGGCTGAAGCAGCTTCCTTCTAACGACTCTGTCGAAGCCATCATCCACCAGATGACCCCGGCGATCCGCATGCGTTCCCGCATCCTGGAAGCCTTCACCCGCGAGTTAGCCATGCAATTGGCATATAACTTCTCGCAGTTCTACACCCTGCCCATGCGGGTTGTAGAGCTAGGCCCCGGTGGCGTCACCCAGGACGACTTCGACTTCGACCCCGGCTCCATGATCCCCGATTTCGTTCACGATGCCGATTACGGGGCAGACGGCTCGATCAGCCCCGAAGCCATCCTGCGCGGCCCTATGCCGCGCTGGGACCGTGCCAAGGAATTCCTCCGGCGCTTCGTCTTCAAGATCACTCCCGGTTCCTGGCTGAACTCAGCCCAGGTGGAGCAGAAGATGATCTACCTGCAACTCACCCGCGCCGGTTGGATGGACATCTTCACCCTCTGGGAAGTCCTGGGCATCCCCAACATCGGCGTCCTCCCGGACAACGTGCGAACCATCCCGGAGCGCATCCTCTACCAGCAACAGATGGGCCTTTCCGGCGATATCAACGCCGCTGGGCGCAAGGCTTCGGCCCAGGCTCCCCCGCGAGTAGTTACTAAGGAGAGCTAGTTATGTCGCCGCAGGGCATGCCCGCACCTCCCGACCAGCAATCCGGCATAGCGAATACTCTGGCTGGCAACGACCCACCTGTTAGCGCCTATGGGCAGGAGATGGACCGGTTGCGCCCGATCATGGATGACAAGATCAACAATTTCATGGAAGCCCTGGCTGGTCCAGCACCGGACCAGAATACGCGGGAGCAGGCTCAGGGAATGCTTACCGGCGCACTGGGCATCGATCCCGATGACATCTTGCACCACTATGTCAAATACAAACAGTCGAATCCGGTTCGCCGTGGGCTCACCGATGTCATGGTGCATCACCTTGTTAACTCCAATGCGGATTCCTACGTTAACGATGTGCTGACCAGGAAGATGCCCTGGTTTGAGAATCTGGTGAGGCCGCAGGATGCGGAGATGGTGCGCAGCCCCCAGTCTGAAGCCATCGCTACCTACCAACGTGCGGTTCTTTCCAACCTGCGAAACCTCTTGCAGGACAAGAAGTCCAGGGATGCCGTGATCAAGCACTTGACAGACTTCAGGACGCTGGAACAGCCTATTCCCTTTGTTCGATCCAAGGTGAATTACCTGCCGCCCCCGCCGGAATAGCCAGTTACAAAGTAACTTCCCCTACTACTGTAAGTTTAAGCCCCGTTCCTCCCCACGCTATAAATCAATTCAGTAACATCGAAATGCCTACCTCGCTACCACCGTTGCCCCCGGATATCGGAGATACTTCCAAGGGCGACCCGGACACCCCTTCCGGCGCGTCTGCATTCTCTGGTGGCATGTCCACCTCCATGCAGGCAGTGCAGCAAGTCGAAGACGGGTTGAAGAAGCTTGCCTCTGGCATGCCCTCTCTTCTCCCCATGTGTGCGCAGATGATCTCCCAGCTGCGCATGGCCGTACCCGATGCGTTAGGAGCCGCCGCAGGCGCGTCCCCGGCTGGAGGTCCCACTGGTCCCGCGATCACTGGGATGGGCCAGAATCCGACTGCGCTTCCGCCGCCTCCCCCAACGCAATAGGAACTTATGAACACTTTTAAAGAGTTGATGGTCTCCGAACTAGCCGCCGCTGGCCTTTCTGACGATCAGGTCACCGCCGCGCTGGAGAAGATCTATGCGAACGAGAAGCTCAGCCCGAAGCTCAACGCCCTGGTGAAAACCGCGACTGAGGACTACAACGCCCAGGTAGGGCGCGTGAAGCAATACCAGGACTGGTATCCCCAGGCGAAGGGCGAGTACGACCGCATGGCTGCGGAATACACCAAAGCCATGGAGGAACTGACTGCCTATCGGGCAACCGGTGGCCAGCCCCAGTTCGACGCGACTAAGTACATCTCCCGCGAAGACATGGCCCGTATCATGTTGCAGGAACGCGCCGAAGCAGGCCAGCGTTTCGCCAGCGTCATCAAGGACACTGCCGCAATCACCGCCCGCCACACCGTCCGCTTCAAGGACGAGCCCGACTTCGCGGCCATCGACAAGATTGCGATGGAAAACAATCTTCCCCTGACTGCGGCTTATGAGAAGTACATACAACCCCGCGTCCAGGAGCAGGAAAAGGCGTCCCAGGAAGAGTGGAAGAAGCAACAGCGCGAGGAGATCGAACGCGACCTCCGCTCCCGCTACCAGCTTCCTACGGAGACGGTCCCCGCCGAACAGTCCCCCCTCTATCGCAAGGGGGAGGAAGCGCCCAAGGATATGGATCAAGACTTACTGAACGCTTGGCGCAGCGTTCCCGCGAAACCTTAGTGAGTCCTGGTGACACCGAAGCCGGGGCTTGGGAGAATCTAAATGCCTGACAATCTAGACCAGATTAACGTCACCACCAGACGCTATATCCGTAAAAACCCGGCTTTGGTGGACGATATCTATAACCAGGACCCGTTGAATTACTTCTTGCGCCAGAACCTGCGGGAAGACTTCACCGGCGGCTCCACGATCAACGAAGACTTCCTCTATGCCAGTATGATTGGCGGGGCGTATTTGAAGGGCAAGAACTTCAACGTCTCGCAGCGTCAGACTGAGCAGCAGCTGCGCTTCGACCTGAAGTACCAGCAGATTTCCGTAACCCTCTATCAGGAAGATATCCAGGTCCTGAACAAGGGCGACCTCGCGGCCATCAAGCTCCTGAAGGCCCGCGTGGACCAGGGCTACATGTCTCTTGGTGCCATGGTCTCTATCGGCACCTACATGAACGGAATCACCGCCGGTTTTGTCCCCAACATCAACGGTCTGGCCGAAGCCCTCAACGACGGCTCAACCTTCAGCTGGGACAACAACGTCTACCCCACCTACGGTAGCCTGACCCGCGCCACTTACAGTCCCTCCCTCACTTCGGTCCCCGTCAACCTGAACGGCGGCTCCATCGAGTACGACATCATCGACTCCGGTTACATGGATTGCTTCTACGGCTCCGGCCAATACGAAGCCAATATCATGGTGACCACGCCCAAGGGCTTCTCCTATGTGAAGACCAAGTTCCAGACGCAGCAACGCTTCCAGGACGTGAAGCTGGACGTGGGCGTGGGCTTCCGGGGCCTGAGCTTCAATGGCGCGGTCATGGTGGCTTCCCGCTACTGCCCCGGTTCCTACCTGACCGGTCCTGCCGGTGCGGGCACCAACGATCCGGTGGCGACCACTTTCCTTACGGAAACCTCTAATGGCGCGATCACCGCTTACCCGGACGGCCTGCTCAGTAACAACCGGGAAGTGCTGTTCATCCTCAATGCCCGCAAGCCCTTCCTGAACTACTACGTCTCGACCGATGCCACCTTCGGCGGCGGCTTCCGCGATTTCGTTCCAGCGGCGAACAACACGACTCTCGTGGGCCAAGTCCTCTTAGCCCATAACTTAACGGTCCACCCCCGTTACCACAAACAGATCTATGGATTCGCCAGCTAAGGAGAGGAGACTAACATGCCAAACGTAAATCGATCCCTTGTTCCCTTTCTTGGCCAGACCGGCAATCCCGATACCGCCGTGGAAACATCAACCCCCGGTTATGCCGGTGGCGATCTTGGCACGGCCTGGGACTATAACAACCGGACCTACATGAAGGTCACCCTCGCCGCTGGCTCCAATGCCGGGGCGGCGAACCAGCTGTGCTTCTGGGCTGACCGCGCCAACTATATCGTGACCAACGTCAGTACCCAGGCCAACCTGGGTGGCGTGGCCACCAGCTTCCGCAACAACGTGGCTGGCATCATTCGCGGCACGGTTCCTCCTGGTGCTGGCTTCTTCATCCTGATCCGGGGATACAACATCCCGGTGAAGGAAGCGGGCGCGGCGGCGGGCGGCATGCTGCTCACTGCCAACACCGGCACCAACGCCGATGCCCTTGGCACTGCGGTAGCTACCTACCCCGGCACCCAGGTTATCGGTGTTGTGGTCTCTGCCACTACCGGCGGCAACTGCGGCGCGGATATCGACATCGGAAACATCCCATAAGGAGAAAGATTATGGCCGCAGTCACCGTCAACAAAGTCAAATACAACGTCGATGGAAGCTTACGGGACCAGATCTATAACATCTCCGGCAATAGCGGGGACTTTCTCCAGATTGGCTACTTCAACGTGATGAAGATCGACACCAACCCCGGCAGCCTGATCACTGCCGCTGTTTCCGCCCAGGGGACCATCCCCGGCACCAGCATCATCACGTTCACCTCTAGCGCCGCCATGGTGAATGAAATCGTTGAGGTCCTGGGTAACTAACTTGTGGACGACTTCACCACATGCTGGAATCGGGTTCTGCTGCGCGTACCGGCGGCGGGGCCCGATTTGTCTCAGGACCTGATCCGGGACGCCTTCAATCAGCTGGCGGAACGCCGGGAGTGGACGTGGCTGATGAAGACCAATTCCTTCTATTCGCCCATCTACGTAACCGGTGGCACAGTTTCTGCCATCGACAACTCCGCTGTAGTTACCGGCGTGGGCACCACCTTCATCCAGGACATGGTCACCAAGCAGATCCGCATCGGCGCGATAGGCGGCTCTTCCTACCCGACCTATACCATCACCCAGGTAGTGAGCCCGAACATGCTGGTCCTGGACCGGCCCTGGGTGGGGCCCAGCCTCTCCACCCAAGCCTATGTCGTCTTCCAGTGCTACTTCATCGTTCCCACCGACTTCCAGTACTTTTATTCGGTGGTCAACCCCAGCGGCAACTACCGGCTGAACCATGACGCCACGCAAGCGGAGTTGGATTCTTACGACCCGCAGCGTTCCCAGTCCGGTATCGCTTACGCAATGGCTTACTATGACACTACGCAAAACCACCAAGGGATTATTGGACCAGCCCTTCGCATCCAAGGGAGCGGCTCGACCCCAGTCACCACAACAGCAGTTGGCTACAGCTACCCCGAAGACTCAATCTACTCTATTACGATCACGCAGGGGGGCAACTCCGGGACTGCTCAATTCTCGTGGCTCCAAGACACCGGGACTACGTCAGGCACCGGAGTTATAACGAGCCTCAACCCCATCGACCTCTCTAACGGGGTCCAGGTGTTCTTCCCGGCTGGCGTCTACGTTGCCGGGGATGTCTTTGTGATCTCTTGCCAAGCCGATGCCACGAGCGGCCTGCCGCGCTTTGAGATGTGGCCCCGGCCCATCAACTCCCCCTATGTCTATCCCTACCAGTATGCCTGCAAGCTTCCGGCCCTGAGCGACGAGAATCCGGCCCTGCCGAACTTTGTGGCGCGGCGCGGCGATGTCCTGGTGGAGATGGCCCTTACCAATCTGGCGCTCTGGCCGGGGACCGCCGATTCACCCAACCCCTACCGCGATGTCAACGTGGCCAACATCCATCGCACCACTGCGGAGCGGTTGATCTATGAACTCGAAAAGAAGGATGACGACACCGGCATCAAGAATCTGACTTACCAAGGTCTACCGTATATGGGGCCCTGGCGGGACGGCTCCTGGCTGCAGCGGCACGCATTCTATCCCGACTACTAAGGAGACTTATATGGCTGACGAGAAGATGAAAGGACGCGAACCCGGAGAGGACGGCACCACCGTGGGCCAGATCGACACTCCGATGTGCAGTGCCAACGTGGGAGACAAGAACGGAGGTTCGACCCACTCCTATAAGAGCATCACCAAGAACGCCACTGGAGAGGGCGGCGCGGATATCTTTGGCCCCGGCGAGAACGGCAACTGGGACACGCAGATTGACATCAAAGGCTCTAACAAACCCGGTAAGTACTAGAGGATGACTTGCCGTACACCCAATACACCCAGTCGAGCTTCACTGCGGAACTAGCGCAGATCCTAAGTGATCCGAACCATGTGTATTGGGCCCAGGATGAATTGGTGAGGGCTCTCAACGAGGCCATGCTTTTGTGGGGAGCCATCACCAGCTATTGGACCATCCGCTCTACCTTCACCACTTCCTCAGGAGCCCCCTTTTACGACCTCGCGGCGCAATTCCCTGCGCTCCGCGCCCGCACTTACACTTTCGATGACTTAACCAAGGAGATGCAGTACCACCTCCTGGAGCCCCCTAGCGGCGTGGCGGGCACCGGCATGACCGATCAGTTCACCATCGGCCAGATCACCAATTCCCTATCCCGCCGCCGCAACGAGTTTGTCATCGACTCGCGCATCCCCCTGACCTTCGCCGTGATCCCCGGTCCCGTGCCCCCGGCCAATCAAGTGACCCTTTCCCAGTCGGTGGCGTTGATCGCCCGCGCCGCCTGGATCGATACAGCCACGGGCAAGATTACGCCCCTGCGCCGCACCGATAGTTTCGCGGCCCAGTCTTACCGGCCCAACTGGAACCTGACCCCGGCCAAGCCCTACGGCTACTCCCAGGTGGAAGCCATGCCGGGGACCATGAACGTGATTCCCCCTCCCATCGCTGCGGGTAGCATCCATCTCACCTATGCCCAGACTCTGCAGCTGAGCGTAGCCGCCGCTACCCCCTTCCTGGTCCCCGATGAACTGGTGTGCGCTCTGAAGTATGGCGCGTTGAACGATGTGCTCTGCACCAACTCGCAGGGCTTCGATCCGATCCGCAGCAAGTATTGCGAGGAGCGCTATAGCTCTCTCCTGGATCTGGCCGTCCTGCACCGCTCAGTGATCCAGGTGCGTGTGAGCAACAAGCTGATGCCTTTGGACACCTTGGCCAGCCTGGACTCGCACAAGCCCTACTGGCAGACGGCTACGGGCATCCCGCAGATCGCGGCCTGCGCTTACGACCTCTTAGCCTTCTACAAGGTGCCCAACAGCGCTTACACGATTACCTGCGATCTGGTGCAGTCCGCGCCCATCCCCCACCTTCCCGGCGACTTCATCCAGCTAGGCCCCGAAGAGATGCCCTACATCTTCGACTACTGCAGGCACGTCTTGCAGATCAAAGTCGGTGGCGTCGAGTTTGTCCAGTCCATGCCCCTCCTGGACAACTTCCTGAAAGGCGCGACCCAGCGCAGCAAGCTGATCACTTACAAGGCCCGCTACCTAACTCCGCTGTTCAGCCAGTCCCAGAAGGAGGAGCAGGAAGCCCCTGCCGCATAAGCATGCCGGAATTCCAGAGGAAGCCATCCCGTTTCACACACAAGGGCATGCAGTGGAACCGCACCATCGACACCATCCCGGACGGGCAGGTTCTCTATGCGAAGAATGTCCGCATCACCCAGCAGGAAACCATAGAGACCCGTCCCGGCCTTGCCGATTTCGCCAATCTCGCTGGAGGGGGACGCCGCTTCATCCATTCGATTGCGGTCCTCAACAACTCCAACACTGACTTAGTCGGTTTCACCAAGGTCTACACCCTGGGAGTCAACGAGGGCGGAACCTTCAACCAGTTCTATGTGGGAGCCACGCCAGCCGATCTGCTCAACACCAGCTTGAACCCGATCCGTATTCCGGTCTCGACCAACAACGTGCTCTCCGGCAACCCCGTTTCCTTTGTGGATATGGCCCCGGTGGGAACCAACATCGGGTGGAAGTATGTGGGAGACGCCAACCTCAACTTCTCGATAGGCTATTACCCCGGCGACACCACGGCGCACATGGCGCGGGCCATCACCCAGGGCATCACCCCGCCAATCAACACTACAATCCCCACCCCCGGCGATCCCGGCCCCCTGGTGGGCTCCTACCAGTGGGCCTTCGCCTATCGCAACAAGTGGACCGGCGCGAAGAGCAACCCATCGGCCCTGACCCGCGTCTCCCTGGCCACTCCCGGACTGGTCCTGGACGGCACCACGCACGGTGTCGGTGTGGTGCAGGCTCCCTCTACTCCCATCGACCCGCAGACCGGAAACCCGGACTTTAACATCCTGATCGATATCTACCGCTGGGGCGGCACGATCTTCGACTATCGCTATGTGGGTACGGTGAACGGCCCCGGCAACACGCTCTTCTACGACAACCTCCCGGACGCGCAGATCGCCACCGCTCCCCGGCCCCCCAGCGTGCTCGACCCGATAACCGGCGTGGCCCGTCCCAACCTGCTCCGGCCCTTTGTGGTCCAGGTGAACGCGGTCTATAGCGTATCCCCGGACCAGATCTTTAAGCAGGCAAATGGTACCTGGGTCCTGACCAGTGCGAATGATCAGTTCGATGTCAACTGGCTCCCCGGCAGTCTGATCTCCATCGACAACCAAGCCTATACGATCTATCAGGTAATCAGCCCTACGGAGCTAGAGATCACTGAGGATGTCAGTGCTTTCCTGGTGAGTTCCCAGTATTACCCCTGGGCCACGGCGACGGGCACCCTGAAAGCCGGAGCCGCCTTGCCTCACATGTGGGGCCCCTATGGCACGGGCGGCACGGGCGGCGCTTACATCTTCGGTTGTGGTGGCACCCATGCCGATTCCGGCACTCTCTACTGGACCAACGGCAACGACCCGGACTCCACCGACCTTCCCAACTCGTTGATCGTTACCAGCCCCTCAGAGCCCCTGCGCGGTGGCTGTGTCTATGACGGCACCCCCTTTGTCTTCTCGACAGAGCGCATGTTCCGCATCTACCCCTCCTCAGTTGCCGGTCAGTTCACCGTGCAGGAGGTCCCCGGCGGCAAGGGTCTCTGGGCCGAATACTCTCTCACCGTCCAGAGCACTGGCAATCCCGCAGACCAGAGCATTACCTGGGTAGGCAAGGACGGCATCTACGACTGGTCCACTTCCGCCGGTCTGGTCTCCCTGACCGACCGTGACCTCTACCCCTTCTTCCCCCACGATGACCAGCCTGGAGTCCCCGTCTCGACGCTGTTCCCGATGATCGCGGAGCCGCCCTCGCGTCCCGTCAACCCGCCCGATTACTCCAGTTCCAACCAGATGCGCTACCACCGGCTCTGCTGGTTCATGGGGGAGTTGTTCTACGACTATGTCTGCCTGAGTAACGACCTGAGCAGCAACGTCTATAACACCCTGGTCTTCGACTCCAAGCAGGCCAACGGCTGGGTCAGTATCGACCAATACGCCAGTGCCACTTCAGGGGTCTCAATGACACCCGTCTGCCACGGCATCGAGATCGCGGGGAACAACCTGCTCATCGGCGTGGGGACCGACCTGATGAATTACCGCAACCCCACCTTCGACGACGCCGGGGCCGGAATGGACTGCAGGCTGATCACCCGCCAGGACGACCTGGGCGATCCCCGCGTGCGCAAGCTCTATGGCGACTACATGATCGATGCCGCCGCCGGAAGCATCCTGAGCGGTATCCGCGTTACCCCCTGGATCGACATCTCCGGCAGTAGCCTGACCTCGCAGAACCTGGGTGCCATCAACCGTACCCAGGCGATCTATTCCACCGAACCGAACGGGCTGGGGATTCTCTCCACCAGCTGGGGCTTCGACATCGAGTGGGTAAGCGCCGGAAACGCAACCGCCGTCTTATACCAGTACGAGTACACCTATGTTCCCAAGCCGATTATCACCACTCTTCTGGCCACTGATAAGACCGATGACGGCTACCTGGGAGCCAAGTATCTGCGCGGCTTGTGCATCGAGGCGAACACCTTCAACTCCCCCCGCGTCGTCAACGTCCTGCTCGACGACACAGTCGTCGCCACTCTCTCAGTCACCGCCAATGGCCAGCAGGAACTGCCTTTTGCAATCACCCCCGCCGTGGGCTCAGAGATGCAGCTGCAGCCCACAGACGCCAACACCTGGGAGTTATTTAGCATTCGGTGGGTTTGGGAGAAGTGGCCTGATCTAACTGCTATCGAGAGCAGCTGGCTCGACCTGGGCACCACCAAGCCCAAGTACATCCGCGCCTTCACCGTGCCGGTCTCAGGGCCCGCCGCTCCTGCGCTGGGCTTCGCCTGCTACTACAACGCCGATGGCACTGAGAACGTCTATGTCACCGCCCCAGTCTCTCCCCAATCTCTTACTATCAAGAGCGCCGCCCAATACTCTTTCAGCCCGCCTATCTTGGCGCATCAGCTGAAGCTGGTCCCTTCCAGCCCCTGCCGCGTCTGGTACGAGGAGATCAAATGGGATGGCGAAGAGTGGCCGGAAAGCGCCATCCTCTACGGCCCCGTGGAGAACCTGGGCACCAGCGGTGCCAAATACTTGCGCGGCTTCGAATTGCCCATTGAGACCAACGGCAATCCGGTGACGATGTCTATCCTGTATGACCAGCAACCCACAGATGGCACCGGCAATACCCAGTCTGTGAACTTCGCTCCTTTGAGCACCGACTCGCTGAGTAAGAATGTCTTCCCGGTGAACCCCGTTCCGCCGATCATCGCGCATGAGTTCCAGCTGCGCAGTGAGCAACCCGCCCGCTTCTGGTATAGCGAGATCAAGTGGGACTTCGAACCCTGGCCGGAGTTCAGCACGGGGCGCAGCCCCTGGTATACCGCCGGTACGATCTCAGCTAAGTTTGTTCGCGGCATCACTATCCCCGTGGATACCGGTGGCGTGGCGGTCCTGTTCGATCTCCACACCGATACCGGCGCGGACATCGTCTTCGGGCCCTTCACTACCACAGCCGCTGTGAAGACCTCTGTCTATTGCGGCTTCACCGTCCCCCTGATTTTCCACGAGTGCCAGATCACGCCCAGGGCCCAGTGCCGCATCTGGGAGCAGGAGATCAAGTGGGACGCCGATGAGTGGCCTGAGTTAGAGGTGGAGTCCTCAGGCTGGCTAGACAACGGCACCCCCTCCGCTAAGTACATCCGGGGGATTACGCTTCCCATCGAGACCAACGGCCAGCCGGTGATGTTCGACTTATATACCGATACGGGGCAAGCGGTGCCCTTCGGTCCCTTTACCACTGCTATTTCAGTGAAGACGTCAGTCTATTGCAGCTTCCCGGTCCCCTTGGTGATCCACCAGTTCCGCATCCAGCCGCGCACTTCAGCCCGCGTCTGGTACGGCGAGATCAAGTGGGATGCGGACCCCTGGCCGGAGAAAGAGACCGAATCCTCCTCCTGGACAGATGCCGGTTACCAGGGCGCGAAGTTCATGCAGGGCGTTGTCTTCCCCATGGACACGGGCGGGCAATCGGTGATGTTCGATCTGACTACGGATGTGGGCACCTTCCCCGTGGGCCCCTTCACCACCCCTGCCGGTCAGAAGACAACCATGGCCTTCAGCTTCCCCACTCCCTTCATCTGCCACAACCTGCAACTGACCCCGCGCACTCCCTGCAGTGTCTTCTACGACGAGGTCAAGTGGGTCTGGGAGCCGGAGCCCGAACTGGTTACCACTTACACCACCCAGCCCACCGACCATGACTTACCTGGGTATAACTACCTCTTCGACTGCTATATAGCCTACATAGGTTCCGCGGACGCTCCTAACTTTACCGTGACCACTGAATACGGGAGCATCACTTATGTCTTGCCGGTGTCGAACGGCGTCTATACTCGAGCCTACTTACTGCTCAACCCGCAGAAGTCCAAGTGGAAGTCTTACTCGATCACCTCGACCGGCGGCATCCGCCTCTTCCTGAAGGACTGCGAAGTGCGCTGTAAGAACTGGACTGACAAGGGCAACTACCCCTCTGCCTTCACTTCGCATACGCCATTCGGCGCTGAGTCGCGCATGGTGGGAGCCAGGATCTAGATGAGCATCATCTATCCCCAACTCGATGGCGTGAAGATCAACGAGGACCGGACTCTGCCGGTGTCGCTGATCCAGGCCATCCGCAAAGCCTACGACTATCTCGCGGCCAGCGAGAACGGTACGGCGGCGAGTGGGGGAGGTGGAGGTGGTGGTGGCGGCGGGGGCGGCGGCACCGATGTGACGGGGCCGGTTACCGGCTTCACTTCGGCAGGGGAGATAGGCACCCGCTATGCCGGGAACCAGGACCGGCTGGTCCACATGACGCTTGGCGTCGTCCCTATCGTTCCGGTGCCGCAGAGCGTCACCCTCCTGGTCTCCCAGGACGGCGGCGGAAGCTGGACCTGGAATGGTTCCCAACGCATGCTCACCGTGGGTCAGACCTTGAAGCTGGACCAGCTGGCCCCCGCGCAGACCGGCAACTGGATGGTGGCGGCGGTAGCAGGCAGTCTGGGCGGCAACCCCGCCCCGTTCCCCGATAGCCAGTTGAACACCCTGTATCCTGGCGCAATCCGCTCGACTCCCTTCCAGGTGCTGGGCCTGAGTACGCCCCTCGCCAGCACCGGGATCACCGCTACCATCGGCTCCCAATACAACGTCATCTCCGCAGACGGCTTCTCCCAGTACGGCATCATCCCCGGCCTGACCTACACCGATCCGGTCATTGGCGACTACTTCTTTGTCCGCGTCACGGTGGAGAATTTCAACGCAGCCAATGTTTCCATCGTTCCCGAACAGCCTTATGGCGGCACGCAGATCACCGGGGGCAGTCACACGCTGCACGATCTTCCCGTTACCTACATTTCCGGTCTCGCCTATATTCGCTTCCGTTTCTATGTAGCCAACCGTAACTCGCAAGGTGCCGGGGACTTTACGAACACCACCACCAACACGCTCCAGATGGTGGCTTTCAACGGCAACCCCACCCTGGCCAACCACTACGACGTTCCGATCACCATTCCGCCGTTCACCCCCATTGACCCAGGGGACGCCTTTAACGTTCTGTCGGTGACGGCTTCTGAGGTTGGTCCCCGCTATCAGGACATCAAGCAAGGCCTGCACACCACGGTGGGTATCATCCCCGTCATCGACCACGATTACTCCAGCCCGCGCACCGTGACCATCTGGTTGTACTACGGCAAGCAGACGCCAGTCTGGCAGGGCTGGTACAGCCTGACCGCAGCAGGGCAGGTAATCCGCATCGGGGACTCCAACCTGGGCACTGACGGCACCCGCGAGAGCGGCGATGTCTGGGTGCCGATGAATACCGGCGAGGGCAACTGGATCTGCTACTGCGGCGCGGGCAAGATCTCTAGCGGCATCGACCCCACCATCTATGCCACGGTGCATTTCACGGTGCCCCCGGTGGGCCCCTGTTCTCCCACCGGCACCACGGGTGCGCAGTTTGTCAATAACCCAGCCACCAACGACATCATCGACTACAGCCTGTACGATCCCGGCATCTGGCACTGGGAGTATTACATGCTGCAGTGGGTGCCGCCGCCCGTGTCGGTCGATCCCAACCTCTGGTTCACTTTGATCACGGTTCAAAAGGGCGCAACGGTAAGTGGCGTCTGGCATCCTGCTCCCGACCCGGAAGGCGCTAACACAGACCCCACCGGCCAATTTTTGGGGCGGGTGCATGACGAGATTACGCAGCTTCCCGGTCTGGCGCGGGATCAGACCGCGCTCTTACAGAAGTACGGCCATAGCCCTGCCACCTGGGACATCCCTCCCACAGAGAACCCGGATGGCACTCCCAACATCTATCGCGAGTTTCGTTTCCTGATCTATAACGTGTCGCGTTTGGGCACCGACTCTTCGGGCTCCGGCGGTGCTGGCACTTACACCCTGGAGACGCAGTGTTGGCCGGGGGGCGCGGATCACTTCATCCTAATTCCTCAGTCTCCCAGTGCCGCGCTCAATATGAAAGCGGCCAACCCAGCGACGATCACCCTGCCCCTTACCGGCGGCAACGGCCAGCCTCTGACGATTGGACCTGGAGAGATCAGCAACATCTATCTGGGAGACCAAGTAGTCCATGCCAATAACATGGCTGCAGCTGCGATCACTGTAAGCAACGATGCCTTGGCTGCGGGCTCAGTGGTAGACCCTAAGATCGTCAGTCTTGGCATCAACAAAGTCACCTATGGCACGAGCGTATTCGCGGGAGACGTAGTGCTCACTCGCGGGCCAGGGGAGCCGGTCATCTATCTGAAAGCTGCAACCTCTGGCTCTGACCCCGCGCAGAACCCAACCGGCATCTACCTATTCGGGCAGAGCGATCCCTCCACCGGCACTGCTGGACTCACCGCTCACCCCTATGCCGTATTCCAGAGCGGTGGTCTCTCCTTCTTCTCTGGAGGGACCGGTCCTCAAGTCCTCCTGGCTTCAACGGGGCTTACCATCTGGACGGTCCAGGGAGACACCACTCACCCCTACTTCACCGTCACTGCTACGGCGCTGACATTCGTCAACGGCCCCAACAGCGTCACCATCAACAGCAACGCGCTGGCCTTTGTGGATGGCAGCAACAGCAACGTGTTGAACATGAGTACCGCTGGGGTCACCCTCTCCCATGGCACTAATAAGATGGTGATCACCCCAAGCCAACTCCAGCTGCAGCTGAACAACGTCTCCCAGATTCTGCTTGATGCTACTAATGGCATTACAGTTTCTAACGGTGGTGCCGCCAGCGTTGTAATCACCCCAACAACGATCAATATCAGCAATAACACTAGTCAGGTGCTGATCACCGCAGGCTCTGTGCAGATCACCAACGGAAGCCTGAACTCCCCGTCGATCAGCGGTGGCTCGATCACCGGCACCTCGCTGAGCGTTACGACCAGCGGCGGGAACATCGTCAACATCTCTAACTCAACCAGCGGCGTTGAGGTATCGAGTGGCGGCGGATCGAATATCACCCACCTTGGGTCCACGGTGATCTCGATCTACAGTGGGGCTGTTGGCTCTGAACTATCTCCAACCACGCTACTTGTGGGGCGGGGCGGTATTGCCCCTACTATTCTCACTATCGGCTTAAATGCGAATGACGGCTCGATGCATATCGGTAGCAAGACCGTGATTAGCGCCGGTCAGATCTGGACACAGGGTGTGCAGTGTACCGATCACATATTCGGGAATGACTTTGGGATTAGCAGTATCTCCGTTGGCTGGCCGCAAACAGCCGCAAGCGGCTCCCCTGTTCCGCCGGGAGGGTATGGCCCTGGCTTGGCTCAGGGAACCGTGCGTACCTTCCTCACTGGTGATGGAAGAACGGCTTATGTCTGCGGTGGTCTGATTCTCAATGTGGTGTGACGCTTATGGAAAACGTACAGAACGAATACGAACTAACAACCGATGAACTGGGCATGATCAAGCCCATGATTGAAGCCGTGGAGACCATGCAGAAGGAGACCCAGGCCGTGCTCCGCGCCATCACTCGCCTGCGTAACTTACAGGGTAACTGGAACCTCGTGGGTGACAAGCTGGTCAAGATCGAGCCCAACGGAAACCACCAATGAGCACCGTCTTTGCGACCGTAGCCACTCCCGGCCCTCAAGGCCCTCCTGGTCCAGCCGGTCCTGCCGGAGTCTCGCCGGTCTGGATCGTCGCCGCTGGAGTCCCCGCCAATACGCTGGGCTCGAACGGGGACATGTACCTGAACAATCTGACGGGAGACGTCTATGGTCCAAAGGCGGGTGGAGTCTGGGGGCCCATCGTCTGTAATATCAAGGGCCCTACCGGAACCCCCGGTTACTCGCCACAGTACATTGTCGCCGCCGGTCCTCCTTCACCAGCTACCGGGGCCAATGGGGATATGTACATCGACTCAACCACGAGTAATGTCTACGGCCCTAAGACCGGCGGCTCCTGGGGAGGTGTGGTCTGTAACATCAAAGGAGCCACTGGGGCCACGGGAGCACAAGGCCCTCCCGGTGTGGCCTATACTCCCAAAGGCGCATGGGCAGTGGGCACCACTTACGCTCAAGGCGACATGGTCAGTGATCTCAATGTGGCCTATATTTCCCTGCAATCGGGCAATGTAGGACACACCCCGGCAAGCTCTCCCACATGGTGGGAATCGATAGGGGCTGGATCGCAGACCCCATGGCTGAGTAACATTGACGGCGCAACATTCAACCTCAGCAACGCAGGCCGGATTGGTATAGGGACCACTGCACCTATCTGGCCGCTTCACGTAAGCTCTTCTGGAGCCGCTGTTGGGCTGTTCGAGGGCTTTGGTGGAGCGGGCGGTTATATCCAGGGCCGCTCTGCGCGGAGTACGAGTGCCGCACCAACACCACCGCAGTTAGACGATGTTCTTTTGGGTTTGAATAGCGCAGGGTGGGATACCTCAGCTTGGGGCGGATCAAGTCAGATAACAATCAGGGCGGCGGAAACCTTTAGCGCGACGGGCCATGGCAGTTACATTGCTTTCTACACCATTGCACCTGGAACGGTTGCGTTGCCAGAGCGCATGCGGATTACCGCAACCGGCAATGTGGGCATCGGCTGCATACCTGCAAATTTGCTGGATGTTGGTACTGGCGCGATTGGCGCGGTTGGTGGTGTTCAAGCTACAGTTACCAGTAACGTTGCAAATAGCGGTATCAGCATAGGCCAGAGCAATGCGAACCGTGGACGCATGTTATGGTTCTACAACGCGACTCCAGCCTCTGCGTATATGACGGTAGAGTCTCTTGGTAGTAATCCGCTTTGCTTGCAAACTCTGGGCGGCAATGTGGGCATCGGCAACACGATGACAACCTTGCCGGATGCGGCAGCCAACAACCTTCAGGTACTCATTGGCAATACGGCATCGGCAACTGACGTCGCCACTGAACTTCACATCGCTGGACGCGCCACAGTTTCAGGTAATGCGGTGGGCCTGCTGGGCTTCCCGAATTACGCAATCTCTGCGACAGACAAGCGGCTTGCGGCGATCACAGGCAATGCAGTTGGAGGGATTGATTCAGGCAACCTTGTGTTCTACACGATGAGCACCGGCACTCTTGGGGAACGGATGCGGATCACGAGTGTTGGACGTATCGGCATTGGGACCAGTACCCCAAATGGCAACGTAGAAATTATCGGTACAGACCTTGCGCCAAGCAGTGGAGGGGGCACGTTACTTGTTGCTGGCCCAACGAGTAACTCAAGGCTGGCCTTTGGCTATAGTGCCACCGGGGATTATGGCTGGTTACAGGCGCAGCATGTTGGCACGGGCTGGGCATCGCTGCTACTTAATTCTGCGGGCGGCAGTGTGGGGATAGGAACGGCGGCACCAAGTGGGCAGTTTAACGTACATAATTCGGCTGGACTCACTCAAACGTTCTTGACCTGTGCCGCAGGTTACGCTTCATATCTGGAAATCGGTGTTCCTGGACAAACCGTCGATATCAATTCTGATGCGTCAGGAAATATGAGCATTGGCTGTTTTGGTTTGGTTTCCGGCGTAATCCAGATGATCCGTTCCGGTTCCGTTGCCAGTACGTTGGTTGTTACTTCTGGCAAAATAGGCATTGGCAAAACCCCTGCTTACGCCGTAGATGCCGCTGGTGACGTGAACTGCACAGGCGTGTACCGCATCAATGGAACGCCGATCAGCGGTGGTCTCTCCACCCAGAGTGTGGTTACCGGTTCGCGGGCGCTTGGCTCTAACTATCCGAACTCCACCGGCAAAGCTATGTGGGTGACTGTGATGCTCAGTCTTCCAAATAGCGGCACATCGGTTACCGCTTATAGTGATTCAGGCACCGTGCCTGGGACGGCAATTACAGTGGCGACAAATCCGGTTAGTAGTAATGGATTTCAAACGGTGATCTCGTTGTGGGTGCTACCAGGGAATTACTATCGGCTCCAGAATGTTGGCACGGGAATATCTGTTCAGACCTGGGTTGAATATTCTTAGAAGGGTATCAAACTATGACTTACACCGAATCAGCAGCACTCATGATGGACCCGGAGTTCCGGGGCAGGATCAAGGTTGCCTGCCTCAAATATGCCGATAGCATTATCGGTGAGCCCACCGGCACTGCGGCCCACAACACGCGCTTGCGTTGGGCCGCAAACTGTATGCAGCAACCGGATATGGTTGCCTCACAGGTGCAGCCGCCCACCGTGATGGATGCCGCAGTGCAGGCCGATGGTCCCACGATCAGTGATACGGATCTGCAAGCTAGCGTGGAAGTCACGGTCAACAAGATGATGTAGCTGATCCTGATGGACGTAGTTAGGGGACTGGAAGACTGGTCCCCATAATATAGAGGGGGCTTATTATGTTTCCCGGTCTGACCAATCTGAAGACTCCTGGAGCGCCGCCGGTCAATTCAAGCGGCCTGAGCGGCGACAACCAAATGCAGGGCGGGATCGCCACGCAGAACCTGGGCGGCAACTCGCTTACGGAGATGATGCGCAGCCTGCAGAACTGGCTCTCCACTTCGGGGACCGGCTCCTACCAGACTGGGCAGGGCGTCACCGCCGCTGGCATCCCCGGCTTCGGGACGGCGGGCGACACCACCGGCACGGCCCTCGACACCACCAAGGCGGCTTCCTCCACCCTGGACCCCGCGCAGAGCTATTGGAGCAAGCTGCTCAGCGGGGACACAGCCACCACCAACGCAGCCATGGCCCCCACCATCACCCAGGCCGGTCTGAACTATGCCAACGCCAACACCAACATCAACCAGAACACGCCTCGCGGCGGGTTTGCCGGTGTGGTAAGCGCGGGGCTCCCGCAGGCTGAAGCCAGGGAGGTGAATAACCAGCTGTATTCCCTGCAGCCCACAGCGGCCACTAACCTGAACACGATTGCGCAGACACGCAACGCCATCGGCGGAACGCAGAGTAACATCGCCGGTATCCAGGGGCAGTTGGCCAACTGGCTCTCCAGCCTGGGCGTGGATATCAGCAAGCTGGGACTCACTGGGCTGCAAACCGCTAACGATAGCCTGATGACCGGCAGGGGGCAGGATGTGGGAGAACATAACGCCAGCATGAGCATGGCCGGTCAACTGGCTTCCGGCCTGGAAAGCGGTATCACCAGTGGTGTTACCACCGGCATGAATAACAACACCACGAAGAGCATCTGGGGGAGTTAACTTATGGGTGGAATCATTGGAGCACTAATCGGCAGACATCTGGCGCACACCGAAGAGCAGCATCAAGCCGCACGGCAACTGACCTTCGCTCCCGTGGCCAGCTATCTCAGGGACGCTGCATCTTCGCAGTACACCCCGGAGCAAGTGGACCAAGCCCTTGAAGCCGGGATGAAGATGAACTACTTCCCCAAGGACTTCAAGAGCGTCATCGGCCCCATGATCGAGGCGGGCAAGAGCAAGTGGCAGGCCGCTCGAAACCTGGAGGTGATGAACCGTCTCCAGGGGAACCCGTGGGGTGCCATCGGCGGCGGTGCCGGTGGCGGGCAGGACAAGGGGGTTCCCACCATGACCCCCGGCGCTCCGGCTCCCGCTCCTACGCCCGCCCCAGCTGCAGCGGCTCCCGCGCCAGCCCCGCCCGTGTCGATCCCCGGCATGCCGCAGCCGCCTGGGGCCGGGATCGTGCCCCCCGCGCCACCTCCGGTGGCCTTTGCCCAACCGGCTCCGGTAGCGCGGCCCCCGGTTCCCGGTGCGCCCCCAGGGAGCGCCTTCGCGGGGAATCCCTTGATCTCCCCTCTTGTCCCTTTCGCTAACGGAGTAGGTACCGGTCCTGCTCCGATCCCAGGCGAAAAACCGGCCATGCAGATGGGCTCCCAAGTTAGCACCACCGGCTTCGGCGGGCCTGCTACGGGACCGATTCCACCGGCCCCTTCCACTGCCGCTCCGGCGGCGGCTCCGGCTCCGGCGCAGCCTGCGCCATTGAAGTACCCGGATGCTCCTCCAGAGTTCTGGATTGCGGGACGCGGTCCTGGGGATATCGGCGCAGCCGCCGCCGCCAAGGAGCGGCCTTCGCTGGAGCAGGCGAACCAGCTGGCTCTACAGCAAAGCGATGCCCTCTACCAGCAACAGCTGCAACATAGGATTGCAGAAGAGCAACGTATGACCAATCTGGTTCAGAATGACCCGGAACTGAAGAAGGTCTACGACTCTCTGAACCCGCTGCAGAAAGCTGAAATGCGGCTGCGGCTGATGGGCGTGCAGGGGCAGATGAGCAACTATGCCCGCCCCACAATTCTGCCGCACAGTGTGATTAAAGGTGATGAGTTTCCTCCCGGTTCCTTAACCGTTGACGGCAATCCAATCGATTCTAACAGGTGGTACACGCAACAGCAGGACATTAGTAACAACGAAGTCCGGGGCATTCCAACCACTCCTACTCTCACTAAGACCAGGGTGCTTACTGCGGATGGAAGAGCGTTGTTGGCGTTCACCGATCCACGGGGTGATATTGATCATGTGATTAGCGAAGCCGATAACTCTCCCATCGTTGATCCCCGCATGCTGGCAACGGTACGCTCCGCACTGGAGAACCGGACGATTATCACGGTAGATAAGAGCGGCAAACCAACCACCAGCATTATCCAGGTCCCGGTTACTTCCAAGGTTCAAAAGAGTCTTCCTGGCGGGCGTGTGGTTGCCCCGGCTGCGGGGACTGGGGGTGCCGCTGCGCCTGCTACAGCTGCGCCAGCCGCTCCGGCGGGGGCCGGTGGCGGGCCCCGTGTGGTGGCGTCCTTTCCGAAGCCGCTTACCGCCGCTACCCAGCGTTCCGCCGAATTCGCCCAGACTGTTCAGAAGCATGTTCCCAGGATTGAGGAGTTAATCAACTCGCTGGAGAACGATCCGAAGGGGAACCAGCTGGGCGTGATTGCCAGCCGCTGGAAGGATTTCATGGCGGGGAAGGTGGGAGCCGGTGACCCCAGGTTCTCCGCGCTTCAAACCAACCTGAAGATGTTTGCAACCGCTCTTGGCGTGGCCCACCAGACTAAGGGTATTCAGATCATGAACCACTTCCAGGAGATGGCCGATGCCGGTAAGTTAAATGCTGAAACTCTCAAGTCTAACTTTGGGGAATTAAAATCCTGGGTTAATACCTACGCCGATATGGGAGCCAACAGACCTGGAGCCGTTGACGCCGGGGGAGCGATGAATAACCCACCGGCAGGAACCCCTAAGGGCCGCAAGCCGTTGGCAGAGTACTTCAAATAGATGGCCGATATCGCTTCCCAGATCGAAGACGCGAGGAAGGGTGGTTACTCGAATGACGAGATCATCGACTTCCTGAGAAGCTCTCACCCGGAGCTTGCGCCTAAGATCAAAGCGGCCCAGGAAGAGGGCGGCTATGGTTCTGATGAGATCATCAAGCTTCTCTCTGTGAAGCCTGCCGCCACTGCCGGAACCGGTAAGACCGGTGCTAGGGCTAAGGGTACGCCAAGCCCCGGCGGCTTCTTCGGCCCCATGGTGGAAGGGGAGAAGCAGCTGGAAGAAGGTGTCGGTAAGCTGGGCACCAATGTTAGCGACACCATCGGCGGGCTGAGCGATATCTTCCGGGGCGGTCTTGGCATGGCATACCCTTATGCTGCGGCCTTATCGCTGAGCAGCTTGCCCGCATTAGTCGGTACGGCTGCGGCCATCCCCGCCGCAGGAGCCGCCCAGTTTGCTTCCGGTCCCCAGGGGCTGGGTCTTCCTGAGGGTGTCTCTCATGCCGTGGGCGATGTAGTTGGAGGGTTGACCGGATATGGCGCAAGCAAACTGCCGGAGAAGGTCAACCTAAGAGCGGTTGCTCCCTGGATTGCTAAGATACCTGGGATTCCTTCGACGGTTAAGTTGGCCTTAAAGGCTTATGGAATGACGCCCCCGTCTAAGTCCACTGCCGGAGCCGAAGAGTTTCTGAAGCATGGCAGTGAGCCTGAGCCTGGGAATTGGGGTTTAGGTCTTGGCGTGGGACCGAAGGGAGGAATGAATCCTCCTCCCGATTGGCTGAAGACTCTGCAGTCGTTCAAGTTCGAGGACATGGAGCGGAAGCTGCGGAACCAGTCGCAGAAACCGCAGCCGCCAACATCGCAACCGGACCTGTTCGCCACTATGCGAAAGGGAGGTTTTGGTGGCAGCAAAGTCCCCCGGCAGAATACTCCCGTTACCACGTCGATTGATCCTACGACGGTCCCCGATGTTCCGGGAGTAGAACCCCGGCCTGAGATCATGGGTCCACCTCCGGTGAGTCCAACAGTGGTGCCCCCGGCACCGGACACGCTCCCCACCAAGCGGGTGGGCGGCTTCGGTGGCAGTCAGGTCCCCAAGCAACAGGCCGCTCCGGTGACTTCGCTCCCGGAACCCCCGGAGCCTACGCTGATAGAACCCCGGCCTGAGTTGATGGGCCAGCCTGCTACGTTGCCGCCGCCGCCACAGTCCGTTGACATTTCGGGAGCGCCGCGAGAACCTGCGGTGCCACCTCCCGGTTCCCCTCCTCCGGTATTCGGCAGTGATGAATGGCTGCGGCAATACGCGGCTCAATATCCTGATCTTCCTTTACCCAAGATCAAGGGCCCCCTGCCAACACCAGCTGGAGCCTTGCCGCCGGTCACCGATGCGCAGATCGAGGCGCAGATCGCCAGCAAGACCGGAGCCGCGCCGAAGACTCCTGAGCCGCCGCCGATGACGTCACCTCCTGGCGCAGCTGGAGGAACCCTGGCTTCTCCACCGGCTCCGGCACCGGCTCTACTCAACGTCTCCGCGAATGAGATGTACGGCTCCGATTACGGAACGCTGAATCCCCAGGCGAAGGCCAACCTCGATGCCTTCGTTGCCAAGAACCAGCGGGTGCCCACGCTCGATGACGTGAAGAGCGGAGCGTTTAACCGTTTCGGAAGGGAAGCCGCCCCCGCTGCGCCCGCGCCCCCGGCGGCACCCATGCCCCCGGCCCCCGTGGCAAACCCCATGGAGAACCCGCCGAAGGCAGAGGAACCCAAAGTAGAAGCGAAGCCTGAACCAAAGCCTGAGCCGAAGCCCGAACCGAAGGAGCAGGATAGTTGGCCGCAACGTTACCAGGACATGGTCGAGCCCCATGGCGTGGATGGAGCCAGGGACACGCTGAACAAAGATACCGACATCGCCCAGTACTTACTCGATAACAAGAAGACTCCAGGAGACTGGAGGGACATGGACATTAGCGATAAGAACAAGTGGGTGAAGCTGGCGCGTCCCAAGAGCCGGGACCTGGGTAAGGGAGGAAAGCGGGCAAGGAAGCCAGACGTAGCCAGCGATCACATCGAGATGCGGATGCGGGAGTTGATGGCTGAGAAGGGAGCGCCGGAGCCGGAGCCGGAAGCAGCACCTCCACCGGCTAAGCCGGAGCCTAAGCCTGCACCGAAATCAACTGCTGCTCCACCGGCCACACCTCCCGCCGCCGCTGCGCCTGGGAAGGCTGCAACCCGCGCTACCAAGGTTGCCCGATGGCTGATCGATTCAAGGGATGTGGAAGATCCTGGGTGGTGGGAGAGGCAATCGGACTTGGAGCAACGGGCCTACATCAACATGGTCCTGGGGGAGTTGAGCCCAGGGGACCGCGCTCCCTTGCATGACATGGTGGGCCAGCAACTACGGCAACTGCTGAAGGCTCAGTAGCCCAGTTTTCTCAACCGCTGTTCACCGCTCTCCTGGGAAGGATACTTCAGGCCCAGGAATGCCATAACGATGGTTCCTACCACCGTCCCAATCACCCAGAGAATGGCATAAGCAATGGCGAGTTCAAAAGCAACTTTCAGTAGCAGCATTACTGTTTCTCCTCCAGGTGTTTCAGCCGCGCATCCATTACCTGCTCCACGCGGAAGAGCTTCTCAGTGAACAGCTTCTCCATGGCTTCAAAGCGGGTGGCGATATTACTGTTGATCATCACAAAGAACGCCAGCGTGATCCCGAAGTTGAAGACGATGGGGATGCCAATGGCGAGGTAAAGCTGCGTGTCGGTCAAGTTCTCTCCGGGGCCCCAAAAAAGTCTGGCCAATCACATGGTTACATTTAAACCAAATGGGGGTCAAGCCGGTGGGGTCTCGCCGTCCTGGGTGACCATCAGCTTGGCCGTCTCCAGGCCTACCTGGATGCCCAGCATGAAGCTCTGGTGCTGGATCTCGCTCAGGGTCAGGGCTACCTTCATGATGTCCTCCTGGCTCAGCTGGATCTGGTCCACCTTGTTGCGCTTGGTGGCGGTTTCGGCAATCACCATCAGCTGGTCCGAAGAGTTCTTGCTGGCCTGGGTAGCGTGATACAAAATCCACTCCGGCGATCCTCGTTCCATCGTCGTCTCCTATCCCTGGAATTTAATCGGGGCCCCCAATTCTCTGAGGGCCCGCTCGATCCGGCCATCCCGGCTCTTGCGGTGGGCGTACAGAACCATGTGGCAGAACTGGGGGGTGACGTTGAATTGCCGCGCCAGTTCGCTGAGGACGTTGCGGTGCGCCGAAGCCCAAAGCACGATCATCGGGTCCTTGCGCGGGTTGCGGTTGATCATGGTCATGTTGGTCCTGTTTCCTCCCGGCGGCTGCACCACCGGCACCATGCGAAGTGAACCCAGTGGGAGACCACCTCGTATCTGCCATCGGTCTTCCTGACGATCAGCCCCCGGCTCTGCAGGCTCTTCAGGATCTTCTTCGGGACCTCCCGGTCGAAGCCGATGCAGACGTTCCCCAGGCCGTTGCGCTCCGCTTCCGGCAGGGCGTCGATGAGATCGACCTGTTCTTTCAGCGTCATACTTCCTCGTCCAGGTGTTTAAATGTAACTCGTGTGGTGGGCCTGCCCACCTTGTAGCAGGACTGAATCGTCGCCGCCGGTACGCCCGCTTCCATCAGCATCATGGTGTCGAGCGTCTTGCGGCCCGCGACGGCCTGCGCGGTAAAGCACAGCCACCCGTGGCGGAAGCCGGTCTTGCCGGATTCCTTCTGCAGCCGCTCCAGTTCATCCTTCATCTCGTCTTCCTGAATGGCCAGCTTGTTCTTCTCGATGACGATCTGGTCGAGCGCTTCCAGGGTCTCGATGACGCGCTTACGCAGCTGCGTCTCCAGATCGCTTACGCTGGGCAGTTTCTTGAACTCCAGCCGCTCTTTGTCTTCCGCCATAGTTACTCCGTTTCCGGCTCCGGCTCCGCTTCCATCCGTACCGGTGGCCGCACCATGAAGTAGACGAGGTTGCCAGCGGGACTCCACAGATAGAAGTTCCTCCCCGGCAGTTTGGGATCGACGTTGCGGTTGGCCCATCCCAACGAGCGGTAGAGGAACTCCCAGGTGTCGAGGTCCAGGTTGATCGCCGGGGAGAAGTTGATCTGGCGCTCCCACCCATCGGGCTTAGGCCCGTCCACCGGAATCCCGCAGTCGTCGCGGACCTCTTTCGCCAGCTTGCCTTCCTTCAACATGCTTTCCCTCAGGATGCCGATCCGCTTGGCCTCTTCCCACATCGGGTAGTCCGGTTCATCGGCATGCGCCATGAGTTCCGCGATCTTCCCGGCCAGGACGTTGCCGCTGTTCTCTTCGGCCCATTCCCATACCCTCCATAGCCACGCCGCGAAGCTGCGGCGGCGGCGCTCCGCTTCCCCCCAGCGATTGGTATCTTCAGCCACCTTAGTTTTCCAGCGCGAGGAAGTCCTCGATGGCCTGCTGAATGATCCCGGCCAGGGCTTCAATGCGCGGCACTCCGTTATCCGGCGCGTTGGCCAGGAAATACTCAGCCAGTTCATAACATTTGGGATCGTAACTCTTCATCTCTTTCCTCCTAGAAAGGAACATCATCATCCAAATCAGGTGCGGGCTCTCTCTCATTCAGCCCCCGCGTATCGCTTCCCATCTCGCCGGTAAACACCGGCTGTTGCCCCGGCTTGAACAGCGGCCTGCTCCCGGCCTTGCGCTCCGCTTCGGTTTCGGTGTGCAGCAGGTTCCCCACCGTGTCGTAAGTCAGGTACAGCCCAGGAAAGGGTACATGGAACACGGCATAGCGTTCCGTAACTTCCACCACGTCGATCACATGGTTTACCTGCTTCTTGCGCAGCCGGTTATACACCCTGTGTTGGGAGCGGGTCACTGCCTTCCACTTCCTTCCGGCTCTTCAGGGGCAAGTCTTTCTTGTTGACGCGCCCGATTTCCCTCTCCACCGACTCGTAGATCTCCACCCAGGCGTCCTTCCCCGGAGTGGCCTTCAAGAGCTTGCTGGTCCAGTCGTCCACCTGTTCCATGCTGTTGAAGTACGCCTGGATGGGACGCCGGTAGTTGCTTTCCGTATCGATCAACAGAACCCTATAGCGAAGCATTGATATCCCTCACAATCCGTTGCGCGGTGGGCCTGCCGATGCCCCGGATCTCCTGCCAATCGGCTGCGGTCCCCGCCGCCAGAGCCCAGGCGCTCTCGAACCGCGCCGCCGCCCGCTCCGCGATCACCATGTCGATGCCGTCGATCTGCATGGCCCACTTCTCGCGCAGCGGGATCTCCCGGCGCACCAGATTCAGCCTGCTCCTGCCGGTGAGCGCCACGGCGGGCGCATAGACCCCCAGGTGGGCGCTGTGTTTCTCCCAGGGCTTGTCATTCCACCAGTGGAAAAGGTCCACCGTAATCGCCACCGTTTCGATTGGCGTCAACGTCCTGCGGAAGATTACCCCGGCATGCAGTTCCATGGTGGCGAGGTAGTTGTCCACGGCGCGGTAGCCGATCCCCTGGCCGTAGCCGGGGCTCCAGGTGCCCCCGAAAGTGCGGCCATGGTCGAGCGTGCCGTGGCCTACGATCAATTCCCCCTGGGTTCCCGGACGCCACATCCCCTCGATCACCAGATAGCAGTAGTCGTACGCATCGGCCATCCCCGGCAGTTGGTGGCCGCTCAACCGGCGGCTCTCGATACTCTGCACCAACTCAGTGATGGTCTTGCGCTCGACGGCAATCATGCACCTTCCCCTGGGGCCGTTGCCCTCGAACGCAAGGTCCCCAAAATCGAGCTTGCGTACTTCTATGGGAATCCCATAGGGGCGGAAAAGCGGTGCCAGTTCCTTACTGCCGGTCCTGGTGTCGATGGCGATCATGTTTCAGCCGCCGTTTTCATCGTACACATTGATTACCCAGGTGCCGTCTGGAAGCTTTTCAACGGCTGAAGCCAGGGTTTCGAGCGCAGCGGCAATCCGCGCCAGGAAGCCGCTCAACTCAGTAAGCAACGGCTGATAGTCGATTTCGTTGTCCATATCATTCCTCCTTGTGCAGCGTAAGTGCGATGTCTTTGAACCAGACGATCCAGCCCTCCATCAGGTTGTTCACGTCTTCGGCGTCGAGCATGTATTCGTTGATCGCCTGGGACAAGGGAATGGTGATTGGGTCCTGGTGCGGTTCTTCAACGTCCACGAGCAATTGGTCCTGGTTTTCCATTTAGCTCTCGTCCTCCACCACCAGGGCGATCATCTGCTCGTCCACGATGACGTCGAACTGCATGTCGATCCCGGCCACTTCCTTGGCTTCTTCCGGGGTATCGGCTTCGTAGTAGCCGCCCCATTCGTAAGTGCGTCTCGCTTCCACCATGAATATAGCCATAGCTACTCCTTTGCCTTGATAACTTCCATCACGTTCTCCCAGTTGATGGCTTCGCCGCAGACTCCGAAGGGCTCCAGGTCCTGGCCCTCTAGCAGCGTGTCTCCCTTGCAGGTAACTACCTTGCAGCGGTACTTCGCCGCTAAAGCCTTCTTTACATCCACTTCCCCATTTGCATCGGTAGCGGGCTTCTTCCTGGCTGCGGTCAACTCCAATACGGCAGTCATGAACTTACCGATCTTGCCGAAACCCTCCGGTTTCATTTTGCCGGTGGGGGCCTGCTTTTTCTTGCCCTTGTCGTCCACCTCGCCGGTATCGGCCCAGACATCGGTGCCCCGGCAGATCATGACCAAGTTCTTACTGCCCATGGCATTCACAAACTCGATGAAGTCGTTGTTGGGAGCCCCGCGCATGAAGCTCTCGATCTGGTTGCGGCGTCCGAAGTGACTGAACAGAATCCAGTCGAACAGCTGGCTCCCGTCATCGACCACCACGCTCTCCACATCCTTGTGGTCCGCGATGGCCATGCCCAGTTCGAAGACCCGATTGAGGATCTCCTTGTAAGTGACCTTGGTCTTTTTGGGATCGTCCTCCATGGCCACTTTGATCGCTTCGGAATTGGTCATCAGCGGCTTGGCGTTGACCATGATGTGGTTCGCCTTGTGAACCCGCTTGTACTCGTCCACGGCTCCCTTGGAGTTCTTGTCGAGCGCCAGCCAGCCGATCAGGCCGTCCTCGTGGGGCGCGGTACAGCCGAAGCGGCTCTTACCAACATTCTCCTCGCCAAAGACGCAGATCGCGGGGCGGTTCTCAGGAGTCGAGTTAAAACTGAAACCTTCAATGGTGATTTGTTTCATTAGTTGCCTTTCCCGCTAATTTCTGCATTTGGACTCCCCATGATCCGCCAGCTATAAATGCAATCGCCATACACTGTAGGATTCGACTGGCGTCAGAGGCTGTTGTATCCGCAAGACACTTTGATATCAGTTCCATAACATCTCGCGAGGCAAGAAGGTATTCCGCCGTTTGCTGTACACGGTCCATCAAATTGTCCGAATGCCGTGTTTCCAGAAATGCCAACGCAATACTGCGTTGTGCTAATTCAGCCATCTCTGGTGTTACTTCCATTTAGTGCTCCTCTGCCTTCGCTCCGGCCCTATTCGGGAGAACTAAGTTGTTCCAGATCCGCTCCAATTCCTGCTGGCTGAACTCCAACAGGTAAGTGAAATACTGGGGCCCGCTGTTGCGGTAGTCCCCATTCACCCAGAGCACATGCATCCTGGCCTTATTCAGCCCCATCATGTACAGGTAACCGGCCAGCTGCAGCATCCACCGCTTGATCTCGATAATGTTGCGCGGCGGGGGGATCACTCCCTTGGTTTCGGTCTTCTCCAGACGCGACATCCAGGTGGCCTTGATCTCTTCCAGGACATCGCCGCTCACGCCGTCCGGGGAGCCGATCACGTTGTCCCTGGTGACCTCTCCGGGTTGCCAATCCAACTCCGGCCACAGCTGTACGCAGAACATCTCCCAGGCCATGCCAACGGCCATGCGCAGGGGCATCATGTCGCCCAGGTCCTCGCCGGTAAGCTGGCCCGCCGCCGTTAGAACATGCTTGATGATCCCGCTCAGGTGGATCCCGCTAGAGCGCTTCATGCCGCCGATCCGCCGCTTCTCCAGCATGCGGTCGATGTCGGAGAACTCTAGGTGGATCTCGCGTTGCTCCAGGAGTCTAGGCATGCACGCAACCTGCTTTGCAAAGGATCTCAGCGGATAACTCTTCCATCCCCACGCCGTACATTTCATTGCGGAACTGTTTCATCCGGTGACACTTCTTCTTGAAGTCGAGTCCGCTGATCGCTCCCATGAATTGGTATTGCGGCCAATAGCCGCGCATCATCACGTAGTAATCGGGAAGATACTCAACCGGGACCGGCTTGTCGCATAAGTGATAGGCCCAGGTGGTCTTGATGTCGATTCGGTTGCCGTGATAGATCAGATCTTTCTTGTCTCTGCCCTGCATGGAAGAACGGTTTGCTTCGGGAGTGCTGGTATCGGGCTCCATTCCCACCAAGCGGCAAAAGGCGATCTCGCCCGCAGCCCCTTCGACGTTGACTTCCATGGGGGTATCGTCATTGAACGGGCGGAATGTATGGCCATGCATTTTCGCGGCTGAGACTCTGATCTTGGCGATGTGAATTGCAAGATCCTGGTCTTCCTTGTCGAGCACGTATTCCATTCCGATTATGAGCACGGGCACACTACTTCTCCTGGGACTTAGTAGAGGGAAAGGGACCGCAGGCAAAGGGCCACTAAACCTGCGATCCCCGCTTCGCACTGGGGGGAAATGGACGCAAAACCCCCGGCGGCGAACTTAGACCGTGCCGAACGTGATGGTGTTCTGGCCGGGGTCGAGGATGAAGTCGAAGGTCTGCCCGTGCTCCAGGAGCCACTTATCGTCCTTGCACAAGCTGAGCATCGGCACCAGGAGCTTGCTATCGACGTGACCGGCGTCGAGCGCCCCGCGCACGCGATTCAGGAAGACCTTGCGCGTCACCTGGGTGCCGTCCAACTCCTGGCTGATGGCGTGCAGGATAGGCGCGAGATAGGTCTCCACTTCGTTGGCCTTGCCGTTGGTGCTCTTACTCTTGCTCTTGCCGCCGGGGCCCACCAGGATGCGCGAGACGATCTTGTAGTTGAAGGTCTTGCCGTCCGCGCCGGTAGAGGGCAGGCTCTTCATCTCGAACACGCAGCCGTTCCAGTCCGGGGCCCAGCAGCGGTTGAGGAATTCGGGCTTGATGCCCAGGCTCTGCATGCTCTTGGTGAGAGTCATCAGGCCGCTCCGCTCGTTGGGCTTCCAGTCCGCAGCGTTCAGGTAGATCGTGTTGCCTTTGACGCCTAGCGTCGTCCCCAGGTCTTCGGGCTCTTCATCATCGGGCCCATCGGCTTTGCCGGGGTGGACAAAGGGCAGGCACTTACCGCCAAAGGAAAAGACTAACTCTTCCTTCACTGGCTCATCGTGCTCGTCCACCATCGGGTCCTCGCCGTTCTCCTGGAGACGGCTTACTTCCCATAGCCACTTAGTGGCAGGCACCGGAGACTCACCCTCTCCTGGCTTGCCCTGGTGGACCGTGTAGTAATTGGCATCGATTCTTGCTATCCCCTCTTTGAATACCCCGCCACCCTTGGAAGCATTCTCCGGGTTCATCAAGCCTTGTGCTTTCGGCATAACTTTGTCCTCTCTTCTTTCTGGAAATCAGAATAACTCGCGAAAGGCCAGTGTACGCCCGTGCTAGTTGAAATTCAACCGTTCTGCATAAGTCGACTTATGCGGATGATTTGGCACATAGAGTAAGTGGGGTAAGTTGACTTGGTCCGGTGCCGGCCGATTCAGACCGCGGAGTCTGAATTAGGGCCAGGCTTTCGGGGGAGCGGACCCCCGCCGCTTGTGGGGCGGCGCGGGGAGCGCCCACCGGTTGGGCTTATTCGCTGGAATCGCAGTTAGACTCTAAACCATGTTTTTGGCTGCAGGGCTCGTGCGGAGGAAGGGAGGGCCAGAAATAGCCGTCCTCGTCCTCGCCCACCGGCACCTGGAAGTAGCGCTGGCATTGAGGACAGAGCAGCATGACCGGCCCCGGTTTCATGTCAATACATGGCGCTGACGGGAGCCGCCGTGGCCATCAGCTTGCGGTATTTGTCCTGCATCCAGTCGGTGAGCCTGACCTTGCCGTTCTCCTGGCGGATCACGCCGTGGAACTCCAGGTCTTCGGCGGTGCGTTTGACGACATTCAGGTTGCAGCCCAGCCGCGCCTGCAACTCCTCTAGCGAATGCGGCTGCGCGGCAATGGCCTGGATCAGGACGTAGCGCAATTTCGGCATCGAGTCCATGGCGACTTTGGTGAGCAGCTTCCAGGCGCGGGCCTTGGATACGCCGATGGCGTCCATCCCCAGGTACAGCTGCGCGAGAGCGGTGGCGAGGCGCACGGCCATCTCCGCTTCGGGGGTGGCGATGATCTCTTTCGAGTAGCGGTCCCTGGGCACGCTGGACCGGCACCGCGCCGCCACTACGCTCAACCGGTGGATGCGGATGCGCTCCAGGTTGGTGAGCATGCGGCGGGGCAGTTGCTGGCGGAAGCTCAGGTTGAGGTCTTGAAAGAACTGGGCTGCGATTGCGTTCAGCGTCTCGCGCCAGCGGGGCGGGCGGGAAGCGGTCACCGACAGATCCACGCTGGCCCACTGCTCGTCCCCCTCGCGCTGTTCGAAGCGGTAGAAGATCCACCTCTCGCCCATGCCGGAAGCGGTTTCATGCCGCTGGTCAACCACGTTGGTGCAACCGGCGAAGACCGCCAGCCTGCCGGTCCAGTTCAGGGTGCGGCCCCCTTCACTGCCCAGGTGCCGCGTCCATCTGCCGCCGTAAGTCTCGCGGAAGACGGCCATGATGGCGCTGATCTTTTCATCGTGTTTCGACAAGATGCTGGTGAGGTCATTGATGATCAGGCCCCCGGCATCCCCGATCTCGCAGAGCAGACCTCCGGTTGCGTTCTTGGAGATGTCCTTGGCTGCGCAGCCGGAAAGGAAAGCGGCTTCGCCGGAGATATCGGCGGCTTCCACCATGTGGGGCACGGCCAAAAGCGAGTTCAACAGTTCGCTCTTGCCGCAGGAGGGAGCGCCCACCATCATCAGCCAGCAGGGAGCGCCTTCGATCATGTTACCGGCCACGGCCCCCATCAGCACATACAGCGGTCCAGGATCAGGGAGATGCATGACGTTGCGGTATTGCACGATAAGATTCTCGATGGGACTTACCGGCAGAGGAGTAATCATACAGCGGGGTTTTGGCATGCTCACCAGTGTATGACCGCCCCTGCCGGTATGACTAGCTCACAAGCCCGATGGCCACCAGCCAGAGCTTGCGAAGCTCCTCCACCGTGCCGCCGCCAGCCGCATGAATATTGACAAAGTGATCGAGGAAGTGCTTATGGGGCGGGTGGAGGGTGCTCTTGATCAGGGTGGCGAGATCCTCCAGGAGTTCCGCCCGCTCCCGCTTGGTATGCGGCGAAGTCTTAGGCTGTAAGTCACCATTGCGATCCGCCAGATGCATCTCGCGGATTACCTGCTTGACCGCCGGAGATTCTATCTTCAGCCCGTCTTTCATGTGGATCAGCTTGCGCATGGCTTTGCGCCTGCTGATCTTCTTGGCATCGGCCTGGGCGATGGTCTTTTCGGTGTTGGTCTCCAGCTGCGCGGTCCTGGCCTTGTTGATGATTTCGGCTTGCAGGTTGGGGTCTTCGGTCTCCTGGATGACGGTAAGCGCGGTGGAGTAACTGATGGTGCCATCGTGGATCTGATGCTGCAGGGGAAGCGAGGCGCTGTTGAGCTTCAGGATATTCAGCACGCTGCTCACGCTGATCCCCAGGTAATCGGCTATGGGCTCCACGTTGCGCCATTCCGGGTGCTTCCGCCGCATGTCGAGAATGATGTACAGCTGGTCCATCAAGGTGAGGTTATCGCGCTGTAAGTTAGCCTGGATGGCCTTGCGCCGGAGATCGCCGGGATCACGGTCGATGCGGCACCGCACACGCAGTAAGGGGCGGCAATTCTTGCTGCGCCTCTCGTTGATGATGATGAATGCCTTGACGCGCCGATGGCCGCTGATGATGATGTGGCCTTCAGTGATGACCACGTCATCGACTTGCCCGATCTCCTCGATGCTGCGGGCGAGGTTGATCAGCGCCTCATCCTCGCTTTCGGAGAGTTGACTGGTGAAGGGTCTTACGTTGCATAACTTATCGATGCGGAACTCATTGGGGAGTAAGTACAGCTTGTCTGGATCGTGCTCATCCTCGCGAGATCGTTTTAACATCGTGCATAGCTGGCTTTCTGGCATAGCGGGTTACGTGCTGCGCCGGTTCCACTGCAAAGCCCTGCGCTCACTTTGGTGCCGCCGGATCTCGCTCTTACTCTTGGGAACGGCTGCGGCCCGCAGATGGTAGGCACGCTCGATCCGGGTAATAAGCTCGACAAGGCTGACGCCTAGCGCCTGGGCGGTTCGCTGGAGGAGAGCCAAGGTGCAGTTTCTCTGCCCTTGCAGGACGCCTAGCAGGTACCGGAAGGAAACTCCGATCTCGTTCGCTAAGAGCGTCACGTTCAGGTCCTCCCAACCTGCAAGGCGCTTCCCGTTGGTCCGTTGGGGCGCAAACCTTCCAGGTGCGACTTCCATCTGCCCCCAGGGGCGATCCGGTAAAGGAACAGTACGCATAGCCGGTCCAGCCTGGGGAGTTGGATTTGCCCGGAAGGATATCAGAGTTATCGTGATGGAGGCAAGAACAATTATAAACTGTGAAACAAAGCACCTAACTTTGGGTCTTGATGACAAGCGGCATTATCATCAGGGATTCGCCGCCAGGGGCGCTCAGTCGTCCTCGATCAGGACGCTGGCCAGTCCCTTGTCGAGCAGGATGTTGGCGGCACTGGAGAGGCTCAGGTTCTTAGCCGTCTGGTATTGGCGGATGCCGTTGATGGTATCTACCGCGAGAGAAAGGGAGAGGGTGGTCTTCACCACCCGGACCTTGCGCGGGGGCTTGGCGGTCACGGTGCATTCCTTGCGCCCACAGCTGCGGAGGGCCCTCCTGCCGGGGAACTCGTTCTCCGGGATCTCCCACTCGTAGCCGCAGTCGCAGCGGAGCCGCCACATGTACGGCCCGCCGTGGGTATCGGCCACATAGCGCCCCTTCGGCCCTTCGGCGTAACTGGGAGTCTGATACCCGCTGATCAGCCGGAGGTTGCCCCAGCGGTAGTCGTTGCGCAGTTGCTTCATGGCAGTAACGCTATTTCATGGGAATAAGTTTGTCAATAGAGGGAACCATTAATAACAAGTGCATTCCGCTAGTACATTAATAGCGCCAGCCATATACCATTGTAAGAAACCAGAATAAAGACCGAAATTTCCTGTTAAAAAGAGAGGCTAAATAAAGAAAGAAGACATAAGGTAGTCCTTTCGGGCGGCTCTTTCGAGCCGCCGCTCACGGCCTACTTATGTCCTCGCGGACCCCGTTGTTATTGGGGCTCCGGCGATAGCGGGAAATAGGGCTATGTGGCCGGATACCCGCAAAGTAGGGTAGCTGACTACCCCCATGATATGTATAGGTTTTCACTAGAGAGAAATGAAGGGAAAAGCGGGTTTCCAGAGTTGTGTTGGTAGATACAAAAAAAGGGGGCAGGAGCCGCATCACTGGCTCTGCCCCCATAGGGTTTGCGAGGTTACTCAGCTATACAGTGTTTCCGCAGGTAGGGCAAGAGGAGATCCCTATCTTCCGGCTCCAGGCCCCTGCTGGCACAGAACTGGTCTACACTCAGTTCCACTCCATACAAGCAGGCTAGACCGCAGGCTCTGAGGAACTCCCCTTCCCACCACTTCAGCTGTTTCACCGGCATCCCTGTTCTCCTTCCGCTTCTCTCCCCCTCACCCGCTCGTCCCCGCGTACCGGCGGCTCCTGCGGAGCCGCCTCACTTTGCGGGTACTCGCTCTCCCGGAGGGGCTCTTGCGCACTCGCGGGGGGCTGGTGGTAGCGGCAAAAGGGGGAGCCGGGACGGGCCCAGCACCGGCAGGCCATGCGGGGGCGCAGGGAGTCGCGGCTGAAGACGTTCCAGCCCTGGCAACGCCTGGGGGGTGTCTTACCGGCCAATGGGGCCCTGGGAGAAGCTCCTGGGGCTTCCTGGCTCAATCCGGGGGCATCCCAGTAGGTCATGCCTTCCCCCCGGCGGCGGCGAGGTGGGAGTCCAGCCGGTCCATCTCGACTACCTTGGTGCGCAGCTTGCGGTTGATGGCGATCTGGACCTTGTCCACGCCTGCTTGGCCGGGGGCGATTTCGAGCAGGGAGCCCAGGTAGATGGTGGTGGTTTGCATGTGCTGGTGCCCCAGGGTGAACTGAATCTGCTCGATCCCGGCACCGGCACGGTGCATCATCTTCGCCAGGGTGCGCCTGAGGTCATGGGGCCGGAGGTCGATGCCGATCCGCTGGCCGTAGCCGATGACGATCTCCGCGAGGCGCGTCGAGCCCAAGCGCCCGCAGAAGCGTTTGGAGTTCAAGGGGTGCCGCTCCCGCCTGATGAGATTGGCGGCTTCCAGAGCGCCGGGAGCCGGGGGCGGCTCCTGGGTCTGGATGGTGACTTGCCAGACGTCGATATCCGGCTGGGCCCAGAGGGGCACGGGCACAGTGCGCAGCTTCCCTCCCTTGCCCTTCACGTTCACAAGGCACATCCGGCCCTCGCGGGACTGGTACTGGTCCCAGTTCAGGTGAAGTAGCTCATCCCGGCGCAGGCCGGTGCCCACCAGGGCGCAGAGGATGGCGGCATCGCGCTTGCCGTAGTAAGTCGTGCGGTCAGGCAGGGCCAGGAGGTCTTCGACTTCGCTAACGGTGAGCCACATGCCCGTCTTCTGGCGTTGCACCTTGCCGCCGGATAAGTCGGTGATCTGGCGGTACTCGTCATAGGAGATCAGGTGGCGGATCTCAGCTTCCTTGGCGAGTTTCTTGATCGCCGCCATGGCCAGCATGGTGACGCACTCGCCCTTTCCCTCCTGGCGCAGCTGCGCCAAGTGCGCAGCGACCCCTTCCCGGTTGAAGGGTAATTGGGAAGCGAGATAGTAGCGGAGCCGCAGCCGGTAAACGCGGCGGGTGTTGTCGCTGGTGCAAGTAGCTAAGGCCATCTCCACCAGGGCATCGGCTGCGCTTACGCTCTTGGGCAGTCCCGGCATGGGGACCAGCTGGTTCTGGGTAGTGCTGGTTTGTTTAGTCATAAGTCCTCTTCTCTCTATTCTAGTTAGATGATTCCGTTCTGCTGCTTCCATTCGATCCAGGCCATCCGCCGCAGGTTGTGGGGCCGGATAGGCACCCCCCGGCGGTCTTCCGGCCCCAGGTTGGCGCGATGGGGCTCCCGGTTCTTGCAGGGCTCCCCCGCCAGGGCACCACACTCAGGACACGCTACAGCGGCGACAATGCGGATACTGCGCGTCTTCGAACCGGCCATCCTACTGACCCTCCTTCTGCATATAGCCCTTTTCGATGAATGCACGCTCATCGGCAGTTGGTTTAAGCACCTCGATCAGGTAGCGCACAAGGCTCAACAGCCCCATACGGCCAGTTTTAAAGGCATACGTGGGGCAGTTGTCCTCCAGGATGGTACATGCATATCCGATTTTTGAGCGGATGGCCAGGACCTGCCGGATAGGTTCATCCGGGGAACCTGGGGTAAGCGTAATAGCGCGAGTTTGTACCTTCGAACCGGCCATTAGATATCCCTCCAGAAGCGGGCTTCAGTCTTAGTCGCGTCCTGATCCAGTTTCTCCAGGGTCTTCGCCATCACTTCGCGCAGCTGCTGGACCTCGCTTGCGCTAGTGGCTGATTGCAGGCAGATAGTCAAGGGCGCGATCAGGCCCTGTACCACGCGCAGCACCTTGGCATGGTTGCCCAGGTGTTCATCGACGCTCTGACGTCCATCGGAATGGGCGGCGGCGAGGTCCAGATCGAGGCTGGCCCCGGCGTTCTTGGCGTCCTCCAGGAAGCGCCGGAACAGGAAGTGGTAATCAGGCTCCAGAACGATACCATCCTCCATTTCCGGGGCGGCTTTAGCAGGGTTCACAGCGGTCTTGCCAGCCTCTACAGCGGCTTCGTATCCTTCGGCGCTCCACGGCTCCCAGGAGGTGTCCCTGAGGCGCGTGGGGCAGAGGTAAGGCTTGTGCTTGGTATGTTCCTTGCGAGTCGAGCCGCAATGGCGGCAACGCATGGTGACGTCAGTGCCCATTACCGGACCTCCTCGATGGTGACCTTAGTCCAGCAAGCGGCGTCCTGTTCGCCTTCGGAGCGCAGACTGCACTCAGCGTAGTAACCAGCGAGGACAAAGCAAATCCATTCGGTGCGCGGCTCACAACCAGGATTCCCGGCGGTGACTTGCTCCGCTTCCTTCATGGACTTCTCCATCAACTCGCAAGCGGCTTCGATATCGGCGGCTTCGATGGTGCTCGACACGCGGGCACCGCTATCAGTGATCGTTACGTTGTATGTCATAGTGTCCTTTCGATATAGGCTAAGGATAGCCTGGAAGGGGCTCCGGCATGGGAGCCCGATCCAGGGTGCCCTTAGGCCCGTGGCTTAGCTTTCTCCCTCTCCTGGTATTCCTTCAGGCGTTGTTCTAGCTCCGCTTTATCGAAGGGGACCAGAGGGTCACCCTTCCTCCGCAGCTTCTGGACTTCCTCGATCAGTTGTTTGCGCGTCATGTTGCTTATGGTGTCCTTTCGATTAAACGTGCTTCGCCACATGTTCCGCAATCGTCTCTAGCTCAGCCAGGACGTTGCGCAATACCAGGAGCCGCTGCTCGTGCTCCTCCACGGCATGCTGGAACGCCTGGGAGCCCTGGGGATAGTAGTCCCGGCCATTGGGGCCGTTGTGCTCCATGGCGCGGATGGCGTCCCGTAACTTATCGATCATGTGCAGCTGGTCTTCCAGGAGGTCCTGGGGATTAGTGCCGTTCAGGTGGATTGTGGGGAATATCATCGTTCTTTGTCCTTTCGATATTGTTTCTTCTGGTACTCTCTACGCTTCAGCAGATGGGCGATGCTTACCTCATCCGCATGCAGAGCCTTAGTTAGCTGCTCTGCGGTTACCTTGCCATTGGCAATGCACTTCCAACCGCTTTCCTTATCGGTGATGAGGATGCCCTGGTAACCCAGGTAGACCAGCCAGTTCACGCGCTTGGCTACCAGGGCGATCTTCAAGTGCTCTGTCATAGGGCAACGCTGGCCGGTCCCCACCACAAAGCGCGGCATAACTTACTTGACCTCCAGGGGGAATACGTTCTTGTAGCCTTCCGCGTCACGTTCCATCCGGTAGCCGTAGCGTGCCAGGATCTCCTCATCCCGGTTATCGCCTGTGAATACCAGACGGCGCTCTGTCTTATAGCTGTAATCGGGATTCAGGCCCACATAGCAGTCCTGCCAGATGACTACCGTCCAGCGGATGTCGATGACTTTGGTATAGCTTCCCCAACGGTCCTGGTTGCCGTCCTTGTCGCAGTACAGGCCATTGATGGAGAAGATCTCGCCTTCGGGGGTCTTGAGATAGTCGCGCCCGTTGCCGGGGGAGAAGAGACTGCTCTTGGGAAATACCTGCTCTTTAATGTTCGTTGTCATAAGGTGTCCTTTTCGATTGAGATTACTTGCCTTCGATTCTAGCTAACTGGGGCTGATTGACGCGCTTGACCAGGGCTTTGACCATATCCTGCGTCAACAGATCCGCATCGGTGATCGCGGCTCCGGGAATATGATGATATGTCTTGAGCCAGGGGCCCTCGCATTGCGCCTGGGTAAGCGGGTCCGCGTCATCGGTAATCCAGGGGCCCTCATGTTCCAGGGTGAGAATGGTGACCTCTCCCGTGGCGTGCCGCCCATAGAACTGCCAGTCCATCTTAGCCGCCCAACGGATGGCGTCCCACTTACTGGCGAAGGCGAAGATAGCCCCACTCCCGTAGCGGGTGCCATTAGAGGCTATCTTCCAGTTGGAAGCCTGCATAGTGCGCAGGCCTTGCTTATAAATGCGGTCAACCAGCCGTGTCCAGGTGCAGTGATATACCGTCATGTTAGTTCTCCTCCTGGCACATGTCGCAATCGGGATCTGTGCAAGGCACCAGGGGCAGAATGCTCTGGATATCTTCCAGGGCTTCGGCATAAGTGCCGGTGATGGCGCGGCAATGGTTGCCCGTGCCGCTGAACACAAAGCCCCTGGGGGCATCAACCACATCGGCGTCCACTTCCAGGCCCAGCTTCTCAATGGCCGGAATGAAGCGGGCGCGTTGCATCGCGGTAGAGGCGGGCTTGGCCGGTGGGGGGACCGGCTGGTCCCCCTTCAGGCTCACTGCCCAGATGCCGGTGACGCGGCACCGCCGCAGCTTACAGGAGCCCAGGAACTCCCCTTCCGGGTAGTCGCGGTAATCCCAGACCTTCCGGCCCTGGATGCACACGTAGTGGTGCCCAACCACTACCAGGAACCGTTGAGAGGCTTGGCGGTCCTTGAGAACGGTGCGCAGGGCCTTCGCCAGGGTAGGGCAGGAGGTGCGCTTGCCCTTCCGGGTATCGGCACCGGCCCCCAGGGGGACCGGCAATGCGCTAAAGCCCAGGCGCTCCAGGACGGCTAACATATGCCGGTTATGCGTGCCCTTGATCGCGGGCCTGCCGGATACCATGCGCAGCATGCGGGTCACATCGTCCACATGCTGGCCGGTGAGCAGGGCCAGGGCATTCGGCCCGCAGTAGCGGTTGCTCGTCTTATTGCGGAGAAGCTGCATCTTACTTGCCTCCCTTTGCCTTGGCCATGGCCTTAGCGGTCCCGATGGCATCGAGGATGTCATTGGTGTAGCAGCGGGTAGCCTCTTTGCCGCCGGGATAGTTGACGCTGTACTCCTGGTACTCGCGATCATAGCGGAGGGTCATCCCCATGGCCTTCACGATGCGCTTAGCTTCGGCCAAGGTGGGAGGGAATAAGTCGCGGCCATCTAAGACGTCAAGGTTGCCCTTGATGCCGATGGCAAGGTCATGGAGTTCCAGGCGCACCTTGTCCCAACAGGCGCAGCACATGGTGAATTGGCGCGTGCCGTTATCCGGCACGGTCAGGGTAGTGGTAACCGCTTGGCGCATGTCGAGCACTTTCGCGCAACGGGGGCAAGCGATAGCGGTCTGGACCGCGTACTGCAGGAGGTTCTTATTGATCGTCGTTTGCATGGTATTAGTGTCCTTTTCGATTGATGTTAGATGCGTCCGGTGATGCCGTCGACCGTGGCTGGTAGCCCGCGAAACACGGGGCGATTGATAAAGCCCTTCCAGACTTCGAAGCAAGCGTAGTCGGTGACGTACTCGCGTCCATCCTTCAGGTAAGCGCGGAAGGTGTTATTCCAGCCCCCAGGGCCGGAGATCCATTCCAGGCGTTCCACATGTTGCCAGTGGCGCAAGATCCAGCCCAGGTTGAGTACTTCGCGAATCGTGCCGTTGGTTTGCTTTACGTATGCCATAAGATGTCCTTTCGATTACTTACTTCCACAATCCTTTTCTCTTTCCGATATAGATTACGATCATTAGCGCGACAAAGCCCAGGACTTCAATCAGTTCTATCATGCCAGCGGGCTGGTCCCTTCGGGGCATGTGGCTTGGCCGTCGTTCACTTCCCACAACAGGGCGGTCTTGCCCCAAACGTGCCCATAGATGCCAGCAGTGCCGCCGGAGATGATCAGGATGCCGCGTGCCATATCCACGGCCTTCTGGGCGGCTTTAGCGGAATTGCCGCTGTACAGCGTTTGCATCGAGTTGTCGTTGATCAGTCTGATTACGTATGTCATAAGTGTCCTTTCGATATGAGGGCTAACAGCCCCCACGGGAGCCCTCCGTATAGGTGGGCTCCTAGTGGGCTATTAGTCACACCGTGACGTCGTATTGGGTGAGATCCAATGTGTGCATTGTGGGTGTCCTTTGTCGATTATTCACTCTTGCGGATAACTTCCTTGCCATACATCAGCCGCCAGCGGGTGAGTCCCTTACGGGACCATGCGTCATACAGCGCCGTAGCGTCTTCCTCATGATCGCGGGCTATCACAGTGCGCCACGGGGACCAGGAAGCACATCTGCCCCCAAAGGCGCGGGTAACGATACCCAGATAGTCGCTACGTTGAATGCGGTATTGCTTTTTCATTAGCGTGCCCACTCCACTTTGGTGAATCCATCTTTACGCCCAACCCATATGGCAACGTGTTTGCCGCCACGGGTAACAACCGTGATATTCCAGGCGTTCGCTACTACTGTTGACCCTGGAATAACGGAAGCAATCAGGGCGGCGCGTTTCTTGGTTTCTTCTCTTGTCAGTTTCATTGGTATGTGTCCTTAGTCGATAAGTTAGGTAAGTTATGGGGGAGTAAGTTACTCCCCCAGGAGTTAGGCGGCGAATCCCTCGATTTGAATGAGGCGATCTAGCTTGGTTTGGAGATGCCTTGCGCCCGCGCCATGTACCGTGATCATGACCGACTTCGCGCCTGATACAGCGCCGTTACAGAGCTTACAGTCGACGCAGTTATGCCCACGCGACTCTGACGGGCAAATGATCTCACCTGGGAGAGGCGATACACCGTGAGTAGGTTCCACGCGGAACGTACGGAATCCCAGGGCATGCGCCTTGTCCGCGTCACCGGGACGGTCACAGGATGCCATGAGGTACTGCAGGTACTCGCCGTCAATTCCGTTAGCCCACTGGTGCGTATAGCCGCTATGGCGATTGCAGACGCGCACAATGCGGCGAATGATACCCAGGGGAATCAAGCATGGCTCCCCGTAGGTGCCGAAACGGACGGCCCTGTTAGTGAACACGCGGGCGTACAGTTCCTCTGTGATGTGGGGGTACGATCCGCGCTGGTACGCTTCCCATACGGCTATGGGCCCTTTCATGTCCACATAGCAACTGCGCTCTTTAAACCCTTCGGTACCCATGTGGATACAGTCAATGCAGATAGCGCGATCCAGCCCTAACTTAACGGCTTCGACGGGGTGCGTATGCCGTACCAGGATGTAGATCTGGATCATTGCGCCCGTCTTTTTGTTGGTGGATTTGCGGGTGATACCCGTGGCGATGACTACGATGGAATCGTTCTCATACAGAATATAGCCCTGGGAGAGTTTCGGTAGACGAGTCTTAGCAGCTGAGGCAATGCGTTTCATTGCGGTAAGTGTCCTTAGGTCATGGAGTCAAGGTGAGTAAGTCACCTTGCTATTTCCGCGTCAAGTAACGGCGGAATAGATAAGACGTTACATCGGGGAAAACGTTACATATAGTAGTGAGGAATATTCCAGTTAACGTTGACTGGGGAGTGAGAATGTTAAGTGGTTGGAAACAAAGGGAAAGAGATAGCCCCGAACCCATGCAATAAGCTCCCCTTATGGCCCATAAGCTTTTCTTATGACCACTCCCATAGTGCTGATAACAAACCACATCCGCCTCCACATCCGCCTCCACATCCGCATCCATCACCGCTGCAATCGGAGTTAGAGTCTAACCCATTTGCTTTGAGTCCCAGGTTACTCCCGGATGGTTACCAAGCGCGAGATGATAATGTGCATTATCATCGGTGGATTCTAAAGGACTTAGCGGAATTGTCCAGGGGGGGTGCCCTACCCCCGCGAGGCGCGGGGCTGATTCCGTATACACCCCAAAAAAGAAAAAAGTAAGTGGTTACAATCTAAGTTGGGGTAAGTCTAACTTAGTTGGCTTTCTGCCGCCTTGTGTAGAGGAGTAAGCGCCTTCCCTGGATCTGGAGGGATAACTCGCGGACGAGCAAGGAGTCCGCTTCGATCCTGGCGATCTCCTGGTCACTCAGGCCGCGCAGTTTCAAGTCCTTGCCGAAGGCCATCACGGCCCCGCAGCGGAAGCAGATGGCGATGTCCCCCTCGCTGGGCTTGTCATCCGGCCCGAACCCCGTCGCGGCATCCATCACGTACCCGCAGTTCAGGCACTTACTTTCCGGTGTATGGGTAGTCATCCCTTGCCTCTCATATCCACACCCAATCGACCTTGACCCAGTTGAGGTACGCCGGATTGCTCAGCCGCTTGGCGTACTCGTGCGCCTCGCCCAGCTGCGTGCTGAAGATCGTGGGCTCATCCAGCTTGGCCGCGCAATCCTTCTCGTAGTCCTCGCTGGTGTAGTTCCACTGCTTGGTATGTTCTGGAATCAACGTGCCGGGAATCACCCCGGCGGTAACCCGGAAGATAGCTTTTAAGGCAATCATAACTTCTCGAAGTATAACCCGCCGAATTTCCTGGCCCAATTCAGCAGGTTGAGCAGCGGCTGGCCGCGAAACTTATGGGCAATCGGCGCGGCCCACACAATCACCTCCCGCGCATCGGTCTCCACCTGGATGGTGAAGCGGTTGCAGCTGATCCAGTACTTCACGGCTTCTGGATCTTGCCTTCCATCCAAAGCTGGATTGCCGATTGTACGGTACGCGCATAGTCGCGGGTCTCCTGCTGGCACTTGATGATTTGTAAGATCTGGAAGCAGCAGAAAACCCAAATCGCATGAGCCAACCCAATCGACCAGTTTCGCTGGTAGAGGTTGAGCCCCCCTGAGGTAAGGTTGACCATAAGCAAAACGCGAAATATCGAACAGCACCGGTTCAGGTCTTTGTCGTAGGTCATGACGGCTTCCAAATCACGTCTTCTAGATCTTCCATCGTCGCCATAGCTATCCCGCCGGTTGAATCCTAACCACCTCATCTCCGCATCGGTGGCAACTGACTATCAGGTGCCCCAGAACCTTGTCGTAGCGGACCTCAAGGCCCTCGTCCATGCAGCAGAGGGCCTGCAGAAACCACACGCATTGGTTGTGGTCACAGTTAGGCGTATTACATTCGAGAGCGTCAAAATCTGCCTTAGTCAGTAGCTTCTTCATATCCTGCTCTCCACAAACGGCACAATCGTGAGCCGGTGCCCGTAGTGCTTCGGGTCGAACATCAGGCACCCCGGTTGGTGAATCCAGTAGAACTCATCGCAACTCCGGCAGTAGTCCATCGCGGTAACCTGCCCGCAGCCATTACAGGCGCGGTGCAGATAGGCCAGCGCAAGTAACTCCTGTACCTGTACGTCGTCTAAGAATGGCATTATATCTTCACCTCTATCTCTCTGGGCGGCGCTTCCTTCCCCTTGGTCCCTCTTACAATCGCCGGGGTCCAGACTAACTGGTGGTACTTTCCGAACAGCCCCTTGCCCTCCCGGTAATCCCTGAAGTGCCCCCGGCAGATATGCATGGCCTTCGCCAATCCTACCTGCCCGCTTCCTCCCTGGGTTCTCAGTATCTGCTTGAGCGGCTCGATCACCAGCGTCTTATGCGGTGCCAGCTGGTCTCCCGGATGCCTCTCGCGGTATCTCTTCTGGAGCTTGGGCGGCACCGGATTCTCCACCACCTGGACATTCTTGCAGTGCAGGAAACTGATCGTCAGAAGCGCCGGATGCAGCCAGGAAAGCAGGCTCTGCGCCACCGGCTCGACGTCCTTGCCGCCCAGGTTCTGAATCTGCGGGTGGCCGGTGATCCGGCCTTCGGCGTCGACCAAGATGAGCATCGAGCCGTGCGGGCCGGTACAGGTGATTTCATCCTCGCTGAAGTCGATGAAGATCTCAGCCCAGAGCCCCCACTTAGTGTTCTCCGGGACTTGTACCGCTGTAATCTCCTTGGGATCGAGTGTGGTAATCAGCTGGCCCACCCTGCCCCCCAGCGGCATGATTTGCGTGAAGTCGGTATCTCCGCATAGCTTGGAACTGATCTTCTTCGCCATCCGGTACTCGCACCAGAACTGCGGGAACGGCGGCGCGAGATTCGGGAAGTCGCGCTTCAGATCCCAGAACTCCTGGTCCGTTCCCGCATAGAAGTACTCAGCCACGTTGTCGATCACCAGCACCGGCAGCTGCGGATCGCGCAGCAGGTCCACCACCGCTCTCATTTGCCGCGCCCAGTAGAGTTCCATCTCTTCGGCCACAATGAACGGCATCTTGATCCTGGCGTTCTTGCGCCGGATATCATCGATCAACTTCGGCATGGGAATATTGTAGACTTCTCCTCATGGGAAAACACAAGCGCCCCCGGTTCTACCGGCTGGAGGGCCACGTTGCCGTCCCTTGCACCGGCAGTTACCAGGAATGCGCGATGATGTTCAGCCAGATCCTGGGGAGCGAACGGCACATAGCCGAAGACGAGGGCCCTGGCTGGCGGCTCTCGACCATCTTCCTTGGCATGGATCACAACCATCACGCCCTGGCGATGAATCTACCGGTGAAACAGCATCCGCCGCTGCTCTTTGAAACCGCTTTCTTTCGCAAGATCGAGGGCTGCGAGATCCTTGCCCGCTATACCACCTGGGAACAGGCTCTAACCGGCCATAACCACGTCCTAGCTTGTCTTAAATCGGATTCTGGAGCCCAGTAACCACTTAGGGCTATAATGTTCACCATGTTGACACTACATATCACAGGGTTTTCCGCGCTAGAGGCCCTGGAACTGATTTACGCCGGTTTGGAAGCTCGTCACCGGACTGTAACAGAGAAAATCAACGAGTTGAAGGGTCAAATCGCAGCTGCGGGGGATGGTTACCGCTCCGTTCGCCGCTCTTCCCTCTCTCCAGACACCAAACCCCTCCCCAAACCCGCCAAGCATCACCAACTCTCCAAATCGGCGCGGCAAAGGATCGCGGATGCGCAGCGATTGCGCTGGAAGCGCCACCACCGGGAGCAAAGGGCCCGCGAGAAGGCAAAAGCCGCTCCTGCAGCCCGAAAATCCAAGCCGAAGCCCCGCCAGGAGCCCCGCGTAGCTGTTTCTGAGGGTTCCGAAGCTTAAACAACAATAAGTAAGTCTGAAACTCCGAAAATGCGCTTTTTCGACCTTTATTTTGAGCTAATCTGGATGAGCCCGCCGTATGGTGACCGGGGAGACCCCGGTACGCCGCAAAAACTCGCGACTGGCACTTAGCTGGCGCGAAGGTGTCTTCGGTGATGAAACAAAGGCGGGAAACGCCCATGTTATACTGTTGGGTAAGTTACTTGGCTTTCTGGAGGGGATCTCGAACCAGGGTTGCTGGGGAGTAGCCTGTTTCGCGGTCCCCGCAAGCTTCCTTCCAAATCCGACTGCTTCCATCAGAATCAGCTTACCTTAGACCCTTCTTTTCTTACAATTGGCGTATGATTCACAACATACCCGATGTGACTCCTGCCGGGGTTGCGGTGCCTCTCGCCCCGGCCCGCGTTCCCTGTAACTGGCTGCAAGTCATCTGCCCCGTTGGCAATGCCGCCGCCATCCGCATTGGCGACTCGACGACCGGCGCGGCTTCGGGTCTGGCGATCCCCCCAGGGAGCGGGATGATGTTTCCGCCCATCGGTGACGACCAATACCTCAACTTAGCCATCGTCTATGTCTACGGCACCACCACCGATAAAGTCTCTGCGGTTTACGGCACACACTAATGCCTTTCTACGGGTGGGGGTTCGTTCCCGGCTTCGGTCCCGGCCTTTCCTCCGGGTCAGTGGTTGTCGCCCCCTCCGGCGCTCCCCCCGTTCAATCCGGCACCTCTGGCGGCTCCGGCGGCTCGACCACCAACTCACAAGCCTTCACCACCCATGTCACCCCCGGCAACCTGCTCGTCCTGCTGATCTTCAACGCCACTGACGCCAGCACCACCATCACCAACATTGCCTGGAACGGCGGCACTTCGGGCACCCTGACCCCTACCCCTCTTTCCCCCATCACGGGCGCAACCCGTCTTATCTGGTGCTATACCGCCCAGATCACGGGTGCCGCCGGGACCGGCGTAACCGTCACTTTCTCCGCAGCGATCAATTCCATCGTGATCTTTGCCGAATACCAGGGCTTGGCCACCTCTGCGGTGATCGATGGAGAAGTCGCCGCCAACGCAGTAAGCGCGGCCCTCAACAGCGGCAATCTCACCACCACCAATGCGAACGATCTCCTGGTGGGCGGTCTCTTTGTGACCTCTTCCGGCGGCGGCACCCTGAGCCCCGGCGCGGGCTATGTCCTGGAGGTGAACAACGCCTCTACCTCCCATCGCGGCCTGGAGGATCGCAACGTAACCGCCGTTGGCCCCTATGCCGCCACCGCTTCTTATTCGAGTTCCCAGACTTGGCTTGCCTACCTGTTAGCCCTGAAGCGCACCACCTCCAGCGGAAGCCGCGCCCCGACCCAGTTCTATGTCAGTAACGCCGGGAGTGACGCCAACACCGGCCTGGACTCCGCGCACAGCTGGGCCCACGCCCCCGGCATGAATAGCGCTACCGGCATCCCCGCCGCCATTCCCCTGATCCCCGGCGATAGCATCCTCTTGAATCGCGGGGACTCCTGGCTGAATACCACTCTCACCGTCCACATCGGCGGGGACTCTACCGGCCAGATTACCCTCTCCGCTTACGGCTCCGGCGCGAAGCCGATCATCTCCGCAGCCCCCAACAACCCCGCGATCACCGTCACCGCCCCCAACATGGGCTTCTGGACTATCGATAGCCTGGACCTCCGCGCTTCTGGCACCATCTCTGGCATCAACACCCTGGCCACGATCTACCACAACTACTGGGCCGCAGACCTTCTCGCCGTCCCGAACTGGACCATCCAGAACTGCGCCAGCAACGCAGCCTTCTATCTCTCCGGCCCGAACACCACCGTCCACAACAACGTGCTCGACGGGACCGCCAACTCGAACCCTCCCCTGGGCGGCATCATCATTCGCGGCCAGCTGAACACCAACGCCTTAATCGAACTGAACACGGTGTCCCATTTCGCGGATCGCGGCATCTGGATTCTGAACGGTGCCAGCGCGGCGTGGAGCCGCTACAACACGGTTCACGATATTATTGCGGGCACCGATAACCAGGGCATGGGCATCAACCTGGACGGCGCGAACATCCAGATCCCCAACGGCCAGACCTACGGCAATCTGATCTATAACTGCGCCGGAATCGGCATCACCCATGAGAACACTCTGAACTGCATCGCTTCTTACAACTGCATCCACGATTGCGTGATGGGCGGGATCGACGCCATCAGTTACGGCACCTTCCAGACTCAGAACAGCAACCTTTACATCACTTACAACGTGATCTACAGCGTCAATGTAGGCATCCCGGTCTGGGACACCCAGGGTATTACGATCATCGGCAACACCATCTATAACGGCACCGGGACCTCTTCCCAGGGCTTCGGCATCCAGTCGCTCGACACCAACGTGGGCAATATCAACCTGATTAACAACATCATTGCCGGGGTCTGGACCCACCCCGTCCAGGTCCGCACCGCCAAGACCGTCTTCTCCACCTTCGACTACTGCGACGTCGTCCCCAACGGCACCCAGGTCATGTATCAGGCCGGGACTTCCACCTCCATGACCCTGGCCCAGGTGCAGGCCGCTGGCCTGATGCTGAACGGCATCACCGCCGATCCCTTATTCACCTCCACCATCACCCCGGACCTATCCCTGCAGCCCACTTCCCCGGCCAAGGGAACCGGCGTGAACATGGGCAACTCCTACCGCCAAGCCCTGCTCCCCACCACCGTCTGGACCTCCGCGATCAACCTTGGAATCCAGGCCACCTTGTGGAACATGGGCGCTTACCTCTAAGTTACTCAGTTGCGCTTCCCGCATTTCTGCCGCAGAATTACTCCTATGGAGGAATGCCATCGATGAACCGCCCTCTCATTAAGCGTACCCAGGCCAGTATCCTGGACCCCGCCAAGCCTTTCGACATGACCCGCTGGGACACCTGTATCGCGGGCCACTGCCTCATGGTCCTCAAGCAGGAAGGCAAACTTGAGGAATCTGAACTGGAGGAAATGGGCCCTATGGCCTATGTCTCCCGCGCCATGGGCATCCCCCTCCAGGAGGGCCGCTTGCTCTTCGGCATGACTTTCGGGGCCACTGGCAAGGACCGTCAGGTAGCAGCGAAGCACCTGCAGTCCATGTTGCGCCGCAAGCCTGCCCAGGAGAAAGTGGAGGAGCCCAAGTCGAAGGAATCCAGTTTGCGCGGCAAGGCTCGCTCTCGCTCGCCCCGCGCAACACTCCAGGCTCCGGTTCCCGCGCCTGCGGACCTTGAAGCCATCGACGCCCTGTTGCGCGAAGCGGAAGAAGAGCCGGTGCTCGTCTAATGGCTGAGTTCTGCCGCCAGTGTTCCTGGGAAGACTTCCAGGAAGACCAATCGGATCTCGATCACTTTGGTAGGGGCCAGCCGCCTTTGGAGCCTGACCACGGCTACCCCTGCATTTGTGAGGGCTGCGGTTTCATTCTGGTAGACGAGAAAGGTAGTTGTATCTCAGATGACTGTATCCGCAAAGGCCACAAAGGCCGTAAGGTAGCCGCAGATTACGCCAAGCCATGAATACCGATCAAAAAAGGAGACAAGTTATGTCCGCGCCAACTAACCCAGCCCTCCGGCCCGAACTGGGGCCCCTCCCGGAGCGCATGAAGAGCCTTCCGGTGCATCGCGGCTACCCCGTCCCCTGGTTCGTTGCCTGGGAGCCCAACGAGACCGGAGAACTGGAGCCGGAGTTCCGCGCCATCGAAGCCCCGAAACGCAACTTCGCACTGCGGCGTAAGGTCTGCTGGGTCTGCGGGGAGCGCCTGGGTTCCCATTTAGCATTTGTCATCGGCCCTATGTGCGGAATAACACGGGTTAGTTCAGAGCCCGCCTGCCACCTGGACTGCGCTTTGTGGAGTGCCAAAAACTGCCCCTTCCTCTCGCGCCCCGACATGACGCGCCGGGGAGATATCGTCGCTGAGTATCCCGGTGCCCTGCAACCTCCCGGCATCCACCTGGATCGCAATCCCGGCGTCTCTTTAGTCTGGGTTTGCCGGGATTATGAGCTATTTAGCGATGGCCGGGGCGGCACCTTACTGCACCTGGGCGATCCCGAAGCCGTGAGCTTCTGGTCCCAGGGACGGCCCGCCACCCGCGCCGAAATTGACAAGAGCGTCGAGAGCGGCCTGCCCCTTCTCTTTGAGAACGAGAAGGGCTTATCGGCTGAAGTGTTACAGAAAGACGTCATTCGATTTCAGCAGTTGCTTCCCGCTTACTCCGATGCTACCTAGGGGGTCTTGTCCTTTCTGAGTTGATCTGATACATTCCCAGCTAAGCAGTTTAATTTAAACCAGAAGGCAAAGCATGCCCAAAAAACGATTCGACAAGACTCCCCGCCGCCGTATTTGGAGCGATCAGGAGAAAGAGCAGCTGATCCGCGAGGTGGCACAAGTTCATCAAGACGGCAAAAAGATTAAGACCTTCCTCACTGACGAGAAGAAGGTCTCCGATGGCTGGTTCTACCAGATGCGGCGGCGCTACCTGGAAGAGCATCCTCACTTCGACCCTAATAAACCCAGCGTGGCTCTCGCAGTTCGCTTAGAGCCGGTGAATTATGTCAGACCTAAGAAATCTCCCGGAGCTTACACCACGCTGGAAGGGCCGGAACTTCTTGAACTGGTCAACGAGTACATGCAGCTTAATAGCGACTGGCAAGGTAAAGGCGCAAAGGCCAGTAAAGGCGACTGGCTCAAGCAACACGGCTTGAACCATCAACAGATTCACGAGATGAAGATCAGGGCTGGAGTGATCTCTCGCAGGCAATCTCGTGAGCTTAAATCTCGCAAGCTTGCTCATCCCTTTACTGCTCCCCCGGTGAATGGTGGCGCTACCTTCATACCTCAACCTCTTCACCCTCCCGTCCCCGTGACCTTGGACGACGCCATCCTCGCCATGGAAGTAAAGCGCGACCAACTCACCAACTTCATCGATGACCTCCGGCGCATGCAGCGAGGTGTTCGATGAAGACTCGAACCATGACCGTCCGACAGATGAAGAACCGAATTCAATCGATCAACAAAGGAGAACCTCAACGAATGTCAGAAATGATGAAGAATCCCTTGCGCAATCTCAGCCGTCACCAGTACGGCACCTTGCGCTTCATTGCTCAGAACCACGTCACCATCGAGTACCTGCGTAACGCTCACGCCAATACTCTTGGCTCTATCGCTTACAACGGCTGGATCGTCAAGAAGGGAACCGGCGAGAAAGCCGAAGTCGTCCTCACCAAATCCGGCGAGGAAGAACTCCGCACGTACAACGAAGCCTCTTTGAACGAGCGCCAGCATGAAGGCGAACTCACCGACCGCTGTATGCGTCTTCTTGCCCACTCGCGCAGCAAAGTCGCTTCGATTGCATCGTAAGAACCCTTGAAAGGAGCGTGAAGTGCCACAGACAAAGTCTTCGGAGGAAAAACGGCACGTCATCACCGTCCGGTTGGACAATAAACTGAGAGAGCGCCTGCGCGAGATCTCCTATCACACGCGGCTTAAGAAGCAACCCATCCTGCGGGATGCCATCTACAAGCTGATCCTGGACTACGAGAAGGCCAACAAGCATAAGCAGAAGGAGATCGTGGCTCATCTCTCCACGGTCTCCCTCAAGAAGCTGGCCCCTCCCTGCACCGCTGAGAAAGTCATTCTCGACAAAGAGATCTCCGGCCTTCTCCGCTGGTTTGCCTTTGAGAGCAGGCAGACCTACCAATCCATCGCGCTTGTCGCTCTCAGCGAGTACATCAAGTTCTTATACCCTGGCAAAGGAGAGACCTTCTACATCGATCTCAGTCACGAGTCCCTGGAGAATTCACACCAATGAGCCAAACATTCTTTGTCTGCGCTATGGCCGATGACGCGGTGAGCGTCCTTGGCTCCAGCTACGACCGCAAGTGCAGCCAGTGCCAAGCCCGCGTGATGGTAGCCCCTTCCGGCCAGCGGGCCTTGTTGGCGAACCCCTCGTTTGTCATCCTCTGCCTTCGCTGTTTCAAGGCCCTGCCCCCGGAGGAAGTGAACCTTGCCCCGTCTCCGATCTCAGACTCTGAGATCATCCGGGAAATGTGGGATACACGTCCCAACCTAAGGAGGAGCCGCAATTGAGCCCCGAACAAGAGATAGGCCGTGAACTCAAGGTAAGTGAGCTAAAGCCGGGAACCGTCGTAGTCCTGGAGAAGGGAACCTGCTCTCATCTCACCAGCGTATGGGTGGAGGAGGTCACGCCCCGGCTGGTGATGTTCGATATGCCTGTAATCAATCTTCACTTCATTGCTTTCCGCACCGGCCCCGATATGGAGCAAATCACCGATGATACCGGCGCAAGCTTTAAGATCTACGAATTCCTGGGGGAAGTATGACCGGATTCGATAGTGAGAGTGACCGGCGGGATGCCATCCGCAAACAGATCGTAGACGTCTGCCTTTTCCGGGTGCAGGAGACAATCAGTCTTACTGCCGTCACTAGCACCCCTGAGGAACGCGCCACCCTGATGCTCGATGTCATCTTGGGGCTTCTGGAGAGCATCCGTATCGATGCAAGGCAGGCCATGTGGATCAAGGAGACCAAGGATGCAGAGAAGGCCATCGACGATCCTAGGAAATTCAAGTACGAGGCATAGGTGTGAAGGAGAAGTGAATGTTAGACGCCGATAAAGAAGAAATCAAGCTCTTGATTAATGAAGCCCTTGCCGAATGGGACCTGGGACGCCGGGAGCGGATGCGGGTAACCCGCGCCCAAGAAGAGACTGCCAACCCCGTCACCACCAAGCTTTATCTGGTCTCTCTTGGCGGGCATCACATAGCCTTCCCCGATGAGCGGGGCCGCGCTATCTTTACCCAGGCCTTCTACGCACGCATTGCCATGCGCGACAAGGATTCCTACTATTCCCAGCGAGTGGAAGTCATTGCCTATGGAGATGGCCAGCGTCTGGGCGAACCAATCTCCCTGGTATTGAGCAATCTCTCAGTGGTAGGTCTGGCGGAAGTGCCGGAGACTGTTCTTGGGACCATGTATGAAGAGCGATGAAAAGCTGGGCGAGGCTGTTAGTATCATTGCCGCGCTCCTGGATGCTCTGGATGGAGATTACTCCAACCCTGAGGCCATGAGCAAGCTGCGGGAGCATGCGGAGGAGTTCCGGCGGGAGAATTGGGCTGCCAGAAAAGAGTGGTGGGATAAAGAGGCGAGGAAATGAGCGATCCCCTTGAAGATCTGAAGAAGCTGGGCATCAACCTGGAGCCCGATACCGGCCTTACCCCTCACCACCGTCGTATCGTAGCCGCTAGGCCCATCCAGGGCACCCGCAGCGGCCAGATCTGCGAGTTATCGTGTGGCCACACCGTGCAGACTTACGGGGACCTCAAGCATGCCAGGGGCGGCATGGTGCTCTGTACGGAATGCCGGAAGGAGGAGACGTCCCCAGTCATTGGGCGAACCCAGATCTTCAAGGTGCAGCGGCCTGTGGAATCCACTCCAGGCGATGAGCGGCATGTGCTGGTCTATAACCAGGACCGGAGCTTCCGTTTCCAGGGCACGCTTCCAGAGCGTGTCATCCGCCAGTTATTCCCCAAGGGCGAATTCAAGGTGTTCCGTTATGGGAAAGCCGCTGCGGATAGCGTGCTCGAATTAGAGGGAGAGGCCCCCTGGCAGGAGTGGTGATCTTATGGCCAACATTCTGATCAACGGCATTGTCTCCATGCGCGACAAACAGCCTTACCTCCAGATCGACATCGACGGCAAGCTGGCTCAACTCAGCATGGCAGACGCCCGCAACATAGCCCGCGACATCGAGGTGATGTGCGCCCGCACTGAAGCCGATGCCATGATCCACAAATTCTTCTCCGCGCAGGGCTTCCCTAAAGATGCCGGTGCCGCCTTGATGCTCTCTTTCCGCGACTTTCGTTCCCAGCTGGATGCGGAGTCGGTGGAGAAGTCTGAGTCAGACCCGGACGCCCCGCCGAAAAGCTGACAATCCCCAAAATCGACGTTAGACTCTAAGTACGATACGGAATGGACGCACCAAGGAGACATTGCAGTCATGTCAGAAAAGGTGCAAAAGGTGCAGATGTTGACGGTGAAGGAATGTCAGGAAAGAACTGGATTCAAGCGGGCCAGCATGTACAAGGTCCTGAAGCATGAGCCAGGGGTGCATCGCTTCTTTACCCCCGGCTCCAAGAAGCCCATCATCCGCGTAGAAAGTACGGTGATCGACCGGCTTTTGAATCGCTCAGCTATCCGCGTTTAACTTTGACCATCTCGATCACTCTGGCAGGCTTGTTTGATCTGGCGTATGCCGGGACCGGCACATCCGCGAAGGATTCGCGCAGCAGTTTAGAGACCCGTTCTTGCCGTCCCGGTACCCAGGATGCGTAGTGTTCCCGGATTACGGCTTCTGTGTCGCCGGTCAGGTCCGCGACATCGGCGTAGGATCTGCCGCTTTCCAGCAGAATGCGACAGAAGGTATGCCGGAAGCGGTGCGGCGTAGGCTTGATCTCCCAGGAGCCGCATTGCTTCCAGAGTTCGTTCAACCGCATCCGCCAGCAGTGGGTGATGACGTCAAGTTTGGTGGAACGATGAGCACCGAAAATCAGTGGGCCAAACTTCTCTGCCCGAATGCGGATGCGTTCTGCCAACCAGGGCGGCACAACGGTGTAGACCATCTTGCCTCTCTTCAGCGTGCGGATGCGGACCTCATCCGCGCCTTTCAACCGGTTGATATTGAAGGTGGCGACATCCGAAATTCGCAGGCCGGTGTGAACGGAGAGAGCGATGAAATCCGCCAGATCCTCTCCTCTCCATTTGCGCACCGGGAACAGGGCGTCGTATCGCAGGCATCCCTGATACATGCGTTCCAGTTCCGCATCGACAAGAGGTTGCCTTTCCTTCCCCACTTTCAGCAGGCTGGTGGCGCGATTGTTGATCACGGCAACGGCCTTGCCGGGGTTGGTTGCGATCCATTCCTTGGCGATGCACCACGCGAAAAATGCCTTCACCATCTTTCGGTACTTGCGTGCCGTGATGGGGGCGACTCGAAATTGATTCAGGTATTGGTTGGCGATTTTGGCGTCCCAATCGGTCAGGTAGAGCCAGCCGGTTTCTTCCGCGAACTTGCAGATCGATGCCATTCGTTGCCGGTGTCCATCGAGCGTAGTCGGTGCCGATTCCGCTTTTTGGTGTTCCTTGATGTACTCCTCAGTTGCTGCTTTGACGGTGACTTTATCAGAGGCGGGCGCGGGAGTCTGGGGAGGTGGTACGGGTGCCTTGGGGGCCGGTGGAGTGGGCGGCTCGTCTTCTGGAAGAACCCAGGATTTGGCCACGATGTAGGGAACCATCACCTCCGCAGCTGCGGCCCATTCGGTTTGCTTGGTGGCCTTGCGCTTGGCCACGCGATTGAGAGTGCCGCTGGCGACGATGGGGCAGTGGCATCGCTTCCAGCCCTTCACATGTTCTTCCGTTTCGCTCGTAAATGTCTTCGCGGGATGCTTGCCCTCGCAGTCTGTGCTGTGGCATCGGTGGTAGTTCAAGGTCATGCATCGAGTCTAACAGGCATTTGTCGATTTTGTCGATTTTGGCATATGAGATTTCTCTAAATGATTGAAAATAATCAGCAATACACAGTGCCCTTGGTTAGCTCAAGAAACGCCAAATACACGCCATTTACGGGCTTTTTGATGTCTCTGCAGTTCGCTGTTGCCGTTTTTTCCGTTATGGCTTTGTCGATTTTGTCGATTTTGTCGATTGGCACCGGAAGCATTCCGACCTGATTCCGGTCATTTCGCTTCCGGTTCTCCTCCTTTAAAAGCGGCCTTTTCTTGACCTCGCTGATACCCTCAGAAATAGGGGAGGACTTCTCTCATGCCTTCTGTTTCGAAAGACCAGCAAGAGGCCACGGCAATCGCGGAGCACGCACCCGACAAGCTCTACAAGCGGAACTCCGGCCTACTCAAAATGAAGAAGCCGCAGCTGCGCGAATTCGCCCGCACCAAGACCAGCGGCCTGCCCATGAAGGCTCCCAAGTAATTTCCGATGGAGACGCCTGAAATCCAGCCCGAAGAGAAGCCGTTCGAATTCCACCCGGAGCCGGTGAAGAAGAAGCGGCGCAAGCGGCGCACCCGTCTGGAAATGGCGACCGAACAATATCGTGTCGAGCAGGGCACCCAGGGCGCGGGAGTGAAGAAGCGCCGCATGCGTGCCATTGACAATCCCCTGCGCGATCTCCAGGACAAGATGGTGCCCGATGAGAACGGCGGCTGCACCACCCTCACTCTCCCCATCCAGTCGATGACGCGGAAGCAATACGATACCGACATGATGCGCCACGCCCGCCTCACCGGTTTCCGGCGCTACCTGGAGACGATCAACATCGAAGAGTTGAAGTACGCCCTGGCCAAGGATGATTCGGACAAAGCCCTCGATTATCTCTGCGCGTTGATGGACCCGGAGAACGTGGATCTCGATCCGGCGACCATCGCGATGCGCCAGAACATTCCCCTCTCCGACATCATGGCGATCTGGCGCAGCGACCGCCTCACGGCCACCATCGGCCAGCTGTACGCGGGCGCTCCCGCCGTGGCCGCGCAGACCGTGGAAGCGGCCCTGGGCACCACCATCTGTTGCCCCCGTTGCGACGGTGCCGGTGAGATCCATGTGCAGCGGGGCGGCAAGAAGGGTTCCTACTGGCTTACTTGCGTGCAATGCAAAGGCGAGGGTTCTGTGCGCAAAGCCGGGGACGCCAAGGCCCGCGAACTGGTCCTGAAAGCGACCGGCGTCATCAAGGGTGCCAACACCGGCACGCAGATTACGATCAACACCGGCTCCTCCGCAGTAGAGAGCGTGATCGATGAACTGGAGCGGCTCCCCGCGCCGATCACCGTCCAGGCCGAAAGCGTTGAGGATTGAACTTGGTTCCCATGAGGGGATGGGGATCAAAGGCGGGGGAGGAGATTGCTTGCCATCTTTTCTCCTCCCCCAAAAACAGATTCAGAGTCTAAGCCATGTTTCTTGCCTTACGTGCGATTCATCTCTTTGCAAAGTCCCTCCTGCGAATCGCCAACACCCTGGAAGAACTCCGCGATCTCTACCGTCTCGAACTTGCCACTCGCGGCATCGTCCCCATCACTCCCGGCATCAAGGATGAAGTCGAGATCGCTTATGGCTACCGGGAGCCGGAGGAATAGATGTACTCCGCTGCGGTAGTCGAGAAGACCCTCTGGAAGCTGGCCAAGTCGCGGATCATCGCCAAGCGCCGCGACATCGGCCAGTGCCGCGAGATCGCCGTTCGCCTGCGCAACCTGATGGACCCCAAGACCGGCCAGTACAAGCGTCCCCTGGTGGAAGGCGAAACAGCTTTCATCCGCTCCGAAACAATTTTGTGCAGGCATGACTTTAGGTACTTCGCGGAGCGCTACGGCTGCATCGACCAGGATGCCTCGATGGGCGGGGGCGTCAGTGCCATCTCTTTCTGGACCTCCCAGGAGAGAGCCTTGTCTTTAATCGCCGCCCGTGAGGAAGAGATCCAGCGCGAGTATGAGAAGCACGGCTTCAGTGACGGCATCCTCTCTGTCTGGCACAAGTCGCGCCAGCTGGGTGCTACCGCGATCATGCGGCTCATCACTCTCCACCGCATGCTCTTGTGGAAACACACCCGTTGTATCGCCGGTAGCCTGGACATCGACAAGATCCACGAGTTATACGTCAGGGACAAGACCATCATCGACAACGTGCCGCCGTTCCTTACCCCTGCCATCGAGTTCGATGTGAAAGACTCCCACATCGCTTTTGAGAATCTGAAGTCGCGCCTGATCTACCAGATGTCTTCCCAGAAAGCCGGAGTTGGCACCGGCCAGCAGTTCGACATCTCGCACATGACCGAAGTCGCCCTCTGGGAATTCGCGGAGCGCTTGAAGTTCGATTTCCTGCCCGCCGTCCCCCAATCCCCTACCACCTTCGTTGCCTTCGAATCGACTGCCAATGGCCGGGGCAACTTCTGGCATGACTTCACCGAAAACGTGCGGCGGAAATTGGAAGGCTTTCAGAGTTGGATTTACATCTTTACTCCCTGGTATATCGAGACCAAGAAGTACCGCCGCGCCGCCCCCGATAACTGGCGTCCCAACCAAGCCACCATCGAGCACTCTGAACTGGTGGAGCGTACCTCTCCCGAATTCTGCGGGGAGAGAGTCACTCTGAACCGGGACCAGATGTATTGGTACGAGACTGAGTATGCCCTGCACAAGCGGGAAGGCTCCCTCTACATTTTCCTGAGTAACTACTGCGCCACCCCGGAGCAATCCTTTCAGCATTCCACGCGTCCCGCCCTGCCGCCGGAGACTATCGAGTGGATGCGCTCCACCTCGCAGCTGGGCATGCCCTATAACGTGGAGCTAGTGAGGGCCAAAGTATGAGCGAAGAGATCCGCAACCTTGGCTTCCCGGCCCTGTATAACATTGTTGGCGCGGGCCGCTTGGAGCAGATGCACCCCGCCGAATGGGACGGCGATCCTCGCGGCATTGTCTGGATGTGGGACGCTCCCTACAAGGGCTCCACTTACGTCATCGGCTGCGATCCCACCGTGGGCCGCACCGGTTGGAATCGCTTCTCCCGCGTGCGCGAGGACGCGAAGACCGATAACGGCGCTATCGAAGTGATCAAGGTGGGCAAGGACGGCAAGCGCGACATCCAGGTGGCCGAATACGCGGCCCCTGTTGACGCCTTCGACTTAGCCTACGTAGTAAACCTCCTGGGCCGCGCTTACTCAGGCATCGATGAGGACCAGTGCAAGGTGATCATCGAAGTCTTCCCCGGCCCTGGTGCGGGCACCCTGCAGCAGTGCCTGGAGCTTGGCTACACCAACCACTTCAAGTGGGAGTTCTACGGCAACACCCCGGCCACCCCCACCCGCTCCATGGGCTGGCACGCTTCGAACAAAACCAACCGGGATCTCTGGGTGAAAGCCTCGCGCCATCTGGTCCTGCAACGCTGCGTTGTCAAGTCCCCTTGGCTGGCCGAAGAGTACGCCAACTGCCGCATGGACATGGAGCGCAACTATGCCGAAAACCCCTACGGCCATGACGACCGTGTCCGCGCCTTCAACCTCGCCCTCTGGATCGCTAACTCCTGGAGTATGAACATCGAGCGCACCACTGAGAAAGTCGAGACCCATGAGCCAGTGGACTGGCAGGGCTCCGATATGAGCCTGGAAGAAATTCATGAGGGCTGGAACAGCATTTTCGACAATTGGTAGTAACGTAGAAGGAAGTAACTCAGTTACCCCTCGTAAGTAAGATTACAAATAGGAGAATTCTCTATGCCCGATAGTTTCTTCGCAAAGATTACGCCGGTCGAGAAGCCGGAGAGACCCGTGGACCCCGGTTTCGGTGTGGATGGACCGCCCGATCAGATCTGGCCCCCGGATTCGTTGCCGCCCCTGCCGCCGGGAATCTGGCCCAGCCCCCCGGTGGGAGTCTGGCCCCCCACTCGTCCCACGCGCCCCTCGCATCCCATCGTGATCTATCCGCCAGTGCGCCCTGGTCATGGCTTGCCCCCGTCTCCCGGTCATCCCGACACGGGTTTGCCGCCGGTCCCAGGACATCCCGACACGGGTCTACCTCCGGTGCCAGGACATCCTGATACGGGTTTGCCACCGGTTCCCGGAAGCCCCGATAACACTCTTCCCGGCACTGGCGCACCCCCGGAAGTGGATAACACGCTTCCCATGCCCCCGGCCACCATCTGGCCCCCGTTGCCCCCTGGTACGGGAATCGCGGGCAAGGCCCTTATCCTGATCTGGGTGGTGGGTGTTGGATACCGCTGGCTGGTTGTGAAGGGCCTTGACACATGGCCCCCGCAGCCCGCGCCCCCGGTAGCCCAGCCTAAGTAACCTGGGAGAAGGGAGGGTGGGTCTGTACCCATCCTCCCGTTTGTTACACTGTAACTTATGGCCGATATCCTCACTTTCGAGCCAACCAACAGTTCCCACGTCCGACACCTCGCTTACGATCCTGATGTCCGCGATCTCGAAATTACCTTCGCCAACGGATCTACTTACCACCACTCCAACGTTCCCCCGCATATCTTTGCGGCCATGACCCGCCACCCTTCCGTAGGCCAGTATTACCATCGTGTAATCCGGGTCCACTACCCGATCCGAAAGCCCTCTCATGGAAATCACAAAGAACAAAATGAAGCACGTTGAGCCGGATCTGCTCGATCCCGCCTTAGTCCTCACCATTCAGGACCTGACTGAGTTGAGCGGCCTGATGGGCAAGCGTATCACCGACCGGGAGACTCTTGTTCATGCGATGAAGGATCTCTCCACGGTCTCTGTGGAAGGCGTCGAGATCAACCTGGAGTACCGCTTGCTGACCCGTCTCAAGTCGCGTTGCCTGGATAAGGACAACTTCCCCCGCTGGTTGCGCGAGGTGGTCATTCGCCAGCTGCATGACTATGCTGGTTGGTAAGGAGTAACTATGCCTCTCTTACGATTGATCCTCTTAGTCCTGGCCTTCTGCTGTTTCCTGCTCAACGGTCTGAACGTCGCTGCTCCTCGCGGTAACCTGATTGGTTTCGGTCTTGCCTGCTGGGTCCTGGCCGAACTCCTGTTGATGAAATGATCTGCCCTGACTGCGGGAAGCATTTCGAGGTGGGCGACTGGCCCTTCCCCTGCGCCGGTCTGGGCCATGCCCCCGGCTCCTTCTGGAGCGGTGACGCGCAGCTGCGCAACGACGAGAAGGTAGTGATCCACGAGGGCCCCAATGGCGAGATCAAGATCCCTGGGCGCGGGGACCGCCCGATGCACCCGAAGCTGGCCGCTGAAGGCTACGTGCGCCGGGAACTGAACACCATCTCCCAGATCCGCGAAGTCGAGCGCAAGACCGGCCTGCGCCACGAGCGCTCCCACTACGACTTGAATTCCGCCCGCGCAGATCGCGACTTAGGCTCGAGTTAGCCTAACTCCACCAGGATCATTTAGCGGGCTAAGGCCCTTCCCTTTACCATCGGTCCATGGGATCTTCTGTCGTTGCCGGTCCTCCGACCCCGCCTCGCCTGCCGATCTCTCCGGTCCCCAGCACCCAGTTCAACGGCAACAACGTTAGTAATCCCACCATCTCCTGGCTGATGGAAGCGGTCATCGAATCCGAAGCCTTCCTCTCCTCCCAACCTGGGTTCGATCAAATCAGCGCAGCCATCGATGCCATCATGAGCACCGATGAACTGGTCCGCGCCGATACCCGCTCCACGTCCCCTGGCATCCTCTCCACCACGCGCACCAACCGGATCGCCAAGATCGCGGAAGATATCGCGGCCATGATGACCGACACCCGCCCCTTCTGGGACTACAGTGTCGCCAACCGGCGCTTCGAAGAGCACGCGCAGATCTACGGTAAGTTAGCCACCTTCTGGTATCAGCGGCGCAACATCGACTTACGCCTCGCGGACACCATCAAGTACTACGTGGTTGGCGGCACCGGCTACTTACACCTCTTCTGGAACCCGGACATCGAGGACATCGACGCCTGCGCGGAGGACCCGCGCAACGTCCTCCCTTTACGCCCCCTGGGCTACGAGTCCTGCGAGTCCTGCCAGGGCATTGTCGTCAAGCGCAAGGTCCCGGTCAACTATATCCGCGACAAGTACGACATCGACGTCAAAGCGGAGAGTGACGGCTCTGCCATTACATGGTTGAATAAGATGCGGGATTCCGCCGCAGACGTCATTTCCCCGATCTGGACCTTTCGCAAGGCTCCTACCACCGACACCGAACTGCCCCGTATTCCCTCCGTCACCCTCTATACCTGCTACCTGAAGGACGACCGGCGGAACACCCGCAAGGACATGGGCGACGACTACACCGGCAAGCCCATCCAGATGGGCACCTGGGAAGACGGCAA
>Ga0210392_10000125_pt1 | contig 62281 bp, 54 predicted proteins | sample IncBWC30OmetaG_FD_161057 | JGI IMG/M metagenome (GOLD analysis project Ga0210392, IMG submission 161057) | Forest soil microbial communities from Barre Woods Harvard Forest LTER site, Petersham, Massachusetts, United States - Inc-BW-C-30-O ... | reverse complement strand
ATAGGCTTCGGCGTGGGGTAACTATGCCAGCTCTATATGGTTTGGAATGTTTGGTTTAGGTGGTGTAGGGGCTTGACAAGATTTGTCCTACGCGGGTCCTGCGCGGACGGCGGGGGCTTCGCGTGGGGGGGGCTCGTGGGGGGGGGGGCAGCGAGGAAGGCAATTTCGTCGTTCCGCCTGCGGCTTCACTCCGGCCTGCGGCAGAGCGGTAAGGGGCTTCTTTGGGTTGTTGACCTAGGGCTTCGCCCTAGGCTGTGATGGGTCGGGCCGTTGGCCTTGGTCGTCTGCGCGGAGGGTGGGTCCTGCGCGGACGGCGGGGGGCTTCGCGTGGTGGCGGCTCGTGGGGGTGGGGGCAGCGAGGAAGGCAATTTTGTCGTTGCGCCTGCGGCTTCACTCCGGCCTGCGGCAGCGAGGTGAGGGGCGTTTTCGCGTTGTTGACCTAGGGCTTCGCCCTAGGCTGTGATGAGTCGGGCCGTTGGCCCTGGTCGTCTGCGGTGAGGGGGAGGCTTGGGTGGTGGGGCTGGTCCAATCGGGAGGATTTATGGGTTGGCTGGGCTTTGGGCCCGCTCAGGCCATGATGCGTCAGGAATGGGGCGCCGGTGAGGGGGTCGTGCGCCGACCATGATTACTGTGGGTCGGCGAGCCTCTGAGCTCCCACTCATGATGAAAAGATGTCATGAATGGGGCACCCGGCCTCGCGTAAGATCGGATAGCTGTCTCGGAGTCATATAGTGCATCGGATCGTCAAGGCTCACCTGGAAAGTTTTGTCAAAAGCCATGGACTGGAAGCGGAAGATGAATCCGTGCAGTTCGAAAAGTTTGCGAACTATTGCGTAATTTCGGGCCGCTTCAGTGGATCGTTTGATTTGGAGGATGTATCTACGGGGGGAGGCGACGATGGAATCGACGGTGTGGCAATAGTTATCGACGAAGTCGTGACGCCTTCCGTCGAGGAAGCGCAGGCGATCTTCTCTTCTCAACGCCGCAATCACGATGTAGACGTTCTATTTGTGCAGGCTAAACGCTCCGAGGGCTTTGATCTCGGCGATTTCTTGAAATTCAAAGAAGGTGTACTTCGGTTTGCAGTGCAGTTGCCCTACATAGCGAGCGACGAGGTGCTAACTGAAAACAGAAGAATATTCGATGTAGTCCTCACGGAGGTCCCCAAAGTACGAAATGGGAAGCCTTCGATCACAGCACGCTTCGTCGCTACAGGCCAATATCAGGATCCGCCGGCCCTCTCGACGGCGTTGAACGATTTCAAGACGCAACTTGCATCGCTTGGATTATTCCATGATATCGACGTAGCTTTCGTCGATCGCGATGAATTGACTCGACTATTTGTTGGTACCTATTTGGGCATCAATGCGAGTTTGCCGGTCTTCAGTGCCGCAGCGCTCCCGAATATTTCGGGAATCGATGAGGCTTATCTTGCGGTGGTCCGCGCAAACGATTTCGTCCAGAATCTGCTGCTGACCGCGGATGGCAATTTAAGGACGCAGGTTTTCGAGGAGAATGTCCGTTCATTCTTGGGTCAGGATAATCCGGTAAATCAGTCGATCGCAGCTACGTTAGCCTCTACTTCTGCAAGCCGCTTTCCAGTTCTGAATAACGGCATCACAATCGTCAGCCCTGAAGTGAAGCTTCAAGGAACTACTCTGCATTTGACGAATTATCAGATCGTGAATGGCTGCCAAACTTCAAATGTTCTTTTCGAAAACCGCGATTCGCTTGGCGATGTGATGGTCAATATCAAGGTCGTGAAGACTCAGCTTGAGGATGTATTTTCAGAGTTGGTACGCGCGACAAACAGCCAAACAAAAGTTGAAGATACGCAATTTCTTTCGCTGAGGCCAATCGTCAAGCGGGTTGAGCAGTATTTCAATACTTACAGTGGTGCAGAAAGTCGCCTATATCTAGAACGCAGAGATCGACAATACGTCGGCCAAGATATTCCGGCGACCAGAATCTTCTCGCTGCATAACGCCGCGAAGTGTGTCGCAGCTATGTTTTGCAACCGCCCAGAGTTAGCCGCGCGCTATCCGAAACAAATGTATGAGGAATTAACCGAGACAATTTTCGGTGATTCCACTAACGAGGCGGTTTTTTATGCTGCTTGTCTGACGATGTACAGACTCAATTTGCTGGTGAGTAATAGCGTTGTCCCTCAAAACATGAAGCGCTTCAAGTGGCATATGCTGCCGATGGTGCGCACCATAGTGTGTGGTCCGGAACTCCCCCTTTTGAACTCAAATCAAGTAGAGAAATCGGCTCAAAAGATTATTGGTGCAATGGAGCAACATGGCGAAGCTGCAACTGTCATCTTCGAAAAGATCTCTCGCATTTGTAACGGTTTGGGCGAGGTATCCGCCGACCGGCTCAAGCGCCAAGCCATCTTGGTGGAGATGCTTGCCGCGATTTAGGCTTCGTGACAGTTGCCTGATCGGACTCCAGCGCACGGCTTGGTTACCATCACTAGATGGTGGCTAAGAAGAGGGCTGGGGTGAAGATGCCGGGGCGGCGGTTGGCGGAGGCTGGGTGGGCTGGCGGGGAGGTGGTCGAGGTGGGGGCGCATGGGCGGGCGCTTTGCCGGTGGTGTCGAATGGAGATTCTGGCTAAGCGGCGGCGGACGTTTTGTTCCGACTATTGCGTGCACCAGTGGAGGCTGAGGTCCGATCCCGGGTATCTAAGGGACCAGGTGTTGCTCAGGGATAAAGGCGTGTGCGCGCTGTGTGGGACCGATACGGTGGCGGAGTATGCGCGGTTGTTGCGGAGTCGGGGGAAGGTGCGGGCGGAGTTGCTGGAGGTTTGGGGGATGCGGTCGGTGGGGGCGAGCCTGCCGGCGGGGAAGAAAGGCTCGGCGGGGAGAGCGGCGCGGCGGTCGTTGTGGGATGCGGACCATGTGCGGCCCGTGGCCGAGGGGGGTGGGGAGTGTGATTTGGATAATCTGCGGACGCTTTGTTTGTGCTGCCATCGGGAGGTTACGGCGGATTTGCGGAGGAGACTTAAGAGCGGCTTTTAGCTTTTGGCTTCTAGCTAAAGGCAACGGCAAGGGCAACGGCAAAGGCAAGGGCAAGGGCAACGGCAAGGGCAACGGCAAAGGCAACGGCAAGGGCAACGGCAAGGGCAAGGGCAACGGCAACGGCAACGGCAACAACCAATACGGGGGTCCTTCGCTTCGCTCAGGATGACAAATATACCGTAAATAAATAGAAATAAGAGGCTTAGTGTTTTGATAATCTCTATACGAGTCCTGCACAGATATATAGAGTCAATAACTTTCAGGAAAATTGTACACGGAATCTGCACAGAACAAGTCAAATAGACAGAGGCGAATATGGCATTCGTCACCGACAAATCGGAGCTCAAGCCGGGCTTGGTTCTCTTCCGGCGCGGCGACGTGGATCATCGGATGTGGTATTGCCGCATGAAGATCCCCAAAGCCGACCGCTACAAGACGGTCTCGCTCAAGACGACCGATATTGAGGTAGCGCGGGAACGCGCATTCGATCACGACGCAGACATCCGCTTTCGCCTAAAACATGACGTCCCGGTATTCAACCATCCCTTTCGCGAGGTGGGCAGAGAGTATTTGTTGACCCAGGAAGCGAGAGCGAAGCGTGGAGAGATCAGCGCCGCGCGCCCTAAGAAGGTCCGCGCCATCATCGAAGGCGCTTTAGACCGATACGTAGGATCGACCCAGGTCCACTTGATTGGGGATGAGCTTTGGGGCGGCTATCCGGCGTGGCGGCGGGAGAACGGGGCGGGCCGCCACCGGCGCAACGGCGTTCGGGAAGTCAGCGACAAAATGGCGCAGGGCTTTGCGGACGATGAAGCAGAGCGCCGCACCAAGGTTCAGCAACGCCTTGGCATTAGGGTTTTGAAGCCGATCGAGGTGAGGCCTACCGAAGAAAGAACAGTTCCTTTTATCAGCGATGCGACCATCCGTTTCGAGATGTCCATCTTCGGCGCGGTAATGAATCACGCCATCAAGAAACGCTACGTGCCTGCCAGTCAGCGTTTCGATGAACGCCCCAAGCTCAAGTCCATGCGGCGCGATGAGTTCACCTTGGAGGAATACCGCAAGCTCCATACCGTAGGCCGCAAGTGGATTGGTAAGGTTGATAAGCCCTCGAGCATTTGGCATCGCACAGTCACCTACAACATGATCCTGATTGCGTGCAATACAGGCATGAGGCCGGCGGAGATGAAGAATTTGCGCTGGCGCGACATCATGCCTGCAAAAGACCGCGAAGGACGCGAGATCGTTGTGCTGTTCGTGCAGGGCAAGGGCAAGTCGCGTAAGCTGGTCGCCCCTAAAAGCGTCGGAGAGTATCTCGAACGCATTCGTCTGATCTCCAAAGCGACGCAACTAGAGGATAGGGTTTTCACCAATGTCACGGGCAAGCCTGCAACAACTCTCTACAATTACCTGATTGGGGATCTTCTAAACGAAGCAAATCTGCGCGAAGGCACGCAGGGCGTGCCGCGCTCGACCTATTGCTTCCGGCATACCTACGCCACGCTTCGCTTGCAGGAAGGCGTGGACGTGTATTTCCTCGCCGAGCAAATGGGAACGTCTGTCCACATGATTGAGCAGCACTACGGTCATGTGAACACCATCAAGCATGCCGACCGCGTGTTGCAGGGCATGGCGGGATGGGAAGTGCCACAGTCAGACGAAACCAAAGCCAAGGCGTCGAAAGCTGCAGCGACTCACGATCAGCTCAAAAAAGTTCAGCGCCACAAGCCGCGCTGACTGTAAACCTCCCGAAGCCGCCTTTAGCCGGAGCCGCTGGCGGAGGCTGGCGTAGGGAGGCAGCTGACCCAGTGTCCGGCCCGGACACTCCTCACTGATGTGGTTTTGATTTGCCGCTGCCCCGCCGGGGCGCACTCAGCGGCAAATCTGAGCGCGAGCCGCCGCTGGCGGCAGTTCTTCGTGCGGTCTAAAGCTAGATGCGAAAGAGAGGAATCCCCACGCGACGACCGTGACTTGTGAGGTCCTAGATTGGTTGTGAGCGGCTGAACACGGCCCTATAGCGGGCAATACACCATTTGCACTGGCTAAACTGATAGAGAACGGCATCGCCAGATCTCGGTTACAGATCTTGGCGCTCAATCCGATTTTTTCGGTGCCGTTTTTTTCTTCCGCGCCGCACGCTTCTTCGGCGCAGATTCCTTGCGCGGCCGGCCACCCAGAAGCGGAATAAAAGACTCAACCTCTGAGCGGCGCACAAATTTCCTGCCCCCTACTTCGGCGCTCTGCAATCTGCCTTGCTGTGCGAGCTTGCGTATCCGTTCTTGGGATACGCCTCGCACACGCGCAGCTTCGGCATGGGTGATCCAGTCCTTAAATTCTTCGCCAAAACCTTCTTTTCCTGTTGAACTATTCAACTTGTTTTGTTACCATCCTTTAAGTAGTAGTTCCGGTTCAACTATAGCCGTGACGACGCACCTTCGTGCGCCTATGCGAACCCTTGTTTTGAAAAGCCCTTTCTATGGAGGTCTGGCATGAAGTGGGACTTTCGTCATCACCTGCTCACCCAAATCGAGATGTTGCGCGGAGACATCTCCCACAAAGAACTCAGCGAGAGGTTAGGCGACGTAACGGAGCGCTGCCTGGCTCGGTACGTAGCCGGGAAGAGTCATCTGACGGAGGGCGAGTTTAGGAAGGTTGCGAAAGCACTCAGCGTAGATGCTCAAGTTCTGGCAAAGGCATGGGCCACATCTCTCGGCCTGCGTGCCTCCAGTAAAGATCCTGTCAGCTGGATGGTGAGCCGAGCGTATGAGCGGTGGCGGCAACACTCGCGCATCGCCGATCGCAGTGTTCCATCCAATCCCTCTCCCATGGCCGTTATTCGAGCCAAATACCTCGACCGGCTCCCCCTTCAGACTCCTCCTCTCTGGCTTGGTTCCTGTCGTGGTTGCGAGAAGGAAGCGGACACCCCCACAAATCGAGCGCGTTTTGCACGTGCGTACGAGATGCTCGTCGAATCGGTGCATGGCGGACTTTCAGCAAGAGATATCGGAGCACTGCGCGGAATTAGCGGGGAGCGGGCGAGGCAGCTTATGGTATTCGCAGCCTACGCATGGGCACGACGAAAGCGGATCGACCTCTCTGGCAAGTCGGTTCCATTCAAGAATGAAGCTCGATTCGTCAAGAATCTCTATGCCGGGCTGACGTTCTTCGCTCAACTGCAGTTCAATCAATTAGCCACCCAGTCCCTAAGGAATGGACCCATTGCCAAGGGAGACCAAATCCTGTGAGGTCGCCGAGAGAGAGGGGCGCCCACGAACGCTACAGACAGGAACATGCCCGCTGTCTTGGTGTGGCTGTCGAAGAGCTGCGGACGGCTAAGCATTTGACGCGAAGCGAAGTCGCGAAGCGGGCAAATGTCTCTGTTCGGTGGATTCAAAGGCTGGAGACAAACCAGCTCCACACAAACTACACGATCCGCAGGTTAGATCAAGTCGCTCGTGCTTTAGGGTTGGAACTCTATGACTTGTACAAGCGAGCGGGCGAGCTGACCGGGCCACCACCTTGGCTGAAAAGCAAAGGCATGCCAAACGATGAATAAGCCAAAACGAGCCGTGTTGGTGATCGATGAGGTGACTGGAAAGCGAATCCGCCGCTTGTCTTTAGCGGAGCCCTACCCAAAGTCTCAAGAGGTTTACCTCACGATTGAGTTCGACGATGAGACCGAAATCTTGATTCAGGTGGAGTGTCGCCCGTGCTTCGCTATTACACATCTTGCCCATGACCCAAACGGGGAAATGGTGCCGGTGAAGGAATCCGCACACGGGTCGCTCCGATCGCTTGCGAAGGTCGTGCGGTGACGCCGCTCGGCGCTGTTGGCGCTACCTGCGAGACAACCGCAAAGACTGGCTGGACACGCAAATATAGTTGAAGTTGTCGCATTACCACTTACGACTGGCCGGTTCCGTGCATATTTTTTTCCATTCGAATAGAAAGAGCGAGGTAATCTGAGCCGTGCCCATCACTTTGAATTAGCCTGTGTCCGAGGGCCCCTCATGGACATCTCCCTGCCGCAGGTTCCAAGACCGATCGCGTACCGCTTTCCGCCGACTTCGATATCCAGGTCCTGCCCAAGGAAAACGGCTTAATTCTCGGCGCAGCAGACGATTTTGCTGCGGACGATTGCAGACTCTCCTGCAACACTGCGACAGATGCATGTATGAGATTGGAAATAGACCTCGAGGGGCTCACGAGCATCTGAGCGGGCGGTTCGAGGGGCCTTATAGCGAAGAGATATTGGATTGTGTTCTGGCATGTCTCTCTGACGCCGAGAAGACTTATTGGCAGAGGCTCCGGGATGGACCCGGCGATACTCTCCATGAAGAGATTGTGCCCGTATTCCTGGCGTTTGAAGTGACACTGCGGCGCTCTCGCCTTGAGGAATTATCTGCCGCGCGCTCCACGCGATCTGAAATGCGAGAGCGCTCGGACGAAAAAACTATCTCTCTGCGGATCGAACGCGGGCCGAGAACGCCGCTGCCATCTACTCGCTACTCGGAAGTGCCAAGCTCAGGGTCTCGATCCCGAACTCTATCTCGATCAAGTTATCGAAGGCATCGCCGACCACTCCATCAGCAGGATCGCGGAGCTGTTGCCATGGAACCTCACCCTCATCACGACACAGGACACGCCTAAATAGGTGTCCACCTATCTTTAGGTGGGCACTTATTCCATTCACACCCTAAGCGGACGGTTCAGACCACGCGCTTACCTTTAAATGTCAATCAGATGACAATAGTAAGCATCAATGCCTGCCATGTCTTCAGGTGTCGGGGTCGTTCGATCAATGCCTTATTGATTTCGCTTTCAATCGACTTGAATGCGTCCCATATGCCGCGAGGATCATATTTCTCGTTTTGAAGTCGAGATACTTTGCTCGTTATTTCTCGCTAAGCGACTCGGTGTCAAGGGCGAAGTAAAAGGGAGGACTGCGCCGGAGTAATGGGAGCCAGTGTGGCGGGGTGGGTGCCATACTGTGTCGGCACCGAATAAGCACCAACTTGCAAACCAGGTCAGGCGCTGAGTGACAATGTTTTGGGCGACCATGCAGCCGATCGAGGACACTAACATGTCGAGTTGCTTCGGGACAAGCGCTTCGGGTGAAGTGGATTGAATTCGCCGCCGTACCCGCGAAGGTAGCTGGAGCCTCGCCCGTCGAGGTTCGACTGCCCGCATTATCGAAGAGAATGATCTCACGCTCGTCTGCGAGCCCAACCGTAACAGACGAATCTTAGTCTCTATTAGCTTCAATAGTACCAGCAGAAATCATAGAGACTGTGTACAAGGAGCTGAATATGGCAAGGAAGCGGCATACGGCGGAGCAGGTCGCGAACGCGTCACGGCAAGTGGAAGTGGGTATAGCGAACGGGAAGACGACGGATCAGGCTTGCAAGGAAGCGTTGATCACGGAGCAGACCTACTACCGCTGGCGCAAGGAGTACGGCGGGTTGCAAGTGGATCAGGCGTAGCGGTTGACGGAGCTTGAATCTGAGAACTGGAAGCTGAAGCGGTTGGTAGGCGAACCTAAGCCTGGAGAAGCGGGTGTTGATGATATCGATCGTTCGAGCGGCCCTTATCGTCGCACAACCCGGTAACACGGCACTATTGCATCCGGCGCAGGCACCGGATCCAGGGGCGGCAGGTAGCTGAGTGTTTCTTGCAAAATGGCCATTGGGTCTCCAGGCGCAGTGCGCAGAATTATCTTGTCATAAGGACGATCGCATTCCGTATCGCGAAGCACCCTAAGTACCGACCCTTTGGCCGAGATGAGTACTGCTTTCGGCAATGCAGACGCGGCGCTGGGGTACAAGTCGATGAGACGCACGAGGAGCGGATCGCTTTTAGGTGTTAAAGTCAATTCTGCGAGATATGTATCTTCGTTTGGCCCCGAAGAACTACGAATGATTGTGCTCGTCGCCAGAAACCGCACCAGCGCTTGTTGTCCACTCTTATGGGCCCACGCTCGGACAGTTGTGGCCAACACGGTAAAGATCACGGCAATGTAAATTGTTCGGCTAAATGAATTGAATGTCACAAAAACTCCTTTCGAATCGCAATCCGTGACGTTTAGAAAAAAGTATCGTGCGAGGCCATGTTACGCCGTTGCCGGAGTTGTATTTCGCTCCGAAGGAGCGAGCCATAATGCATATCATTTTGGACACATTAAATGTGTGCAATAAATCAGGGAATGGCACCAGGTCCGAACCCCTTCTCGTTTCCCATCTTCCATCTGATTGTCATTGCGGATTGAGGGCATGGGCGACGAGATACCTAGTGATGCGCCAAGCGGGCCAATTTTATGAAAACCGTGATATACGGTTCTCAAAGAAAGCGAAATCTTTCGGTCTGCACGTCCGGCATCGAATCATTCGATCAATGTGACTAAGGCCAACCAAGATTGCCGCCGTGCGCAACATGAAACAAAGAGCCTCCGGAGGAAAGACCGTGAGCACTTCCGTGCTCGTGCGCATCCGACCACAATAACAGAACGCGTTATTTTGGCGCTAAAAGGTTAGTGAATTCCGAGTGCCCGCTACTTTTGGTCCCGGAGCTGGATGCTGACTCTGACAGGAAGACCTTGAGTGATCTGCCGGGCTTGAAATGCGGCGGAGATAAGCGAGGTGTCGGATAAGGAGTGCTTACGGGACGAGGAAGAGGTTCCGACCTAAGCGGGTCGTGAACCTACTGCGGCAGATCGTGTAGTCACCCACAAGGTTTTTGCGTGACGAAACTTTCCACGGCCGGCTCCAGACAGCAGGGGGCCAAACAATGGTCCTTGCCTCCGCACCTACCTCCCCGGAATGAACTATGGCGACTGTGAAGTTGTTGGTCATGGAAAAAGCTCATCAGCAACATAGGCAATACAGTGCGTCTCGCCAGTGATGCCCATGGACTACTGCCTTTGCAAGATGCCGTTTTAGGCAAGCCCTAAGGTCCATTCTATGAATGGATGAGCAGGTGTTTCGGATCGGAAGGAAACTATTTCGGCGAAGAATCCAGAGCAACACATGATCACTGAAGTTCCACGCCAGCAAATTTTTAGGCCCTCGATCACAAGTGCATAAACCCTTTCTGTTTGGCAACGACTGTAGTTCCTCCAGAGTCACGGTTTCGGCAAGTTCGCCGTAGTCTCCGAACTCAGTTATCGGCGAATCCGTCACCGAGTGGAGTCACCTCCCAGAATCGACTCGCCTCGAACGGTTCTGCTCACGGGATGCAACAAAATTCGGTTGTCTCGAAAAGCTGTTGACATAATTCATTCACCTACATATATTTGCCGGAATAGATATCAAATGACCTGTTGAGCCCGGTAGGACTGCTTTCACTTCCAGACGATCCGAATTGAGAGGTACCACCGCGTGGCCTAACTGCATCTACAGCGACTTATCGATATCACTCTTCAACCAACGCCCATATCTTCTCATAACTTCAGGACACTGTTGATGCCCGCCGCCATAGGTGCGCGTTCGCACATCTATGTCTCATTTCTTCGCTAACATCACGAATTCAAGGATCGCGATATGTTGACAGACCTCTTCGGTAAATGCCGGTTGCTCAACTTGCCCGTTGCACTTTCAGCTATCGCATTATTATCGATAAACGTTGCAGCTCAGACACCGACTGACTTGACGCTGGGCATGACTCAGAATTCTTCCTATCACGGAGGCGATATCGACGCCGTGAATCTTGGCACGGACAATCTGGTGGTCAAGATTCCCCTCGTCTCCTATCCGCAGAGAGGCTCGTCGCTGAAGCTCGAGTATGACTTCGTTTACAACGGGGGAACAATCGCAGATCGCACCTGGTGCCCTTCTAATCCCGGGTACGCTGGAACCGCAGCACCACCTCCGGATCCAAGTCTTTGCATAAAAAGTTGGAATGCTCCGCCTAACGCAAGCCAACGCCACAGGCTTTGGGGTCTGGCTGACATGCAAGATGTAAGGACCGGTTTCTACCTGCACAACATTACTCCAACCGAACAACAATACGGCTCCCAGTCGTACTCATACGCTTATGCATCGTTCGCCACCGCCGACGGCGCGATACACATTGGAGAACCATCGACGAGCGGCATTGTTCAGCGAACCATAGATGGTTCGGGTTTTGTGACCAACTTGGATTTCAAATACCTCATGACTGGCACTCCAGCTTGCAGCGCCAATTGCTTTACCAGGGATGCGAACGGCATCACGTATTATCCGAATGGGCAACCCACCGGCACTAGCTTTGTGATTCGCCAGGATAGCTCCGGCAACCAAATCACAGGGACTTTGCAGTCGACCTCAGACCCTGCCACATCGGGATATTTTGTTACAGATACGGTTGGTCGTCAGATCGGTACCCCCATCGGCCTACCAGACGCTTCGGTATGCGGCTCTGATGTTCAACTCCCTGTTATTGAAGCAGTCGCATGGACTGTTCCTGGTCCGACTTCCTCAGCCAGCGGGACTCTGAAGTATATATTTTGCTACGCCAGCGTTGAAGTCTTCATCCCAAATGGCGTGAATGAGTTACAGGATAGTTCGGGCAACCTTATCATGTATATAACGGCGCTAGAACGTATTATCTTGCCGAACTCTCAAAAGTGGACTTTTCAATACGATTCATCAAATGGTCCCAATCCGTCGTATGGGGATTTGACTAAGATCATTCTTCCAACCGGAGGATCGATCTCCTACACGTATGGTTTTGCTTCTAGATTGGGTGGGATCGGTCGGGGCGTGCTCACGCGAACTGTAGATGCGGCTAACGGCTCTGCGCCGCAAACATGGACATATTTGGGAGGCAACTCCCCGTCTAACAATTATTCATTCACGACAACCGTGCGTGCTCCGTCCGCCGTACAAGGGCAACCTGGCGACGACACTGTCCACACATTTATGTCCGCGACCAATCCGATCGAAACCAACGTTACGCAGTATCAAGGGCCTGCTTCCAATGGCCAAGTACTACAAAGCGTCTCCACCACATATGATCCCACGTACGGCAGCCCCGTTGGTAGCGACGTATTCACTCAAGGATTCTTCCCACAGACTGTCACCACTACCATCGATGGTGCACTCACGTCACAGAAGGTGTATCAGTACTGCTGCAACTTCACTGTTTTAGAGGGCACGGAAACTTACGGACTCGTCTCTGACGTGAAGACGTACGACTTCGGGTCTGGCAGTCCTGGTGGGCTGCTGAAAGAGGAATCGACGCAATACTTGTTCCAGTCGGTCAGTCAATACGGCAACGATAATATGTTGGATTACGTCTCGAGCAAGACGGTATCCGGCGGAGGCGCAACAGCGCAGACTACATACAACTACGACGAGCCGGCATACTTAACAACGGCCTCTGGCTCTGTTCCGGGCTTCGGTGCCCCAAACACCGCGCATCCCGGTTTGGCGACTACTGAGATTCAATCGGTCAGCGGGGGCTCGACCATTGCAACACACACTAAGTTCTACACAACGGGCGAAAAGTCTCAGGAAATTGATGCACGTAACGTCGTCTCAGCGGCATACACATACTCGGCGGCGTACGGCTTCGCACTTCCTAGCCAGGTCACGAATGCGATGGGTCAAAACACCCTGTACTCCTACGATCCCAATACAGGGCAAAAGCTCTCCAGCCAGGATCCCAACAATCAGATGATTTCTTGGGCTTACGATGCCACAGGACGTGTAAGTCGGGTCAGCTATCCCGATGGTGGGTGGCTCAGTTATTGCTACAACGATTTGCCCAATACCTGTTCTTCTGGCTCTGGATCAGTGAATTCGGTTGTGGCGAGCAAGGCAGAAAATGCCTCGCAAACTATGCAAGTTGAAGTGGATGTTGACGGACTAGGGCGAAAGACTCGCACCAGCGCTAGCGAGGGCAGCGGTAGCTTCCTATATACCGACACTAGTTATGATGCGTTAGGTCGTGTGCAGGCCGTATCGAACCCCTATCGGTCTACCGCTGATCTCACCTACGGGACTACGCAGTATGTTTACGACGGCCTTGCTCGTAAAGTGGAGGAGATCGCTCCGGACTCTTCGACCTCTTGGTGGTGCTACGACGGTCATCAGACTTCCGGGCAGCCGAACTGCGTCTCCAACGTCATCTCTGGCAATACGGCGACCTGGGCTGACATTACCGATAAGGAAGGTAAGCACTGGCAGCAGCAATCGGATGGCCTCGGTCGTCTGACCGGCGTGGTCGAACCTAACCCTACATCCGGTGCGCTCGCCTTGAAGACTCAGTATGGATACGACGGACTCGGAGATCTGGTATCCGTCAACCAGACGGGCAACGGCAGCGAAACCGCTCGCACCCGCGGTTTCATCTATGACTCCCTTGGACGCCTTACAAATTCATCTAACCCAGAGACGGGTGCTATCACCTATGCGTATCTTGCAGCCGGTTCTCTCTGCGCCGGTGACGTAACGCTGCCCTGCAGTAAGACCGACGCGCGGGGAGTCATAACGAACTACTCCTACGACAGCTTGAACCGGCTCATTTCAAAGTCGTACGTCAATTCGAAGACCCCTTCTGTCTCCTACGGATACGACACATCGGCGGTCAGCGGCGCTACCAACACTGTGGGGCGGCTTACATCGGAGACCGTATCAAGTGGGCAAATACTATCGCAGCGCCAGCCTTACGGCTATGATCCGATGGGGCGGATAACAGAAATGCTTGAATGCACGGTAGCAAATTGCGCCGGTAACCCTTATCACCTTGCTTACAAGTATGACCTTGACGGGAATGTTATACGGTCTACCAATGGAATTCCCAACGCGGCCTACACAGGAGATCCGACAGATCTATCGTCCCAATTTGGCAACACGGCCGTAACATTCAACGGTTCCCCAGTGCCTAGTGTGCTTATCTCGACCGGGTATGACAATGTAGGACGGCCGATTGCTCTCACCAGTTCCTGGGCGGATACTGGGAACCATCCTGGAACTCTCTTTCAGGCCGCGGGAACCGGTGCATATAGCCCAGCGGGGCTCGCAACTGCGGTTCTTGGCTACAATCAATCGACGTCGCAAACAACAGTCAATCTGGTACGGACCTATGACAATCGTTTTCGGGTGTTATCCGAGGTGGACACGTCTTCCGACTTCGTAAGCAGCCCAGCGACTGCGAGTTCGGGAACAATCACGATTTCCGGAGTCGAAGGCCAGCAGTCTGTTGCCGGAACTCACGGTACCGGGTCGATACGCATCGCAGGAGCTGAGGGCGTCAACGTCGTCTGCACTACCAAATGCACCAGCATATATGACACAGGCAACTTGTCAGTCACGGTTGGAGGCTTTACGGTGTCCGCCGGCTATCAAAAAGGCAGCACTGCGACAACAATCACAAACGCTGTCATCGCCGCTCTAAATCAGTCTGGTTCTCCGGTGACGGCGGCGTTCAGTTCTGGGAGCATCATCATCACCAGCGTTGCTGCGGGCACTATTGGCAATTACTCCTACTCGGTAACGAACGGAGAGGATTTCTTTGGCACGGATGCGGGGGCGACCATGACGGGTGGAACCAATGGCTACACCACGCCGGATACCGGGGATGTAGAGGTCGTTCTGAAAGGGACAACCTTCAGTATTCCTTGGGGAGCCAGTGACACATTGCAGACGGTAACCAGTGCTCTGGCAAATTCGATCCAGTCGACGGAAGCTGGAGTGATTGCTGTCAGCTCATCGCCGGGCGCCATCACGCTGAGGACGGTCTCTACTGGGGCGGCGGCGAACGGGTCCTTGACCTGTTCAGCTGTCGATACAGCTTCGCAGGCTGGGCCGTCGTCGTTTTCAATTTCTTGCAACGGAATGACGGGCGGCACAGATGCCTATGCTGGACCCAAGCAGCTGTACAGCTATGCGATTCCTTCGAACGGTGGCTATACGCGGGACGGCAACATCGCGAGCGTGAACGACTCGGTCACCGGAAGCTGGACGTATACCTACGACTACCTGAACCGTTTGTCGGGGGCAACGGCGAACTCAGGAACATATATGGGCCTCTCCATTGCGGGAGGGACCCTCAGCTGGACATACGATTCGTTCGGAAACCGCCTCACACAGAGCTCAAACGGCGCTCTTTTTCCAACGCGCTCGACCCAGTATTCGGGCGGCAACAACCGAGCAGTCGGTACAGGATTAGCATCGTCCCCCACGGTCACGGTGGATTCGTTACAGTACGATCTTGCGGGTAACCTTGTAGGTAAAGATGGCAATTCAAATACGGCTTATGATGCTGAAGGAAGAATCTGTGCGATAGCGAACACGAGCGGCGGGTATCTGGCCTACGTCTATGATGCGGAAGGCACCAGGGCAGCGAAAGGGACAGTGAACTCGTTGAGCTGCGACTTCTCGAGCAACGGATTCGCGCCAACCATTAGCTACGTGGTTGGCGCCAGCGGAGACGACTTGACCGAGTTTGACTTCCAAAACGGGCAATGGGCATGGTCGCATTCAGATGTGAACGAAGGCGGCCAGCTGCTTGCGACGTACTCTGGTGCGGATACCTCCTTCTCACTCCACGACTGGCTTGGAACGAAGCGGGTGGAGGTCACTCCAGACAGCCTGCTGAGCACGTTTTCCAGCCTACCCTTCGGTGATGGACTAACCGCTTCTGGAAACGCTCCCGACGTAAGCGAGAAGCACTTCACCGGCAAAGAACGAGATGCGGAATCCGGACTCGATTACTTCGGCGCTAGATACTACGCATCAACAATGGGGCATTGGATGAGCCCGGACTGGAGCGCCAAGGCTGAACCTGTCCCGTACGCCAACCTGCCTAGCCCTCAAACTCTCAATCTTTATAGTTACGTGGAGAACAACCCGATCACCGGCATGGATCCCGATGGACATTACCTGGCTACATGGCTGGGAAGCCATAGTGACAATGTGGGCGGAATGCAGATGCAAGGGCAGATTGATGAGAGCAATCAAGCCGCCAATCAGTACGCTCAAAAACAGGCCCAACAAAATATCGGTCAAGATCCGACACTTCCCACCGCAGTGGATAGCGTTACGGTAACGGCGAAGCCATCAGTCTGGAAGAGGATAGGTAGCTGGTTTGGTGGTGCGGCGCACGGCGTTTCGTATGCCGCAACCGTCTTTATCATCAAGCATTCAAAACTAGCGATGGAAGGAAACAAATCCAGCTTCGAATACTGGAGCAAGCAGAGCAACGAAGATATCATCAAGTCGCTCAATCCCGGTGGTAAAGAACCTATGCAAGTTCGTATGGACGGTGAAAATGCGAACATCATAAATGGCAACATGCGTTACAGCATCTTGCAATCCCGTGGTGCTGACTTAGGCGGTCTGAAACCAGAAGTTTTGCCTCCCGTAACGATTGGGCCGATGATCGAGCCGACGATAGAACCTGAAATTATCCCATAGGAATTCATGAGCCAAACACTGGACCAATTCGCGCAGCTCTCTAGGAACGAGAAGATTCGTTTTCTACACCTGCTGTCTCAGGGGGTCATCATGCATGCTCGTGGTTTAGCCGCAGATGAAACAAAAAGTGCCGATGTCCGCCTCACACAGAGCGATGCCATCATCGAGATGTTGCATCGGCTGGCTGAACAGGGGGAGCATTACTACAAGGACGATGACGCGCAGCGTCCGGATGCTGATCTATTTCAAATCTTGCAAACTCTGGAGACCAGCGGTCACTTGCGAGGCATCGTGGCTTCAGCTTCCGACTATGCGTGGAGAAAGCTACCCGACGCGAAGTAGCGGCTGAGGGCCGCTCAGCGGCCCGTGGACGCGCCGTGCGCTGCTGGGGGCATCCGAGGGCCATCGTCACGCCAATCGCCGCACTAAAGGCCGCTGTGATCTCCGCCGAATATATCGCCGCAATGGGGGCCATGCTGCGCATGGGGTGAATGTTGACACGTCACCCCCAAATGGGAACTGTGGCGCGAGCGCACGGCGAGGTTCTGTGTTTACACGTGTGAACGGCTTTAGATTCTGCAACATCCGGTCTACGAGGATCTCTCGCTGATTCGTGCGGTTGTTCCATGTCGCTCGATGTAAACGGGGAGCGCACATCGACGTAAACAGGTTGATTTTGCAGGGCCTTGTTCGTTTTGACGAAATTAGCCAATTGACGTGCCGAGGCGAACCGGGCATGCTGTTTCCAAGGCGAGGTTCCCCATGAGCACTCTCGTCAAAGGCACTCCGACTACTTCTAGCGCTCAAGAGAGCGCCCAGGAGAAGCCCGGCTTCCGTACCAAGACCGTCGCGACAAGGATCACTCCGGAGGAGTTGCGGGAGGTCGAAGTGGCTGCCGAGAAGAGCGGCAAGACGCTCGCGGTATGGCTGCGCGAGCTTGCTCTGAAAGCAGCGCGGGAACGTCCAGCCGATCCCTCAGAGATCTTGCTGGCTGAGGTCGTGGCGCTCCGGTATATGCTCCTTAATCTCTTCCATGGGTCGGCGACGGCGCAGGCCGAAGGCAAGTATCTGCTCCCGGAATCTGTCGTTAAAATCCGCGATAAGGCGGAGGCCCGGAAGCTGGCCGACGCCCGCAAATTGCTCACCGATTTCCTTACCGGGGAGGATGGAACCGGAGGGCAGGAGTGAGCGCCGGACCAATGCGTTTTCCGAGCCGGGGCCGGTGGCTCCTGTGGCTGGCTTTGCTCTTCGCGGTGGGGCCGTTTCTGGTTATTCTTTCGGCCTCGCTATGGCTTAGCAGGACGATGAATCCCGTCCAAACCTACTATCTCGGAACCTATACCGCGTGCTCTCTATTGAGCGGCGACCCCGGAGCGATGACCACCGTTCGCTACGCCGAAAAGACGGCTTCGGGGCGGAAACCGGAAGCGCTGCTTCCGAAGGATGCGGTAAAGGGACCGGCCCCGAAACAGCCTCTCGCGCTTAGCTCGAAGGCCCTCGCCGAGGGCTGGCGCGGGGTCGCGATCGCACTACCAGCCAAGGTTCGAGCGAATGAGTTGCAAGCGTACCTTCAGGCGACGGTCTATGACGGCGACAGCGCGTGGGCGATCTTCCTCCGGCCGATTTGCTACGCGCTGGCCGGAGTCGTCTTCCTGTATGCCCTATGGTTACAGTTCGGACGAAGGAGTCGGTCTAGCCGGAAGCAGGAGCAGCGGCACGGACGCCGCACCAAAGGGCCTGAACTGCTCGCCCAACTACGCGGCTCCAGCGACGCAGGTATTCGGTTCCAGATGGAGCGGGAGGGGATCTTCGGTCGGTGGCTACCGGCACCCAGCTTTCAGATCCCGCGACGCTTGGAGTCCAGCCATATCCTGCTCATGGGGGACACCGGCTCCGGCAAAAGTTCGGCGATCCGCCAGCTTCTGCGCCAGATCGAAAACCGGGGTGAGAGCGCCATTGTCTATGACCCCGCGATGGATTTCTTGGGTGAGTTTTACAACCCCATCAGAGGCGACCTGATTCTGAATCCACTCGATGAGCGCTGCCCATATTGGGGGTTGGGCGACGAGATCGACCGACCTGAGATGGCCACTACGATTGCCGCCGCCATGTTGCCGGACAAAGAATACGAGAAGGCGTTCTTCACCGATGCGCCGCGCCGGGTGCTGGCGCACCTGCTGCAGCGGAAACCCCAGCCTAGGGACATCCTGCGGATGATGGCCGATCCGGAATGCATCGAAGCAGCGGTGAAAGGAACGCCTCTGGCCGCGTTGCTCGATCCCGGCGCTCCCGCGCAGAGAGCTGGTGTGCTCTCCAGTTTGAACATGGTGGCCGACGGTCTGGAGCTGTTACCGGAGTGGGAGCACACGCGTAGAACCTTCGCGACCGCAGAGTGGTACACCGAGCGGAAACGTTGGGTCTTTCTGACCTCTGCTGCTGCCTACCGGAGCAAGACACTGCCATTGCACGCGGCATGGCTCGACCTGTTTATCCTTCGCATGATGGGATATTGCGAAGACCAAGCAGCGAAGCCGGTCTGGTTTGTGATCGATGAGTTGGCCAGCCTGAACCGGCTACCGCAACTCCACACCGCTGTCACTGAGAACCGCAAGTATGGGAATCCCGTCGTCATCGGTATACAGGGGCGCAGCCAGATGGAGAAGCGCTACGGCCAGGACGCTGAAGCCATGCTCTCTCAGCCTGCGACGAAAGTCTTCTTGAAAACCTCCGAGCCACGTGCGGCTAAGTGGATCTCCGAGGCCATCGGCGAGATCGAGGTCGAGCGTTTGAAAGAATCTCGCAGCATAGGGCTTCTCGGGTCGAAGAAGAGTTTTGCGATGGAGATTGCCACTAAGCCGCTTATCATGCCTTCCGAAATTGCGGGCCTGCCGCCGCTTACAGGCTTTATCAAGATCGAGAATCATGTCGTCCCGGCAAAGTTCCGGTTGGCAAAGAAACAGAGCAAGCAGCGGGAGTTCGTAGAACGGATGAGAGATCTGCCGCTGCCGCGCAAAGTAAATGTCGTGACTACTTCCGCTCCCAGGCAATCACCGGAGATAAAGAAGCCTGTTCAAGCTGTGTTGCCGCTGGAGGAAACGTCTGTCGTGAAGCGGGAGGGATTCAGTTGGGATGAGAGCAAAGGGATTGAATGACGCTACGGCGCTTATGGGGAGTAATCGCTAGCTGCAGTCAATTCCGCGCCAAATTCACTGATATGCCGCCACCCAGTAACGTTATGCCGCCACCCAGTAACGCGCTATGCCGCCACCCATCATCCGCGCCGAAGGCGTGCTCTCGAAATCGTAGTTGCTCAAAACGCCGTTTTTCGCGCACAACGACTGAGTGAGTTGGTATAGGTTGGGCCAGACAAGTTTCGGACCGCGACGATCCAGCCGTGACGCAACCCTGCCGTACAATTCTTCCAATGACACAGAAAGCATTTGTTCTCTTCATTTTGGTGACTGGTGCGTTCGCACCGGCGATTGCAGAATCAACGGACACGGTTGATTTCACAATTGTTGACCGTGTTCAATTTTCCGTCCCTGCCAACTGGCCAGTGATCGCGAACAAATCCGCAAGTGACAAGACAGTTTTTGCATTCCAAATCCCGAACTCTGCTGACGAAGGTACTTCCGACTCCTCAAATCTGTCTATTATCGCTACGGACCTGAAAACCGCTCAGGATCGAGATGCTTTCCAAGCGCAACCATCGAGCACGGACCAAAATGGGCAGGAGAAGAAGCTTGTAGAAGGTTGGGGGTGCAGCACATTCTCGGCGGTACAACATTCGACCAAGACTCGGTACGAGATTTGGGATTGTCGTCGCACAATCGCCGATTGCGGCGTTTCTGTCCGGATGGCGTGGCCTCACCTTCCCAAGGATCCTCCTGATTTGGATAACCAGATGGAGATGATTCTCTCTAACTTCCTGAAGAGTGTCGGCCCATTCAAGGGCGTCCCGAAATCCGGGGTCTTGCGCAGACCAGTGGACTGAACACCGCCAACTCAGAAGTAACTCCTCGAAAATCGGGTTTTCGGCAACTTCGTAGTTTCCGAAAACACCGTTTCTCGGACTGTGGATCGTTTATGGAAGCCTTGGAAGGCGGTCATTCAGTTCGTGATTATGAGCAGTAGGAATAGTCGAAAATCAGTCGGGCGTCGGCTCGACGATGTGATCAATCATCACCATCCTCACCGGCCCCGGCGCACTTTCCACCCGCATCCCGAGTTGCTCTTTAATCGCCCGGCTCAGGGTCGGGACGTCACCGTCGTCTGCGTCCGGATCGATGAGCGGCCCTCCGCTGTCAGGGAGAAACTCCAGCGTGAGATCGTACTTCCCACTCAACCCTGTCCCGTCAATCAGCGGCCGTGTCGTCAGTGCGCCGGCCCCCATGCCCGCCAGCGCCCGGGCCGCGTCGGCGATCGTCGTATCCGTCCAGCCAAGGTGCAGCGCCCTTGAGGGTAGGTAATACCAGGTAAAGCCGCAGTGCGCCACTATCGGGGTCTGCGCGTCGGGCGCCTTACCCACCGACGTCCCCTCCTGCGTCGAACAACTTGTTCCCTCCGAATGTGGCTTGATGTTTGGTCCCAATACGCCAGGCTTGATCATCGAGAGCGTGTTCACAATGCCTTCCCTGGTAAATTCGTGAATCTGAAGGCCGAATCGTTCGGCAAGCATCGTCCGCATCATCTCCCGCACCTGGTCGCGCGTCGGTTCACCGTCCGCTCGGAAGGTTACCGTATAGACCCGGCTCTTGACCCAATCCGGCTGTTTCCGGAAGGCATCAGAGGTCTCGCTCACCTGCATGTGATACGCGTAGCCGATCAGTAGCGAGACCGGTGCTGCCAACCTCTGCTGGCCAAGGATTGGTGCCCCTTTGTCTCGCATGAACGCCGGTACGAGTGGAAACGTTCCGGGCGCGGCAGGCTTCACCGAGACCACATCGAAGGCCAAAGGTGTAGTAGTCGCCGTCTGGACCTGTTTCGGCTGAGCGGATTCGGGCGTATGCCCATGAAGGCTGCCGAAGGTACATGCCGCAAGCACCACCGCGCCCGCCGTCATTTCCGTTCTCGTCATATCCTTCCTCCACGTTTACAGAGTCAGCTCACTATAGGTTGCTCACGGTGACATACTGACGGCCGAGATCAGGATTGGGACGCATTTTCTGCTATCGACTTCGCTCTGTGATTGCGTCGACCCGTTGAGACCGCCCCGTTTTCCGGGAAGTTCGGAAGCTCAGTCACGAATTAGCTTTGGCCCTATCCCGCCTCCAGCGTTCAGCAACGTGAATGTTTATGGGTTAGCCGAGTGTATTATTGCCGCGATGGCACTTATGGAGCACGGCCAGCCCTACATTTTTCACGTTCGAGCCCCCGGCTACATGAGGGCCCTCGGCGTTTTCTTATTGATCGTTGGCGTTGCTACGTGCTCATTCATTATTTGGGGAATTGGACTGGCTTGGATCAGGTCGGACTTGGGCTCGTCGTTGTTTCTTGTAGCGTCTCTGGTCGGGCTCTTCTTGTTCGCCCTATGGCTAATCTTCCCACCCCAAAGCAACTTAGCGCGTTTCGAGTTCACGGCCGATACTGTTCGTTTCGTTCCTAACTGGGTGGCAAGGCGGGTTGGAGAGCGATACGAAGAAATAACAATCCCGCAACAATCCTCAGAGCTTCTCATATCTCACTGCTTCGTACCTGAAAGGGTCAACGGTTACCGCATCATCGTGCGTGCACCTAACGGCACCGAACAGGAGGTCGCAAGCCGCTCCCCTCACACCCAAGTCAGTCTCAACGCCTCAGAGATTGAAACCCTACTTGCGTTAATTGCCCGTACGACAGGGCTGCCGGTCCGCGTGGTAATTAGGCGGACATTGCCGTCCGGTGTCGCCCAGGAATTGCCCTGGACACCACACGCCACAAAAGGGACCCGGCTAAGAACTGCTGCATTGGGGACGTTCAGCTTCCCGTATGCAGGTGGCATCCTGATGGGCTGGTATTCTCAGAATCCCGCCATCGTTGTCGGAACTGGATTCGCCTTATGGTCTTGCATGGTGCTTGCCCTCTATCTTGCTTCGCGAACCGGGCCGAGCCCTAGAAGATTTCCGCTGCTGCGAGTTCTCACCACTCTGGTCACGTTCTGGGCAGTTTATTCCTTATGCTACGTTGTCACGGCTCACCTTCGCGGACCCATCTAAGTGGCCTACACAAGAAGGTGGAAGGACGAATAGGCCAATCCGTGTTGCGTCCGTCCCGCAAAGTCGCATTTTCGGCAACTTCGACCTGTTGTTTCCCATAACGCCGTTTTTCGAGAGGTTCGAGTCCGGAGACCGTTGATCCAATACAATTTGCGGATGGGGCCTGACTTCCGACCATATATGTGCAGGATCAACGACGGGTTGGCGTCCGTTATGGTGAACCTTGGGCTTCGTGACCAAGCGCCAGTTCCGCTGAAGCCCTGGCTGTTGTGGGTTTGGGTTTACATGCTTTCGCCGAGACCGGATTGTTTATCGAGTAGTGCGGAGGCGCCGAGGCTCTATGAAGTTGAAGATGCCTTGGAACCGCAGCTCGGTCAGAGTATCGGTGCTGTTTTCTGCGGCAGAATCACCACTGAGAATCGCCGCGAGTTTTACTTTTATGGCGATGGGCCGGGACGCTTTGAAGCGACTTTACGACAAACGATGGAGAAGTTTCCAGAATACAAGTTTGATTTCGGCGTGAAGGATGATCCAACGTGGAGCCAATATCGCGACGTCTTGTATCCCGGACCGTACGACCTGGAGCGAATCAAGAACGGAGATTTACTTGCCGTATTGACCGCTAAAGGCGACAACCACAAGATAGCGAGGCGGGTGATGCATTGGGCATATTTCTTATCGCCTGAAGACAGGTCGCTTTTCGCTAAGGCTGCGGTCGACAGGGGCTTCAATGTGGACTCGGAGTACGAGGTGGAAGGTGATCGCCGCTTCGCGATTTCTTCGTATAGAGTCCAATCGATCGAACAGAACAACATAGATGACACAACCATCGAGTTGTTCCACCTAGCAGAAGACTTCAACGGCAGCTATGACGGTTGGGAGACGCAAGTTACGACGGACTGACCCGCGTTTTCACCGACGTCGGTCCGCCCTCCTCTAAAGTCGGGTTTTAGGCAACTTCGATTCGTTGTCTTTAGGTTTTCACCGCTTCCACAGGAGATTCGCTTTATCTTCGCCTATGATCGCAGAATGAGGAACCGCCGCCTAGTCATTCAACCCAAAGACCTTGAAACGACCCGCGCGCAATGCCACTATCCAATCCCGCCGAGCGAAATCATGCGCCTGGACTTCGACCGGATGCGGTGCCCGCGTTGTCTAGCCGAATTCAACCCAGAACAGAACGTGCATCGTCAGTAGTTGAGTAACTAACGATGGGCGGTGAACGTCAATCGACAACCAGGCAAAGGCTGGCAGGAAAAATCTGCGCCATTTGCTCAACGCGAATTGACCTTGGCAATTGGCCGGGAGGTGAGCGTCGCTGCGACAGATGCTCAGGTATATACAGGGTCTATATGACGTACGTGCTTCGTGACGGTTGGAGTGTTCAGTTCCTGGAGCCTGACCTAAAGACGCCTGTTGGCCGTATCCGTCAGTTGGGCAGCTTGGACAAGGTGAAGGAACTCGTAGCCCGAACCCCGACGCGGCTGGACCTCGCTGCAAAGCAGGCTATTGAACACGCCATCACAGTTGGACGCAATGGAATGTATCTGAATTTGACAGCCGAGCAATACCAAAAGCTGAAACGATAGAATCACGACTGTATCGCCAATACGGAGTGCAACCATGGCCGAAATCGTATCTGTGCAGGATGAGGAAGCAAGGCACGCACAGGTGTGCACGCAATGAGAACACCAGCAATGGCCGCGCGGTGCGACCTGAGTGAGTGGGTCACTAGGCGAGTGTGGTTATGCATAACGGTACCTCACGCTCGAATCGTCCACAAACATGACTCAAGGCTGCAATGCCGCGTATGTGAAAGATTGTCAACTATAGTGCTACGATACGCGGACCATAGCGCGCGCCCAATTCTTGCATTTTCAACACCGATCGGGCCGTCTCTGAAGACGGGAGCGATCATGCCGTCCCGCCCGCGAAATGTCAAGGAAGTTCGCTAACTCCGGTCAATTTGCTGCATCCAGTTTAATGATCATAAGCAACTATTCAGTTGACGCTAACCGGTCCAAGTGCTCAATTGTGTAGTTGAATTGCGCAGCGATGTCACAAGGGGAACAAGGAGCTAGGCTGGGTTACTTGTTGCTGAGAGAGTTTCTCTTGCATCTCTGCGATTTGCTGTTGTAACTGAATGACTTTGAGATCGGATTCTTTGGCCGTCCGACGGTCAGCTCGCCAAGCGAGAATGACAGTTGAAATGGTTCCGAGGATGCTGACGACGGCGGCAGTGAGACCCAAAATTCCGGTCAAGCCACTAGATCCAAATGGACCGGGGAACGCAGTTGCGTGGAAAGCGAAACTCCAGGCGAGAAGCACAACCGAGACAGCGAAAAGCGCGACGAAGAAGATGATGGCAAGTGCAGTGCGCAGTCGTGATTGAGTGGTCCATCGAAACATAAAAGCCATTATCTCCCTCTTGCATCGGGACAAAACAAGTTTTCTTGAGTGGTCGTTATCCTACTCCAAATCCGAAATGGGCCGTAGGGAAATCCGGCCCATGAAGTCGCCTTCATTCACCGAGCGATTTGTCAGCACACAGATCTAGCCTTTCTCGTTTCGTGGTCCCAGCAACTTGTCTCTCCCTCCGCCACACGCCAGCAGCGCAGCAACTCGGTGGACCGTTAAAGCTCCAGCACGCGCTCGCGATCTTCGACGCCGTCGCTCCCGCGGTGAAGGTCTATTTCTCTCCCTCATTGCTGAATTCTCCTCGAATGCGGATAAACCCGAACGAACGTGTCTAGGATAATCCCACGGTGCAAGCCACTCATTTGGGCCACAGACGCTCCAATTTGCGACTTCAAAGCTTACACCGCTGGCAGCCATCTATACATGGCCTCCTGGCCAAACTCTCACGCCAATCACCCTCATAGGCAAACAGATCTACCTCGTCCAACCCAGCACCTATCCCAAATCCAGCACGATGCGCAGAGATGCTCGAGCTTGTTGCATATAAGCAATCTGTTCGGAGAGCGAGGCGCAACGCGACTGACTTCGATACGAGAACAGATTTCCCCTGTTTTGAACTGCTTTGGTGCCTGTTAAGCTGCGATTGCCTGAAAGCAACAGCAGCTGATTTAATGCGCCGAATCGCCCGAATTCGTTCAGGATCATCGCTTTACATAGTCATGTTAAGAAATCGGTCCAAATAAACATCATCGGTCAGAATGAAAATTGCAGTGGGTACTGGGCATAAGACAGCCTATAGCTGTCGGTTTCACAATCACTCCTGATGGACGAGCCGCTATCGTCCTTTTGAAGAGCGAACATGCAATATTCGACGAGACCCTCTGCGAATGTTCCGAGCGCTTGCCTAGCCCTCGAAGCGAAACCGCCTGTTGGAGTTCATCGATGATCATTTTGTTTGACAGAGTCGGATTGGACGTCACTAATGCCCTCGCAGCCGGAGCTGTCGCTAGGGCGGAGTTGAATGCGTGCAGGGACGAACTTCTCGCGATGACCTTTTGCGGTGTGACTGTCCTGCTTGTAGCGTGGCCAATTTTGCGATTCTTGTATCGTCCCTGGATCTTCCGCAAAGAGCTGATCTTCGGAGCTGTATCCGGTGATGCGGCCGTTTATTACTACCAGCAGTTTCGTCCCGGTGCCGATATCCTCAAGAAGACCCCTCCCGAGAAGCTGCCCGAACGCGTCGGCGGTAACTGGTACCCAACGACGACTCAAGATGCCTATTTCGCGGCGTTCGAGAAGGACTTCTTCAAGTGGTATGGGCGACGGTATTATGTCGCGCCAGTAGCTATGCTGATTATTCTTACGACAGTATCGGCCTGCTGGGCACAGCGAATGCTGCGCGAATGGGCTGGAACAGGAGTGGGGCCAGGAACAACCCTTCGCGCCCTCTCGGCCTCTGCCCTCGCGGGCGCCTTTGTATGGGTAATCTCTGACGAAATCGACAGACTGCGTAAGCGCGACTTCACCACTAGCGATGTCTACTATTACGTCTTCCGCATACTACTTGCGATACCCTTCGCTTGGGCGATCGCCGCGGTCAGCATAAATGGCAGTCCGTTAGGATTGCCCGGTTCTATCCCTTTAGCGTTCTTTCTTGGCGCATTCCCAACTAACACCCTTTTCAAGATTGCGAGGCGATTCGGTGCCCAAACCCTGAAACTGGGGGATGATCAGACAAGCGGCACGTTAGAGCTCGAAAGGCTGCAGTCGATCGGCAAGAGTAACGCCGAGCGATTCCAGGACGAGGGAATCACGACGATCGTGGCTCTTGCCTACACGGATCCGGTCGACCTCACCATCAGAACCAATTTCGATTTCAGCTACGTGGTCGACGGCGTCAGTCAGGCGTTGGCTTGGATATATTTCCAGGATGATTCCGCCAAGTTAATCGAATTGTCCATGCGTGGCGCGCAAGAGATTTCGGTCGTGATTCAGTGGTCCGCTGATTTCACTGATTCTGTGAAGCAGGCTTGTGCCGACCAAGCCATTTTCGACGCGGCAAGCAAACTCGGTCTTTCCGACAAGACGTTGCGTACGACGTTCGCACAAATCGTAGAGGATCCGTACACAGAATTCTTAGTGAATGTGTGGTGTGCCTCATGACAGAGGGCTATGAGAAGTATATGTCGCAGCGAAAGTATAGGACCCAGTTTGCGAATTCCGCTTTTAACGTCGAATGCTCAGAACAAGAAGTCAATTTTCATCATTTGCTTGATATTGAATGAAGTTACCTTCGCAAACACTGCCGCTATCCCGCCCGATAGGGATAAGTTACAGCGCCTCGGGATCGGTCATCCTCTTCTTGCAAAACCTTCCCTGACGGCCTGCCTCGCATTTCTTTGTTGCACGCCGATGTTGTACGTGATGTCCAGAATCACTGAGTTTCCGCTTACAGCGGTGAGACGTCTCAGGATCTCGTGGTGCAAACCAGTGATTTGTTTTGCAACGCTGTCCTGATTTGGGTGTCGCCTGAGTTTTGTCGAAACAGGAGGATGCGATTGCTCTATAAGATCCTTGTCGCTTCGGCCTTGCTATCATCGTTGCCGTCCCCGCGAGCGCGGTCACAGGTCAATATTGGTTCCGAACCTGGTGCACGGATTACGCTGGGAGGCCACGTGCCATCATTCGTCACGAGCGCGGCAGATGAAGGTCCGACGCCCGGACAGACCTTCATTCGGGATGTAACACTCTTTCTTGATCGACCTCCGGAACAGCAAGAGGCTCTGCACGCTTTTCTGAAGGCGCAAACCGACAAGGCTTCGCCAGAATACCGTCATTGGGTCACTCCTGAGCAGTTCGCGAACCGTTTCGGACCCAAACAAGCCGATGCGGACACTGTTATGGCGTGGCTTCAGGCGAATGGTTTCACGCCTCTAGTCTCTCGAAGCAGAATGTTCGTTACAATCAGCGGCTCTGCAGACCAGTTGGCATCCGCGTTTCATGTTGCTTTCCATACCTTTTCGTTTCGTGGTCAGCATCTAAATGCGATTACGGCGGACCCCAGTGTGCCTGCGGATATTGCGCCACTCGTGCGGTCCATTAACGGGCTTTCGTCTCTGCCCGATCGTATTGCGAAGGTTCCGGATACGACTCAGTCATCAGCCTTCCAACCTCGCGAAACGACAACAAATGGAAACCACGTGGTGACGCCGGCAGACTTCGCGACCATTTACGACATTAACCCGGTCTACAAGGCTGGCTACACAGGTGCTGGGCAAACGATCGCGATCGTAGGGAGATCACAAGTAGGTCCTGAGGATATTCAGAATTTTGCGGCCTTTGCCGGTCTTACTCTATTGAGCCCTACGGTGATCGTGCCTCCCGGTGGCGTTGATCCTTTGCAAGCGAATGATGACGATCAGAATGAAGCGACCCTCGACGTTACGCGGGCGAGCAGCGTCGCACCCGGCGCGAAGGTCCTGCTTGTTGTCAGTACTCAGGCAGGTGGTGGATATCTTGCGGGTGTACGGTACGTCATTGATAACCAGGCCGCTTCCATCATGTCGATCAGCTTCGGCCAATGTGAGAACGTCGCCGGCCGGAGTAATACTGAGTTTTACAGCGCGCTTTTCGAACAGGGAGCCGCTGAAGGCATTACCACGTTTGTTGCTGCGGGGGATGGCGGAGTGGATGTGTGCGAGGGCCCCGACACCGCTCCCCTGGCGACCCAGATAGCCAGCATGAACAATCTCTGCGCCAGCCCGAGTGTGACTTGCGTTGGCGGAACAGAATTCAACGATACCTCTCCTTCGTCCGAGTATTGGAGTTCGACAAACGGCACAGGACACGATTCGGCCACGGGGTACATCCCGGAGGGTGCGTTCAATGACCCGGTCAACCTGAGTACAGGTGCAACCCAGATATTCGTCGGAGGGGGGGGCACAAGCGTGTACATTCCCGCACCCAGTTGGCAAATGGGACTACCAGGGAACAGCACAGGTTTCAGAGCGACCCCCGATATCGCATTTACCGCATCGGGCCATGACGGCTATTTCATCTGTTTAGCATACGAAGGTTACTCTTGCGTTCCCAACCCGGCAGGTCAGATTCAGATACATACGGTCGCGGGCACATCTGCAGCGACACCGTCTATGGCAGGTATTCAGGCTCTGCTGAATCAACAAGAAAATGGTCCGCTCGGTAACATCAATCCGACCATTTACAGTCTGGCCTTCAACCCTTCGAACGGCGTTTTCCATGACGCAACCATTGCCTCAAGCGGTGTAACGAATTGCGACGTTGCAACGCCTTCGATCTGCAACAACTCGACGCCTTCCCCTACAGGACTGGAGGGCGGAGAGATAGGGTACACCCTTCTCGATGGCTATGATCTCGCTACCGGCTGGGGATCGATTGATGTCTACAAACTACTGACAAACTGGAATAGTGTCTCCAAACCGGCCATAGCCAATGTCGATCTCTCACTTTCGCAGACACTCGTATCTGCTGGTCAGCAGCTCAGCTTTGCTGTATCCATGTTTTCGCCCGGCGTCGTACCTACAGGCACTATCCAGTTCCTCGTAGATGGCCAGATTGTCGGTAATCCCGCCGTCCTTAGCTCGGGATCCGCGTCGCTTAGCTATATCGTTACTGGGACAACACAAACCAACTCCGTTCAGGCAGTCTATTCGGGCGATTCGACCTACGCCACTGCGACCGCCACGTCGCAATTCTTGATCGTGCCCCAGGGAACACCCACCTTCAGCGTAACGGCCTCACCGATCACCATAGGCGCGCCGGGCCAATCGGGTGCCTCCCTGATTACCGTTACGCCAATCAATGGATTCACAGGAACTGTGACCCTGAGCTGTATATCTCCTGCCGGCGTATCGCTGGGCGCCTGCAGCTTTTCCCCCTCCACGCTCTCGCTCGATTCTGTTCCCTTGGTGTCATCCCTGACACTTGCGTCGGTTGCCCCATCTGTTCGTACCGGCCAGGTATCGGCATCCAACCATCGCTATCCTCCTCGTACCCCGAGGCTTCCATACATTCCCGGAGTCATGGCCGTGGGTGTTATGTGGTGCGCAGGCCTCCGCGGAGGCCGCATCAGAACGACGCTTCGTTCGGCAAGCTCGATTGCGGTTCTTGGTTGCATTTGTACCTGTCTGACCTCCTGCGCTCACCGCCAAACTACGGATATCACGATATATTCATCTGTCAATCCCGGCACAACGCAGGAAGCCATCACGTTTCAAGCTATCGTCACGGTTCCAGCGGGAAGCGCGAGCCCCACGGGCATGGTTCAACTGCTATCCAATGGTCTCACGATAGGTGCACCCGCAGCATTGACCAACGGCGCCGCGACATTCTCGCAGACTTTCTCCATGGCCGGCAACTACGCGATCACCGCGCAGTATCTCGGCAGTTCATCGGAACGCTACTCCATGTCTCCGTCCCTGAATGAAACGATTTTCTATAAAAATCCGGGCACGCCCGTCGGGGCGTATTCGCTGCTGGTGCAAGCGTCCAGCGGAGCGACGTCGCAAACGATTCCTGTCACGGTAATAGTGAACTAGAAGAGCAGGCAAGCCGGAGAGCGTCATCAACGACGGTAAGGAGAACAGTGAGATGAAAGCGAGAAGTGGCACTTTAAACAAAGATCGATTCCTTCGTCTTGCAGCTGCTGTCCCCGTCGCGGGAACCGAAGGTCTAGTCCTGGACACGGTGAAAGGATGGGTCAATTTGCCGTCCAGACCCGGTTTGCAAGTGAACCTGGCAGCTCTCTGGGCCAATTACAACGGCGCGGCCGAGTTTTACTCGGCCGGTGATAAGACCGGTTCGACTTTGCTTCAACAGGCTATGAACGGTGCCTTTCCGACGCTCCACCTTCAAGTTGTCGACCTGGATCCCACTGGAAAAATCACGGTCGTAAATGATCTGGTTGGCCTCGTATGAGAGATTTTTGGAATCTGAGCGGAAAATCGGCGCCGATTTCTAAGAGACTCTTCGGTCTCGCTGCATGGGCGTGTTTGTTTTTCCTTTCGAATTCTGTGCAGGCACTGCACGCCCAGGGGGGGGCCTGCCAGATTGCGGATTACAGGATCCTGACTCCCCAGGCAATAGCAGTCAGCTGCAATGACCTCGTCTTGGCGGATGGACGAACAGCGACCATAACAACGGCAGGTGCTCTGGGATCATCTCCGGTTAACTCTACCTTCGACGTTCATCCGTTTAATGTCGACGAACCTTCTTGGCTTCTCTTAATCGCTTCGCCTGCAGCCGGCGCATTCGCATTCGATCAGAAATCCAAATACACTATTACGCTGACCTACCAGGCACCTGACCCCAACAACCCGGGGAAAACATTGTCAGCTACCGAGTCAGCCTTCCCCCTTGACCTCGGAGGGACCGTTACCGTCACACCCAGCAAGATGGCGTCTCAGCCGATGCATTTCACCTTCACCTCGCACATAGGATTCGTGGACAGTTCTGGCAAGCTGGTTTATCAAGAGTCTCCTGGTTTTGCAAAACTGACTAAGGCGTGCTCAGTATTGTTGGAGAACTATTCGCAGAAGTATATCCAGATGTCCGGACAATGCTACAAATTCACTGCTGTTACCGACCTGTCTCTCGCGGGGATTCAAAACATCGATCCTCACCTCGTTGGAGTAGTGGATATTGACTTTCAAGCCTCAGGGCAACTCCAGTCGGCGCTTTTGCCGATGGGACTGCCGACCGGCCCCGGCGTTCCGGCTACTGATATCTATGGATCGAAACCTGCGATCGACCCGAAATCTCGCGTATCTCCACAAAAGGCTCCGTCAACCAAGGATGCTTCGACTTACTACTTCAATGTCAATTATGCGGCCGGGACAGGGACCAAGCCGGGATGGGCACTAGACGGAAAGGTCGCTCCAGTGTTGGCGCAAGCAAAGGGATTCACGTTTGGACCGTCAGCAACAGCGAACGTGGGAGGAAATAAAGTTCCGGGTCAGACCTACACGGATACGATTGATTTTTCAGGCACAGCTCAAAAGGTTTACCAGATCCTCAGGCGCGAGCCAAAAATTCCGTGTGCGCTTCACGACGATCGCCATGAGTGTCGTCCCGCCATTCTTCAAATCGTGACGTTCAATTCGACCGTCATGTATGAAACTGACGAGGAGTGGGATCGAAGCAACCTTCTGGGCTCGGTGGACATAAAGTACAACTTCAGACACCTGTACAACACGCAGTCCATCAAGGTTCTCAAGCGCTACTACGAAATCTCGCAGAAGATCGAGCTGAAACACCTACCCGCCGGGACGATTGCACCGCAGCTAAGCGATATACCGGTTCCGCTTTTTGGTTATGGTTTGGATTTTCATACCGGCATTGAAGCCGGAGGGGCCCTGGTTGATAAAACCGTTACCGCTTCGGTCGGGAAAGCGATGTTGATATTACCGCAATACACGATTTTCCGTATTGTGCCGCAGTTGCACGGAATTCTGCAGATCTGGAAGGTCAGCACGGATAGTACCCTGCTCGCCCGTTATTTGGTAGCAACCGAGAATACGGTCCTGCAGACACCGACAAACGCCCTTTATCTCGAGCACTTGCAAACGTGGAGAGCATTACTCACCGTCAACACAACATATACCGAAAGCGCCGCAAGCCATTTCGGGGTCACAATCAAATACCAAAATGGGTTCGATGCGCCTAAATATGCGCGGGTGAATTGTGTACAGGCCGGGCTCCTCGTCAAATTCTAGAAATTCGGAAGGCAGCGACGCTGGCTTTCTGCAGCTCTAGCACGGTGGGCAACAGGAGCACCTTGCTTGACGCGCGCATACCCGAGGAGGAGCGTCATGTGCTCGTTCGTATTGATAGCCGAAATACCGCCAACCATCGATCACTTGTTCGGGCGAGCGTCGACTGATCCCCGGTTGAAGGCGCGAACCCGCAATGAGGTTAGCTGCACCGGCATCTTCCGCCATGTAGCAAGGATTCTCGTACCGCACGTCGATGACCGCCGTCCCAATCTCAATTGTTTTGGTCCAGGCTTCTACCGCCGCCAGCAGTGGCAACGGTGAGGAGAACTGTTGCGCAAAATGATGAACGCGGAAGTAAGCTCCATCCATGCCCGGCCGCTCAGCCTCGACCACGAGGTCAATTGACAGCAGCAGGACATCAGACGCTGATCGCGGCTGTGACTCCGGGGACGGGCTACAATGCCCGAACGATAAGAAGCCGATCTTCTTCATTTATACGAATTGATGTGAAACCGTGGGGAATGATTCGATCAAGCCGGTCGCCGGGCAGCGGCACGGGCAATTGGCGGGGGAGAGGACTGTTTGACTCGTCGGATTTATGATCGGCTGTGGGGTTTTCGACTTAATAGACATGTGCATCCACCGTTTACGATGAAATGCTTAGGCTCTGGAGTTACCTATCCTTGGGTAAGAGGTTCGGCCGCACGGGCGCAAAGGCACATTTAAGGTTGTCCGCATCGATTTGCGCCAGGGCGTCGCTGATCTCGAGTACCCAACGGGAACGCGGTACTTAGAAAAGAACATACCCTTTGAGGCAATCAGTAAGCTGCCGGAGAATGACGGGGCCGCCTCATCCGCACCGGTGCGGAAAAGTGCAAAGCCATAGTGACTCGAACTGAAGTCCAATAGCCGATTGGCCTGTGCGCCGCCCGCCGGACTGCGTCACAGTACACCCGTGGAAGAATGGTCACCGGCTCCACTCGCGTTGCAGGCCCATGCGCCTCACGTCATTGCCCGTGTAAGGCGAGTTCTTCAGTGAGGATGTGATAACTTCCGCTATGCCGACATACCGGTACTAATCCGGTGTCGATGAGACCACAGCGCCGACAAAGGACAGGACGCGCACAATCAAGAGGGATTGCGACGAGCACCATCATGAGTACTCTTCTGCCCTCGATGAGATGCCTTTCGTTCCTAATTGTGTGAAACGTTTTCCTTCTCATACGGAGAACACTCTAACAAGCCTATGGCTTTGTACGGGTCCACCTTCGGAAGAGCAGATACCGAGTGTACCTGCTCTCGTTCATGGGACGATTGAATTTGAATCCTAGGCTGTTGCTTATCGTAGACCAGCCTATCCTTCTTCTCTGGATCCCGGTCCCCGCCTTGCAGGCGCACTCTGCTGTGTTCGATGATCTGGAGAACGCGTTTGCGAATTAACCGTCCTGAAAGCATAGCCTGAGTCTCAATATCTCGTGGGGTCGATTGCTTGGGTGTGGCCCGACCTGAATTGCAGGAGTGGTACTACTATTCGCACTGGAAGCCGATACTCTTGCGAACGACAGGTTGGCCTTCAAGTTGAGCCGTCATCACCACAGGAAGACAACCGGAGTCATAGAGCCACATCCCTTCAATGTGCTTGTCCTTTCGCTCAAAATGCAACGGTCCAGAATGTCGCTTGATTGGTGACTACCTTTGCTGTTGAACCGCAATCACCAATCGCCTCAGTCGGATTACGCTCTCTTCGCCGTCGCCATCCACTTCTATCTCGACCAGCGTTGCATACGAAAGGTCCTTTACCAGTGATGGCTTTCCAAAAGAGCAAGTTACGGCGTATCAAACAAGTTCTCCAAGAAGGATCTTGTAACCTGGATGCGTCCCGGACAGGATTCTCAAATCCTATTCCTACGATCCAATGTGAAATCTCTTATCGGCGACTCGAGCAGGGGACGAAGCCCCGTCGGGACACTGTCAGGTGCGCCTTAAATTGATCCTTTTAGCAACCTTGGCCGTCAAAACGCATGCATAGAAAATAGAGAAAGCAACGCATTCGAATCTTGATTGACTGCGAGTTGAGAATAGACCAAAAAATCCAACTAAAGGATAGACTGATATTGCGGCAATATACCACCTTCGTGGAGGAACGACATTCAACAGTACTGCACATGCTGAGACGATGGATCCAACGAGAAGGTACGTGTACTGGATATATACAGAGTTTGCTCCGATAGGGTATCCCGTGGCAATCAAGTGAATGTAGTAAATGACAAATAACAGCAGTGCAGTGTAGCTCAAAACAATTCTGATACGCTCCAGTAGCCTGCCGTGACGCCAAGACTTTATTGTGCTTTTTGAAGTCGTCGCAAGGGTCAACCAGAAGATTAGCCAAAAAATATCGGCAGCGTATACAAATAGCTCGAATTGAGTCAAAGTGATTCCCTCCTCAGATCATCTTGTCGATAAAAGCGATAATTTTGTCAAAGAACGTCTGTCTTTCCGGTAGAGGTGCTCCCGCTGGATAGTTGGGAGATAGCACCGCTCCCGGGTGGTCCTGGATGCAATCTTTTTGAGCTTCCAATGGACCATTGATTATCGCAGCCGCCGCGGCGAAACCGGTTGTTGGGGACGGCTCCTTGGGAACGCTCCCCGTCGCGTCAGCTTCTTGCACGCTTTTGACGGCCTCATGTTGCGCATCCTTCGCCGCTTTTAGTAACTCCCCCGCGACTATACCGGGCGTCACGGCGACGACGCACTGAGCATTAGCTATGTTTTCTTTTTCGGTTGCAGCCACCGCTCCCTGATTAGGGGCTACAACTTTGGTACTCGTAGTCTGTTGTTGGCCCGACCCTCCAGAGCTGCTATCCGAGTCAGAATCCGGATCGGGGGGAGGGGACGGACCATCCCAGCCAATATATTGCGTTCCAAATGCTTCGTCATTTGCCTGCATTGCTGCATCGACCTCGGATGCACCGGTAGGCTCGTTCATGAAGTGTCCATCCGCGTCCACGCCCGTATTCGGATTATTGCCGACATAGACATAAAGGTTCAGGCTCTGCGGATTGGCGAAGTTGGCATACGGAACGCTGGCAGACGCTGCTGCCCAATCCGGTGTCATGAACCTTCCGAAGTTAGACGACAAGTACCTCGCCCCGAAGTAATCCAGTCCCGATTCGGTGTCACGTTCCTTGCCGGTGAAATGTTGTTCGGTGGCGTCTACTAAGCCGTCACAGGTCAGACCGTCGCCAAAGGGGTAGCTGAAGCAGTATAAATCTAGATTCCCTGTGGAGTTGGTCTGGACCCGCTTCGTGCCCAACCAGTCGGTCAGATGGTAGTGATAGCCTGGGTGGGCTGGGCCCCCTGGCCCTTCATAGGTGGCCAGTAACCTTCCGCCCGATGTGAATACGTTGCTGTGCGCCCATTGCCCGGACGCGTTAACCTCGGTCAACTGTTGGTGGCCAAGTCCAAGGATGTAGACCGAAGATACAGCGCCGCCAGAGCCCAGCTTGGCCACCCGCGTACCTTCAGCGTCATAGAGGTAAGTTGCCTGTCCATTGACGGTGTTGATTCGGTTCTCAGCATCGTAGGTGTAGGTATTGACGCCGTCGGCCTTCAGATTGCCGTCCGCATCGTAATTCGTGCTGTATTGGTCGATGCGGTTGTTGTTCCCACTAAAGGTGAAGTGCGTCTGTACAGCCGACCCGCTGCCCGAAGCGTTCTGGTTCCAGCGATTGCCGTACTGGTCGTAGTTCCAGCTTAGGTCAAGTCCTGAAAAACTGCCCGCAGTCGCGTCACCTGTCACCAGACGATTATGGTCGTCATAGGTGTAGGTCCAAGTGCCCATCACGCTATCGGTCATAGAAACTACGTCACCATCGGGTGCGTAGGTATTGATCGCCCAGCTATAAAGCGGAGCGTTCTCGCCACCGGCCAGTGAGCCGGCGGTGGACGATGCAGAGAACGACGGCGCAGTAAACTGCGCCGTGTCATAGTCGACAGTCAGGGCGTAGGTGTAGTCCGAGTATGTACCATCGCCATAGGCGGCCTGGGCAACCATCGTGAGGTTGGCGCCGTTTGAAGTGAGCGTCACCAAACTATTTCCGCTTCCTGATGTCACCAGAGCGGATGCGATGCTTGTCGGGGTTGAACCGGCATCATAAGGAGCCGAGGCGATCTGCACACCGTTAATTGTCAGATTAACAGTGCCTGAGTCATATACCCCGGCGAGACTTTCCCCGCCGGTTAGCGTTGGCCCAGAGGCCGTCATCGTTAAGGAGCCGCCGCCGCTCGTAGCAATCGCATAATTTCCTCCGGGGCCTGCAGTGCAGCTCGTCAGATCGATAGCTGGTCCGTTGGCAACTGCCGAGAAGTACTGGTTCGCCGAACAAGGTGGAATTTCTGCAGCCAGTGCTGAAGCTAACGCGGCCGGCGTGATCGATGTCGGGGTTCCGATGGTCACTGGGCCGCCATATTGATTTGGCTCGAAAAAAACCCCTAGCACCTCCATTTCAGTCCACGCTCCTCCAATGAAGATTGTTCCCGTTGCGAACGTCGCGGGAGGCAGCGTCATTGTCGAGCCCGATGTTGTCACTGCGAAGGAGGCCTTCGAAAAGATACTCGTATGACCATTCAGATAAGCACTGATGCTGTAATTCGTCCCCGCCCCCGATGTGCAACTGGTGAGATTGACGGTTGCCCCCACTGCAACTGCCTTTACTGGGCCGTAGGCACAGCCTATGACCGACGCCAAACTCGCTGCAATGCTCTGGGGGGTCGACGACTCTCCGTAACTGACCTGAATCGCCGCTCCGCCATTGATCGAGATGATGAAGGATCCAGCATCATAGTCAGGCGCTCCCTCGTAGACTTCACTTTGTTCAGTGCCGCTAAAGATGATACTGCCCGTTGTAGACCCACTGGATTGTTCAGCGCCGGTGATCTGAATGGTCGCCGTCCCCGGAGTTGTGGCTACTTGGTCCGTCTCGCTGACTGGAAGCAATCGTTTGTTATACGAACGCTGGAGCGCGATGCCTGGCCCGATTTGCGCATTCACGATGGCACCTGCCGCGTTATAGCCGAGAGCTGTGAAAAGATTGAGTGGCTCGCTGGAAGCACCGGCCGTCGTGGGTCCCACGACAGTGGAGAGTCTGCCCGCTGAATCGTAGACGTTTGAGAACGACATGGCCGACGTCCCAGCAAGCCCGTTTGTAAATGAATCGATATCGCCCGCGAGATCGTATCCATAATTCACTGTGTAAGGGGTCCCGGTGCAGTTCCCAGGCGAAGAGCACTGCTTGTCGGTTGTCACGCGGCCCATAAGGTCATAGGCAGCAAGCGTTCTCTCCGTCAGCAAGCCGCTGGTTGGAGGCGTAGCTGCGCACGTGCCTGCCTGTGTCCATTCGGTACTCAGTCGTCCGATACCATTCGTTCCCTGGTCGTACTGGAAACAGGCCGCAGGAGTGATCCCATCAGAATACGATTTGCCAGTGAGGCGGTTAAGCGCGTCATAAGTATAGGTCGTCGTTATAGGTATGGCACTCGTCTTCCTGGTAAGGTTACCGTTGTTGTCGTATCCATAGGTTGTAGTGCCAGACTCAGGATTGGTGGCGGATATAAGACGCGAAAAAGAGTCGTAGCTGAAACCTCGGGTCTCTCCGCCCTGAGTCACTGATAAGAGATCCCCCATCGGGTCGTAGGTGTATGAGGTTAGAAATCCCGTGTCGCTATAATCGAGGTTGCATGCGCTTGGAGTTTGGTTGGACGTGCCTTGTTGCGTCGTATTGCTCACATCGCAGACGTTGGTTAGTCTGCCGAGACTATCCGTCTGCGTTACACGTTGCAGAGCGACCGTACCGTTGCCCTCATCGGTGCTGAGAACCGCTCGTCCTACATAGGTATTGCTTTTCGAGGTACCATCCGGATTCGTCGCCTGTGTAACACGGCTGAGCCCGTCATAGTTATAGGTTGTCGCTCCGTAGGTTGAGTCGCCTGTTGTGCAGAAAGGGTTCGACTTCGTCGACACACGCCCATCCGCGTCGTATGTAGTATTGACATAGGAACTTCCATTGCAGCTTGGATCGCTGTTGAGCTGCGTCTGCGTGACCTTGCCTTCGCCGTCAAATACTTGCGTTGCCTTTTTTACTACACCACTCGTAGAAACCGCTTCCGTTGACGTTACCTCCAGCGGAAACGCACCGGTAGAACATCCGCTCCCCGCCACTTCGCTGTAGCATGTCGTCGTATGCCCGCCATCTCCAGTGGACGTCGCAACGTTGCGGTTCATCAGATCATAGGAAAAGGAAGCATAATCAGCAACAGAGGATAGACCGGTCTTGCATGTACCCGAGAAGTTCTCTCCACAGCTCGCTGCGATCAAACCGCTGCCCCAATAGTATTGCTTTTGCTCGACGTAGGTCTTAGTGGCCGTTATGTATTGGATAGTAGTAGGGTAAGCGCCGCTGTTGCGATTAATCCCATCGGCATAATTGTCTGTATAACTGTACTTTGTAATGTTTCCGTTTGGGTCTGTGGTTTGCGTCACACCGCCGGCTGCCCCCCAGATACTCGAACTCACAAGCGAACTGCCACCACTGCTATTCCAACGCGAGACCTGTGTCAGAAAGCCGAGGTCCGAGCCCACCGGAGCACCATAGTCATACTGGTATGTGGTCTGAGCCACCTGTGTGCCGCTTGCGTTATAAACGGTATTTTTTGTCACGCGATCGAGAATATGGGCTCCGGTCGTACCGATATTCCAACCATACACAGAGGGATTATCGAGCTGCAGCCAATCATATTTTGTGGTCCTTAACAGCGTTTGAGTTCCACCGGGGCCAAAGTCGTATTCTTGCTTTTCGAGAAGCGGACTGTCGGTTTGCGATAGCGGCTCAAGGTTATAGGTCCATTGGACCAGGGATCCCGAGCCATTGGCAAAAGTCGTCGTCTGAGTCTGTGGCAATGTTGGCATGGGGGAGTTGCTGCATAGGCAGTTGTAGGTGGTTTGCACCGACTTCAGAACGCTGCCTGCACTGTTATAGTAGACGCGACTCGACTCCAGAGACGGGACATACCAACCTATGTTGGCCTGGGTAAACTGGTAGACAACATAATTTCCCATCGGATCCGTGACCTTATTGCCTGTGTTACCGGTGTTGGAAAACGCCTCGGTTGGAGCGTAGGTTGTTGCCTCTTCCGGCACAGAACATGTATCTCCTGGAGCAGCCGTAGTCGCGCCCAAAGTCACCGATGGGGCAGGGCAAACATACTTGGCCACGACTTCATTTTGTTCATAGGGATGCCAAGAAGGTGCGCTCTCTCCGGTCCCCTCTCCAAAAACCGCCACACCTTCCAGAGCATACGCGTAACGTGTGTATCCTCCGCTCGGGTAAGTCACTTTGTTCAAATTGCCGCAGGCGTCATACTGAAATGTATAAGTCAAACCGTCGGGCAGGATCACAGCCGATGGCATCGAGGTAGTACCCCCGCTCCCGTAATATGTTTTGGTGTCGGTGTCCACCCCAGCCCCGCACGTATTCGTGACTGTAATGAATGGCACGGTCACCGTTCGTGTGACTCCATTTGAATCGGGATACTGGAAAGATAACGTTGCGGGTGAAGCTCCGTTAGCGGCTGAAGCAGATACCGTTACGGTGCGCCCGACTGTATCGGTAACGGATGTAGGGGTGAACGTTATGAGGGATCCATAGGAGTCGTATTCTTGGGTCGTTGTGCTGACTGAAGCGGTGCTCCTCGTGCCATTCTTTTGATAGATCCAGGTCTGTGGGGCATTTATAAACAGGTTGCCGCCGCTCCAATCGGGGCCATAATTGAGAGGCAAACCATTGGACTGCGTCGAAGGTAATATGTATTTTCCGCCGTCGGGCATGAAGATGACCTGACCATTCGCGGGTGCGGTGTAAACACCGATGCGACCTGTGAGAGTCCATCCAGGTCCCATCTTAGGGGTATTAGTCCCCCACACCCAGGGAAACCAAGATGTGACTGGGTACATTGCTGGTGCGGTGGTGGAAAGGCCCGGCTCTTCGAACTGGTTGTTGTAACAGAGCGGAATGTTCAGATCATGCTTGATTAGTCCAGGTAAAGACACGAGTGGGATACAGAAGCTTAGATTTCCGCTCCCCACACTCACACTGTCATGAAAACCGTCGTATGTCCCGAAAGGATGAATCCCGGAGTCCACCTGTGAGTTCGAAGGAAGGGGTGCTTGAGCTGCGAGGGAGGTCGCGAAGATTGACGCCGCGAGGGCCGTGTTACCAATGAATAAAACTGAAAAACTCGACAGCCTGCCAGCAGAAATCATTTATATACCCTTTCACGAATTCGGAACTATCCGATTTCAGGCCGATAGGTTTCATCTCCCACGGCAACGATGAAATTACTCAACTTGACGTCGCATGAAAGGAAATCCCATTCGTGGGAGGGCTAGAATTAATCTTTGGCAGAGTTGCGACACCTGTTCTATCAAGCATTGGAACACTCAGGTGCAAACCTAATGGCTCTAGTGATAACAAGCTTTGGGCGGGCCCCCGGCCGATGTAAATCGATGTCCAGTTCTGTTCTGTGATACGAGATTCCAGGTTGGCTGCTGCATTCCAACTCTGACCGTTGTATGCCAACGAAAGATCCAAATCCTGCCCGTGTTTTCCTGGAAGATAGACAAGATGAGTCCGAAGATCTAGGCGACCAGTGTCTATGCTTGCACTCGCACGCCCAGTGTCGTAGGTCTCATTTGGTCTGATACCTGTATCAAAATCCATGTCTGTCGGTTGCTGAGTAACTACCCGAAGAGCCACCATGACCGACGAACCAATAATGACTGTTGGCGCACACTGCCTGATCAAACCATAGAGGTTTGATGACTGCACAATTCCCACGAGTATCATCAATTCTCAACTTTCAATGATGGATGCCCGGGAAGGGCGATGCAGGATTGCAGTATGGACTCATACTTCTCTAGTTATCGGTTTCGAGAAAGCTACGCGAGGCAATACCTATTGTCAATATATTTTCTTCGGAAATTTTCTAGAGCGTACGATCGCGTTATCAAGTGACAACGAGTCGAGCAGAAGGACTTGATGTCCCATCCGATTCTGACCGTCAAGTTCATGCCTGTCCAATTTGCATTCGGCTACGACTCGTAGTAGCGGAACCGCAATCTAACTCGGATCCTCCAATTCCATTGAAAACCTCTCTCTGATGAGCCGTATGGGGCAGTGCCGGATGCTGATAGCACTAATTCCGGGATATCGTCGTTATATGTGACGATCTATCGCGAAGAGTGGCATGAAGTCCTATATTTCTTTCGCCCCATCGGGCCCAGAATAAAGAAGGATTGTAACTTTTGGTTGACCCGGTCCCGCTCAATGTTTCTGATCGACCTTGAAATGTATTTGGAGCCCTGCCCGCTGTCTTAATTGCGTCCTCGTAGCGTTAGTAGTGTTCTTTGAGCAATAAAAACAAATGGATGATCACCCTAGCCATGTCCGCTAGACGAACCAAGGTATTACTTGACATCATGCGAAGTGTGATCTACGGTCTGGCGTAGCAATGTTGAGGTTCATGCACACCGCGACGCACCTCTCCGGAGAAATTCAGAGGAGTCTATCGTGAATGTACAGACTTCCCCGTAGCTCACGAGGGGATGTTCGACTCACAAAATCCGGAGTTTGTGCGCGACATTGCCCTTAGGATGAGGACCCTATTGGTGGTCCGTATTTCGATGGGTCCGACACACGTCGGACTTTGGAAAAGAGATGCATGACATTTCATCCACTTACTCGAAGAGTGTCAATTCTCGCGGTGATCGCTATTTCGATCACTACAGGGGAAGGGTGGGCTCATAAGAAGGGTCAAAAAGTGCGTGTGCGATTCTTGGCGACAAGCACGCTTATTCGCACGTGGGGTGGGACAAACGAGGATACATATTTGGCGGAGTTAACTTTCGCGCCGAATCACGAACCACTCGTAGTACGTCTCATTGACTCCTACCCGAATGTAGCGTCGCCATTATCAAAAGGGACACTCACCGCCACCGAAGGATCCATACTTAACGTGCGGCGCGACACGGATTGCGATCGTCGTTACGGAAAAATCGTTCTCCGTACCGCGCCCGGCGATGAGATGGCGATTTTGCGGGAGCCGCTCGGCTATCGACCGCCGATGGACCGGATGCCGGCGTCAGAAACGATCGTGCCGTGTTACCGGGTTGTACGATGATGAGGACCGCGGGAACAAGCGAATGGACGATGACAATATGGGAGTATCGGGTGCTCCTTTACCGAGTGCTCCATATATTTTCGGTGAAACGTCCCGATAGGTAACGATAAACGCTCTTCAAGGAAGTAGAGTCTGGGGCCAGCTTCCATGCGGTAGGAACGAAAGGGCGAGGTGCAAGTTGGGATCGTCCCGATCCGAATTGGACGGACGATTAATCCGGATCAGACGGTCCGCTCACATATCTCGTCTATCGAACTGACTTACTCCATGCCGTGATATGGGTCGAAGCCTAAGTTGTTGACGATACAGCGGTTACTTGCCGGTGAAACCGGCGTAGTTGGCAGCATTTGCTGCCAAAATGCTGCCAAATTCATCATCGGGTAATCGGGCTGCTCCGTGGGCGGACAGCCCGATTGTTTGTGAACCGCTTTCCCAACTGGTCATCTACGGTCGGCTCGTTTATCCCTGAGGCGCTAGGATTGCCCTCCGGCGGCTGGTGACAACAGGGAATATTCCCCTATCGCGTTCTCGTGTTTTCTAAACTGCTTTTGCGGGAATGTTGCACCAAGGAAAGCCTAGCGATCTATAATGGGAGCCGCAAATCTGAAGCGATTTTTCGGCTGCCGCATTCTCTTGCCTATGACGCCCCTGTATCAGCACAACGGGGAAAAGTTCCTCGCTGAGCTTGCAAATTCGAAGGATGTCAGCCCCCAGAAGCTGGGGGCTTTGAAGCCCCTCTTTACTGATGGCAAGAAGCTGAAGCCTGATGATCTCGTAACAATCTTCACCGGCGCTGAAGAAGACGAGGTCAAATGATCAAGCTGGAAAGCATCTACTTCGAGGAAGTCCGCGGCATAAAGAAGCTGGAACTGGATTTCCGAAAAGAAACGTTTGCCATCTCGGGGCCGAACGGCTCCGGCATCTGTCAATGAAAAAGAAGCTCCTAATCCTTCTCGGTGCTGGGAGTTCGATTCCATCTGGAATGCCGTCAGTCAGCCGTCTCGATGAACAAATGAGACTCTGGTCTGCGGTCTGGGCCGATGAACATGGATTACCTGAATACTTCGGCTTGCCATGGGAGAACGTCAGGCGCTATTACAGCTCGGGAGATCGACGACGGCGCCCCGACCCCAGTTTCGAAAAGATACTCGGGGAGATGATCGCGCTTTCGCATTGGATGACTCCAGCTCCGTGGGGTGACACTCTTCGAGAGACTTTGTGTGCCGGAGAGCTGCCGCGTGGCCTTGAATTTCCTGGACACCCATTGGTCGAATTCGCGCCTTATGGGGCGACTGTCTCCATCGAGGACCAGAAGAACACTCTTCGGTCGACTTGCGAAGCATATGCGGACCGCTTGTCTCACGATGCCAAAAGGTGGGGATGTGGCGGAACAGTATCGAGGCTTGATCGACCAACTCAGGGAATCATTCGAAGTCGGTATCTATAACCTCAACTACGACATTGCCGCGATCAGAGCTTTTCCGGAAGCCTTTACCGGCTTCTCGGAGTCGGGGATCTTTGATCCCATTTCGGTTCATCACCGCGGCGAGTGGAATTTTGTCTATCACCTCCACGGAAGTGTTCATCACTCCTTTTCTACGGTACATGGAGGCGACATTCAGTGGCGATCAGACCTGCGAGACACAGTGAGCTTCTTCGACAATCCGATCAATTCGGCTAACGACAAGCGATCTGAAGAGAAATCGTTCTCCCGAACGACCTTAATTGCAGGCGGTCATAAACTCGATCAGATTCTTGTGGAGCCGTTTCACACCTTCTATGCGTCGCTGGTTCGGCATGTCTACGATGCAGACGCCTTCCTCATCGGGGGCTATGGCTTTGGGGACGTCCACGTCAACCGTGCTCTGCAGAACCGGTGGGGAGCCCTACCGGGGAAGCCGCCCGTACTGGTTCTGGACCACGCCAGCCAAGACACCGACCCTATGGTGTTTCGGGAAGATCCATGGGCTCGGGAACTCAGCTCAACTCTCGCGGCGCCACGAGACTTCTTCCGCCAGATCGGGCATTCATCCCCTCCTAGCCCCTATCAACTAGGTCGGGATGAGCAATTCGAGGTCTCCTCCCATCATCGCGTGGCGGTCTGGTACGGCGGTTTCAACTCAGCGGCAGCCGCAACTCACCGGATAATCCCTTGGCTGGGAGGCAATCCAGACGCTGTCCTCGCCTGAAGCGCCCAGGGCTGAGTCACGCGCCCTCTGGAAGCGTCTCCTAATACTTCGGTGTTTCTGCTCGAGCGTTTGGTTGATCACCAGACTTACAATGGCATTTGCAGACGCCACTTCGGCAGAGGTGGGAGACGCGCAGGTTCGTCGCCGCAGACTTACACCAGTCCGCAGATTCTAAAGGGCCTGACGTAGCTTTTTGATGTAGTTTCTTCCGGAGACCAGCGGCATTGCTCATTGATAGCAAAGAGAACCGATCCGCTTTCGGCAAAATGATCTCGGAGATGCGAACAGGCCAGACCCTGGCTTTCACCGGCGCGGGCGTTTCAGTCGCTGCCGGCTATCCCACGTGGGCTCAGCTGATCGAGAAGCTCGCACAGAAGACCCGAGAGAAGATCGGGGATAAGGTCCGGTGGGGCGAAGATGATATTCCGGTTGAAGTGGTGGCCGGACTCAAATTTCTCGTGGCGGCGGAGATCTTCGCCAAAACCCTTGGCAACGACTACCGCGCGATCCTCCGTCATGAATTTGGCCCTAAGAACAATTCCATTCCCGACGTCCAAACGCTCGTCGGCCTGCCATTCCGGCATTTCCTGACCAGTAATTATGATCCAACATTGGAATACGCTCTCTCTGAACCCGGCCAGAACTGCCCATATCTTTGCCTCCACGACCATAAAGCAGCGGCGCAGTTCCTCTGCGATCTGACGAACAGGCAGCAGCCGCGCCATGTGGTCCATGTGCATGGGCGATACGACGTGCCAGACGGGATCGTCCTGACAGAGACAGAGTATGGATCTCAGTACACAGATTCAGCGGTGGTCAAGGGGTTTTGGACTATCGTCACCATCAGGGAATCCTGCGTGTTCTTCGGCTTTTCATTTAGCGATCTGGATCTTCTATCCGGATTCGGAATCGCAAAGCGAGAGTTCAATCTTCAGTCTCGGCATTTCGGCGTGCTACCTCTTGCCGAAGGTGCCTCTGAAATGGCCTTGCGAGCTCAATTGGGAGTGACCTTCGGAATTCAACCGGTTTTCTTCTCACCCGTGGACGAAAAGTACTCCGGGTACGGGCAGTTGCTCCAAATGATCAAGGATCAGACGCAGACCAGCTTGAACCCGCGCCTCGCTACTCCGGACAGTATCGCTCCTGAACCGCAGACTGCGAGAGATCTTGGCGTCGGAGCTCTTTCCAGTCGGGAGTCTTCGGACGTCAACTCTCTGCTGAAACTCACAAGAAACAATCTGCGAAAGCATCGCACTGGAGGGCTGCTTTGATCGAACTCTCGCGAACAGGTTTGATGAAAGGGTTGGAGGCTGCTGCCGCGGAGGCATCCTTATTGGTGCTGGGGGATCCCGGAGCGGGCAAGACCTGGCTGCTACAGAATTTTGTCGAAAGACGGACCAACGGTGGCGATGCGGTGGTGTTCCTGTATGCGGAGGACTACGGGGCAACCAGCATCAAGGAATTGGAAAAGAGCCTTGAGATCTCAAACCTGGTGGACGCGTTACGATCCTATTCGGGAAAGCAGCGTTACCTTGTCATCGACTCTCTGGATTCTCTGCGGGTTGAACAAACACAAAGGGTTTTCCGGGATCTCATCCGACTAGTGCATCGAGAGCTTCCCGATTGGCGGATTGTAGCGAGCATGCGGACTTTCGATGCGCGCCAGTCGACAGACTTTCACGCGCTCTTTCCAGCTCGTATGCCGATAGGATTCGAGAGCGCATCCATCCCTGCCAGAAATCTCCTGGTGCCGGCTTTATCAAACGAAGAGCTGGACGACGCAATCCGTCAAGACCCGCGGCTGAAGTTTGTGTTTGACGGTGCCTCCGAAGATCTACAGATAGTCCTCCGCAATCCCTTCAACCTTTGGCTCGTGCTTCATTTGCTCGATGAAAACGTCGAGATCGATTGGCTCTCCAAGGTCCAGTCAGAGATTCAACTCCTTGAGAGATACTGGTTGCACCGCCTTGAGAATAAGAGCGACTCAGAGGCACGAAAGGCATTGCTGACCAGCTTGACTGAGACGATGGTCGATTCAAAGGTCCTCTCAGTTTCATCCCACCATATTGCTACAGTGATCAAGCCGACCGATGCTGTCATACGTGGGCTGCAGAGCGACGACTTGTTACGACGAAGCGTCACTGGGCGTCTTGCTTTCGCGCACAACATTCTCTTTGACTTTGCCGTAGCGAAGTTGTTGCTAGATGAGGAGAGGCTTCTGCCTTTCTTGGAGGCAGACCCGCTTCGAAGCATCTTTTTTCGCCCAAGCTGCTCGTACCTTCTCGCCTCGGTATGGTTTTACGAGCCGGCGCTCTTCTGGAAGACGATCACCCCCCTGTTGACGGTGGGGGAGTCGCTGGCGGTTCGCATTCCCGTCATTCCCGCACGCGTGATCCAGGATTTGGCGAATGACAGTTCCGATTTAGAGCCAATGTTCAAGCTCGGGAAGGACGAGAAGATCACAGCGATCTTATTCCTGCTGCGAGCTCTCCAAGCGCGTAACGGTCTTGGCTCCCACAAACATCGTTTGTGGATCTGGTTCTTGGCCAAGGTCACCGATGAACTCCACCTCCGATTCGTAAATGAAACGATCGCACTCTTGGAGATTGCATCGCGAACCACTGAGCTCGAGGCAGACCAGGTCGTCGTCGCGGAGTCGGCGCTAAAGCTTCTTAGATGGATGTGGATTGAGGCCGACGGGGACATGACCCCGTCAAACGCCTACAGCTTGACGAGCCTCGCCGCAGGAAGAGTTCTTCCGCTCATCGCGAATTACTATGGCCTCATTCCGATCTCTGCTAGAGCGGCATTTTCTGAAATTCTCGACCGCGTTGGCAAACCCACAGCCTCGTCGAACGAGACCTACTGCCTCACAACCAATATTAATAACGTGATCGCATACGATCCTGCTTTCTCTGTCGAGATATATGAGAGGGTCTTCTCCTACGAGGAAACATCAGAGGACACTACGCCCATGGGTGGCAGTGGTCCGGTCATGTCTTTCACCTCGACGAGAGCGCAAGATTACTCGATGTCGTACTACATCCTCGATCAAAAGTATCCGCGCCTCCTCAAAAGAGACTTGGTATTGGCGGTTAAAGCCGCGGCTTTGGCGATCACTGCAGAGGTCACTCGCGAAGAGGGAGAAACGATCCAGAAACTGGGACTCTACAAGACGTCCTTTACGTATTTGGGCGTACAGGTGATCTTCGAATCGGACCGCAGCGAAATTTGGGACCAATCTCACCGGACGAGCCACGCGCTTCAATTGTTGAGCCGTTTTCTAAACCATGTCCGAGAGATGCTTCCCCGGGAAGAGCTGACTCGGAAGCAAGTAGAGGATGCGCTACGGGAACTGGCAAGAGAGAGCAAATATGCAGTCGTTTGGAAGCATCTGCTCCACTTCGGATGGGTTCACGACGAGGTCCTGCCATTCTGTATCGAGCTTTTGCAAACGCCTATCATCCTCGCCGCACTCGAAACGACGGTGGATGCCGGAAACGCCATCAAGAAGATTTTCGCGTCAGAGAAATACGATACCGCGGCACGCCAAGCAATTGAGACCGCGATCCTGGCGATCCCTCAGAGCGAGCTATCCTCGATCTACAAAGATGCGACAGTGATCCGAAACCGTCTCCTCGGCTGCATTCCGGAGGAGCTGCTCGGCCCGGAGGCGCGCAGTATCGTCGAGAAGGCTCGTGCCGCCGAAGGCATTCCGGAAAACCGCCCAATGTTCTCAATCGGCTCCGTGCGCACTGGCTCGTTCAGCAACGACGACTGGCTGCGAGATCAGGGCGTGAAACCGGAGGAACCTGACAACCAAAGACTTCTGGAGCACGCCCGGCAGATAAGCAGCTTTGAGAGCGAGTTCATGAACACCGTCCCCTCGCTCGAGCGTTGCTACGAAGTCGAGGAGAGTCTTCGAGAGCTATGGAACGAGATTCAGAATCCCGCGAGCGCAGATGAGAGAGTTCTCGCTCAGGCTGTGACTGCCTCGGCCGCCGTGGCGAAAGCTATTGTGAGAAACGAAAGCCTCCCAAAAGACTCCTCGCTGAGTGCGCTTTGCCGGGTTGCTCTCGAAAGGGCCGCGGAGCATCCTTTTCCGGTCCCTCCGGATGATGCGGACGATACTTTCAACAGCGTGTGGGGTCCGACGCCCAAGATTGAAGCGGCGCAAGGCCTTATGGATCTTGCATGGACTCAGGGCCTCGACGTGAGTCTGAGAGAGCTTCTGACACAACTCGCTGCAGATAAATCCCCCGCAGTGAGATACCAGATCGTGTCGAGAGCTGCCAATTTTCATGCCCAGGACAGGGAGTTTTATTGGAAGTTTGTCGATGGACGTTTAGAAGCCGAAAAATCCCCTGCAGTGTTTAGCGCTCTCATTCGAAGTGTGGTGTTTCCGAATGTAGCCCTTGCTGAGCCGGATCGAGTGGTGGATCGATTGGCCGGTCCTTTGCAACAATGGCTTCCCAGCAAGAAGACGAAAGACATTGTTCGCGACTCTATCGACTGCCTAACGCAACTCTACGTGTTCTTGGACAACGAAAAGGCCCATGAGGTTCTCGCTTCGTACTTGGGCGACCCCAGGCATTCTGCAGATCAACTGAATCAGATAGCATTTTCCTCGGCCTACTTCCTGCTGCAGGGATTGCCTGAAGGTACATCCAACGACTCAGCTATTCGTCGGCGTGCCCGAGCAACGATCCTCGATGTTCTCAAGGCGACCGATAGCGCAATCCTGGAAATACTGGATGTGCTGCGAACGCCAGGCTTGGCCGAGAAGGAAGCCTGGCAGCAAACGCTTCAAAGCCTGCTCCACGTCTTTGAGACCGTCGCCTTCAGGTTGTATCTCAACCTCGATATCAGTCCTGACCTGCGTCGAGAAGACACTAAAATCTTGTCTGATGACACCAGGTCTGTGGTGTTCGACGAAGTACTTCCTTTGTTCAGCAGCCTGTGCGAACAGAGTCGTCCTCAGCGGCGGCGACCAATCGCTGCGACGACGACGCATCACATCGTTCAGACATTTAGTCTCGTCGTGGCATATCGTCCTGAGGTTGTCCTCGATCTTACGGCGAGCTTGCTCACCGGCATGACCTTGGGCTACGAGTTCGATAGCATGGCGATCGGTGAAGTAGTTAAACTCACCGAAATCGTGCTTGCCGACCACAAAGATATTCTTTCGAAGGCAGAGAATGCCGCGAATCTTGGCACTGTGCTGGACGTCTTTCTTTCCGCAGGCTGGCCGGAAGCAACTCGCCTGGTGATGCGTTTGGAGAATGCAGTGCGATAAAGAGCCAAGTACCTCTTAGATGGAAAGCGGTACAAATCTGAACATTGAGGATCTGCGGGAAGATGAATGCCGTTGGTGTTGCCTCTAGTGTCCGCAATACTTTTTGTATTTCAATCCAGAATTGCAGGGACAGAGATCATTACGCGCAACTTTTTCGACTCTCCGGAAAGACTTTCTTGGGACATTGAGTGCCGGATAATGAACCGGCACGGTGGGATCGAAAGAATCGCTGTTCGCGCGAATAGAGCAGCCTGCAGCCCACGGACGTCCTCGCAGCTGACCAGCACAAACCGGCGACAAGCCGCTTATGAGGAGTTATTACGCCGGTCCTCGTGGAACGCCCTTCGTTCCCCTCCGTTTCCCAGCAGCCTGATGGGATAATCGTTTCAGAGGCGTCTATGATCCACTCACAAGAAGAGCTAGTTGGACTTTGGCAGAAGTTGAAGAGCCAACCTTTAAGCGATTACGCTTCAGAAAGAATCACTGAGGATTCGGACTTGGTTCAGGGACTGGAAATCGATGTTCTTGATCACCTCGATATGGGCAAGAGTAAGGTCATACCATACACCCGGAGACGGGAGAACCCCCATGCGGAATGGGATCCGTGGGAACAAGGTTTTAGTGCATCCGTTTAAGTGTTCAATGTCGCTAGGCTGTTAGATGTGTGTTGAACCGGACTAGAGGCGGGTGGGCTCTGGTCCTACAAGCTTTGTAAACCACAAATGAGGGTGCCCCCGGTCCCTCCCAATTGGGGACCGAGGATTCCACCGGCCTCATCAGGCGTGAGCCTAAATCCCAATAGATCCTGACAAACGCCGTTCTCGTCAGTAATGATCCTCCATTGGTGCTAAATCGCCAATGCACTCATTGACCTTCGTACAAGCTCAATACTTCCTCGTTGTCCTCGCTGAGGGTCAATTAGGATGCGATTCGCGAAGTGCCGCTAAAAGTCGGGTTTTGTCTAACTTCGAATTGCGCCAATGGCTGGACGGCGGGATTTGGGCGAAACGAGTGGCGGGATAACTGTGCAGTGCCCGGTGGCCGGTGGCGGAATAACGTTGCAGCAGGTGGCGGCATATTAGTGCAGCCAACAGCATCGACTGTACCTGTCTGAAAACGGGGTTTTGAGAAACTACGACATTGTGACCCGTCTCCGCCTTCTATCAACGAGCGTTGAATCTCCAATGCGCTCATCGAGCTTCGGATCAGTGACGAGTCGAGCAATTGGCATAAAATCTCCGTATGCTGACGCTCTCCAAGCCGCTGTCAGCGGGACAGGTACGGACGTACCATGAGCGGGAGTTTGCGTCCGAACAGCAGAACTACTGGAGCCGGGACCAGCACGGGCATAGCGAGTGGCAAGGTACGCTAGCGCAGCAGTGGGGACTACAAGGTGAAATCGGTTCCGAATACTTCGCCAGGTTGACTGAGGGTCAGCACCCGATTACCGAGGCGCAACTTGTGCGCCATCAGGTTTCCCGAACCTACGAGGGCAGGAACGGCAAGGAAGTCACCAGCGTCGAGCATCGAGCCGGGTGGGATGCAACCTTCTCAGCGCCGAAGTCAGTTTCGCTGACTGCACTTGTGGGTGGTGATGATCGTGTTCGAGAAGCCCACCGTGAAAGCGTGCGCGTGGCGCTGGGTGAGCTGGAACGCTACACGCAGGCACGGATCGGCAACGTCCATGCACCGGAAACCACGGGCAAGTTTGTGGCCGCGACCTTCGAGCATGACACCGCACGGCCCGTCGAGGGCTACGCTGCACCGCAACTCCATACCCACGCCGTCATCTTCAACGTCACCGAGCGCGAAAATGGACAGGCGCGCTCCGTGCAATCCCACGAGTTGTATGCCTCGCAGCACTACGCCACGTCGATCTACCGTGCGGAACTGGCTTCGCGACTCCAGAGTCTGGGATACGAGATCGAGTCGGGCAAATATGGGCAGCCTGAGATCAAAGGCTACACGAAGGAGTATCTCGAAGCCTCAAGCCCGCGCCGCGAACAGATCAAGGACCATCTCCGCGAGCAGGGACTCGATGGAGCAGGAGCCGCCCAGGTAGCGGCTCATTACACGCGCGACCGCAAGGAACTGTTGTCACCTGAGACGGTCCTACAACAACATCGCGACTTGGCCGCGCAGTATGGTCATCAGGCGGACCACGTTGTTTCCCGAGCAAAGGAACATGGCCAGCGCCAGAATCATGAGCCGGAGAAGGCAGCGCAACGGGCGGTGACATACGCCCGCGACCATCTCTTCGAGCGGTCTGCCGTCGAAGACCGTCGTTCCATCCTTGAAAGCGCCCTTAATCGCGGTATGGGTGAAACGACCTACAGCCAAGTTCGGCAGGAGTTCGACCGGCGTTTGCAGGCAGGCGAGTTTCGGCCAGCGCAAGTCTCCGTGCGAGGACCGCAGATCACCACCGCTGCCATGCTGCGCATGGAACGCGAGACGATCGATCTAATGGAGGAGGGCAATAGGCGCGGTTTCGACGACCCGATGCTGGTGAGTCCGCACATCCGCATTACAACGGAAGACCGTCACTCGGAGCTGAATCCCGCGCAACGAGAGGTGGTGGATGCCGTCTTCCTTTCGCGGGAGAAGATCGTCGGACTGGATGGAATCGCGGGCGGAGGCAAGACAACTACGCTGGCCGTGGTACGTGAGGGCGCAGAGGCCGGGGGGTATACGGTTGAGGGATTTGCACCCACGTCTCGCGCGGCGCAAAAGCTGGGGGAGGCTGGGATTAGGACTTCGACTTTGCAGATGCATCTAGCGCGTGGACAGAAGCCCGATACCGGGGAGAAACGCCTGTATGTTCTGGACGAATCCTCGTTGGCCTCAACCAAGCAGATGCACGAGTTTCTGACGCGGCTCCATCCGAATGACCGGGTGCTGTTGGTTGGCGATACACGCCAGCACGAATCCATCGAGGCAGGTCGCATCTTCGCGCAGCTTCAGGATGCGGGCATGAAGACGGTCAAGCTCGACGAGATCGTGCGCCAAAAGGATCCGGAGCTAAAGCGAGTAGTCGAGCAACTTGCGCGGGGTCAGGTAGGAGAGGCCATCGTGGGCTTGGAACGGCAGGGCCGGGTGCATGAAGTGAGAGATTCAGCCGAACGCGTAGCGGCGATTGCGAAGGAGTATGCGAAGTCGCCAGAGAATACGCTGGCCGTCTCGCCCGACAACCGCTCACGCACTGAACTTAATCAGGCGATTCGTGCGGAGTTGCAGGAAAGAGGAGTTGTCAGCGAAGAAGAGTATCGGGTTCCAGTGCTTGTGCCGCGCCAGGACCTAACCGGCGCGGACCGTATGTGGGCGGCGCGCTACGAGGTCGGCGATGTGCTGCGTTACAGCCGCGCGTCGAAAGAGACGGGGATAGGTAAAGGCGAATACGCACGAATATCGGCCGTCGATGCTTCGAGCAATCGGCTGACCGTTGAACGAACTGATGGCTCGGAGCGCATCTACGATCCGCGCCGCCAACAAGGAGTCTCTGTCTACCGTGAAGAAGAGCGAGCCTTCTCTGTCGGAGACCGTGTGCAGCTCACCGCCCCGGCACGGGAACTGCAAGTCGCCAATCGCGAATTAGGGACAGTCAGGTCGATTGGAGAGGAGAAGCGAATCGGCTTGAAAATGGATGATGGCCGTCAGATAGAAATTAATGCGGCGAAACACCCACATCTCGATCATGGCTATGCAGTGACCAGCCATTCTAGCCAGGGCCAAACTGCCGAGCGAGTTCTGGTGCATGTGGACACGGAGCTGGGAGCGAAAGACTTGCTCAACAATCGCATGGCGTATGTCGCCCTCTCACGCGGAGCCCATGACGCGCAGCTCTTCACCAATGACCGCGGAAAGCTCCCCTCTGCTCTCGGCCACGATGTATCCCACCAGAGCGCCCATGCGCGGGAGATTGCCTCCTCAAAGGCGGTTCACCAGGAGATCGCAACGAAGCAGAAGCATAGCTACGGGCATGGAATCGGTCTATAACTACTGCGTACCTTGGGTGGATACGGCGTTTCGGTCAGGAATTCGCCGCCCTAACGATAGATTGAGTCGAGCAATCCAAGCACTTCACTAAGAGTGCATGTGCTGTGCGGAGGAGGTCTCCTCCGCGCTGCGACCGCGTTCGCGTTCTTCGCTGCCGCCTCTGCGGGAGTCTCCCCTCCCGCAACGCCCTTCCTATCAATCTGTGCGCTGACGCGCACTCGATAAGCAATCCAAGCCTTCCTATGGGGCGCTGCCCCCCGCGCGCTGCAAGGCCATTCGCCCTTCAGGTTTTGGCTCCCCCACGCTACGCGCGGTCCCCCCAAAAAGCTTCGCTCGAAGACCTTTCCGTTTGCTACCCCCGCCTTCGCCAGGTGGCGTTCGGCATGTACATGCCGCGTTTCAACGCGGACGTGCAAAAGCCAACACCAAGGAGCCAACGCCATGAATACCATCGCCACCACCGACAGCAAGAAGCCCAACCCCAAACAGGAACTCATCACCGCCAACATCAAACTGCTGATTTTGCAGTTGGAAGCCGGACACTCCGAAGCCCTTACAAACTATCTCACCGCCATGAGCCGCTTTCACCAATACAGTTTTGGGAACATGCTGGAGATTGCGCGGCAGATGCCCACGGCCACCCGCGTCGCTGGCTTCTGGACGTGGAAGAACCTTGGACGCAGCGTCAATGCCGGAGCCAAGGGCATTCGCATCCTCGCGCCGATTATGGGCGTTCGCCGGAGGAGGGACACTGAGGCCGAGAAGGACATCACCAGGCAGAACGAGCGGATGCTGTTGGGCTTCCGCTATGCCTACGTCTTCGATATCTCCCAGACCAACGGTGTCGAGTTGCCCGAGATGGAGCGCGTCGCAGGCGATCCCGGCGAGAACATCGAGCGCCTGACCGCGTTCCTCAACAGCAAAGGAATTGCAGTGAGCTACAGCGAGAACATCGCGCCAGCACTTGGCATGAGCTACGGCGGACGCATCGCCCTGCTACCCGGACAGTCGAAGGCTGAAACTTTCAGCACACTTGTCCATGAGGCGGGACACGAACTCCTGCATAACGCCGAGCGCCGGACGGCAACGACGAAGTCCGTGCGCGAGACCGAGGCCGAGGCTGTGGCGTTTGTTGTCGGGAAGGCTGTGGGGCTAGTGAATGGTTCGGCCTCCGCCGACTACATCCAGCTCTACAAAGGCAGCGCCTCATTGTTGGTCGAATCTCTCGAAGTTATCCAACATACCGCCAACGTCATCCTCGCGGCATTGGAACCGCCCGTCGGGGATGAAGTAACCAACGAGGAACTTGCTGAGGTCGCAGCATGAAGACCATGCCCGCGATCATGTGACAAACCCCTGGACACACAAAAACCGAACAGACGGGACGCAGGTGCTCCCGTCTGCCTTTTCAGTGGCGCGGGTGACACCCTGCAGGTTTCTCCCGAACCCTCTTCCGGCGGTTTTCACCGCAAATCTTCACAATTGCCCTGCACAGCACCTACACAGTGCAAATCGTGCTATTTAAAGTCAATCAAATCAGTAATCTCTAAAATTTTTCTCACCCGCTCAGGATGACGGCGTAAAACGAACAACAGCAACGGCAACAACCAATACGGGGGTCCTTCGCTTCGCTCAGGATGACGGCGTAAAACGAACAACGGGAACGGCAACGGCCAATACGGGGGTCCTTCGCTTCGCTCAGGATGACGGCGTAAAACGAACAACGGCAACGGCAACAGCCAATACGGGGGTCCTTCGCTTCGCTCAGGATGACGGCGTAAAACGCACAACGGCAACGGCTCTGACGCAACGTTCGCAAAGGTTGCCAAGGTTCGCGACGTAAGACGGCCCTTAGTCAGGGCAACGGCGGAGGCGGAGCGTTGGCGACGAATTAATCTGGCGGGAGGCGGTAAATAAATCTGGGGGTCGCGGGGGGCGTGGGGTTCCGGTGTGGTGGAGAATAGACGGTGTGAGGTTCGGGCTATGGGCGTGAGGCAGAAGGCGTTGTTTCTGGATCGCGATGGGGTGATCAATCACGAGGTGGGGTATCTGCATACCGTGGAGGAGGTGCGGTGGGTGGAGGGGATCTTTGAGCTTTGCCGGGTGGCAGTGGGGCTCGGATACAAGCTGGTGGTGGTGACAAACCAGGCGGGGATTGCGCGGGGGATGTATACAGAGGCGCAGTATGAGGCGCTGATGCAGTGGATGCTGGTGGAGTTTGTGAAGCAGGGGGTGGCGCTGGATGCGGTGTACTTCTGCCCGTTCCATCCGGAGGGGGTGGGGAAGTATAAACGCGAGCATGATGACCGGAAGCCGGGGACGGGGATGCTAAGGCGGGCGGCGAAGGAGTTGGGCGTGGAGCTGGGCGCGTCGGTGATGGTGGGGGATAGGTGCACGGATGTGATGGCGGCGAATGCGGCGGGATTGCGGACGGCGTTTTTGCTGGAGGGGACGGAGAAGGCCGGGTGTGGGGGCGAGTATAAGCTCGTGCAGACGCTGCACCAGGTGCAGGAGTGGCTGGTGGTGGCGGCGGCGGCGAGTGCGGATGAGGTCGCGCATGGGGAGGCGGATGTGGATGGGGCGTTGGATTCGTTGGGGGAGTAGGGCGGGGGCGTTGGCGTTTGGCTGGAGCGTTGGGTTGGTTTGGGGAGTAGGTTGGAATGATGCAGGGGATGCGGGATTTGCTGCGCGGGTCGTTGGGGCGGAGTTTGCGCGAGCTGCCGGAGGAGGATCGTCTGATGGCTGCGTGGCCGGTGGCGTGTGGAAGCGCGCTGGCGGGGCATGCGCAGGTGATGTACCTGGATGCGGAGAACTGGCTGCATGTGCGGGTCGATGGGGCGCAGTGGATGCAGCAGTTTGTGTCGATGCGGTCGGCGCTGGCCAATGACCTGGGGCGGATCGCGGGGGTGAAGCTGGGCGGGATACACTTTAAAAGCAGGGGATAGAGTGTAGGGGATAGGGGATAGAGATGATGAGTGAGGAACGCTTGGCGGTGTCGGTGGAGGATGTGCGGCATGTGGCCGATCTGGCGAATCTGGAGCTGACGGCAGAGGAGTTGCCGCGGATGGCGAGGGATTTGAATGCGGTGCTGGGATATATCGCGCAGATGAATGAGCTGGATACGTCGAGTGTGGAGCCGATGGCGCAGGTGGGGGAGGCGCTGGGGTTGAAGGTGGCGAAGGCGGGGGAGACGCTAAGGGCGGATGTGGTGAAGGATTCGGTGGATCGGGGGGCGGTGATGGCGGAGGCTCCTGAGACGGATGGGCGATTTTTTAAGGTGCCGAAGGTGATTGAGCGGTAAGCGGAGAAGCAGATTCCCGGAGGGAGTGACAGCAAGAAATGCAAGGGCAAGGGCAACGACCAATGCGGGGGTCCTTCGGCTGCGCCTCAGGATGACGGCGAGAAACAGGCAACGGCAAGTGCAACGGCAAGGCAACAGCAACAGCCAATGCGGAGGTCCTTCGGTTGCGCCTCAGGATGACGGCGAGAAACAGGCAACGGCAAGGGCAAGGGCAACAGCAACAGCCAATGCGGGGGTCCTTCGGCTGCGCCTCAGGATGACGGCGAGAAACAGGCAAGGGCAAGGGCAAGTGCAAGTGCAAGGGCAACAGCAACAGCCAATGCGGAGGTCCTTCGGCTGCGCCTCAGGATGACGGCGAGAAACAGGCAACGGCACAGGCAAAGGCAACGGCAAGTGCAAGTGCAACAGAAGAAGCAGATCCCTGCGGGATGACAACCAAAAAGGCCAGAGCAGAGGCAAGAGCAAAGGCTAGAGCAGAGGCAAGAGCAAAGGCTAGAGCAGAGGCAAGAGCAGAGGCAAGAGTAGAGGCAAGAGTAGAGGCTAGAGCAGAGGCAAGAGTAAGAGTTCGGTAAGGAGCGGGACGTACGGATGGCAGACGCAATTCATTCTTCGATTGAGAATATTTCGCTGGCGGAGGCGCGGGCGTTGGTGGTGGGGGGAAGTGTGTCGGCGGCGGAGATGGCCGAGCGGCATTATGAGCGGATTGCGGCGGTGGATCCGGAGATTCATAGCTTCCTGGCGTTGACTCGGGAACGGGCTATGGCGCAGGCGCAGAAGGTGGATGCTGCGGTGAAGGCTGGCGATCCTGTGGGGGCGTTGGCGGGTGTGCCGGTGGGGATCAAGGATGTGCTGACGACCAAGGGCGTGGCGACTACTGCGGGGTCGAAGATTCTGGAGGGGTATCGGCCGCCTTATGACGCCACGGTGGTGCGGCGGCTGGAGGCTGCGGGGGCGGTGGTGCTGGGGAAGTTGAACTGCGATGAGTTCGCGATGGGGTCGTCGAATGAGAACTCGGCGTATGGGCCGGTCCGGAATCCGCGGGCGCTGGACCGGGTGCCGGGGGGGAGCTCGGGTGGGTCGGCTGCGGCGGTGGCGGCGGGGTTGTGCGTGGCGAGCCTGGGGACGGATACGGGCGGATCGATTCGGCAGCCTGCGGCGTTTTGCGGGGTGGTGGGCGTGCTGCCTACGTATGGGCGCGTGTCGCGGTATGGGTTGATTGCGTTTGCTTCGTCGCTGGATCGGGTGGGGCCGTTTGCGCGGTCGGTGGAGGACGCTGCCACGATGCTGGAGGTGTTGGCGGGAGCGGATGAGATGGATGCTACGTCTTCGCATGAAGCGGTGGGTGGGTATGCGGCGGAGACGAAGAAGGATGTTGCGGGGTTGAGGATTGGGGTGCCGGAGGAGTACTTCGGCGAAGGGTTGAATGCGGAGATTCGCGCGGCGATTGAGAAGGCGCTGGATGGGTTGAGGGCGGCGGGGTGCTCGATACACAAGATCTCGCTGCCGCACACGAAGTATGCGATTCCGACGTACTACGTGATTGCTACAGCGGAGGCCAGTTCGAATCTTTCGCGGTTCGATGGCGTGCGGTTTGGGCTGCGGTCGGAAGATGCGGGGACGCTGGCGGCGATGTTCCGGAACACGCGCGATGAAGGGTTTGGCGCGGAGGTGAAGCGTCGGATTCTACTGGGGACGTATGTGCTGTCGGCTGGATACTACGACGCGTACTATCGCAAGGCGCAGCAGGTAAGGGCGCTGCTGACGCGGGATTTTGTGCAGGCGTTTGAGACGGTCGACGCGATTGTTGCGCCGGTCACGCCGACGGCGGCGTTCAAGCTGGGCGAGAAGACCGATGATCCGCTGCAGATGTATTTGGAAGATATTTATTCGGTGGCCGCGTCGTTGGCGGGGATCTGCGGGATGAGCGTGCCTTGCGGAGAGACGGCGGAGGGATTGCCGATTGGGGTACAGGTGCTGGGGAGGCATTTTGATGAGGCGACGATGTTGCGGGTGGGAGCGGCGGTGGAGACGCTGCAGGCGTGATTCGTTGTCTAGCTTTTAGCAAATGCAAATGCAAATGCAAATGCAAATGCAAAGGCAAAGGCAAAGGCAAAGGCAAAGGCTTTGACGCAAAGGGCGCTAAGGTTGCGAAGTTTCGCAACGTAAGAACTGGCATTGCGGGTCTGTGTCGGCCTTAGATGTGGAACCTTTTGCGGAGCCACCAGCAGAGGACGGAGACGAAGAGCCAGGCTGCGGATGCAAGCGGCAGGGTGAGGGCGAGGGTGTGGGTGGGGAGGAATTTCCAGAGGACGAGGGCGAAGGCTGCGAGGCCTAAGGCGCCTGCGGAGGCTCCGGCGGCTTCTACGCTGGCTTCGGCGCGGGCGAAGAGGGTGCCGATGGCGCCGGCGGCGGCTTTGCGCTCGATGGCATGGGTTTCCGTCATGCTGAGGCCGGGGGCGAAGATGCCGGGGAAGGCCATGAAGAGGCCTCCGAGGATGGGGCCGTAGCGCCCGGTGATGAGGCTGGCGATGACGGTGACGGCGCCGCCGAAGAGGAAGCGGGTGAGGTATTCGTGCGGCTTGCCTTCGCGGAGTTTGGCGACGTTGATGCCGATGAGCATGGGGATCTACTTTCTCAACCAGATGGCGTAGAGGGTGGCGGCGACTGCGAACCAGATGGGGGCGAGGGCTCCGGCGGCGATGAGCGAGCGGGGACGGTAGCGCATGAGGATGAAGCTGACGGCGCAGGCGTAGACGAAGAAGGCGAGGGCTCCGGCGATCATGGAGCGGGCTTCGACGGTGACGCAGGCGGTGCCGTGTTGATGCGCGGTGAGGGTGATGGAGGCGAGGGCGATAGTGGGAGCGGCGGCGAAGATGCCGCCGAGGCTCTTGGGTTTGAAGATGTCTCCGATGATGGAGAAGAGGATGACGACGAGACCACCGATGAGGAATCGGGCGAGCAGGTCAGGCATGGTCAGGCCTTCTTTCTGGCCTTTGTAATGAGGGTGAGGGCGGACTTTTCGCCTTTGACGGCGAGGAGTTTGTACTTCTTGCCTTCGAGCTTGTGGTAGTTGACGAAGAAGTCCTGGATCTCTTTGACGGATTTTTTAGGGAGGTCTTTGATGGATTTTACGTTGGCCCACATGTGGGCGGTGTCGGCTACAGCGACGAGGCGATCGTTGCGGTTGGTCTTCTTGCCATCGGTTTGTTCGCCTTCGATGACGCCGATGAGGCGGGCCATGAGGGCGCAGCCGGTGAAGGCGGGCTCGTCCATGAGAACGAGGACATCGATGGGGTCGCCGTCGTCGGCGAGGGTGCGGGGGAGGAAGCCGAAGTCGTAGGGGAAGACCATGCCGGCGGGCAGAGAGGCTTTGAGAACGAAGATCTTCTGGAGGTCGTCGAAGCTGTATTTATTGTGGGAGCCCTTGGGGGTTTCGATGATGACCTGGAGAAGCTTGTCGCTGGATTTGGCGACGCCGCTGGTGGTTTCGTCACCTTTTTTGGTGAAGGGCTTGAGTCGGGTGGGGTCGACGAGGCCGGGATTTGCGGGTTTGGGGGACTTCCTTTTTTTGCTCATGGTGCTCCTCGTGTGAACAGAGTGTGAATGGGGGTGTGGGGGTTGCTCGGGGGTTGGTGGCTGAGCCAGGGCAAGGGGTAGGACGCAACGGGCGCGACGGCTGCAACGTCTCGTAAAGGGGGACGTGCGGGGAGATGCAGGAGAGGGGTGTGAGAGGCTGAAGAGATGAGGTGTTGGCTGCGATCGTTGTTGCTGGGAGTCTGCGTGGTGAGCTGCGTGGTGGAGGCGTGGGGGCAGACGGTGCCGGTGCAGGGTACGGGTTCGGTGCCGGTGCGGACGTCGGATTCGGTTACGGTGAGTGCGGATCGGGGGCTGGTGGGGGTGAGTGATTCGGCTACCAGCGTGGCGGTGGTGTCGGGGCAGCAGATGCAGGCAGAGCCTGGGTTGACGCTGGATGATCGGCTGCATGAGGTGGCGGGGTTTCAGTTGTTTCGGAGAACGAGTTCGTGGACGGCGAACCCTACGACGGAGGGTGTGAGCCTGCGGGGGCTGGGGAGCACGGCGGCTAGCAGGACGCTGGTGGTGAGTGAGCAGGTGCCGCTCAACGATGCGTTTGGAGGATGGGTGCATTGGGATGAGATTCCGTCGCTGGGGATCGAGCAGGTGCGGTTGCTGCGGGGTGGGGCGGCGGATCTTTATGGGTCGAGTGCGATTGGGGGCGTGGTGGATGTGGTGCCCGTGATGCCGGTGCCGCGTGGGTTGGTGGTGAAGGCGGATGTGGGTGGGGGTACGGAGAATTCGGTGTTTGAGAATGGGTTGGTGTCGGGGGCGATGCGGCGGATGGCGATGCTGGCGGCGTACTCGGGGCTGAGGACGGATGGGTATATTCCGACCGCGCCGGAGTTTCGGGGGACGGTGGATGTGCCGGCGAATGTGCATGCGGAGAGTGGGCGGGTGGTGTTGAGTACGGGTGC
>Ga0210392_10000123_pt1 | contig 62628 bp, 58 predicted proteins | sample IncBWC30OmetaG_FD_161057 | JGI IMG/M metagenome (GOLD analysis project Ga0210392, IMG submission 161057) | Forest soil microbial communities from Barre Woods Harvard Forest LTER site, Petersham, Massachusetts, United States - Inc-BW-C-30-O ... | reverse complement strand
GAAAAGCGGCGAAAACGTTGTCCGCCGTATAACACTAAGCACAAATTCTATCTTTTAGAATGTGGCGGGGTGCCCTCACCTCGCGACCGATGTCAATGCGGGGTGAGGGCACCCCGCCCGCACCTTTAAATTCTCCGTGCCACTCGTGGATTCAGATCTGCCGGCTGAAGGTTCCCGCGCAGAAAGCCAACCGGCGGGCGACCAGCCGGCCCAGTTGGTGGAGCATTTCTTCCGCCACGAGACCGGGCGGTTGCACGGCGCATTGATCCGGTTGCTCGGCGTGCACAATCTCACGCTCGCGGAAGACGTGGCGCAGGAGGCGCTGCTCCGGGCCCTGCATTCCTGGTCCATGGGCGGCGTGCCTCCCAACCCGTCGGCTTGGATCACGCGCGTGGCGATGAACCTCGCGCGCGACACCCTCCGGCACCAGCGCATGTCCGGCGGCAAGGAATCGGCCATCATCACGCACCTCGAACAGACCCGATCGACCCCGGCCGCTGCCGGCGGGGACGACAACGAGATCCGTGACGACGCCCTGCGACTTTTGTTTGTGTGCTGTCACCCGGCGATCGCACCCGACGCCCAGGTCGTGCTCGCCCTGAAAGTGTTGTGCGGTTTCAGCACCGGTGAAATCGCGCGCGCCTTCCTGACCAGCGAGGCGGCGATCGAGAAACAGCTCACGCGCACGAAGCAGCGCATCCAAAATGCCGGCATCGGTTTCGACCTCCCGGAAGGCGAAGACCTCGCCCCCCGGCTCGACGGCGTACTGGCGGCGCTGTATCTTCTGTTCAACGAAGGCTACAAGGCCTCGGCGGGCGAACGGCTGCTGCGGGAGGAACTCTGCCAGGAGGCGGTTCGACTGACGTCGCTCCTCGTCACCCATCCAACCGGGCGAACGCCACGCAGCCATGCGCTGCTCGCCCTCATGCTATTGAGCGCCGCGCGCTTCCCGTCCCGCCTGGATGAGCGCGGGGATTTGTTGCGGCTGGATGACCAGGACCGCTCCAAGTGGGACCAGCGGTTGATCGAGCACGGGCTGGTCCAACTCGGCGAAGCGGCGCAGGGAAACGAACTGAGCGAATATCACCTCCAGGCCGGCATTGCCGCCATTCATTGCACTGCGGCGGACTACGCATCCACAAATTGGGCGCTTATTCTGCGCCATTACGACGAGCTCAACCGGATCAAGCCGTCGCCCATCGTGGCCTTGAACCGCGCCGTGGCGGTGGCGCACCTGCACGGGCCGCAGGCCGGGCTCGATGCCATCGCAAAAATCCCGCAGCTCGACCGGTTGGAGTCCCACTATTTGCTGCATGCGGTGGTCGGCGAATTGCACTGGCGCTTGCAGGATCATCGCGCTGCGGCCGAGAGCTTCCGGCAGGCGCTTCGCCTGGCCCAAGTCGGACCCGAGCAACTTTACCTCACGCGCATGCTGGAACGAGCAGGCGCCTGATGGCGAACGCCCAACATTGAACGTCCAACGCCCAAGGATACGGATTGATCGGAAGCTTTTTTACACGAAGGCCGCAAAGGGCGCGAAGCTTGATCCAAGAAAATTATCAGTCGGCGCCAGCTACAGGCATCGGGCAGTCTGGACTTGGATGTTGGGCGTTGAATGTTCGATGTTGGATGTTGATTTTCGGCTCACGGCTTTAACAGGCGGTTGAGCTTTTTGCCAGCGGCGTGGACGGCCACCTTGCTCGCGGCCTCCATTTCCCGGTAAAGACTGAGCACATGACGCCCGGTTTTGGTGAGCGTGGCGCCGCCGCGGGTGCTGCCGCCCCGGCTTTTGTTCACAAGCGGCTCGGCGAACCCGCGATCCAGGCTCTTAACCAACGTCCATGCCCTCATGTACGACATGCCCATGGCCCTGGCCGCTTCGCGGATGGAACCCGTGCGTTCGATGTGCTCCAGCAATTCAGCCTTGCCGGGACCAAAGGCCAGACGTCGCCCATAATTGATCCGCAACCGGGGATCGATGGAGAGGGAGGTGGGTTTGACGGGCATAAGCGGATGATGCCTCGAAGCGAGGCCACTGGCAAGGCCGCGCACCACCAAGGGCGGTTCGGCCACCGGAGTTGCAGAAATCCCGCGCATCAGCGCCGGGAATTTATTTCATGGCGGCTTTCGATATATTTTATTGAATATATCGGAAACTTTCCTTGCATGGCGCGAAACCATGCAAACTCATCCCAGCCTTGCCCGGCCCTCCCGGGGAGGAATTTTTCTTTCTTTGCTTTTCGCGCCCGCCATGTGCTGGGCGCTGGCGTCGTGGCCAACGTCGATGCGCGCCGCCGAGAGCGATGACATCAAGGCCCTGCGCTCCCAAATCAACGCCCTGGAACAAAAGCTCGACGCGCTCGAAAAAAAGCAGGAAGCCAGCGACCAGGCATCGGCCGCCGCGGCCAAGGCTGTGACCCAAGTCTCCTTCACCGACAAGGGCTTCGTCTTCGCCTCGGGCGACGGGGCGAGTTCATTGCACCTCGGCGCCCTGGTCCAGTTCGATTCCCGCGAATTCTTCGGCGATGGCGGCGGCGTTCCGAACAACTCCTTCATCCTGCGCCGGGCGCGCATCATCCTGGATGGCAAACTGGACAAAATCTACTCGTTCCAGCTCGTGCCCGAGTTCGGCAATGGCAGCGGCGGCACGGCCACGACGGTTGCCATCCTCGACGCCAATTTTACCATTGCCCCCACCCCGGCGGTGCAACTCAAAGTCGGCAAATTCAAGACTCCGATCGGCCTCGAAGAACTGCAGGCCGATCCCTCGACTTCTTTTGTTGAGCGCTCCCTCGTCAACAATCTCGTGCCGAATCGCGACCTGGGCGCTCAGGTTTGCGGCATCATCGATGGCGGTGGCGTGAACTACTCGGTCGGTCTTTTCAACGGCATCCCTGATGCGCTCACCTCCTCGGGAAATTCCGACTTCGACAACGAAAAGGACGTGGATGCACGCCTGTTCCTGAAGCCATTCGTGAACGAAAAGAAGTCGGCCTGGCAGGGCCTCGGTTTCGGCGTGGCCGGCGGGTTGGGTCGCGAGAAAACCCACTCGGCGGTTACCTCCGGCTACAAGACCGCCGGACAGCAGACCTTTTTCTCATACAACGCCGCGGTGTATGCCGATGGCGATGTCTGGCGCGCTTCGCCCCAAGCCTGCTATTATCTCGGCCCTTTTAGTGCGCTCGCGGAATATGTCATCTCGACCATCAACGTCCGGCCCAGCGCCCCGACCCCGACGACATTCCCGGCCAAGACCCAGTTGGAAAACAAGGCTTGGGCGGCGACCGTAGGCTATGTGATAACCGGCGAAGACGCGACTTACGACGGAGTCACACCGGCATCGCCGTTTAGCTGGGCCGACGGCACCTGGGGCGCCTGGCAGGTCGTCGCGCGCTACGAGGATCTCAAGATCGACCCGAAGGCCTTTGCTGGCACCGGAGCCGCCCAGCTCGCCAGCACGGCGACCAATGCGAAGGAAGCTTCCGGGTGGGGCGTGGGCGTGAACTGGTATCTCACCAAGGCCGTGCGCATCACGCAGGATTTCTTCGACACGCGCTTCACCAAAGCCGGCACGATTGCGCCGACCACCCAAATCCTGCAACATAACGAAAAGGCGCTCACCACCCGTTTACAGTTGAATTTTTAACCTCCAGCTGGCTGTTGGGCCCGGCTCCAAACCATGAAACGTTTTATTTCGGTCCTGCTTTTGTTCCTGCCGCTGGCGGTTTTTGCCGGTGACAAGCTCTTCGTCGCGGCCGCCGCCAATTTCGTCTACGTGCTCGATCCGCTGAACGCCCAGTTCAAAAAGCTGGAGCCGGAGACTGAAGTTACCGTCGTCACGGGCTCATCCGGCAACCTGGTCGCGCAGATTAAGAATGGCGCGCCTTACGATTTGTTTCTCTCGGCGGACATGCAGTTCCCGGAAGCACTCATCAAAAGCGGCTACGGCGAGAAGGAGTCGCTGACCAGGTTCGCCGTGGGCCGGTTGGTGCTTTGGACGACCAAGCCGGGGCTCGAACTGTCATCCGTCGCCGATACGGTCCGCTCGCCCGCCGTGCAGAAGCTGGCCATCGCAAATGTGGAAACTGCGCCTTACGGCCGGGCGGCGAAGGAAGCGCTCGTGAAACTCGGGGCGTGGACGGCGGCGGAACCGAAAATCGTCACCGGAGAAAACATCACCCAGACGGCACAATTCGTGGAAACCGGAAATGCCGATGCGGGCTTTGTCGCGATGTCGCTCGTGCTCTCGCCGAAGTTAAAAAACAAAGGCGCGTGGATTGAAGTCCCGCCCGAACTTTACGCGCCGCTCGATCATGGGGCGGTGATCACCCGGCACGGCCGGGACAATGCAGCCGCGAAACGCTACTTGCTGTTTTTACACAGCGCCGACGCACGTGAAATCTTCGCGCGTTTCGGCTACCGCGGGCCGGAGTAGAAACGATTGGTTCCGAGTTCAAGGTTCAAAGTTTCCGGTCCAATAACCACCTGTGGGCGGGGTGACCTAGCCCCGCACTGAGATTGATCGCGTGGTGAGGGCACCCCGCCCCCACAACTAGACAGCCCCGATCTCTCAACTCAACTCATTCAATACCGAACCGCCATGCGCACGGGCACAGGGCGGGCGGCGCTTGCCTTGAGGCGGAACCAGAAGAAAAGTCCGAGGGCGGCAGCCGTGAAGATGGCGCCGCAGGTCGCCGGCTCGGGCACGGGCGTGATTTCATGATCGCTGGACAGCCACTTGGTGCTGTTGCCCGCGAAGCCGTTAAAAACGACCTGGTTTTCCGGTGCGCCGCCAGTTGCCCCAAAGGTCGCCAGGGTGCCGGCGCCGTTCTCAAGATTCGCGGTGTAGATATATTCCACCTCGTCATTCCAGTTCTTGATCGTGAGCACCGAGCCGGCATCCATTTTCAAGGTCGTGGCCGTAAGGATGGAGGCAAGGCTGGCGCCGCTGCCAAATTCAATAATGGAGGTGGTCCCGCTGACCTCAATCATGCTGCTGGTGAGATTCTTGCCGTTGAGGTTGAGAGTGCCACCCGAGAGGTCGATGGTGCCGAACGCAGTCTGGGCGGCGCCAAGTTGAACCACGCCGCTCGCAATATTGAGTATGCCGGTGAAGGCGGCCTGGTTGGCATTAATGGCGAGCGTGCCCGCGCCGTTCAAGGTGAGCGTGCCCGCGCCGGTGAGCTGGTTGGCGGTGGCGAGGGTGAGCGTGAACCCGGCATCAATCTTGAGCGTATCGCCGCTGCCATTGATGACAAGGGTGTGGCTGGCACTGGAGCCGACGGTGAAGGAATTGGTGGCTTCGAGCGTGCCGCCGCTAAAGGTAATGTTGTTGGCGCCACCGAGATTCTGGTCGGTGCTGACTTGGGCCGTGCCGGCATTCAGAGTGATGCCGCCGGTGAAGGTGTTGGGGCCGGAGAGCAGGAGCGTGCCGGCGCCGTCTTTGGTCAGGCTGCCCGCGCCGGTGCCACCGTTTTGGATGACGCCGGAGATGGTGGTATTACCGCTGCCGCCGACATCGAGGTTATAGCCGCTGGCGCCGCTGCCGAGGTTGACGGTGTTGCCAAGGGTAACGGTGCCGGCGTCAGATTGGATGAGGGAATTGCCCGCGAGCGTCACCGGGCCGGAGACCGTGTTAGCGCCGGAAACGTTTTCGATCGCGCCGTTATTGCTGGTGCCGGTGCCAGAGAAAGTGGTCGAGCTTTGCCCGAGGGTAATCCCATTTTGAAGCTGCAGGGTTGCTCCGCTGGCAACGGTGACGCCATTGGTGGCGCCAAGGGCGTTCGTGGCCTGGGTATTGATCGTGCCGGCATTGATCGTGGTTCCGGTCAGGGTGTTCGCCGCCGTCAAGGTCAGGACCCCGGCGCCTTGTTTTACGATGGATCCTCCGGCGATCGTTGAGCTGACGGTAAGGTCGCTCGTGAGGGTGGCGTCGCGGGCGACGGTGATTGTTCCTGCTCCACTGAGGGTGACTTGTCCGCCGGAAATCAGCGATGTTTCATGCGCGCTGTTGGTATTCGACGTGATCGCGCCCGTGGGGGTGATGGCGATACCGCTCGCCATTGATACCTGCCCGCCATTCAGCGTGAGGGAGCCCAGGCCAGTGGCCGCGCCGACCGTAAGGATTCCATCCGAGTTGATCGTGACGGCGGAAGCCGGCGAGATTTGGTTAGCGTAACTATTGCTGGCAATGGCGACGCTAACGGTTCCCGCCAAGGCCGGGTTGGAAGGCCCGGTGCCAATGGTGAGGGGACCCATGATGCCGTAGTAACCCGCGTTGAACGGCCCGACCTGGAGAAGCAGAGAGCCCGCATTGACGGTGGTCGCCCCCGTATAATACGTATTATAACCAAAGTAAGTGAGCGTTCCCGTTCCGTTCTTGATCACGCTTCCGGTATCCCCGGCCACGCCAACATTCGAGTAGATAAAGGTGTTGCCTGGTCCGTCGATGGTGACGGTGTTGGCCCCCATCGTGAACAGGCTTGTGGCAGCGGCGTTGCCGAGGGTGAGAGTCTGACCTGCAACCGAGGAGTAAATGGTGGAGTTTGAACCGAATGTTATATCGCTGTTCCAGAAATTGCTCCCGCTGGCATTGGTTAATGCTCCCCCCGACCCCGCCGAGCCCGTTCCATTGATGGTCAGTGTTCCCGTATTGGTCGTGGTGATGTTGTTGGCCATCTGGAGGGTCGCCCCGCTGGCGACGGTGGTGTTCCCCGCCCCACTGCCCAACGCACCAGCACTCTGGATGCTGAGGGTGCCGGAATTGACATTTGTCGTCCCGGTGTAGGTGTTGGGCCCGGTCAGCGTCAGTGTCCCGGTGCCGGCGTAAACGAGATTGCCCGCGGGGGCTCCCCCGTTGGCAATGACGCCGGCGATTGCGACCGGGCTGGCCCCGTTTACGGTCAGCGTGTAGGAGTTGGCACCGGCACCCAAATTTACATTGCCGTTGAAATTCATGGCCCCGCTGGTGGCCGTCCACGACTGGCTGCCGGCCAAAGTGAAGGCATTGTAGAAGGTCTGGCTCGCCGCATCCAAATTTATGATACCGGTGGTAAGCGTCAGGACGTTGTTGTTGGCGGTTCCCGCGGTATCGAACGTGTAGGCGTTCGCTCCACCGGCGGCACTGAATGAAAGTGAATTCGCGGACGATGCCGCTGAAAGCGTGAGCGCCGTCTTGAGCCCGGCGACGGTGTTAAACGTTGCGGTACTCGTGTTAATCGGCACACCCCCACTCCAATTGCCCGCTGTGCCCCAGAGGGCCGATGCCGGGCTGGTCCAGTTGTCAACGGCGGCCGATGAAGCCATGGGGGAGAGCCCCAGAATTCCCGCGATAACCCCGGCAAATACACTTGAAAAATGCCATATTCTTCTTGGGGGCCTCATGCATTCCACAATAGGAGTAATCCCCTAGAAAGCAAGGTTGTTTGTAATAAATATGTTAATAATTTAAACTTTTTACTAATCTTGTAAAATATTTTCTTGTTCGCCCGAATTTTGCCATCTTTAAATTATCATTATAATATCCATAGCAATGCTTTATAAATTAATAATCAATATTAATTGTCTTTTACAATTTTGCTTTATTACAGGGCCATGCATCCCCAAGACTCTTCAAGAGCCTTGGGGATTTAATTGCTCACATCGGCATGCCTTTGCGAGCCGCACCTCAAAACGGAACAGGTGCGTTTTCAACAAAAACAATCCAAGCTTAACCTCCCACCCAGGCCAGCCCGAACCGCAACCACAGGGGAATCACCAGCACGCCGAGCAAGGTCGTGCTTATCACAATTTGCACCGCCGTCAGCGGCCGGCCGCCGTAATGTTTCGCCAGCACGATGGATAAAATGCCCGCCGGCATGGCCGCCTGCACCACGATCACGCGCTTGAGCTCCGGCGTGCAGGGCAGAAATTTTGCCAGCAGGAGGAACGCCACGGGCAAGAGCCCCTGGCGAAGAAGGCACGCACCCAGCGTCGTGCGCGCCTCAAACAGTTCCTGCGGTTTTTCCAGGATAAAATTTTCCAGGGTCGCCCCGATGAGCAGCAAACCGAGCGGAATCGCGCTCGCTCCACACAAGTGCACCACGCTCATCATGACGGCCGGGATATGCCGGCTGAGCGAGCTCAGGTTCAAACCCAGCGCCAGCAGCAGTGAAAGCACCGGCGGGCTCACCAGCCGCCTCCAGCCTTCGCGCAGCGGCACGCCGGCCAGCACCAGCACGCCCACCGTCCAGATCGCGGCTTCACAGCCCACGTTGTGCACCATCAGTACGCCGAGGCTCTCGCGGCCAAACAGCCCCGGCATGAGTGCAATCGGGATGTAGCTGTAGTTGTAAAAGCCGACGGCAAAGGCAAAGGTCCGCAGCCCCTGGCCGCGCACCAGCCCAAGCACCCGACCCGCATAAAATGCCGCGCCGATGCCCAGCGCGATCGTGCAGAAACCCACCAGCGGCGCCCACAGCAGATTGCGCGGATCGCGCAGCGCCAAATTGCCCGCCACCGACTCGAAAATAAGGCACGGGTAGAGAAAATTGACCGTCAGTTTCAGCAGGCTCTCATCCGCCGCCGCCGTCAGCCATTGCGCGCGCCGCAGCGCCACGCCGATGGCGACGATCGCGAACACGGGCACAATCAACTCCATTAACTGCCAGTAACTCATCGTGGATTCCGACAGGAATCCACGCACTCCGGGCAAAGCGCAAAGCCAATCCACTCTTCAGCGGGCACATTAAAACAAAACCGCCGCGGGCGGATGGCCACGCGGCGGGATTGGAATCAAGCCACAAAAACTGTTTTACGTACCGGGTACCGGGGGCAGATTGTCAGCCGGCGGCGGGGGCGGGGCGCCGTTATCGTGAGCACCGTGCATGCCCTTGAGTTTCTCCTTCTGCTCGGGTGTCAGCAAGTCACCGATCTGCTTGCGCGTCGATTGCATGATGGCGCGAAACTTTTCCCGCTTCTCGTCGTCCGACAGTGAAGTATCGTCATGCAGTGCCTTGAGCTGGTCGGTTTGCGCTTGGAGGATGGGAAGAATTTTCGCCTTCTGGTCGTCGGTCAAGCCACCAACCTGGTCCGACAGCTTTTGCAGCATCCGTTGCGGATTCGGCATGTGTTTGTGCACCGGCTTTTCGCCCGTGTCGGGTGGCGTGGACGGCTCCGGTTGAATCGACGGGCCCGTTTGAGCGGGAACGGATTGGTCGTCCGCGCGAAGCAGGCCGGCCACAGAAAAGCCCAGCAGCATGGCGGCCAGGGAAAGTTTAAGCGTGTATTTCATGGAAGGATTTGAGGTTATAATGAGAAGACGTCGGCCGCTTGAAAAAGTTTCTTTTTTTACTCCTGTCTGCGTCGCCATGAAGTTTTCCCAACTCGTCAAGCTCGCGGAGGAGACGGTAACCGCGGCCCAAAACGCCCTGCCGCCCGATCTGCGCCTGCTCGCCCGCGCCCTGCCCCTCAGCTACGAGCCCCTGCCCAACGACGCGATCCTCGCCGATGGCATGGAGCCCGACATCCTCGGCCTGTTTGTCGGCCCGCCCTACTCTGCCGCGCAAGCCCCCGACCTGGCCGACGTGCCGCCGCAAATTCTGCTTTTCCTCGGCAATCTCTGGGATTATGCCGAAGCCGACGTGCAAATTTTTTGTGAAGAAATCCGCCTGACCTACCTTCATGAACTCGGCCATTATCTCGGCTGGGACGAGGAAGACCTGGCCGCCCGGGGCCTAGATTAGATACTTTCCAAGCCGCCCCGCACCTGCTTTCATTCCGCCAACCCGTGCCCTGCGCATGGAACAAACGCCCGCCTCACATCACCAACGCATTATGAAAAAACTCTTTCTTTGCCTGCTTGCCGCCGGCCTTGTGGCCGCACCGCTCGCTCGCGCCAGTGATTCGCGCGACGAACTCGTCGCGCACCTTCGCAACTGCGAGGCCATCTTGCGCGATTTCCAGGGCGACTCCGACACCGCCATCCCGGCCAACGTCCTTTCCAATGCGCATGCCATCGTCATCGTGCATCAGATCAAGGCCAGCTTTCTCCTCGGATTCCAGGGCGGCTATGCCGTCGCCTTCGTGAAAAAACACGACGGACATTGGAGCGTGCCCGGCTTCATGCACGCCGGCGAAATCAGCCTCGGCCTGCAGGCCGGCGGCAAGGCCGTCGACCTCATTTACGTGCTCACCGACGACGCCACGGCGCACAATCTTCTCCAGATACGTTTCAACGTCGGCGTCGATGCCAAGGCCGTCGCCGGTCCGCACGCCAAGGAAGCGGAAAGCTCTTCCGACATCCTGAAGACGCCGGTGCTCATCTACAGCAAGTCGCTCGGCCTCTATGCCGGAGCCACCGTGAAAAGCGGCTATCTCACTCGCGACGACGAAGCCAACCAGCTTTTCTACAACACGCAATACGGCCTGCCGGAAATCCTCTACAGTGACTGGGTCCAGCCCACGCCCGAGGCCCAGCCGCTCATGAATTACGTGCAGCAGCTTGCGCCGTAAGGGCGCTGCGCGCCTTGCGGCCTGTGTTCAAGGTTCAAAGTTCAGGGTTCACAGTTGGAACTTGTGGCTAGCAGTTGGTCATAAGAATTTGGTCATTGGTAGGACGCGGGTGTTGGAATGGCCCAACACCTTGAGACAAACACCGAACGTTGAACCCTGAACCTTGAACGGCGCCGTTGCTTCAGCAACGCGCCCTACGCGCGCCGCCCGCGCAGGTAATTCACCAGCTCCGCCAGTGTGCGTTCGGCCACGTACTCCTGCATCGCCACGCGCGCCACCCCCGATCCATCGATCCGCCCGCTGCGCACAAAAAAATTTCTGCCGCCACCCGACCGGGATCCTTGCGCATGGGCCAGCGCCCACCACGCAAACGGCGCGGCCATTCTCCCTTCGGCCGATGGCCCGCCCTGAGCGGTTCGACTGGGCTCACCGTCGAAGGGCCCGCCCTGAGCGGTTCGACTGGGCTCACCGTCGAAGGGCCCGCCCTGAGCCAAGTCGAAGGGTTCCGCATAACCCGTCGTGGCCAGCGCAAAATCGCTGCCGAACAGGGCGCATGCGCCGAGCGCCATCTGCTCCGCCACCTCGGCCGACACGCTGTTCACGGCCTTCGCCGCAGCCCGCTTCACGCCGAGATGCTTCACTTTCTCCTCGAGCGTGTAAGCCGTGATGCCGCCGAGAAAAAATTCCGATGCGCCCGAAATTGCCCCGATGCGCGCCTGCAAATGCCCGCAGGTGATGCTCTCCGCCACCGCCAGCGTCCGCCGCGGTTCGCGGAGGAGCAACTTCTTTAACTCTTGTGCGACATCCATGCGTTACAGCCTGCGCAACTCCACCCTCAAAGAAAAGCCCACCTTTGGATTAAGCGCGATGTCATTGAGCATTTTTGATTTAGATTGGCCCATGAGTCTTCTCGTTGTCATTCTGAGCGGTAGCGAAGAATCTCACAGGATTGCTTGATTGAGATTCCTCGCACGGCTCGGAATGACAGGGGAAAGTCTTGAAGAGGTAGCAAAGGCCCATGTAAATCAAAGGCGCCCTAGCCTTTTATCTCCAGCCCCACCGGGCAGTGGTCGCTGCCCATGATTTCGGGCGAAATCCAGGCGCGCTTCAACGCCGGGCGCAGCTTCTCGCTCGCCACGAAATAATCGACGCGCCACCCGATGTTCCGCGCCCGGCAGTCGCCCATCTGGCTCCACCATGAGTAATGGCCGGGGCCTTTTTCAAATTCGCGAAACGTGTCCACAAAGCCGCGGTCGAGCAGCTGGGAAAAGTTTTTGCGCTCCTCGTCGGTAAAGCCGGCGTTGCGGCGGTTCGACCTCGGGTTGGCCAGGTCGATCTCCGTGTGCGCGACGTTGAGGTCGCCGCAGAAAATCACCGGTTTCTTGCGCTCGAGTTTTTTCAAAAACTTCAAAAACACCGGATCCCACTCCTGCGTGCGGTAGGCCAGCCGGGTGAGACCGCGCTGCGAGTTGGGCTGATAGACGTTCACGAGGAAAAATTCCGCAAACTCCGCCGTGATCACGCGTCCCTCGCGATCATGGTCGGCGGCGCCCAGGCCGAGCGTCACGCCCAGCGGTTTCACGCGGGTAAAGATCACCGTGCCGCTGTAGCCCTTTTTGTCGGCGCTGTTCCAGAACACATCGTAGCCGCGCGGCCAGACCACATGCTGCACGTCGCCGGGATGCGCCTTGGTCTCCTGCAGGCAGATGACATCGGCGCCGACCTTCTCAAAATAATCCGCCGCGCCCTTTTTCAGCGCGGCCCGCACGCCGTTGACGTTCCAGGAGATGAGTTTCATGCGGGGCACAACCTCGCGCGCCACAAGGCGCGAGGCGACGTTTTTTCTTCGCCTTGGCCAGCCAGCTGCTCAATGACTGCCTGCGCATGGGTCAAATCATCCGAAGCCTCCTTCTTCTTGGTCTCGCTGTCGGCAGCGCCTGCCTGGCAGACGCGCGGGTATGGACCATCGATGGCAAGACCAAAGTGGAAGGAGAATTCAGTGGGATAATGGGCGACATCGTTTTTCTCAGCCAAGCGGATGGCAACACCCAGAAAGTCCCGCTGGCCTCGCTCTCGGTCGAAGACCAGGCCTTTATAAGAAAAGGTGAACAGGCTACCACGTCGGTTGTTGCTTCCTCAGCCTCACCTCCGTCCACGGGCGCCAGTGGGTACGCGTATGCCGATTTCTCCGAGCCTCAGCCCATCGACATGGCTTCTGGTGGCTCAAAACCCGTAACGTTCCGGCGCATTGTCATCAATATCGAGCCGGGTACGACCATCGGCACAATTTACTGGGAGCCGGCGGGGGTTGTGGCCGCAACGATGACGGCCCCATCGACGATTGCCGGCACAGGACAATATGCGACCATCGTCCGCAATGAACTGCAAAAGGCCCATTACAATCAACTCGGCGGAGAAAACCTCATCTTCGACAGTGATGAGTCCGCCAAGGCACGCTATGAACTTGGCGCCCAAGTCTCGAGCCTGAGCCTTGACGTCTACGCCTATCAAAATGCCTGGCCCAACCCTTCCACAAGAGAAGTGCGAGGCCATATGACCATCGACTGGCAGGTTTACGATACGCTCACCCACAAGGTCGCTTACACCCATACGACCGACACCGGTTACAAGGATTATAAAGGCGATGTGGTTGCGATTTTCGCCATGTTTCGAAAAAGTTTTCGTCAACTGCTGGCTGACTCCGACTTCGCAGCCTTTATGAAACCGGAAACTGCCAGGGAAGCCCAAGCGGACACCGGGTCTTCATTTACCTCGGCGCTCGAACTCACTTCCTTCCACCCTAAAACTGCCCGTGCCTTGCCGGCGGATTTTCCCGCCATCCTTGATGGCGTTGTCACGATAAAATCCGGCGCCGCTACTGGTGCCGGCTTCATCATAACCGAGGATGGCTACGTGCTGACCGCCGCCCACGTGGTCTCCGGCCTCAAGACCGTCTCCGTGCAATTGCGCAACGATCTCGTCCTCGACGCAGATGTCGTGCGGGTCGATGACGGTGCCGATGTCGCGCTCATAAAAATGCCCGGCTCTTCTCATAAGCCGCTTGCATTGGCTGCCGATTATCCCGCCGTGGGCATAGATGTCTATGCCATCGGCGACCCCACCGGCGAAGAACTCAGTTCATCGATCGCCAAGGGCATCGTCAGCGGCAAACGCGAAATTGAGGGACACAAATTCATCCAAACCGATGCAAGCATCAATCCGGGCAACAGCGGCGGCCCGCTGATCGGCAAGGACGGTCGCGTGCTCGGCATAGTCAGCATGAAATACGCTGGGCCGGGTTACGAAGGGCTCGGTTTCGCCGTGCCAGTCGCCGAGGCGATCGCCAAGCTGAATTTGAAGCTCGATCCTGCAGCCCCCAAGTAGGCGGTCTCTTCAACAGCCTGTTAGCTCCAGCAACCGAGCAACGCGCCTTGCAACGCGAACAGCAGGATCTCGTGGCCAAGGTTGATGCGCAGCAACCGGGCCGAACGGTTCTCCCAAACCGCGCCGTTGAGAATCCGGCTGCCGACCACGATCCCACCGATAAAGGCACCGAATTCAGCGCCTTTCACCGCACCCACCGTGTGATGCGCATCGATCAGCACGGCCAGCCCGAAGGTTGAAAGCAGCGTGAAGAGGAAAGCCACGACCGTTGCCTGGCCCATCCTGCCCTTGAGATTGGCCAGGGCTTGCGAGGAGGTTTGCATTTCAATGACCCAGGCCTTGTTGAACATCATGGGCGAATACCACAGCCAGCCAAAGATAAACCCCACGGCGGCGACAACGAACACATGGAAACAATTGAGTGCTTGGATGACTTGGAGCATGGGAGTAACGTTTGATGATTGAATCTGCGCGACGCGAGATGCGCTGCCAGGCAGAGGCTAGCGGCCCGGCGGGCAGAAATGAAGCTGTTTTTTTACGCTTCGCGATTCAAGGTTCCCGGTTCAAAGTTCAAGATTGGGATTGTCAATTGATGCCTGTTATTTCTTCCCCTCGCCATTGGTCATTCTCCATTCTTAATTCCTAATTTCCCATGTCCGCCTTTGTTCCACTTCCGCTCGGCCAGCGCATTCCCGGCAGCGTGCACTCCGTTTCGTGCAGCCTGCCGACCATGCGCGCCATTGTCGGCTACGAGGAGAAAAGCCCCGACATCACCCGCCACCTGACCTCGGGCTACCCGCGCTTCCTGGTGCACCCATTGGCGCGCCAGCTCGCGGAAAAATACCGCCCGGCCGGCCGCGCGCTCTGGCTCACGTCGTCGGCCCGCATGGCCGGCGAACTCGCCCAACACCTTGGCTCCCATTCGACGGGCTCAGGGCAGGCCCATTCGACGGATTCGACTAGCTCACCGCAGGCAGGCTTCCTCCTTCGCCAAGGCTACGGAGGACAGGCAGGGCAGGCCGGCGCACAAGTTTTTGCCGATGGAACCCTGAACGGCGTCTCGCATCCCGAAAATGCCGAGCTGGCCACGCGCGCAAAGACTTTTCTCCAGAACGTCGGCGGTTTTCTCTCCTCCCGGGAAGCCGAGGACCACCTCGTGCGGCTCGGCGCGCTGCCGGCCGCCGCGCCGGAAACCCTCTTCCCCGGCGATACGGCCGCCGAGGTGAAACGCCGCCTGCGCCCCGCCTTTCCCGGCGCGGGCGACAACGACTTCTTCCCGGCCAGCAGCGGCATGAACGCCATTTACGCCGCCTTCCGCGCGATGGCCGAATTGCAAGCCGGATACGGTCGCACCGTTTGGATCCAGCTCGGCTGGCTCTATCTCGACACGATTGCCATCCTGAAAAAATTCACCGCACCGGGTGACTATATTTACGCGCGCGATGTGTTCGACCACACGGCGCTCGAACGCCTCTTCGTCGAGCACGGCCGGCGCATCGCCGGCATCATCACCGAGGTGCCGACCAATCCGCTCATCCAGACGCCCGACATGCCATGGCTCGTCGCGCTCGCCCGCCGCCACGGCGCCGCGCTCATCCTCGATCCAACCGTCGCCTCGGCATTCAACGTCAACCTGCTCCCGTACGCCGATGTCGTCACGACCAGCCTGACCAAATACGCCGCGAGCGAAGGCGACGTCATCGCCGGCCTGGCCGTGGTCAACCCCGCCTCGCCGCACGCCGCCCGGCTGCGCGCCAAGTTGTCCGCCCTGCTCGAACCGGTTTACCCGCGCGACCTCGCGCGCCTCGCCGCGCAGATCGGCAAAGCCGAGGACTTGCTCGCGCGCGCGCACGACAACGTCCCCCGCGTGGTCGCCTTTCTGGAAAAGCATCCCGCCGTGCGCGACGTGTTCTGGGCGCGGCGGGCGGAGTCGCGCTCGAACTTCGAGCGCGTGGCCCGGGCACCCGGCGCCGTCGGCGCGATGATTTCGTTCACCCTGCGCGGGCCCCTCGAAAAATTCTATGACCGCCTGCGCCTGCCCAAGGGCCCGAGCTTCGGCATGACGACCACCCTCATCTGTCCCTTCATGTTTCTCGCCCACTACGACCTCGTGACGAGCGAGGCCGGCCGCGCCGAACTTGCCGCGAGCGGAATCGACCCCAACCTGCTGCGCCTCTCCGTCGGCACCGAGCCGGTGGAGGACATCATCGCCGCGCTCGCCGAGGCGCTGGAATAATCACTCAGTAATTGATAGTTTGTAATTTGCAGTTGGTCATTCGTCATTCGTCATTCGTCATGGGTCATGGGTCATGGGTCATGGGTCATTGGTCACTCGCCATCCCGCTGTTCACTACTTGTGCTACGCACGATTCCGAACCTTGAACCCTGAACCTTGAACAACGATTCACCCTCCTGCCGCCTCGCGGTCAAAGTCATCCCCGGCGCGTCGCGCAACGAAATCTGCGGCTGGCTGGGCGAAACCTTGAAGGTGAAGCTTTCCGCGCCGCCGGTGGATGGCCGCGCGAATGACGCGCTCATCGAGTTTCTCGCGGAAATGCTCGGTCTGCCACGGCGCGCAGTTGCCCTCGTGCGCGGCGAAACGGCCCGGCAAAAACTTGCCCGCATCGACGGCCTCGCGCTGGCGGAAGTGAAAAGGCGGTTATCAACCGCTTTTGAATCCCACGAAGTAAACTAACAACAAGGTAGGGCGCGACCGCCGGGCGCGCCGAGAATTCGGGTAGCCCGACAATACATTGTCTACACCAAGATCGCAAAGTAGCGCGAAGCGCCGTTGGGGTTTCGCTATCGAAGGCAAAGGCAGCGCCCGCTTTGGAAATTTGATCCGAGCCAACACCAGCCTCTTCGCTTCCTCTGCGACCTTCGTGTAAAAAGGTTTTTTTGAAAAACTGCGGCGCGCCCGGCGGCGACGAGTGCGCAGCCTCGGCGTTCGCGCCCTACCTTACTGTAAGCTTTATTTCGTGCCGGTGAGCATGTCCTGCATCAGCGCGAGGGAGGTGGCCTCGGTGATGTCGTGCACGTCGTAACGCTGGGCGATCCGGCCGGCCTGCGGATCCTTGCCGAGAATGTCGCTCGAGGAGGCCTGGCCGATGATGGCGGAATCCTTCAGGCGGATGGCGGTCGCCTGGATGTCGGGCACGGTCACCACTTCGTCGCCGGAAATATTGCTCACCGTGACCTGGCGGCTGGAAACGAGAACCTCGACGGCGATGTCGGCGACGTTGGCGAGCGCATCACGATCCCGGCGGGCCTGGTCGCCGGCGCCGGAGGCGAAGGTGTCAACCGGCTTGTCGGCCAGCAGTGAAGCGGCGACTTTCTGGTCGGCCAGATGGGCGCCGGCCGCGCGGAAGGGACGGCCGAAAAGGCGCTCGACGTCGCGCACGGTCTGGCGGTCCGCCAGCGTGGGCGCAGAGCCATCCTTGGCTTCATAGGTGTTCTCAGCCGTGACTTTCTCGTTTGTGTTGGAAGCGGTGCCTTTACCCAGGGCCGGACCGGAGTTGCCTGCGTTGCCGCTGACACTGACGTTAACCTGGGTCTGCGGAGCGCCGCCGGAAGCGGGCGATTCCATATCGCTCTTCACGTCGTGGCGTTCGGCCTCGGTGTGTTCGACGCGCTGGGTGAGCTTGAGACCGGATTCAACGTCAATGAGTTCGCGGTTGACGTAGAAAACGAAGCGCGGGCCCTCGTTCTGGGCATAGGCGGCGCGGAATTTATCGACGAGGGCCTTGGCGGCCTCGGGCGTAACGAGCGGCGCCTGGTTGCCACCATAGAGTTGCTGGTTGTCGGCCGGTCGCGTGGCGGGCGGAGGCGGCATCGTCTGCACCACGGGTACAGGCGGCTGATCATCCGCAAGGACAAGGGTGGTCGGCAAAAGGCAGAGCGCGGAGAGAAAGAGCGGGTAAGTTTTCATGGCAATATTCTCCAAGGTTTAGCGCGCCTGGCGGACGCGGATGGTGAAGTTCCTGGCCTGGGTGTTCATTGAGGTGAAGTGCTCGGCCTCGGTGGAGTTTTCCGCGAGAATAAGGGCTTCCCAAGGCGTCTCATCGCCGGTGGAAAACCCGTGCTCGTCCTTGAACACACATTGAACCTGCACCTGGATGCGGCGGTCCTCGCGATTTTTCACGAGGGCGACGATGTCGAGGCGTCCGTCGGGCAGCGTGCGCGGCTCAATGCCAGTGCAGGTGACGGAAGTCTGCGTGGGTTCGTCGAGCAGGACAAACTGGTTGGTGTTCTCGATGGTGTATTTCGTCGTGTCCTGCGGTGCATACGGACCGGGGGTGGAACAGCCGGCGAGGAGCGCAAGGACCGCGGTGGTGGCGAGGGTAGAGAATACGGTTTTCATAAGTCAGGTTAAGGGGTGTGACTGCGAATTAGTGCGGGAGTTCACTCAAAAAGACGATGGTATTAGCCGAAGGATCAGCAGAAACGGTGATGGTGACCTCGCGGGTGAGGTCGGGATCGGGCTCGCCGTCCCTCGTGAGATACTCGATCTGGCCGGGGTGATCACCCGGGGCGAGCTTGAGGGCGGCGAAGCTGAGAAATTGCGGGAGGTTGTCCCACGCGCGGATGTCAGCCCGGGGCGTGGTGGCGGCCGAGGCGAGCTTGCTGATGAGGCCGATCGCGGCCAGGCCAACCGCAGCCTCGTTGCCCTGGCGGGAATGTTGATCGGCCGCTACCACGGCACCAAGGAAGGCGACGTTGCCAACGGTGTCGGTGGTTCCCTTGAACACGGCCTTGTTGCCGAGGATATGGTCCATGACGCGACCACCGCGCGTGGTGGCCTGGTAGTTGAGATTGTCATAGGGCGGCAGCCAGACCTTGTGCCCATCGACCGTCAGGCGCGCGGAGCGGATGCGCGATTCCTCAGTGTAGAAGCGGAGTTGTTCGCCGTATTGGCCGCCGGTATATTTGACCGGGCCGTGGCCGTATTCGGCGAAGACGAGCACATTGGCGTTTTTGTTGTAAGGCGGCAGGTGCCGCTTGGTGAGCGCCTGGGCCCGGGCCAGGGCATCGGAGCCGTCTCCGCCGAGTTTCTCCGAGGCAAAGCCGTCGAGATAATCGAGCAACACGTAATCACTTTGGTATTGATGCGCCTCCGCGTCGCTGTCGAGGAGCTGGCCGGTGCGGTAACAGGCGCGGGCATTGTCGGGCTCGCCGTCGCGCCAGTAAATCATGGCGCGGTAATAATAATCCATGATGCGTTCGTACGGCTCCCCGATAAAAGTCTTCGTGTCCTCCGGGTGAAAAAGGCTGCGGGCCTTGGCCGCGTCAGACGTATTATTGATGATGCCGCCGCCCTGCAGGATGGCATCATCCAGCTTGGACTTGGCTTCATCGAAGTTGCCCAGGCGCAGGGCCGTGGCGGCGATGCGGTCGTCCCAGAGCGCACGGTCCTTGGGCGGCGCGGCGGCGCGCTCGGCATTGCCATCGACAATGGGATCGCCGGTATAGGCGATGGCGGGGCGCTGCTCCACCTCGTCCATGCAACCCGTCAACAGTTCGAACGCGGCAAGCATGAGCAACGCGACCACACCGCGATGCAAAAAGAGCAGCAGCGTGAGTCGGCCCGTGGGTTCATGTTTCCTTGGAGCCATAAGAGGCTGTTTAAAAATTCTGCTGAGCCGCCTTGCGGACAGCGCTTTCTGGCGCAACCCATAGGGCGCCATCGAGTTGGGTCGGGATCCGCGTTAGAGCTGCCGAGCAAGGCCTTCCAGGCATTGCACCGGCAGCTCCGCCTCGCTCGCGGCCCAAATCGTATGTCGCGTCGGCCAGCATAATTTTTAAACAGCCTCCCAGACGCGGGAGCGCGGGAACGCGCGGCGCCATCAGCGGTAAGCCGCGTCTTCGAGGCCTTGTTTTTTGATTTCAGCCGAGTCTTCCCAGACGATTTCACTCGTGCGGGCATCGATGAGCTGGAAGCTATAAAGAATATAATCGCTCGTGCCGGCCGAAGTCTTGGTCGTCAGGCCCTCGAGCTTGCCGGTGAGAAAAAAGTCCGCGCCTTTGAAGGCGACCGGATTCGGGTCGTAGCTCGACGTGACCTGGCCCGATTGCTTGAGCTCGCGCTCGTGTTCAAGCGCCTTCATGCGCTCGCGCGCCAGGAAAACAACCCGACCGGACGCCTTCGAGTTGAGCATGATGCGAATGCGGTCGGAGAAAAGGCTCTTGTCGATGGGGAAGCGCGTGGCGTTCTCGACCGGATCGATGACAATGCGCGGTGGCGTGGTCGCGCTGGCGATGGCGGGGGTGCCGAGGATGCTGCGCGCCATCTTGTCGGTGACGGTCACGAGGTCCTGCGACTCGACGCCAGTGCCGGCGACAAAGCCCTGTTCGTCCGGATTCATCTGGGTGACGGGCACGCCCGAGGGATTCTTCACGCCCTCGCTGGCGCAGCCGGCAAAAAACGCCGCGGTCGCGGCGACACTGGAGAGAACAATGAAACGATGGATGGTGTTCATGGTGTGGGAAAATTTTCGCGGGAGACGGGCGGCGATTACCGGCGAGTTATTGATGACCCGGATCAATTGCGACCAAAAAGGCTGTTGGCGCTGCTCATCGGCGTGGCTGGCGTGGGGGTGGCAGAGGGAGCCGCTTGCGTCTGCGGCTCCGGTGCCGCTGGCGCTTGTTCGGCCGGCGCGGCAATATACACCGTCCGCTCGGCCGCCATCTCGCGATCGCGGGCCGCATGCTCGGCGATGGAGCCGAGGATCAGGCCCGAGGCCGCGCCGATCAGGATCCCACGACCGGTCTGATTGTGATTATTATGACCAATGATGCCGCCCGCGAGCCCGCCCAGCAGGGCGCCGGACACGGCATAGTTGGGCCGGGTGCAACCGTAATCCGCATCCTCGTAATTCGAATAATAATACCGCGGAGCCTGGTAATAGCGATCGGCGTAATAATCCGGCGCGGACACCTGAGTTCGCTGATAGGAATTGTAATTCGCCTGGTCGGCGATGGAGCCAAGAATCAGGCCCGAGGCTGCGCCAATGGCAATGCCACGGCCAGTCTGGTTATGGTTGTTATGGCCAATGATGCCGCCCGCCAGGCCGCCGAGCAACAGGCCGCCGGTTGCATTCGGACCAAAAATTTGCGCGCGGCCGGGCACTGCCGCCAGCAGGGCGAGAGCGAGACAGATGGGCATTTTCATGGTTGAAGGGAGTTCCAAGCAAGGTGTCTGACCGCGCATTATTTGCAAGGTTTCACCCAGATTGACGCCATTGGATGGACGGTGGTTGCGGCTTGGCTCGCCCGGCCCTCTGCGCCATTCTGCGACTATGCCCCGTTTCGTCCTGGCGCTCGACCAAGGCACCACGTCCTCACGCGCCATCGTCTTCGACCACGGCGGCCGGCCCCGCGCCAGCGCCCAGCAGGAATTTACGCAGCATTTCCCCCGCCCCGGCTGGGTCGAACACGACCCGCGTGATTTGTGGGAGACCACGCGCCACACCGCCGAACTCGCCCTGCGCCGCGCCGGCCTCACCCGCCACGACCTGGCCGCCATCGGCCTTACCAACCAGCGCGAAACCACCCTGCTCTGGGACCGCGCCACCGGCCGCCCGCTCGCGCCCGCCATCGTCTGGCAGGACCGCCGCACGGCGCCGCTTTGTGCGGAGTTGAAACAAAAAAAACTCGAGCCGCTCTTCCGCACCCGCACCGGCCTTTTGCTCGATCCCTATTTCAGCGGCACCAAGCTCGCCTGGCTCCTCGACCATGTCCGCGGCGCGCGCCGCCGGGCCGAGCGGGGTGAGCTCGCCTTCGGCACCGTCGACACCTGGCTCCTCTGGCAGCTCACCGGTGGCCGCGTGCACGCCACCGACGTCTCGAACGCCTCGCGCACCTTGCTGTTGAATCTCCACACCGGCGATTGGGACGACAAGCTGTTGAAAATCCTGCGCCTTCCCCGCGCCGTGCTGCCGGAAGTTCGCGCCAGCAGCGAAATCTACGGCAAAGTGGAAACCATCCCTGCGCTGCGCGGCGTGCCCATCGCCGGGGTCGCGGGCGACCAGCAGGCGGCTCTCTTTGGCCAGGCGTGCTTCCGCCCCGGCCTCGCCAAGAACACTTACGGCACCGGTTGCTTCCTTCTCCTGCACACCGGGGAAAAGCCCATCGCCTCGCGCCATAACCTGCTCACCACCGTTGCCTGGCGCCTCGGTGCACACGGCCCGCTCGAGTATGCGCTCGAAGGCAGCGTCTTCATCGGCGGCGCCGTCGTGCAATGGCTGCGCGACGGTCTCGGCCTCATCAAAAAATCCATCGATATCGAAAAACTTGCCGCCCGGGTGCCCGACAACGGCGGCGTCTATCTCGTGCCCGCCTTCGCCGGTCTCGGCGCACCGCACTGGGACGCCTCCGCGCGCGGCGCCGTCGTCGGCCTCACCCGCGGCACGACCGCGGCGCACCTCGCCCGCGCCGCATTGGAAAGCATCGCCTATCAAAGCGCCGACATCCTCGCGGCGATGGAAGCCGACGCCGGTTTTCGGCTGCGCGAACTCCGCGTGGACGGCGGCGCCACCGTGAATGACGCGCTCATGCAATTCCAAAGCGATCTCCTGCGCGTGCCCGTCGTCCGACCACGCACGACGGAAACCACCGCGCTTGGCGCGGCTTATCTCGCCGGCCTGGCGGTGGGTTTTTGGAAAAACCGCAGCGAACTCGCCGGCCTCTGGCAGCGCGACCACGTTTTCCGGCCGCGCGCACCCGCCGCCGCCATGAGACGCCTCCAAACCGACTGGCGCCGCGCCGTCGAACACGCCAAAGGCTGGGCGGTCACATAAAATGCTGTAAATGCCCGTTTACCCCGTCGGTGAACGACCCGTCAAATCCGCTGCCACGTGCTACTTGTGATTGAATTTGCAAAAAATAGACCCTAGCGTGGCTTTTTGAAACGCGCCATGAAATCTGCCCTTCCTCTCGCGGTCCTCGTTCTCATCGCTGCCATGGCCCGCGCCCAGACCGATGCTCCGGTCATCACGCGCGCGCCCATTACCGCCGAAGAAAAGCCCGCCGCTTCCCCTCCCGACACCGCGACCCTCGACGACCTGCGTGCCCAAAACAAAAAACTTAGTGCCGAGCTGGCCCTCGCCTGGAAAGAAAACGACCGGCTCAAAACCGTCGTCCTCGGCCAAGTCGCCGCCGCCAATCAAAAGGCCGAGGCCGCCGAAGCCCGGACTGCCTCCGCCACCAACGCCCTCGTTCAAAACCAAGCTGACCTTGATGCCAAAAACAAGGAAGTCGCCGCCCTGAACGCCGAGCTCGCCGACGCCCAAAAATCCAGCGACGACCTTCGCAAGACCGCGGCCGCCACCGACCCCGCCGTCCTGGCCGCCGCCCAAAACGACCTTGCCACCGAAAAACAAAAGGTCGCCGACATCCAGGCCGAGCGCGACGACCTCGCACAAAAACTTGCGAAAGCCCAGGCCACCCCCCCAACCGCGCCCACGCCCGAACCAACCGCGCCCGCCACCTCACCCGAGTCTCCCGATCTCCAAAAGCAAGCGGCTGAAGCCGAGGATAAGCTGAATATGTCACTCCGCGCCTACACGCTGCTCCAAAACGAAAACGACCAGCTTAAGGATACCCTCGCCAAGACCACCGACGAAAAAAATTCCCTCGGCGCGCAACTCGACGATAGCAAGCACACGGCTGACGACCGCCAGGCCACGATCAATCAACAGGTCCAGCTGGTCGCTAGCCTGCAGGCCGCCGCCGCCACCGATGCCAAGAACATCGCCGCGCTCCACGACCAGTTGCGCCAGATGCAAAACCTCGTTTCCCAGCTGGCCTCCGAAAACTCGGAGTTGAAAACCCGCCTGGTGCTCGATGCACCGTCCCCCTCGTCGCCCGCACCAGCGCGCTATGCGCCGGCACCGGAGACAACGTTGGCACCGCCGCCCGCCCCGGCAGCCGCGCCCACGCCCGCCGAAGCTGGTCCGCGCACCTACAAGGTCGCCAGCGGCGACACGCTCGCCAAAATTTCCAAGCAATTTTACGGCACCTCGACGCACTGGCAGCAAATTCTCGATGCCAACCGCGACAAGCTCCACAACGACAAAAGCCTGCGGGTCGGCATGGAGTTGAAGATTCCCTGAGTTCGCGCTTCGCGCGGGTAGTTGGAAATTGGTAGCTTGTAATCAGGCGTTAGCCTCTGCGAGGCCAGTCATCAATTTTGCAGGCGGGTGTGCCCCCTGGCCTTCGTAGCTTTAGCGAAATAGGGCTCACCCCGCTTGATATTGCGACAAGCACAGCCGCGGCTTGTCGGGGACGCCTCGCCCTATCTAGCTCAAGATCAAGATGGCATCAGCGCCAGGATTCCCGCGAGCGCCACGATCGACAGCACCGTGCTGAAAACGATGCTGCCCGACGCCAGCGCCGGCGAACCCTCCAGCTCGACGACCTTTGTGTAGCTGATGATCGCCGTCGGCGTCGCCAGCAGCACCATCACCAGTTTCAGTTCCAGCGCGCCCAGCCCCAGCCAGCGGCCGCACAGCCAGCCCAGCGCCGGCGCCGCCACCGTCTTCAGCAACGCCGCAGAAAGCGGCGAACGCCACGCTCCGTGAAACGGGGTGCTCACCATCGCGCCACCGATGCCCAGCAACGCCAGCGGCAAAGCCAGTTGCGCCAAGGCCTCGAACGTCGCATGCAAAACCGCCGGCCACGGCCAGCCCGTCGCCGCGTACGCGAGCCCCGCCAGCGTCGCCAGCAATGGCGGCGTGGTGACGATCTGCTGCACCAGGTATTTTCCGCTCAACCGCTTCACGTCGAACTGGCTCGCCAGCAGCACCACGATGCCAGCCACGTTATAGATCACGAGCATGGGTGCGACCACCATCACCGCGATCGTCCGCACCGGCACACCCCTGATTTTCAGCGAGTCCGGCAGCGAATAAATGATCGGCAGCCCCACAAACGCCAGGTTCCCGCGGAACGCCCCCTGCACGAAAGTTCCCGTCGAGCTCGCCGGCAGGCGCAACAGCCACGCGCCCGCGTAGCTTAGTAAAATTATCGCGGCGGTGGCGGCCAGCATGGTGACCACCATCAGCTTGGCCGGCCCTCCGACCGAAAGCGAAGCTGACGCCAGCTCGTTGAACAAAAGCGCCGGCAGCCCGAACCAATAGACCACGCGGTTGCCCTCGCGCAGGAACTCCGGCGAGACAAACCCGCTCCGCAACAACACCGCGCCAAAGGCAATCAGCAGAAAGGTGGGGGCAAGAACGCTCAGGATCAGCACGCCTGCAGTCTCAGCGGCTCCGCCCGCGTGGTCTAGAAATTATTTTAACCCTAAAGGAATTAACCGCGGATTACACGGATGAACACGATAGATGGCCCTATCGGTTTTCTTTTTGTCATTCTGAGCGGCAGCGAGGAATGACAGCCGGGGCTACGAGTCTTGCTACTTCAATCTGCCCAAACCCTCGTCGCTAATATCCGCGTTCATCTGCCTGCATTTATCCGCGCTCATCCGCGTGATCCGCGGGAAAAATTAGCGATCATGAGCGTCAATTAGCGGTTCCACCAAAAATCGCACTTGCCCACCGGGCGCACGCCGCGCCACTTTGCCGGAATGCCAAATTTCCCCGACAAATTTTCCGGCGTCACGGTCGTGACCAAGGCCAATGTTTATTTTGACGGCAAGGTCGTCAGCCACTCGGTGTTGTTTCCCGACAACTCGAAGAAGACCATCGGCCTCATCTACCCCGGTTCATATCATTTCGGCACCGGCGCACCCGAGCGGATGGAAATCGTCGCCGGCGCCTGCCGCGTCACCCTCGACGGCCAGACCGCCGCTGGCAATTACGCCGCCGGCCAGAGTTTCGACGTGCCGGGCAAAAGCGGCTTCACCATCGAAGTCGCCAGCGGCCTCTGCGAATACATCTGCTCGTTTCTGGCGGGTTGATTGATTGTCGCAACCAGCTTCTGCCTGAGCGCCGCGGCACATTGTTTTTAACAGAAGGTCGCAAAGAGTCGCTGGCGTTTTGCCGTCAAAGGCAAAAACAGGGCCTGCTTGGAAATTTGCTGCAGCCGACACCCGTCTCTTCGCCTCCCTTGCGACCTTCTGTTAAGATGGTTTTCCAAAACTCCGCCATGCTCCACCTTGGAAAAACTTCTTCCGAAAACGACTTGGGCTAATTTCATTTTCCCAACCCGCCGGGCGATTGCGTTTCGCGCGGTTTGATGTCTGCTCAACCCAATGCCCTCCGCTCCGCTCCGCAGTTTTTTCTACCTGCTCCTGCTCGGTGTCGTGCTGCTGACGATCGCGATCGGCGTGCGCTCGGGCATCTTCGCGCGGAAAAATCCCGGCGAACCCATCACCGCCGCCATGCGCTCGGCCCTGGCGTCGGAACAAAAGCCGGAGCTGAGCCAGGCGGACGAGCTTTTCATTGAGGAGCATTATCCCACCGCGCGCATCCTGCCTTCCGGCGTCCGCTACATCCTGCTCGCCCAGGGCACCGGCGACGCCCGACCGCTCGCCGACCAAGCCGCCGCCATCAGGTACTCCGTCTCGCTGCTCGATGGCACGCCCATCGACAGCAGCGAGGCGCACGGCGGCGAGCCGTTCACTTTTCGTGTCGGCCACGGCCAGGTCATCAAGGGGCTGGACGAAGTCGCGCCCGACATGCGCAAAGGCGAGAAGCGCATGCTCATCATCCCCTGGTGGCTGGCCTACGGTGAAACGGGCAGCCCGCCGAAAATCCCGCCCAACGCCACGCTCGTTTTCAACGTCGAGCTGGTGGATTTCCACTGAGCACCGCTTTACCCGCGCTGCCTCAAAGCCGCACCAGTCTCCAGTCGGTCAGTTCTCCCTTGGCGACTTCGAGCCAGGCAAAGCTCGGCGGCACGCCGTGGCTGGGCCGTGAGATGCAGCCGGGATTGAGCCAGCGCACTCCGGCCGACACTTCATCGCGCGGCACATGCGTGTGGCCGTGGAGCACGACGTGGAATCCCTTGGGCGCATGGTACGGCGGCACATGGGTGAGATAAAACTTTACCTTTTCCCGCTCCAGCTCGAGCGCGACCGGCCACGAAAAATGCGAGTCATTGTTGCCGAGCACCACCCGCAACGGCGGCCCGAGCTCTTCAAACTCCATCAGCGTGGCCGGCTCGCAGACGTCGCCAAGGTGCCAGATTTCGTCCGCTCCACGCAGTTGCTGCGGCAATCCCGGGGGATAGCGGTTGTGCGTGTCGGCGATGACGGCGATGCGCATGAAGGCGGAGTTTCTATTATTTACGGTGTGTGTCCCGGCAGCGGATAAACGGCGGGGCTGGCGTGCCCGGCGGCATCCACCGCTTCGACGCCGAAAATGACGTTGTCTTTCGGCACATCGCGCAGGGTCTGGCTCGTGACGTTTTTCGGCACGTCGACCGCGTGCTCCCAAAAAGGCACGGTCGTATCGCGCCACACGATGCGATAACCCGCGAGATCGGGCTCGGCATTGGGCTGCCAGCGCAACGTGGTGTCGTTCTCGAGTTTTGCGGCGTCGATTTGCACCCCGTGCGGCGCCGCGGGCGCGCGGGCCAGGACGGCCAGCGCGGCGGCATTGACGCGCGTGACATCAGCCACGTAGACAAAATTCACCAGGTCAGTCGTGTCCCCATAGGCCACGTTGTTTTCCACCCGCACATCCTGCCGTTGGTGGCGGAAATCCTCGGCCGGCTCGGTAAAACGCACCGCCGGGTAGCCTTGGTCGAGGAACGACTGCTGGTCGCCCTCGCGCAAATATCGGTCGGTGCGGTAAATGAGCTTCACGTTCATCGCGGGCACATAAAGCGTGGAAGATTCCATGATTGCGCGGGCGAGCTCGCGCGACGGCGTGTCGTTTTCACCGCCGGTTGAAAAAAGCGCGCTCAGCCCGTCGCCCGGCGTTTTCCCGGACGGCACGCCCTGGGCGAAAAGCCGCACCGTCGCGCTGTCATGCCCGCCGTCTTCCGCCTGGGTGCTGCCGATGATGTCGTTGTTGATCAGGCCGGCGATGTTGAGTTTTTTTTGCCGGGCCTGCGCGGCCCAGTGCGCGGAGCCATAGCGGCCCTGCTCCTCGCCTGCCACCGCCATGAAGACGATCGTCGCATTGAATTCGTAGTGCGACATCACGCGGGCCAGCTCGAGCACGGCGGCCACACCCGAGGCATCGTCGTCCGCCCCGGGCGCGGGGCTTTCAGCATTGAGGAGGTTTCCACTGCACGAGTCATAATGGCTGCCCACGATGTAGATGCGGTCGCGCGACCCGGGCTGGGTGCCGGGCAGCGTGGCCACGATGTTGACGATTTCGACCGGCTGCGGAATGCCCGGCGCGCGCGGTTGTTGAAATGCATCCAGTTCCACCTGCAGCCGGCCGGCCGACGCGTCGGAGATGCGCTCGAACTCCGCGCGAATCCACGCGCGCGCAGCGCCGATGCCGTTGCCGTTGGGCGACGGATCGGAAAGCGTGTGCCGCGTGGTAAAGCTGGTCAAAATGTGGACCGACCGCTCAATGCGCTCGGCCGAGATTTCCGAAACCATTTTTGCGATGTCCGGGTCGCCCGGCGCCGGCGCGGGCGGCGTCTCCTGGGCGAGGAGCTGTACGGAAATTAAAAAGGGTGTCGCTATGGCCGCAAAAGTGCCGAGCAAGGCGGCAAAAATCAGCAGGCTGGGTTTCATGCCGGCAATGTGAGACATTGCCGGGGCTCTGGCAACGCGCTTGACACCTCCGGCCACCTCCGGCACTTCGGTCATCTCTTAATCACTGAAAAGCCATGCAACCGACCTTCCGCCCACACCGCAAAAAGCGCGCGCGCAAAATCGGGTACCGCGCCCGCAAATCCACCAGAGGCGGCCGCAAGGTACTCGCTTCCCGCCGCCGCAAAGGCCGCAAGCGCCTGACCGTCGTCTAAGGGAAAGGCTGAAGAGCTGAAAAACTGAAGGACTGAAAACATCAGTCATCCGCGAAATCTTGATCGATCTAGCCTTCAGCCCTTCAGTTTTTCAGCCATTCAGCCCTTTCCTTCCGATGCGTTTCCGCGCCGAGCAGCGCCTGCGTCGCCAAAACGACTTTCGCGCCGTGCGCGAGCGCGGCCGCCGCTGCGACTGCGGCGCGTTCACCTTATGGTGGCGCCAGCGCGAAACCGTCACTGGGGAAACCACCCCGCCAGTGGCCCGCCTTGGCGTGACCGCCTCGATCGCCGCGGTCGGCCCGGCCGTGCAACGCAACCGCGCCAAGCGCCGGCTGCGTGAGATTTTTCGCCGGCACCAGGACCTTGTGCCAGTCAATTGCGACTTGCTGCTCGTGGCCCGCGCCGCGCTCAATCGGCTTGCGTATGTCGAATTGGAGCAAAAGTTCATGGATGCCTGTCGCAAGATTTTCCCACCCACCCATGTCTGAGCACCTAAGAACCTTTTTCCGTTCCGTCGCGCGCCTGCCCGTGCGCACAGCGCTGGTGCTCATCGCCGTTTACCAGCGCACGCTCTCACCCGTGCTACCCGCGCTGTTCGGGCCGGCCTGCGGCTGTCGCTTTACTCCGACCTGCTCTCACTACGCCGCCGGGGCGCTGCGCACGCATGGATTTTTCGCCGGGCTCTTCCTCTCCGCCCGCCGCCTTGTAAAATGCACGCCGCTGCACCCGGGCGGATATGACCCCGTTCCTGCTTCGCACCGTTCGACAAGCTCAGGGCTACGCAGGACAGGTCCTTTTCGTATCCAGCCAACTTGCACGAAGGTGGAGCGCGTTGACCTCAACGCGCCCTGCCCAACACCCAACATCCAACGTTCAACATCGAACGTCCAAGGCGAATTACCGGAAAAGAACTTCGGAAACCATGCAGCCCACCCCTCAGTCAGTCTGACTTCGACGTTGGGTGTTGGATGTTCGATGTTGGATGTTCAAGGAGGCCGCTCGGCTTCCGCCTAATTTTTCATGGACAAAAAAAATCTTACCATCGGCATCCTGTTTTTCCTCGCGGCCTTCGTGATCATGCGGTTCGCGCCCCACGCACCGCAGCCGGCGCCATCCTCGCCCAGCATCGGAAATGTCTCGAATCCACTCCCATCCAACCAGGCCGGGGCCGCCGCCAGCGCGCCGGCGACCTCGCCCGACGACGCCACGTTCGCTGCGGTGCAAAAGGACACCGCCGGCGAAACCATCACGCACCTGGCCAACGATTACATCGACGTCGCCTTCACCAATTACGGCGGCGCCATCAAGGATGTCGCGCTGAGAAAGTACCCCGCAGAAGTCGACAAGCCCGACCCTTATGTCTTCAACGCCCTGCACGCCAATCCGCTGCTTGCGTTCGTCGATTTCCCGGGGCTCGACGATGCCACACATTACACCCTCGTTTCGCACACGGAACGGGAAATCGTCTTCCGCGCCGTCTTGGAAAACCGCATCGAGGTCATCCGCCGCTACGTACTCGAGCCCAGCGACACCAAGACCGGCGACCCTTACCAGCTCCGCCATGAGACGACCTTCCGCAACCTGACAGCTGAGACGACCCCATTGCCGCGCCTTACACTGAGCCTCGGCACCGCCGCTCCCGTCAATTTCCGCGACTTCGGCCAATACCTTGACACCAGCTATTCCGACGGCAGCAACGTCAATTTCATCGCTCGGGCCAAACTGCAAGGCGGCAGCTTCCTCGGCTTCAACCGGCACGACCCTTTGCCGTACCTCGAGACAATTTCACCCATCGCGTGGGCTTCGGTGCAAAACCAGTTTTTTACCAGCATCCTCACGCCCGACGAGCCCGGCACCGGCGTCGTCACCCGCCGCATCGAGCTGCCGCCGTTTCCGGACTCGACGATTCCCAACATCGGCATCGCCGGGAGCGCACGCTTTGACGTGAAACCGCTCGCGCCGAACGGCGAGACGAAGCTCGGGATGGATTTCTATGTTGGCCCGAAGGAATACAAACGCCTGGCGAACGTCGACGTGTTCAAGCACGACCAGGACAAGGTCATGCAGTTCGGCACCTTCAAGTTCTTCAGCGAACTCCTCCTGAGGATCATGACCTGGGTGTACAGCTGGGTGCACAACTGGGGCTGGGCCATCATCATCACGACGCTGGCCATCAAAACCATTTTCCTGCCCTTCTCGTTCGCCATGGCGCGCTCAGCCCGGCGCATGCAAAAAATCCAGCCCCTGCTCCAGGCCCTGCGTGAAAAATACAAGGGCAACCCGCAAAAACTCAACGAGGGCCAGCTCGCCCTGTTCAAGGAACACAAGGTCAACCCGCTGGGCGGCTGCCTGCCGATGTTCATCCAAATGCCGTTTTTCTTCGGCTTTTTCGGCATGCTGCGCAGTGCGTCGGAGCTTCGCCTCGCGCCGTTTCTTTGGGTTCACGACCTCGCCGCACCGGACACCATCGCGCACATCGGCAGCTATCCGATCAACATCCTGCCGATCCTGATGGGCGCCACCATGATGAGCCAGATGTTCCTCGTGCCACAGCCCGCCACGATGGATAAAACCCAGGCCACCATGATGCGTTTTATGCCGCTCATGTACGTGGTGTTTTGCTACAGCTTTTCCTGCGCGCTCTCGCTTTACTCGACCATCAACAGCCTTTTTACTATCGGTCAGCAAATCCTCATCAACCGCATGAGGGACGACGGCGACCCCACCCACGCCCCCGTCGCCGGCGGCAAGCCGATCAAAAACGTCACGCCCGCCAGGAAAAAATAACTTTGAACCGGGAACCCCGAACCGTGAACTAAAACCGAAGGTTTTCCATGGCCGGCCACAATAAATGGGCTAAAGTCAAACGCGCCAAAGCCGTCACCGATTCGCGCAAGGGCAAGATATTCTCCCGCCTCTCGCGCGAAATCACCATCGTCGCCAAGTCCGGCGGCGGCGACCCGGGGATGAACCCGCGCCTGCGCACCCTTTTGATGAAGGCGCGCGAGGTCAACATGCCCGCCGATAATGTCGACCGGGCCATCAAAAAGGGCACCGGCGCCCTGCCCGGCGTCGTTTACGAGGAATTCATCTACGAAGGCTACGGCCCCGGCGGCGTCGCCATGATCGTGCAGGTCACGACCGACAATAAAAACCGCGCCGCCTCCGGCATCCGTTCCATCTTCACCAAGTTTGGCGGCAACATGGGCGGGGCGGGCGCCGTGGCGTTCCAATTCCAGCACCTCGGCCAGTTTCTCGTCGCCCGCGAAAAGGCCAACGAGGACGCCCTCATGGAGCTCGCCCTCGAGGCCGGCGCTGACGACATGCTCACCACCGAGCTGGGCTATGAAATCCGCTGCCCCATCAAAGCCTTCGACGCCGTCAGCCACGCCCTTGAGAAAAAAGGCATCAAGCCCGACAGCGCCGAAATCGCCTACATCCCCTCTTCCCACACGCCGGTCACCGACCTCGGCACCGCCCGGACGCTGGCCAAACTCCACGAAGCGCTCGAGGAGGACGACGACGTGCAGAACGTTTTTTCCAACGAGGAAATGGACGACGCGCTCAGCGAGGCCGCCCACGCGGGTTGAAATTCTTGCTCGTTTTATTGTCATTCCGAGCCATGCGAGGAATCTCACAAATCACCTCCGTGAGATCCTTCGCTACGCTCTGGATGACAATCCGGGGAGCTGCGCCGGGAACCGAAAACCGAGAGACACGTCAGCGGCTGCATGGCGAATGACAAACCTAGGACGAAGCGCCTGAAGTCTTTTCTTCATGTCCACTTGCATTTTCCTTGCCGTTGTCATTCCGAGCCATGCGAGGAATCTCACGATTCCTACTGGAACCAACCAGCGCTCAAGTCATTCCATTGCGGATTTTGCTGGATGATCAATCCAACCTTTTTTGCCCGGCTCCAGCCTTTGATTTGCTTCTCCCGTCCGATCGCGTCCCGGATGTCGTGAAATGCTTCGAAATGGATCAGTCTATTCACATTGTAACGACTAGTAAAACCGGGCAACGCCTTGCTCCGATGTTGCCAAACACGTCGAAGGAGGTCGTTGTTCACGCCGATATAAAGGACGGTGCGAATGGCGTTGGTAAGAATATAAACGTAGTAGCGACCGGTTGACATTGACTCGCATTCTAGCAGGCAATTTCAAGCCCCTGCCAAAGGATATGCTTTTTTGTGAGATTCCTCGCACGGCTCGGAATAACAAAATAAGGCAGGGCGCAATATCTCCGATATCGCCCCTACCTGTCCTCTTGCTTCCCCGGCATCCTCTGTGTTGCACTCTCGTAAATGAACGAAGCAGAAATCCCTGCCCTCACGCCTGCCGCCCCCGCCCCGCCCGGCGAGGTCGGCCTCGTTGAGCCGCATGACTTCGTCTGCTCCGAGCCCTTCACTTTTGAGAGCGGCCAGGTCCTTCCCGGCTTCACCCTGCGCTACGAAACCTACGGCCGGCTCAACGCCACGCGCGACAACACCATCCTTATCTGCCACGCGCTCAGCGGCGACCACCACTGCGCCGGCATTTATTCACCCGACGACCGCAAGCCCGGCTGGTGGAACAACCTCATCGGGCCCGGCAAGGCCGTGGACACGAATAATTTCTTTGTCCTCTGCATCAACTGCCTCGGCGGCTGCCAGGGTTCCACCGGGCCGTCCTCGATCGACCCGCGCACGGGCCGGCCCTTCGGCCTCACGTTCCCCTTTGTCACCATCCGCGACATGGTGCGCGCGCAAAAGCTCCTTTGCGACCACCTCGGCCTCGCCTCGCTCTACGCCATCACCGGCGGTTCGATGGGCGGCATGCAGGTGCTCCAGTGGCCCCTCGAGTTTCCCGGCTTCGTGAAAAAAATCCTGCCGATGGCCACCACCGCGCGCGAAAGCGCCCAGGCCATCGCCTTCAACGAAGTCGGACGCCAGGCCATCATGCAGGATCCCGCCTGGAACCACGGCGACTATCCGCGCGACGGCGGCCCGCGCGTCGGCCTCGCCATCGCCCGCATGATGGCCCACATCACCTATCTCAGCGACGCATCAATGGACCGGAAGTTCGGCCGGCGGAAAAAAGAAACCGCCGCGGCCGGCGCCTATAACTTCGACATGCAATTCGAGGTCGAAAGCTATCTCCACCACCAGGGCGAGAGCTTCATCAACCGTTTCGACGCCAACACCTATCTCTACATCACGCGCGCGCTCGATCATTTTGACCTCGCCGCCGCCCACGGCTCGCTTGAGCAGGCCTTCGCGCCGATCGAGGCCGAGACGCTCTGTATCGGCTTCACCAGCGACTGGCTTTTCCCGCCCGAGCAAAACCGCGCGGTTGTCCTCGCGCTCCTGCGCGCCGGCAAGCGCGCCAGCTACGCCGAGCTCAGCACCGACCTTGGCCACGATTCGTTCCTGCTCGAGTCGCCGCAACTCTACGGCCTCGTGCGTGGATTCCTCGAGAAAGGCTGAGCCCATGACCAAGCCCGCCATCAAACGCACCGTGGACATGCAGATCATCGCCGACTGGGTCGAGCCCCGCAGCCGCGTGCTCGACCTCGGCTGCGGCCGCGGCGTGCTGCTCGACTTTCTCACGCAGAGCAAGGACGCGTTCGCCGTCGGCGTGGACCTCGATTTTGAAAAAATAGCCGCCTGCGTGCAGCTCGGCGCCATCGCCTACCAGGGCGACATGCTGGAATTCATGCGCGCATTTCCAGAGAAGCATTTCGACCGCGTCATCTGCTCGCGCACGCTCGAAGAACTGCCCAGCCCCGGCGCGGTCATCGCCGAGGCGCTGCGCGTCGGCCGCGCGCTCACCGTCGGTTTCGTCAACCACGGTTTCTGGAAAAACCGCCTCGATACGCTCCTGCTCGGCCGCAAGCCGCGCAATTCCGTTTACACCACCGAGTGGTTCGAGAGCCGTCCTTCCAATCCGGCCAGCATCACCGATTTCGAGCATTTTTGCGCGGAAAAAAATATCCGCATCACCCGCCGCGTGCACCTGAGCGGCGACTGGAAAACCTCCTGCCATTTCCGTCCCAACTTCCTCGCCGGCTACGCGCTCTACGACCTGACGCAGTAGGAATGCCACAAAAGGTAGGGCGCGACCGCCGGGCGCGCCGCGATTTTCCCAATCCATTCTTACACGAAGGTCGCAAAGGGACGCGAAGCGACTGGCGTCGGCCCACACCAAATTTCCAAGCAGGCTCTGTTTTTGCTTTTGATGGCGAAGCTCCAGCAACTCTTCGCGACCTTCTGTTCAAAACGATCTACCTCAACAATTTCTCCGCGCGGATCGCGCAGCAGCAGTCCTCGCCGTCCGCCGAATGGAACCAGTGCGGCGCGAGCGCGCCGAATTCGCGCTGCATCGCCGCCCGCAGGCCGCCAACCTCGAGCAGCACGACCCCGCCCGGGGCCAGGCGGTCGCGCGCCTGGCGCAGCAGTTTGCGGATGATCGCAAGCCCATCGCCACCGCCGTCGAGCGCGAGGCGAGGCTCCTGCTTGAACTCGGGCGCGAGGCCGCGCAGCTCGCGCGTCGGCACATAGGGCGGGTTGCTCAGGATCACATCGTAGCGGGCGGACGGGACCGCGGCGAAGACGTCGCTTTGAAAAAGCTTCACGCGGCGCGCGAGGCGGTGCGCACGCACGTTGATTTTTGCCACGGCCAGCGCATCGGCGGAAAGGTCGATGGCGTCCACGCGCGCGTTGGGGAAATGGTGCGCAAGCAAAACCGCGAGGCAGCCCGAGCCGGTGCAGACATCGGCCACGTTAAGGATCTGTTTTGCCTCGGGCACGAACGGGCCAAGCTGCGACGGCAAAATTTCCAAAAAATATGAGCGCGGGATGATGACGCGCTCGTCCACATAGAAGCGGTGTTCGCCAAGGAAGGCCTCGCGCGTCAGGTAGGCCGCCGGCACCCGGTCGCGCACGCGGCGGCGCAGGATTTTCTTGGCCGCGGTGGTCTGCGCGGGCGTGAGCCGGCGGCCCAGCACACCCTCATCGCTGTCGAGCGGCAGGCCCAGGGTGTGCAGCAGCAAATAGAGCGCCTCGTCGTGCGCGCTGGCCGCCACCTGGCCAAGCGCGACGCCTTCGCGGGCATAGAGCTGTTCGGCAAACGCGAGCCAGTCGCCCAACGTGGCGAGATGCGCCGCATTGTGAAACAAATCAGAATGTGTCTTCAAGGTATCAAACCCCGTGGCACTGAATAGGTGGAGCGCGGCCTATCGGCACCCTCCTTGTCATTCCGAGCCGTGCGAGGTACCGAGGCCGAAGGCCGACAGTCTGACATCTCACCTGAATAATCCCGTGAGATTCCTCGCTGCCGCTCAGAATGACAAAAATGACGCCTCATGTGAGTGCTAAAATCGAAAATGCTCTGATGTTCGATGACCGGCGCAGGCGCGCCCGGTCAGACTTTGGCTTTCTCATCCGTGAGCACGTGCTCGTGATTGAAGATGTGCTCGGAGCAATAACAGTGTTCACCGGCGCATTTCGAACAGTAGCGAAAGTCAAGTTGCGGATGCGTGAGTTCGGTCCGGCCGCAGATCCGGCAGCGATGCCGGGCCTCGGGCCCGGCGCTGCTGCGGCCAAAGTTCTTCGCGGCGCCGGTCATCCGGCGGCGGCGCAGACGTGCGCTGAGAAAAATGTCGCGGCCGAAGAAGAGCAGGAAATTTCCCGTCGTCGCGAGGATTAGGTAGCGCGTGCTCCACGGACCTTGGACAAAGTAGACCGCATAGCGAATCCACATAAACAGACCAAGCCACTTGACCTTCACCGGGAGCACGTAAAGCGTCAGCTCGAAATCAGGATTAAGATAGGCAAAGGCGAGGAAGACCGTGCCAGCAAAAAACAGATTTGTTGCCAGATATTCCGGAGTGAGGAAAGCCGCCCCAACCGTCAGCGCCCAGCCGGTAAAAAGGAAGAGATTGTAGCGAAACACGCCCCAATAGTCCTCGAGCGCGCTGCCCATGAGATAGAATATCCACCATGAAAATGCGATGAAAGCGTAGCCGACCAGTCCTCCCGGCCAGCCCAAGGGCGGCGGCTCGAGCAGGAACGTCAGCACGCGCCACCACTCGCCATGGAGTACCCGCCCAGGCACAAGCAGGAGCCGTTCGAGCGAAATTTTGTCGAACCAGGCAAAAATGAACACCATCACCTGTCCGGCCACGAGGTAGAGCGAAAGATTGGCCACGGCAAAGCGACCAAAGATGCGTTCGAGTTTGTTGAGTAACGAGGACATGGACTGTGCCTTAGAAGCTATCTCCAAATTGAAAATGGGCAGCGCGGCAGAGTTTTTGGCGAGGAGCAAGGCGGAGCCGAGGAGGCAATCCTCGGAGAGGCTTGCTCCTCGGCGACAACGCCGCTCCCCGCCAGGAAAAACCTGCCGCCCTGAGGGTTTGCGTACAGAAATCACCAGCGCGGCGTTGTGCCGCGAGGAGATAGGCCCTCCGGGCATACCTCTCTCGCGGCCCGCCTGGCGCTGGTGATCTCTGTACGCAAACGATGCCCATTTTGAATTTTGAGATAGCTTCTTACTACTTTGCCGGCTTCGGCGGCAACTGGGCAACCAGCTTTTGTTTCTCCTCCGCCAGCTTCGGCTCCGTGATCGCATCAAGCAGCGCGCGGGCGGCGTCAGGTTTGTCCTGTTTCAACAGGATATTAGCCTCCTGCAAATGAATAAGCTGCAGCTCAGGGCCGGGCTTCGCCTGCGGTTCCAGCACCCGCCAGGCTTGGAGGGCATTTTCCCAGTCGGGGGTCTCGAGATCGTAAAACGCCTTGGCATACCGGTAGGTGTATTCGATGCGATCGGGGGCCAGCTCGGCCGCATGACGGAACGCCTCGAGCATCGAATGATCGAGCGCCACCCGCGTCCAGTGGTTGTCTTTCAGGAAATCATCGCGCGCGGAAGAGAGCAGCAGGCCGAGATTGTAGTGGTAGAGCGGCTCGCGCGGCGCCAGCTGGATGGCCGCCATGAAATACGGCAGCGCCTCGAGCGGCCGGCCATCCTCGGCGAGATAATTGCCGAGGAGGTTTTTGACCACCGGAATGTCCTTATCGAGCTTGTTGGCCTCGAGCAGCTGCACGACCGCTTCCTTGCGCATGTCGATTTTCCACAACATCTGGCCGTAATCCACGCGGGCCTCGGTGAACCCGGGGTGGTCGCGTAAAAGCACGCTGTAGGCATCGGCCAGTTGCTGGAGCTGCGACTTGAAGTTATCCTGGTCGAAATCCGGTGAGCCCTGGTTTTTCTCCGCATCGGCGAAAAGCGACTGCTGGCGCGCGACCAGGTCCTTGAGCGCATCCGCTGGCGCGGTCTCGGAATCCGCGGCGCGCAACGCACCCGCGAGCGCGACAAGAGCAACGACTGAAAGGATGATCTTCACCATGGTAAGATGTGATCCGACCAAGCCCGGGCGCAAACGTTCATAATAAAAATTTATCTGAGGGCTTCACATTTTTGATTAAGAACTCATTTTCGCTTTTGAAATGAATTCCGGGGCCTTTTCGATTAGACAGGCGCAATATTGTAGCCGGGGTCGTTGACCCCGGCCCGGCCTCAACGAGGCCGGCTACATATGAAATGCGCCAAATTGATCGAAAATTCTCCAAGGTGCCGTCATGCCGCCGCGACCCCCCGTCCTGCATCCGAAAGCCCCGGCACCGCCGGGGCTCCCGCACTCGTCGCCGCCTCATCGCGGCACCCTGCTCAACCCGCCCAACCGCTTCGAGCATCTTCATTTCGAGCCCGACCCCGACGCAACACCGGAGGAACAACCGCATCCGCGCACCCAGTTTTTCTTCGATGCGACCGAATCCATCCTCACTTACAATGACAGCCCCGACATTCCGTTCGCGGTCGGCCTGAATCCGTATCGCGGCTGCGAGCACGGCTGCGCCTACTGTTATGCGCGGCCCTACCATGATTACCTCGGCTGGAACAGCGGCCTTGATTTCGAGACCAAAATCCTCGTCAAGCTCCGCGCTCCCGGGCTGCTCCGTCACGAACTCGCCGCGCCGAAGTGGAAGCCGCAAATTGTCGTCAGCAGCGGTATCACCGACTGCTACCAGCCCGCCGAACGTCACTTCCGCCTCATGCGCCAGTGCCTCGAGGTGTTTTTGGAGTTCCGTAATCCGGTCGGCCTGATCACGAAAAACTTCCTCATCACGCGCGACCGCGATCTCCTGGCCGAGCTCGCGCGCTGGCAATGCGTCTCTGCCACGATCACGGTGACCACGCTCGACCCCGATCTCGCCGGGAAACTCGAGCCGCGCGCCGCGCGGCCCGAGCATCGCCTGCGCGCCATCCGGCTTCTCGCCGACGCGGGTGTGCCCGTCGGCGTAAACGTTGCGCCGATCATCCCCGGCCTCACCGACCACGAAATGCCCGCGATCCTTGACGCCGCGGCTGCGGCCGGCGCCACGCGCGCCGGCTACACGATCCTTCGCCTGCCCTACGCGGTAAAGGACGTGTTTCTCGACTGGCTCGACACGCATGCGCCCACCAAAAAGGACCGCGTGCTCAGCCGCCTGCGCGAGCTGCGCGGCGGCGAGCTCAACGTCAGCACGTGGGGCCAGCGCTTCAAGGGCGACGGCATTTTCGCCGGGCAGATCGCCAGCCTTTTCGAAGTCGTTGCGCGACGCGCCGGCCTGAGCGGCCCGCGGCCCGCGCTCAGCACCGCGCACTTCCGTCGTCCCGGCGGCGTGCAGATGAGTTTGTTCTAGCAACGCCCGGCGCCTGCCGGCAAATTCACGGCATGCAAGCGAATGACAGCGTGGGAGCAGCCTGGTGGCGTTGGCGCGGGCGGTTAAGGCGACGCAACTACGCGTTCTGGGGCGTGGGATTGTTTTTCTTCAAATACAACCTCGATCGCCTTCTCGCCGGCATGCTTTTTGGCAAATCCTGGATGCCATGGAGTTATCTTTTGCCGGTCGGCAGCACAACCGCACAATGGCACGGGCCCGATGATCGCTGGCCGGCCTTCACTCTCGCCCTCACCAGCCTGCCGTTCGTAACCACCGGCGTGCTCCTCACCCAGCGCCGGTTGCGCGATGCCGGCTGGCCGACCTGGCTCACCGTGTTGTTTTTTATTCCGTTTGTGAATCTGGCGTTTTTTCTCGCGCTCTGCCTGCTGCCTTCACGCGTTGAAATACCGGCGGAACCGCCCGCCCGCGCGGGCTGGTGGCAGCGCATGTTCACCTTCGGCTCGGCGACCGCAAGTGCCGCGGCCGCGATTGCACTCACGGTGGTGCTGGCCGTTCCCCTCATCGCACTTTCCACCCTCGTGATGAAAAGCTACGGTTGGGGTGTCTTCATCGGCATACCGTTTTTCAGCGGCTTCCTTGGGGCCTTGCTCCATGGCATGGCTGCGCCGCGCAGTTGGGCGCAATGCTGCCTCGTTGCCTTGCTGATCGTTCTTATCACGGCCGTGCTGCTCGTGCTGATGGCCGTCGAAGGTGTGATTTGCGTGCTGATGGCCGCGCCACTGGCCCTGCCTCTGACGTTGTTGGGCGCAACTGCCGGCTATGGCGTGCAACACGACCTATGGATGCGGCGCCGGCGCGCTGGCCAGCTTTACGTCAGTGCGTGGGTCTTGCTGCCGCTGCTGCTCGCGATCGAGCGACAGGTGCCGTTTGAACCGGCGCGTTACGCCGTTGCGACCAGTGTCATCATCAACGCTCCCCCGGAGCTGGTCTGGAAACATGTCGTGACGTTTTCGGAGCTGCCGCCGCCGACCGAGCTGGTTTTTCGCAGTGGCATTGCCTACCCGATTCGCGCGCGCATCTGGGGACGTGGCGTGGGCGCGGTGCGGCATTGCGAGTTTTCTACCGGCCCATTCGTTGAACCCATCACGTTGTGGGACGAACCCCATCGCCTCGCCTTCGATGTTATCGAGCAGCCACCGCCGATGCGCGAGCTTTCGCCCTATCATGCGCTGCATCCGCCTCATTTGGATGGATTTTTCCTTTCGCGACAGGGCCAGTTTCTCCTCACGCCGTTGCCCGGCGGCCGCACCCGCCTCGAAGGCACGACCTGGTATGAACAGCGCCTCTGGCCTGCAGCCTATTGGCGCAACTGGAGCGACTGGCTCGTTCACACCATTCACCGCCGCGTGCTGCTGCATATCAAGTCCGAGACTGAGGCGGCCACTCCACGCCCAGGCTGATTGATGCCGCCCGACAAACCGCATTGTCAGCGCGCCTTTCTCCTGCGAGACATGCGGGCGTACCCGTGACCCTTCTCGACCGCTACATTTTCAGGAGCGTGCTGCTCACCTGCGCCGGCGCCGTGGGGTTGCTCTCGTTTTTATTTGTCCTGGTCAGCGCCTTGAAGGACATGCTGGGCTACATTCTCGCGGGGCAGATTGCCGTGGGCACGGTGGTAAAGCTTTTGCTGTTGCTGCTCCCTGCGACCATGCCCTTTGTGCTCGCCCCGGGCGTGCTCACCGGCGTGCTGCTGACGCTCGGGCGTCTCTCGGCCGACAGCGAAATCACCGCGATGCGCGCAGCCGGCCTGAGCCTGGCCCGCATCGCCCGGCCGATTTTTATTTTTGCCGTGCTCGGCGTTGCCGTCGGCCTCTACGTCAACTTCGAAGCCATGCCCTATGGCCGCGTGACGTATGAGGAAGGCTTCCGCGAAGCCGTGCGGACAAAAGCCCTCAGCTTCATCGTGCCCAAGACGTTCGTGCACAGTTTCCCCAACACCGTGGTCTACGCTGGCGACAGGCAAGGCCCCCTGCTCCATGACATCTGGGTGTGGACGCTGGACGACGACCGGCGCGTGAACCTTTTCGTCCACGCGCAATCAGGTCGCATCGATTACGATGAGGAAAAAAACACCATCGAAGCCCGCCTGCTGCAGGCCCAGCCCGAGTGGCGCAATGGCGCACAAGCCGGGGATTTTTCAAAAGTTGCCGAAGGTCACGCCGAAGTTTTTCCGCTCACCTTCTCGCTCGAAAAGGTGTTCAGCGGCGACCACACCTTTCACCGGAAATTGATGTGGATGACCTTCGCCGAGCTTCGGGACGAGCGCGCGCGGCTCTCCGCCGAGCCGGTCGCTCCCGCCGGGGCCAGGGACCATGCCCGCGCCATCATGAAAGTGCAGTTCACACTCAGCGAAAAAGCCAACTTCGCGCTCGCCGTGCTCTCATTTGCGCTCATCGGCGTGCCACTCGGCATCAAGACCTCTCGCCGGGAAACCAGCGCCAACCTCGGCCTGGCCGTGCTCATTGGGGGGGGGTGGTATTTTTTCACCATCATGATTGGCTGGCTCGACCAGCATCCCGAATACCGCCCCGACCTGCTGCTCTGGCTGCCCAACCTGGTTTGCCTTGGGCTCGGCCTGTGGCTTTTTCAGCGCCTGGATCGGCGCTGAAAAGTTCAAGGTTCCAAGTTCAAGGTTCAAGGTCGGCAAGCGCATTTTGATTTGATCGGTCGCATCAGCATGCCTTTGCGAGATATCCTTTATTTTGTCATTCATGGGTCTGTCTAAACCGAAAAGGTTTCAGCAGTAGTAGTGAACTTTGAACCGGGAACCTTGAACCTCACCGTTGCGTAGCAACGACCCCGCTGCGGCCGTCGATTTCGGCCAGCACCTGGTCGCGGACCGGGATGGCCGCGCGGTTGGCCAGCAGCTCGCGCGCAAGGTCGTCGAGGCGGATGAACTCCACCCCGGCATCCCTGCAGGCGGCGAGCAGCGCGCGGAAAAGCGGACGCCGCCCCATGCCTTCGATTTCGGCGTGCAGCGTGAAAACATTCGGCCGGTCGGCGCTGAGCAGCGAGAGGTAGTGTGCCACGATCTTGTCGTCGGGATACTCGGGCCGGCCGAGCAGTTCGTCGAACGTCGGCAGCGTGCTCGGGATTTCGAGCGTCGTGAAAACCTTCCCGTCGATGCGCGGGAAAAACGGATCACCGCCCCGCGTGTCGCTGGCGTAGAGCAGGCTCGCCTCGTCGTAAACCTCGCGGCTGCGCGCGTTGCTCTGCCAGCCCGCCGCGCCCGCGGTCTGCGCCTCCTGGGCGAAGATGCGCAAAAACTCCGCGCGCGCGGCGATGAACTCGTCGCGCACCTCGGCCAGGCTCATCTTTTGCACGTAATTCTGCCAGCGGTAGTGGTTGTAGCAGTGGATGCCGACCTCGAAGCCGGCCGCGCGCACCGTGCGCATCACGCCGGCGTTGCGGCGGCCGATGTGCGGCGCCGGCAACAGCGTGCCGTTGAGCAGCGTGCGGATGCCATAAAGTCTGACCACGCTCGTGCGGCTGACCTTTTTGAAAAAACCCGGACGGAACACGCGCGTGATCGCCCGGCCCGTCTGGTCCGGCCCGAGCGAAAACAGGAAGCACGCCGGCGCGTCGAACGCCTGGCAATCCTCGACCAGATTCGGCACGCCCTCGCGCGTGCCGCGGTCGGTATCGACATCAACTTTGAGTGCGAGGCGGATCGGCATGACTGGTTATTGTAACACAGAGGGCGCCGAGGAAAAGGAAGGACGCCGAGGATTTTTTGATGGAAATCCCTCGGCTTAGTTCTCTGTGGCCTCAGTTTTCCCCTGCGTCCTCTGCGTTAAAACAAAATCTTATTCGAGCTGGTAGTCCTTGTGCGCGAGGTGGTAGTCGAGCGTGAGCTTGATTGCGGTCTTGAGGTCCACCTTCGGTTTCCAGCCGAGCTGCTTCTTGATGTTCGCGACCGAGGGCACGCGTTTCTGGATGTCCTGGTAATATTTGCCGAAATACGTTCCCGACGAAACGGCCACGACCTTCGCCTGTGCGGCGTGCTCCCGATAATCGGGATATTTCTTGAAGGCCGCGATAATCAGCTTCGCCAGCTGGGCCACGCTCACGTCGTTGTTCGGGTTGCCGATATTGAAGATCTGGCGCGAGGCGCGGCCGCCCTTGTTCTCGATGATGCGCAGGAGCGCGTCCACGCCGTCGTCGATGAAGGTGAACGAGCGGCTTTGCTTTCCGCCGTCCACCAGCTGGATCGGTTTCTTGAAAATGACGTTCGAGATGAACTGCGTGAAGAGGCGCGAGCTGCCTTCCTTGGGCTCGAAGACATTGTCGAGCTTCGGGCCGATCCAGTTGAACGGGCGGAAAAGCGTGTAATCCACGTTGTCGCGCACGCCGTAGGCGTAGATCACGCGGTCGAGGAGTTGTTTTGAACACGCATAAATCCAGCGCTGCTTGTCGATGGGGCCGTAAACCATCGTGCTCGCCGCCTCGTCGAGTTCCTGGTCCGGGCACATGCCGTAAACCTCGGACGTGGACGGGAAAATGATGCGTTTCTTGTAGCGCGCGCACTGGCGGATGACCGCGAGGTTGGCCTCGAAATCGAGCTCGAACACGCGCAGCGGATCCTTGACGTATTGCGCGGGGTTGGCGATGGCGACAAGCGGCAGCACCGCGTCGCACTTCTTCACATGGTATTCGATCCACTCGCGCGAGATGGTGACGTCGCCCTCGACAAACTTGAACCTCGGGTTGCCGAGGCAGTTGCCCAGCTTGTGGTCGCCGACGTCCATGCCGTAAACCTCCCAGTCTTTCTGCTTGAGGATGGCATGCGTGAGCGAACTGCCGATGAAACCATTGGCGCCGAGGATGAGGACTTTGAGCATGATGACAGAAAGACTGAAAGGCTGAAGGGCTGAAAGACTGAAATTGATCGGCTTCAGCCCTTCGACGCCTCCCCCAGAATCTGTCCTGCCTTAAACTCCGGCGGGCGTCCTTTGCGCCATTCCGTGCGGGTGAGTTCGAGCGCGCCGTCGCCGGTCGCCACCACCAGCGGCGCGAGCGAAATAATTTCGCCAGGTTTTCCACGGCGGCCCCGCGCCGCCGGCGAATCGGTCTCGGCCCACCAGACCATCAGCCGGGCCGCGCCGACATCGGTGAATGCACCCGGATAGGGATCGGCCACCGCACGGATGAGGTTGAAAATTTGCGACGAGTTCTGCGCCCAGCTGATGCGGCCGTCCTCGGGGGTACGCCCGCCGAAATACGTGGCCTGGGTGTCGTCCTGCGGCGTTTCCTTCGCGGTGCCGGCAAGGAGCGCGTCGATCTGCCGCGCGAGCACGCGGCGCGCGCAGGGCATCACTTTGCGAAAGGCCTGCTCGGCCGTGTCGCGCGGGCCGATGTCCGCGCCCTCCTGGTCGACGATGGCGCCGGCGTCGGCCTGCTTGACCATGCGATGGAGCGTCATGCCGATGCGCGGCGCGCCGTGCAGGACCGCCCAGTTGATCGGCGCGCGCCCGCGGTATTTCGGCAGCAGCGAGCCGTGCACGTTGAACGCCCCGAGCCGCGGCAACGCGAGAATCTTTGAGCTGATCATGTTGCGGTAGTAAACCGACAGGATCAGGTCGGGCCGCAACGCCGCGATGCGTTCGATCCACTCCGGGGTGTTCACTTTCTCCGGGGTGAAAATTGGAACACCCTTTTCGCGCGCGGCGACGGCGGGCGTCTTGAACCAGATCTTTTCAGTGGGATTGTCCTCGTGCGTGATGAGCGCGACGACGTTGTCACCGCGCGACAGCAGCAGATCGAGGCACTCATAGCCGACCTCGCTGTAGCCGAAAAATAAGATGCGGGGCTTGGACATAAAGCGATCTATGATGGAATCCAGGGCATGGCTTTACGATGACGCCACTTCAAAGGCTGCTTAACTTCCCGGCTAATTTTTTTCCCAGGGCAATGCCGGGCTTTTCAACATAGCGCCAGGTCAGCCCGGCAACCAGCACCGTGAATACCGTCGTGGCGACAAAGCCGATGCCACCACGGACGTAAGGCCAGCGATCCCACAGGTGGAAGGCCAACCCACGAAAAACAACGGGATAGATCACCACGAAGTGGAAGATGTATATCGAAAATGATATTCGTCCAATGTATTGTAGCCACGCCGGGCTCAAGCGCGGCTGCTGCGAGAAAAGTTGCATCAGGAACACAAAGGAAAGCCCCGCGACAGACGGAAGCAGCACCCATGAATAAGGCAGCTCCGCCCACTGGATCAACAGCCCCGCCATCGTCAGTATGGCAAAGCAGAGTCCGCAGAAAACCCAGCCAGGCAGCCAAAGCCTCCGGGTTTGAATAAAATAGAGCGTCAATCCCGCCATGAACACCGGTAGTTGATCGGCAAGGGTAAAGCACCACAAGTTAGTTCGATGGATCGTCACCGCATAGCCATCGCTGAGAAACCAAAAGAACAACAAGGTCGCCGCAAGAGAGCCGCCCCACATGACGGCCAATGAAGCCAGGCCGCGCGGGGCGACCCGCACGGCCAGTGCAAACAGCAACGGAAAGGCGACATAGAAGGCCGCCTCCAGCTCGATGGACCACCCGCCGAGCACCACGAACGGAACGCGGCTGATCGCATTGGGCACAAAGCCATGGATAAAAAACAGGCCGCAGATGACTCCCTTGGCCGTGTAGGCGGGTGACAGGAGCGGCGGCGCCACGCCGGTTTCCCACCTGGTCCAAATACTCAGCAGGCAATGGACCCCGATGCCCAAATAATAGAGCGGGGCGATGCGAAAATAACGTTGGATAAAGAAAATGCCGATGGCGTGCCTGTCTCCGCGACGTTTTTCATAGCCGATGCACAAGGAAAAGGCCGACACCACAAAAAAAAGCTGCACGCCCGCCTGACTGTAAATCGCCAGCATGGCCGCGGAATTTTGCAGGCCGAAGGCGCTTTGCAGCGCCGCACACACGTGAGTCAGGATCACCATCAAAATGGCGACACCCCGCAAAGAATCCAAATAGGGCAGCCGATTACCCTCAAGATGCATACTTGCTAGCAACGTGCACCCAACGGCGCGGACAGTCATCAGCAAAAAACCGTAAACCTAATTGATTTACTGTCCGGCCAAACGGGAAAAGCCCCGGGCGATCGACGCGACGCCGCTGGCGACGCGCGCTCATTTCGTCTCCAGGATTTCCTTCACGTGGTATTTCTGCCGGGCGCGGACAACCTGGTAGGTGCGGCCGACGTATTCACCGATCAGGCCGATGCCGACCATCGCCACGCTGAGCAGGAAGAACAGGATGCCAAACAGCGTGAATATACCCTCGGCCTCCGCGCCAAGGAAGAGGCGGCGGTAGGCCAGCACGAGCACGAACAGGAAGCTGAGGGCCGAGCACCCCATCGCGCACATCGTGAAATATTGCAGCGGCGCAAGCGAGAAGCCGGTGATGAGGTCGAAGTTCAGGCGGATGAGTTTGTAGAGCGAGTAATTCGACACGCCCGCGTGTCGCTCCTCGTGTTTCACGCCGACCTCGGTCGGATTGCTCGAAAAACTATAGGCCAGTGCGGGGATAAAGGTGTTGATCGCGCCGCTTTGCACGATGGCGTCGACGATCGGGCGGCGGTAGGCGCGCAGCATGCAGCCTTGGTCGGTCATCTCGATGTTGGTCATGCGGCTGCGCACAATGTTGACCAGCTTCGAGGCCGAGGTGCGGAAAAAACTGTCCTGCCGATTGAGGCGAAAGCCACCGACATAGTCATGGCCGGCGTCAATCAGCGCGAGCAGCTTGGGGATTTCCTCGGGCGGGTTCTGCAGGTCGGCATCGAGGGTGACAATGCCTTCGCCGCGCACGCGCTCGAAGGCTGCCATGATGGCCATGTGCTGGGTGTAGTTGGCGTTGAAATCGATCACGCGCGTGACGTCGGGTCGCGCCGCGTACTGCGCGCGCAACAGTTCCATCGAGCGGTCGTGCGAGCCGTCATTGGTGAAGATGACCTCGTAGGATTTGCCGAGTCCGTCGAGCACGGGATAGAGGCGCGCGAAGAGCAGGGGCAAATTCAGCTCTTCGTTGAAAACGGGGATGACGACGGAGAGTTGGATGGGGGAAGACGTTGTGGACACGGCGGCGGCGGGATTATGCAATACGGAAAGGAAACAATGTGGAACTCAGGAAATCAGGGAAATATCGATCGTTTTATTCAGCTTCCGGCTTTCCTGAGTTCCACATTCATCCTGTTACTAGGGTTTTCGGTTTGCTTTAAGAATTGTGGTCAGGGCCGACACGACACGGACAACGTCAGCACGCTTCATGGCCGGAAACAGCGGCAGGGTGAGAATATTGCGCCCGGCGTATTCGGCCTGGGGGAAATCGCCGTCTTTCCAGCCGTGCCGGCGGTAGAGCGCGAAGAGGTGAATAACCGGATAATGCGCGCCGCTGCCGATGCCGGCCGCGTGCAACCGGGCCATGACGTCGGCGCGTTTGATGGTGAGGCGTTCCTCGGGCAGGATGACCTGGAACATGTGCCAGTTGCTGTTCGTGAAGTCGGCGAGCGGCAGGCGCAGGCCGAGCGGGCGGACGGCGGGTGTATCGAGCAGCTCGAAATAGGCGCGCGCCAGTTCGCGGCGTTTTTTCGTGAACGCATCGAGGTGCGGCAACTGGCCGAGGCCGACCCGCGCCGCCACGTCGGTGAGGTTGAATTTGCCGCCGACCAGCTCGACCTCCATGCCATCCTGGCCGGAGCGCACCACGCCCTGCAGGCGGTATTGCTCGGCCAGGTTCGCCTCGCGCTCGTCGCTAAGCACGAGGCATCCGCCCTCGATGGTCGTGACGTTTTTGTTGGGGTGAAAACTGAACGACACAAAATCGCCAAAGCTGCCGATGCGCCGCCCGTGCCATGTGCTGCCAAACGCCTGGGCTGCGTCCTCGATGACGCGCAGCTTGTGCTGCTTCGCGATGGCATAAAGCCGGTCGCGGTCCACCGGCAGGCCGGAGAGATCGACCGGGAGAATCGCACGCGTCGCGGGCGTGATCGCCGCCTCGATGCGGGCGAGGTCGATGTTGCGCGTCGCCGGGTCGATATCGACGAAGACCGGCCGCGCACCGACTCCGAGGATGACGTTGCTCGTCGCCACCCACGAGAGCGGCGTCGTGATGACCTCGTGGCCGGGACCGACGCCGGCGATGCGCAGCGCGATTTCCATCGTGCAGGTGCCGGAGTTGAACGCGCGCACCGGGCGGCCGCCGCAATACTCGGAGAGTTTCGCCTCGAACGCCTTCACCTGCGGCCCGGACGTGATCCAGCCGGAGCGCAGCACCTCACCCACGCCGGCGATGGTTTCATCGTCGATGGTTGGCCGGGTAAACGGCAGGAACGGCGCGCCGGCTTTGGCCGGAGCGGCCGCCCGTTCGGCAAGCTCAGGGCGGGCCCGTTTGGCAGATTTTGGGAGTTTGCTGCGGGCGGGCGCGGGCATGTCAGGGTTGGTTGCTGAAGAGAATGTCGCCGTTCTGTTGGTCGATCAACTTGTATTGGAACACCGGGTCGGCGAAAAGTTTCACTGTATCTTGCTGGCGCGCAACGGCGAATACCCGGCCACGCCCGGCCCAGAGCCGGCGGAACGCCGCCTCGTCCACATAGCGGTCGCTGTGATCTTCCGCCGCCGTGCCGAATTCCATTTCACCGCGATATTCCACCACGCCGATGGTGCGCCCGAGATAAAACGGGAAGTCCTGGAAATATTCGTGATAACTGAACACGCGGTCGCCCGGCTGCAGCTCCGGGCGCAGGCGAAGGGCGAGCGGCTTTGTCGTCCGGTCGAGCACCTGCGGCAACGCACACACCACCCCGATGAAAAAAATCGTGGTGCTTGCCACCAGCACCTGCAATCCCGTGCGCACGCCGCGCCGTGCCGCCAGCCATTGCACGAGGAATCCACCCGTGCACAGCACCGAGACGAGCACGGTAACATACGGCGCCAGCGCCACCCGCTGCACCGGCGCCAGTTTGTCCGCCGGCAGCCGCGCCCATACAAAAAACAGCGCCAGCGCCACCACGACGGCAAGAATACTGTAAAGGCGGAAGCCCAGGCGCAGCGGCGCCTCGCGCGGCACCTCCCACCCGAGCGCCACGTAGCGGCCGATCAGCAGCGCCAGCGGCGGAAACACCGGCAACACATAAGGCACGAGCTTCGAGTGCGACGCCGAGAAAAACAGGAAGATAAATCCCACCCAGATCACGCAAAACCACGCCACCGAGTTGTGGCTGCGCGCCGACCAGCCGCCCCGCAGATTGTGCGACAGGGCCGGCCCGAGAAAGGCGACCCAAGGAAACAGCCCGGCCAGCACGATGGGCGCAAAAAACCAGAACGGTTGCACGCGATGCTCCACATTCGTCGTAAACCGCAGCCAGTGCTCGTGCACGAAATAGAACCACGCAAAATCGTGCTCCTTGACCGGCGAGTGGTTCGCCGCCTCCGCCAGCACGTGCCATGGCGCCGCGATCGCCAGGAAAATCAGCAGGCCCGTCGGCAGGTAGAGCGGCTTCAGCCGCCGCCACTCGTTAAAAATCAGCAGCCACAAAAACATCACCGCGCCCGGCAGAAGGAAGCCGATCAAGCCCTTCGCCAGTGTCGCCAGTGCCGCGAACACATAGAGCGCATAAAAGAGCATTTGCCGCCGCCGGCCCGGTTCCGCCTGCACGCCGGCGATGAAGGCAAACAGCGCGCCGGCGATCAGCACCGACACCGCCATGTCGATGATGAGCACGTGCGCCAGCCCGAAATAAAGCAGCGATGTTGCCAGCACCATCGCTCCCGCGAGGCCCACGGTGCGTCCGTAGAGCGCCAGCCCCGCCGCATAGGTCATCAGCACGCCGGCGAGCGCAAAGGCCGCCGGCCACAGGCGCAACGTCCACTCCTCGCTGCCAAACAGCTTCACCGAGGCCGCCACGCACCAGTAAAACAGCGGCGGCTTCTCAAAATATTTCACGCCGTTCAACCGCGGGGTCACGAAATCCCCCGTGGCCACCATCTCGCGCGGAATCTCCGCGTAGCGCCCTTCGTCGGGGTTCTGCAGCGGACATAGCCCGAGGCCGAAACCGAACAACACGCTGACGAACAGCGTCAGCATCAAAAGGTCGCGGCGCCACGGCGTTTCGCGTGCCATCGTCTGGGGTTGGGCAAAAATCTGCATGAAAATCACCGGCACTCTCGCAGCCCCGCCGCGGCCTTGGCGATTTTTTTCGTTGTGGGCGGGGTGCCCTCACCCCGCGATCGATGTTGTCTCAATGCGGGGTGAGGACACCCCGCCCACAACCTATCTTTTCAGAATGTGCTACCATGGCATAAAGCTCTTCCCACACTTTTGGTTTTGGGCTAGCTTGCAGATCGATGCCCGCACCCAAACCCTTTGCCTTCATCGGCGGCGCCGATGAGTTTCTCGTCCAGCGTGCCGGCCAGCAGCGCTTCGACGCGCTCGCGGCCGGGACGGGCGCGGACGAGTTTTCACGCGAGATCATCAGCGGCTTCGCCGCCAACATCAGCGAGGTTGAGACTGCCATAAACCGTTTTCGCGAGGCCGTGCAGACCGTGCCGATGTTCGGCGGCGGCCGCGTCGTCTGGCTGAAGGACGTAAGCTTCCTGGCCGATAACGTCACCGGCCGCGCCGAGGGCACGCTGAAGCTGGTCGAGGACCTGCAACAGCTTCTGGCCGCGGTGAACCCCGCCGAAGCCGCCGTGCTCATCACCGCCGCCCCGGTGGACCGCCGCCGCGCGTTTCCGAAGTGGTGCGAAAAAAACGCGGATTTCGCGCTCATCGGCGGCGACAGCGACGCCGGCGGCGAGGCGCTGGCGGGCATCGTGCTCGCCGAGGCGCGTTCGCTCGGCGTGACGTTCGCCCCCGGCGCCATCGAACTGCTCCTCGCGAAAGTCGGCGCCAACACCCGCCTGCTCGTCGAGGAAGTGCGCAAGCTCGCCACCTATGCAGGCGATCCCTCGACCCCGCTCGGGACAGGCGGGGCGGCCATCGAGGAAAGCCACGTCCTCGAGCTCACGCCCAACACCGCCGAGGGCGACTTCTTCGAGGCGGCCGAGGCGTTTTTCAGCGGCGACCTCAAATGGGCGCTCGCCGCCCTGCACCGGCATTTCTTTGCCGGCGGCGACGCGCGCCCCGTCATCAGCGCGCTGCAAAACCGCAACCGCATCCTGCTCCAGCTTCGCGCCCTGCTCGACGCCGGCGAGGTGCACCTCGGCCCGCGCGGGGTGGACGGCCTGCCGCGCGCCGCCACGGCCCACGCCGCAAAGTTCGGCGAGGCCGCGGGCGAGAAAAGCGCCTACAACATCTTCACCCAAAACCCCTGGTATCTCGGCAAGCTCGCCAGCGGCAAACTCCCCTCGCTCCGCCGCCTCATCGACAACCAGCACGAACTCATCGCCGCCTTCGAGGAAATCATCCGCCGCCCCAACGAGCAGGAGGAAGTCCTCCGCGCCATGGCCGTAAGGTGCATGACTTGAGAAAGCCCAAACGCCAAAAGACCAAATCACAAAATTGGTGTCGGCCTTTGCTCCGGGAATTTAAAATTTTCCGGTTGTTTGGGATTTGGACCTCTGGCGTTTGGGATTTCTCAAAGTGTTTCTTTTCTGTCGTCAACCCTGCGCTAATTGTTATGCGTGGGGTTCCTCGCCCTTGAAAAAGCCACCGACCGATTCCGCCGCCAAACCCGCGCCGCCTGACGCCACCGAGGAGATCGCCGATCTCGTCACGCCGCCCGCGCCCATCGCAAACGTCCTCGCCGAGCGCTACGCCTCACCGGCGATGAAGGACATCTGGTCCGCGCCGGGCCGCGTGCTGCTCGAGCGCGACTTCTGGATCGCGGTGATGAAGGCGCAGAAGGACCTCGGCGTGCCCATCCCGGCCGAGGCGATCAAGGACTACGAGCGCGTCAAAACCCTCGTGAACCTAACGTCCATCGCCAAGCGCGAGCGCGTGACGCTGCACGACGTGAAATCGCGCATCGAGGAATTTTCCGAGCTGGCCAACCGCCAGTTCATCCACCTGGGCCTGACCAGTCGCGACCTCACGGAAAACGTCGAGCAACTGCAGATCATCCGTTCGATGAAAGTGGTTCATCACAAGATCGTCGTCGCGCTGCTCGGGCTCGCCCGTCACGCCGAGGCGCACCGCGACGTCATGATCACGGCACGCACGCACAACGTCCCCGCGCAACCGACCACCCTCGGCAAGCGTTTCGCGATGTTCGGCCAGGAGCTGCTGATTGCCTTCGCGCGGCTGGAGGGGTTGATCGACCGCTATCCCGTGCGTGGCTTGAAAGGCGCGGTCGGCACCCAACTCGACCAGCTCACGCTGCTCGGCGGCCGCGCCGACAAGGTCGCCGAACTCGAGGCCCGCGTGCTCAAGCACCTCGGCTTCCGTGCTTCGCTGATTGCGGTCGGGCAGGTTTACCCGCGCAGCCTCGATTTCGACGTGGTGACCGCTCTCTTCCAGGCGGCCGCGGCCGCGACGAGCTTCGCCACGACGCTGCGCCTCATGGCCGGGCAGGGCCTGCTCACCGAGGGCTTCCAGGACGGCCAGGTCGGCTCCTCGGCCATGCCGCACAAGGTCAATGCGAGAAACTGCGAGCGGATCTGCGCCTTCACCACCACGCTCAGCGGCTACGTGACGATGACCGCCGGCCTCGCCGGCCACCAATGGAACGAGGGCGATGTATCATGCTCGGTCGTGCGCCGCGTCGCTCTGCCCGACGCATTTTTCGCCATCGACGGTTTGCTCGAGACATTCCTCACCGTGCTCATGCAGATGGAAGTCTTTCCCGCCGCCATCGCCGCGGAGAACGAGCGCAACCTGCCCTTCCTCGCCACGACCACGATTTTGATGGAAGCCGTGAAACACGGCGCCGGCCGCGAAACCGCGCACGCTGCGATCAAGGAACACGCGCTCGCCGCGGCCAAGGCGATGCGCTCCGGCCGCACGAACGGCGATATCGACCTGCTCGCACTCATCGCCGGCGACAAGCGCATCGGCCTCGGCAAAAAACAACTCCAGGCCATCCTCGCCGAAAGCAGCCGCTTCGTCGGCGCCGCGCCGCACCAGGTGGACGCATTCGTGGCCGAGGTAAAGCCGCTCGCACGCAAATACCCGCAGGCCGCCTCTTATCGCCCGGGCAGATTGCTGTGAGGGGACAGGTCGAATTGTAGCAAGGTGGAGCGGCTTGACGTCAAGCCGCTCTAAGCGCGTTGGGGCAACGCGCTCCACCCATGGATTTAGCACGACGGACCGCGCCCTGCCCCCGCCGTATTTTCGTAACTTCTTCTCTATCGAGGAAATTTTCGTTTGCCTCCGCCGCACGCAACCCGTTGTGTGTCCTTTCGCGTTTTTTAAACCTTTACTCAAACTTGTCATGGCTGAACTCGTAGGAAATGTCTTGGTGGGCCAATCCGGTGGCCCCACCGCCGTCATTAATGCCAGCGTCGCGGGCGTCGTCGCCGAAGCGCTCAACCACAGCTGCGTCGAGGAGATCTACGGCAGCCTCAACGGTGTGCTCGGCATCCTGCAGGAAGACCTGATCGACCTCGCCGCCGAGTCGCAGCAGCAGATCCGCGCCCTCCGCCACTCGCCCGGCGCCGCCCTCGGCACCGTGCGCTACAAGCTCAAGAAGCAACAGGACTTCGAGCGCGTCATCGAGGTCTTCAAGGCGCACAACATCCGCTACTTCTTCTACTGCGGCGGCAACGACTCGCAGGACACCGCCGACAAGATTTCCAAGCTCGCCCAGCAGCAAGGCTGGGAAATGCGCGTCATCGGCGTGCCGAAGACCATCGACAACGATCTGGTCGGCACCGACCACTGCCCCGGCTACGGCAGCGTCATCAAATACGTCTCCGCCACCGTGCGCGAAATCGCCGCCGACAACGAGGCCATGGGCCAGCACGACCTCGTCTCCATCCTCGAAGTCATGGGCCGCAGCGCCGGCTGGATCGCCGCCGGCTCCTCGCTCGCCAAGCGCCGCGACCACCCGCACGACCCGCCCCACATCATCCTTCTGCCCGAAATCCCCTTCAGCCCGGAAAAGTTTGCGGCTGACGTGAAACGCATCCTCGCGCGCGAGAAATTCTGCTTCGTGGTCGTCGGCGAAGGCCTCGTCGATGCCGACGGCAACTACGTTAACGCTGACGGCGCCACCGATGCTTTCGGCCACGCCCAGCTCGGCGGCGTCGGCGAATATCTTTGCGAACTCGTCGAGGCCAACCTGCCCGGCATCAAAGCCCGCGTGGCCAAGCTCGGCATCGCCCAGCGCGCCGCCGCGCATTGCTCCTCGAAAACCGACAATGACGAGGCCTTCCTCGCCGGCCAGGCCGCTGTGCGCGCCGCCGTCGGCGGCGAAACCGACAAGATGGTCACGCTCGTGCGCGGCGAAACCGACCACTACACCTGCGAGACCGGCCTCTCCCCGCTCAGTGAAATCGCCAACGGCACCAAAAAACTGCCGCGCGAATGGATCAACGAGGACGGCACCAGCATGAACTTCCAGTTCCTCCGCTACGCCCAGCCGCTCATCGTCGGCGAAGTCGCCGTGCCCTACGACGCCGGCCTGCCCAGTTTTGGCCACCTGGAAAAAGTCCGCGTGGACAAACTCCTGTCGTCCTACGAGATCTAAGTGGAACGAAAAGATCTTTGCAAAAAAGGCGGCCCATCCGGGCCGCCTTTTTTTGGGCGCCTAGCGAAACCCATGCTGTCATTCCCCATAAAAAGACCGGGCACTTTTTTGGTGTCCGGCCTTCGTGAACTTCGTGTCCGAAGCTTGCCCGCCATAGGCTTGGCGACGGCGGGTGGTTGATCAGCTCACCGCGATCTTGCGCGGCTTGATGGCTTCCGCTTTCGGCAGCGTGACGGTGAGAACGCCGTTTTCGTAGGCCGCGGCCACCTTGTCCGTTTGCACTGCCTCGGGCACGCTGACGGAGCGGCTGAAAGAGAATGTCTCTTCGCCTTTGCCCTCGGCGGCCGGCGTTTTGCGCGCGGCGGTGATGGTGAGATCGCCCTCGGCCAACTCGACATTGATGTCTTCTCGCTTCACGCCGGGAAGTTCGGCGCGGACGTAGGCGTGGTCTTTGTCTTCGCGAAGCTCGACCGGGAACTGGCGCGGCGCCGATGCCCCGGCGAAACCAGTGAGCGCAGTTTCAAGCAGCCGGTCGATTTCACTCTCGAGCCCCGTCCACGGGTGGCGTGAAAAGGACAGCACCGGAGCAAAGCCGCGGCTGGCAGGGTGGATGTAACGTGTAATATGCATGGTAGTTTTCTCCTTTTGATATGAATTATGTGGTTGGATTGAAGTTCAGCCTGCCTCTTATTCGCATGCGCAGTGCCGGACAGTGGCACCAGGTAAGTCGCGGAGCGTCCGAGGGTTAGTTTTTCCAGGCCAGCCGCGGCGGGAAAACTTTTCCCACCCTGTGACGTCCCAGGTGGGAAAAGTTTGCACGGTGTATCGAGACCGAGTTCGTTGTCTGATCAATCCCACCCCGCCGTGCCATGATGTTGTTCGCCGTGCTCCTGTTGCCACATTTCGACCTGAAAAGTTATGAGCGGGCGCGCGTGCTGCCGGCCGCCGAAGCCGCACTCCAGGCCGAGCCGAGCACCATCACGTCGGTCGCCAACCCCCGCAGCCCGGGCGGCCCGCACGATTTTTCCTCCGAAGGCGATTATTGGTGGCCCGATCCAAAAAATCCCGACGGTCCTTACATCCGCCGCGACGGCCAGACCAACCCCGACAACTTCGTCGGGCACCGCCACCTCCTGCTCAGCTTCGTGCGCGACGTGGACACGCTCATGGCCGCCTACCGATTGACCCACGACGAGCGCTACGCCGCCGCCGCCGTGCGGCAGTTGCACGCGTGGTTCGTCGATCCCGCCACGCGCATGAATCCAAATCTTCAATACGCCCAGTCCGTCAAGGGCGTCTGCACCGGCCGCGGCACCGGCGTCATCGACACCGTGCACTTCGCCGAGGTCGCGCTCGGCGTCATCGCGCTGCGCGGCTCGCATGCCCTCACCCCCGGCGAGGACGCCGCCATCACCGGCTGGTTCCGCGACTACCTCCACTGGATCCGCACGCATCCCTACGGCATCGATGAGAGCAAGGCCGACAACAACCACGGCACCTGCTGGGTGCTGCAAGCCGCCTGCTTCGCCCGGCTCACCGGCGACGAGGCCGTGCTCGCCGACTGCCGCCGCCGCTTCAAGCAAATCCTCCTCCCAGGCCAGATGGCGGCCGACGGCAGCTTCCCGCGCGAATTCGCCCGCACGAAGGCCTACAGCTATTCCATCTTCAACCTCGATGTGATGACCGCCGTCGCCCAGGTGCTCTCCACGCCGCAGGAAAATCTGCTCACCTATGCGCTGCCGGACGGCCGCAGCATCATCCGTGGCATCGAATTTCTTGCACCGTATCTTGCTGACAAATCCAAATGGCCCCGTCCGCCCGACGTCATGCATTGGGAGGCCCTGCCCGTGCGCCAGCCTTCGCTCATTTTTGGCGCGCTCGCCACCGGCCGCGAGGACTGGCTCAAACTTTGGGAACGCCTGCCCGCGGACCCGGTCGACGAGGAAATTCGCCGCAACTTCCCCCTCCGCCAGCCCGTGCTTTGGGTCGATATTCCTTAGCTGAACGCGCGGCCAGAGCAGTTTTCGGTTTAAATGGACCAACGATGGGTGAAATTGTCATTCCGAGCCGTGCGAGGAATCTCCAAAATTAAAATCGCCAAGAACAACAGTGATTCCTCGCACGGCTCGGAATGACAAAATAAAGGATGGGGCGCAAAGGCATGCCGATGCGACCAATTAAATCGAAAAGGCCCTAGCCGTTTGAGCTTTGCACTTAACGAGCAGTCCGGTTTGTTGACAGGCTCAACTTATCCACACCCACCGTGAACTTCGACTTCGACCACGTCCCCGGCCGCCGCGGCACCGACTCACAGAAATGGCAGAAATATGCCGGCCGCGATGTGCTGCCGCTTTGGGTGGCCGACATGGACTTTCCGGCACCGCCGGCGGTCCTTGAAGCGTTGCACCGCCGTATCGACCACGGAGTGTTCGGCTATGCTCGGCCGGTGAAGTCCACCGTCGATGCCTTCGTGGATGCGCTTGCCGCGCGTTATGGCTGGAACATCGATCCGTCGTGGCTCGTGTGGCTGCCCGGGATCGTGGTCGGACTCAACGTAGCCGTGGAGGCCTTCACCCAACCGGGCGAACAGGTGTTGAGCTGCACGCCGGTTTATCCGCCTTTTCTCACCGCTCCGAAAAATTCCGGCCGCGAAACCCTCGCGGTACCGCTCGCCCTGAGCTCAGCCGATGGGCTCGCCCTGAGCCCAGCCGAAGGGCGCTGGGAAATCGACTTCGACGCGTTGGAACGCGCCGTGACGCCGCGCACAAAACTTTTCCTGCTCTGCCATCCGCACAATCCCGTGGCGCGCGTCTGGCGCCGCGACGAGCTCGTGCGGCTCAGCGAGTTCTGCCTGCGGCACAAGATCATCCTGCAGTCCGACGAGATTCACTGCGATCTCATCCTCGATCCGGGCCTGCCGCATGTGCCCACCGCGTTGCTCGGGTCCGAAATCGCCGCGAACACCGTCACGTTCATGGCGCCGAGCAAGACCTACAACCTGCCGGGCCTGGGCACCTCGATCGCCATCATCAGCGATCCAAAGCTGCGCGCCCAATATGTCCGGGCCACCGCCGGCATCGTCGCGGAAGTCAACGCGCTCGGCTACACCGCGTGCGAAGCGGCTTACCGCGACAGCGAGCCATGGCGGCAGGCCTTGCTCGCCTACCTGCGCGGAAACGGAGACTTTTTGAAGAGCTTCCTCGCGCGCGAGCTGCCCGGCGTTCGCCTCGAGGCGCCGCTCGAGGCGACCTACCTCGCGTGGCTCAACGTCGAGGCGCTCGGCCTCGCCGACCCCGTCGCGCATTTTGAAAAACACGGTATCGGCTTGAGCGACGGCGCCTTCTTCGGCGCGCCCAAGGGGAAATATGTCCGCCTCAACTTTGGCTGCCCGCGCGCCACGCTCGAGGAAGCCCTCCGCCGGATGAAAGCCGGCGTAAAATAAGTCGGACCGGGACGTTGCGGGGCCATTCCGGGAAAGATATACTGCTGGAAATTGCACATGCGCCTGGGGCCCCACGAACTTTCGTCGAATCTGTTTCTCTCGCCATTGGCGGGTTACACCAACCTGCCCATGCGCCTCACCCTGCGCGAACTCGGCGGGCTGGGCTGGGTCACGACCGACCTCGTCAACGCCCGCTCGCTGCTTGAGCGCAACCGCCGCGCGCTGCAGCTCGTGGCCACGCACCCCGACGACCAGCCGATGTCCATCCAGCTTTTTGGCGCCGTGCCGGAGGAGATGCGGGACGCCGCCGTGCTCTGCGCGGAACTCGGCGCGCAGGGCGTGGACATCAACATGGGGTGCCCGGTGAAAAAAGTCGTCCGCATTGGCGGCGGCTCGGCGATGATGAACGAACTGAGTAAAACCGCCGCCCTCGTGCACGGCATGGTCACCGCCGTGAAAATTCCCGTCACGGCGAAGATGCGCCTCGGGTGGGACGATGAGAACCTCACCGCGCCCGACCTGGCACGCGTGCTGGAGGACGCGGGCGTGGCCGCGATTTTCGTGCACGGCCGCACGCGCGCACAAGGCTTCAGCGGCACGGTCAACCTCGCCGGCATCCGCGCCGTCGCCCGGGCGGTGAAAAAAATCCCCGTCATCGGCAACGGCGACATCACCACACCCGAGGCGGCGAAACACATGCTCGAACAAACGGGCTGCGCCGGCGTGAGCATCGGACGGGGCGCGTTCTATGACCCGTGGATTTTCCGGCGCACCGAGCATTATTTGCGCACGGGCGAGCTGCGGCCCGAGCCTACATTCATCGAACGCGTGGCCGTGATGCGGCGCCACTTCCAGCGCTATGTGGAGTTTTACGGCGAGGCGCAGGGTGCGATGCTTTTTCGCAAGGTCGCGCCGTGGTACGCACGGCGCTTCGGGCCGGCGAAGGTTTTCAAGCAGCGCATCATCGCCATCGCATCGCGCGCCGATTTCGAGGCTGCGCTCGAGGAATATCTGCGCTGGCGCGCGCCGTTCTGCGACGAACATGGCGAGCTGCAACCAAAGTTCCGCCCCGATCCGCTCGTGCCTTCATTCCTGCGCGAAGAGGGCGACGCCCCCGCCCGTGGCGCGATTCCCGTGCCCAAGGGCCCCGTGGAAGTGTGGTGAAAAGCTCACGGTTCACCGCCTCGGCAAAACCAACCGTGAACCTTCTGCGTAATTGGTAGCTGGAAATTAGTATTTAGTACGGACGTCCTGCTTCGCCAAGCCGACGAAGGACACCGCAGGCGCCGGATCGAAACCAACCACCAAATACAAATTGCCAATTACTAACTACGATGTCCGCCGTTAGTATTTCTTCACGAGCGTGACGCCGGTGGAGTCCTTGAAGAGCGCCAGTTCGCGGTCCGGGTCGATACCGATAAACACAATGCCAAGGTCCGAATTGACCACGTCGCCAACGTAAAAGGTGCTGTTGCCGATGAGCACGCGCGGATGCGCGCCTTGAAACACGCCGTTGACGTGCATGTTTTCGACGAAGGCTTTAAACTCTGGACTGGCCGCATCGGCCGGCGGCAGCTCGATGTGCAAGGCCTGCGGGGCAGAAACCGCCGGCGCAGGCGTGGTCGAAGGAGTCGCCACGGGAGCACGGGCTTCCGCTGGAGAGGCCGCCGGTGGTGGTGGAACTGCAGGGGCAGGAGTCGTGACTGCAACCGGAACAGGGGTGGATGGTGCCGGCGTGGAAGGTGTTGCAAGAGTTACACTGGGAACCTTGGCTTCAACCGTGGGCGCCGGCGGCATGAGCGTGGGCTTGGGCGCCGGCGGTTGTTCGGCGGGGACTGGGACCGGCGTCACCGCCGTTGGCGTCGGCGTAGCAGCAGCGGCGTTCGTAGGGTTGACCGCAGCCGGAAAAATCGCGGGTTGAATCGGAGCCGCTGGCGGCGGAGTGACAACCGGAGCAGGCTTGGGTGCAGGAGCCACCGTCACGGGCACGGATGGCGGTGGAGCGGATGGTTTGAAGAAAATGGGATAGGCCATGTAACCGCCAACCAGGATCACAATCACTATGAGAACGAGCATGGCGACAGGCCCCATTTTGGCCGGCTGGGGGGTGGACGGCGGAAGCACGCGGCGCATGGGCTTGGTGCTGATCTGTGACGCCTTGGGCGCGGGCTCACTCGCCGGGGTTTGGGTGGGGGCAGGTGCACTCACCTTCGGCTTAGCCACAGCAGGTGCCGACTTGGTCGCTGGTTTCGCTGCAGCAGCCAGTGTTGGTGCAATTGGCGTCTTTTCACTCGCTTTCGCTGTGCCCGGTGCAGGCGCGGGATTGGCCGCGGCCGCCAACGGTTTTTCAACAACGGCGGTTGGTGGCGATTGGGGAACAGGCTTCAAAGATGGCACTGCCGACGCAGGTGCTACAGAGGTCGGCGTAGCAACAACCGTCTCTTCTTTGCGAAAATTGAGTTTAAGTTTTGGTTTATCCTGGGTCTCTTCAGCGGCGGGAGACGCATGGCTGGCCGGAACGGCCGGCAAAGGCAGCGGAGCCGGAGCCACAGGGGCAGAGGCTGCAGAGGTCGGCGCGGCAGGGGCCTCCTCCTTGCGAAAACTGAGTTTAAGTTTTGGTTTATCCTGGGTCTCTTCAGTGACGGGAGACGCATGGCTGGCCGGAACGGCCGGCTTGTCCTCCGTCGCTTTAGCCGCTTCGACAAGCCCCTCGACTTGCTCGGGGCCCTGAGCCGGTCGATGGGCGAAGGAGGACGGTTTTTCCACAAGCGGTGAAGGCTGTGATTGCGAAGCTGACGCAGCGGCCGCCGGTGCCGGCGCCTCAGCAGGAGGATCGGCGCGAAACTTGAGTTTAATGACCGGTTTGGCCATGGCCGGTGCAGACGAAGCAGACGCAGCCAGCGGGTTTGAAGACGCAGGGACCGGAGGCCCGGGATTCGCCGGGGCGACAGAAGACGGAATGACCTGCGAGGGCGGCGGGGGTTGGACGGCCGGGGGCACGGGCACGGCGGAGCTGGGCGCAGGCGCAGCTGACGGAGAAGCCAGTGGTTCATCAGGCTTGAGAGGACTCAGAGGCGGAGATTCGTCACCCATGAGACACCAATCTAATTATTTCTCGGCAAAGCGAAACCAAAAAGAAAAAGATTCACTGGCGGTTTAGCCATAGATTAGTCACCTTTTCTGCAAAGTTGTCGCATAAACCTTCATGAAGAAAATCCTGATCTCACTGCTGGCCGGAGCCATCGCGCTCAGCGGCTGCCATCATTCTCACAAACCGAAGCCGAATCCAGCCGTCGCGACCGAAGTGGAGCAGGAATTCATGCAACGCTGGGTCGACCAACGCGCGCACGATTACATCACGCAGGGCAAGTTCACCACCGATGCCGATGCGCGAGCCCAGGCGACAACGGATTTTTACCAGCAATATCCTTATACGACCCTGGCTGAAAAAGCCGGGGCGACACCAACACCTAAATAATATAAAATAAAAAAGACGAAGCCCGCGAGGAGCTTCGTCTTGGACTTTAATTTAAAGCGTACTCAGTAACGACGTTCGCGGGAGAAACCGCCGCCGCCACCACCGCCACCACGACGCTCGCCACCACCGCCGCCGCCGCCACCGAAGGAACGGCCGGAGCCTTCTTCTTTCGGACGGGCTTCGTTCACGGTCAGGGGACGGCCATCGAATTCGACGCCATTGATCTTTTCTGCGGCAATCTTCGCCTCTTCAGGCGTGCCCATTGTGACAAACGCGAAACCGCGTGGGCGGCCCGTCATTTTGTCCATCGCGACGTAAACGTCGGATACGGTGCCGAATTGGCTGAAGTGCGTGCGCAGGTCGGTCTCGCTGGTCTTAAAGGACAAGTTGCCGACGTATAGTTTGGAGTTACCCATGTGATAATTCGTAGATCCACCGTCCGCTGCCAGTTCCGTTCCCACCGTGGGTTTCAAATCATCACTTAAGCCTACGCTCAGCCAACGACTCACCAGATCCTAACACCTAACGCTTTCTCTAACGAGGCGGCGAGAGACGCAGAG
>Ga0210392_10000122_pt1 | contig 62699 bp, 59 predicted proteins | sample IncBWC30OmetaG_FD_161057 | JGI IMG/M metagenome (GOLD analysis project Ga0210392, IMG submission 161057) | Forest soil microbial communities from Barre Woods Harvard Forest LTER site, Petersham, Massachusetts, United States - Inc-BW-C-30-O ... | reverse complement strand
AACCTGGCTGAGGACGATCATCCGCTGCAATTTCTTGATCGACCACCCGCCCTTGATGAACTGGGTGGCGAGCCAGTCGAGCAGCTCCGGGTGGGTCGGGGCCGAGGATTGGTTGCCGAGATCGTCCGGCGTATCGACGAAGCCACGGCCAAAATCCTGCTGCCACAGCCGGTTGACGAGCACCCGCGCGGTCATGGGATTGGCCGGGTCGGCGATGGCCCGGGCCAGTTCGAGCCGCCCGCTATCGTCGCGCCATTCCGGACGGTCCTTGGGATTGGGAGAAAGAATTTCCAGGAAACGCCGCGGAACGATGTCGCCTTTGTTCTCCGCTTCGCCGCGGAGCAGCACCGGGTAATCCACCGGATGGGGCACATCGAGCATCGCGCAGGAGCGCGGTGGCGCGCCGGGATCGTCGGATTCAACGTCGTTGATGTCGCGGTTGAGCACGATATCCTTGAGGATAAGTTCGCGGCGCCTGACCGGGTCCTTGCCCCCGGTGCTTCGGAAATCGACAAAGTCTTCCTTGATCTGCTTTTCGCGTTCGACCAGCGCCTTGACCTTTTCCTCGTACGCCAGGTAGGCCGCGTCGCGCGGCACGGGGTGGACGAAGGGCAGCTGCCAGATGAGGGGAGGGGTCCGGGAATTGGCAAAGACGCCGTAGAGCGAATAATAATCTTTTTGCGGGATGGGATCGAATTTGTGGTCGTGACAGCGGGCGCAGGAAACAGTCAGGCCGAGAAAGGCCTTCGAGGTGACATCGATCTGGTCGTTGACGATGTCGCGGATGTTGTCGTTGAACTGATTTCCGAGCGTGAGGAAGCCCAGGGCGGCGAGCGAGGAGACGTCGGCCTTGTCCAAACTGGTGTGGGTGCGCCTGGCCTGCTCGATCACGACGCGGTCGGCGGCCAGTTGTTCGATGATGAACTGATTATAGGGTTTGTCCTGGTTGAATGCGTCGATGACGTAGTCGCGGTAAGTCCAGGCATAAGGGAAACGCGGGTCTTCGCGGCGCGACGGGTCGCCCTTGGTGTCGGCGTAACGCGCGACATCGAGCCAGTAGCGGGCCCAGTGCTCGCCGTATTGCGGCGAGGCGAGCAGGCGATCGACGACCTTGGCGTAGGCGTCGGCAGAATTGTCCGCCATGAAACTTTGCAAATCCCCGTCGCTGGGCGGCAGGCCGGTCAGGTTGAACGTCACGCGGCGTAACCAGGTGGGTTTATCGGCCGCGGGATTGGGCTTCATGTTTTCCGCTTCCAGCTTGGCCAGCACAAAATTGTCGATCGGGTTCAGGCACCACGCGGCATCCTGCACCGTCGGGATCGTCTGCGGTTTGACCGGCAGGAACGACCAGTGCTGGCGGCCGACTCCGCCGTAGGTGGGCGAGCTGCCCTTGACGGCGTTGGAGCGCGGATCGGGTGCGCCGCGGCGGACCCACTCGATCAAATCGGCGATTTCATCGTCACCGAGCTTGTGCCCCTTGGGCGGCATCTGCAGGTCGTCGTCCGTATAGCTGATGGCCTTGATCATCAGGCTGTCGTCGGGTTTGCCCGGCACGAGGGCCGGGCCGGTGTCGCCGCCGTGGAGCACGCCCTCGCGGGTGTCGAGCATGAGGCCGCCTTTGATTTTGTCGGCATCACGGCTGTGGCACTTGTAGCATTCGTTGACGAGGACCGGACGGACGTGGGCTTCGAAAAAATTGCGATCATCGCCCGAGATGGGGCCGGCCGGTGGAATGATGATTTCCGGCGCGGCGGGTTTGGCCGCCGGGGCGGGCGCGGGCGCAAGGGCTGGGGCAGGTTGGTCCGCCACGGCCGGCGCGACCGCGCAGACCAGCACCATGGCGGCGACGCAAAACTTCCTGACGAAGATAACCGACATATTTTTCAATAGCCTGTTAGGCGAGAATCGGGCTGACCACATTGCCGGCGACATCGGTGAGACGAAAGTCGCGGCCGTTGAACCGGTACGTCAGCTTGGTGTGGTCAAATCCAAGGCACCGGAGGATGGTCGCGTGCAGGTCGTGGACATGGACCTTGTCTTTGACCGCGGCGGCGCCGAGCTCATCCGTTTCCCCGTAAACCAGCCCGCCCTTGACGCCGCCGCCGGCCAGCCAGGTGGTGAAGGCCCGGGCGTTGTGATCGCGGCCGGGATTGTCGTAACCGTTGCGGTCGCGAGTCGGCTTCCGCCCGAACTCACCGCCCCAGATGACCAAGGTCGAGTCGAGCAACCCGCGTTGTTTCAAATCACCCAGCAGGGCGGCGATGGGCCCGTCGACCTCCGCCGCTTTTTTCGTGAGCCGTTCCTGCAAGTCCTCGTGGTGATCCCAGCCGTCGTGCCAGACCTGCACAAAGCGGACGCCGCGCTCGACCAAGCGCCGGGCGATAAGCATTTGTTTGCCCTGGGGCGTGTTGCCATAGGCGGTGCGGATGCTCTCGGGTTCCTTGGTGACGTCGAAGGCGTCGGTCGCGGCGGTCTGCATGCGGAAGGCGGTTTCAAAAGATTCCAGCCGGGTCTCGAACGCGGCTTCCCGCTCCAGATTGGCGGAGTGGAGCACATCGAGGTGGTGGATGAATTCCATCTGCCGCTGCTGTTCCTTGGGCGGCAGGTATTGGTTGCGGATGTTTTGGATCATCTGCTGCACGTTGGCGCCCTGGACATTGACGGTGGAGCCCTGGAACGCGCCGGGCAGAAAAGCCGACTGGTAGTTGGCTGCGCCGCCCGGCGGCAGGCCGCCCGTGCGCAACGCGATGAAGCCGGGAAGATTCTGGTTCATCGTGCCCAAACCGTAAACCACCCACGAACCCATGCTCGGCCGCACGAGGCGCAGCGAACCAGTGTTCATGAAAACCGTGGCGACATCGTGCGCGGGAATGTCGGTGTACATCGAGCGGATGATCGACATGTCATCGACATATTGGCCGGTCTTGCTGAACACCTCGCTCACATCGATGCCGGCCCGGCCCATCTTGTTAAATTTAAACGGCGAGCCCATGGCCACGCCGCCATCCGCCATCGTCTGGCCGTCCATCCGGCTGAGGGCGGGCTTCGGATCCCACGTGTCCACGTGGGAAGGGGCGCCTTGGGCGAAAATGTGGATGACTGCCTTGGCCTTGGCCGGCAACGGTGGCAACCGCGGCGCCATGGGATTCGTCGTGGAAGGCGCGAGCATGCCCCCGTCGGCAAAAAGATCCATCGGGTCGAGCATGGCGGCCAGGCTCAAGGCGCCCAGGCCGAGACCGACGCGGTTGAGGAACTGGCGGCGGGTGAGAACGTAATCCGCGGGGTCGGTGGAGTAACCGCAGCAACCATTATGGCCATGATTCGACATACAGGATGAATGACGTTCCGCCTGGCGGGTAAGTTACGCTTCAATGATGTCTTGGCGGCGCGCGTGGACAACAAAAACCGGATCCTTGCGGAGGTAATGGGTCGTTTGCAGTTGGTAGTTGGCTGTGCCCTTCATAGCGCGGAGAGCGACAAAGGGTTTTTTACGGTGTCCAGACCGTAGGTCGGGCTTTACGCCCGACATCCGCCTTCGCTAAAGCTACTGCGTGACAAGTGTCGGGGATAAACCCCGACCTACAAGTGCGTGGGGTGAACTTGGCGTTTCATCGCACATACTGCTTGCCGCGCTAAAATTTCAAATTAGCCATTAGCGATGGAATTGCCCCACTTGCGTTATTTTCCGGCCGCGACCGCCACGCGGAAGTTTGGCCGTACCGCTGAACGGCTCCGCGCACGCCGCTGAAAACTGGCACGATTTCACCGCATCGATGATAATAACCCGTCTCGTAGAATTCAGTCGTCGCAATGCGGGCATCGTAGCGACCGCCGCTTTCGTTCTGGCGTTGCTCTCGGGATTTTACATCGCGGGCCACGCCAGTATCGACAGCGATACGTCAAAGCTGATCGATCCCAACCTCCCGTGGCAAAAAGCCTCGGACGATCTCGACCGCCAATTCCCGCAGAATAACGATCTCTTGGTGGCCGTCATCGATGGAGCGACGCCCGAGCAGGCGGCTGATGGAGCCACCGTCCTCGCCGCCGCCCTTACGCGGCAAAAAAACCTTTTCTCCCATGTGCGCGACCCGGAGGCCAATCCTTACCTCCGGCGCAATGGATTGCTCCTCCTGCTTTCTCCGACCGAAGTCCAGGATTTTTGCGACCATATCATTTCCGCCCAGCCGTTTCTCGGAACCATCGCGGCCGATCCCAGCGTTCGCGGAGTCCTGGGCGCGATCGACCTGCTGGCCCAGGGAGCCCTCCGGGGTGAAGTGGCCCCGGCGCAGATCGACGGGCCGTTGAAAATATTGGCCGATGCCGCCGATGCCGCCGCGGAAGGGCGGCGCCAGCCGCTTTCCTGGCAGCAATTCTTCAGCGGACGAAAACCCGACCCGGGCGATTTTCGCCGTTTCGTCCTGGCCAGCACGACGCACAATTACGGCGCGGTTGAATCCGATTCCGACGCGATCGACGCGGTCAGAAAAGCCGCGCGTGACGCCGGCCTGACACCGGAAAATGGCGTGACCGTGCGGGTGACGGGACAGGTTGCCCTGGACAACGATCAACTCTCCGCCCTTTCGTCGGGCGCAACATTTTCCGCCGTGCTTTGTTTGGGTTTGCTCGTTTTCTGGCTGGTGGTCGGGCTGCGCAGCCTCCCGACCGTGCTTGCCGTCGTGGTGACCCTGCTGGTCGGCCTCGTGGCCTGCGCTGCTTTTGCCGTTTTGGTGATCGGACCTTTCAATCCCGTCTCCATTGCCTTTGCGCCCCTCTTTATCGGCATCGCGATCGATTTCAGCATCCAGTTCAGCATCCGCTACGAGGCGGAGCGGATAACCGGCGCCCCGATCGAGGCGTTCCGGCGGACGGCGGTCGGGATCGGCACCCCCCTGGCGGTGGCGGCCATCGCCACCGCCGTAGGTTTCATTTCCTTTGCCCCCACCGCCTATTTGGGCGTGCGAAGCCTGGGGTTGATCGCGGGCGCCGGCATGATCATCGCCCTTGTGCTCAATCTCACGCTGCTTCCGGCCTTGCTCACGCTTTTTCGAATCAACCCCGATTCGCATGCGACCGGTTTCGCTTGGGGCCAGACGGCCGATCGCTTTCTTCCCCACCGCCGCCGCTGGGTGATCGCGGGAATCCTGGTCCTTTCGGTGTTTTTTGCGGCGGCCCTGCCGCGGCTGCGGTTCGATTTCAATCCGGTCGATTTGGAAAATCCCCATTCCGAGGCGGTCAGCACGCTGTCCGATCTCATGACCGATGTGAATACCTGTCCCTATTATATTGAATTTCTGGATACTTCCGCGGCGGCGGTGAGGGCCATTAACCGGCTGCAAAAACTGCCTGAAGTCGACCATGCGCTCAGCGTTTATACCTTCGTCCCCGATGATCAGGAACCAAAGCTGGCCGCATTGCAGGACGCGGCCTCGTTGCTCGGCCCGACCCTTTCGCCCGCGGTGGTCAAGCCCGCTCCCTCGCCGGGCGAAGCGCTAGCCGCAATCGTCCGCTGCGCGGATGATATGGAGCAACTCGGGGCCAAAGGAGACGCCTCGGCGGCCCGTTTGGCGGTGGCTTTGCGCAAAATTGTCCAGGGCGGCGCCGGGGCGGTTCCCGCGCTTTCCGCCAATTTCAGCGACGGGATCAACCAACGCCTGGACGACCTGCGGCAGGTGCTGCAAGCCGGGCCGGCCTCGCTCGACACGCTTCCTCCGGACTTTAGCCAGGACTGGATCGCGCCGGACGGTCGCTGGCGGGTGGAGGTTTACCCGTCTGGGGATATGCGTGACAATGAGGCGCTCCAGCATTTCGCGCGCGTCGTGCAAGATGTCGTTCCGCAAGCCGTCGGATCAGCGATCGCGGTGAAGGAGTGGACCCTGCTCGCCCCCCGTGCTTTCGCCACGGCGGGCCTCCTGGCCCTGGTGGCAATTTCCCTTTTGCTCCTGTTCGTTTTGCGCAGCGTTTACGATGTCATCCTGGTCTTCGCCCCCTTGCTTCTGGCCGGGCTTTTTACCCTGGGCTCTGCTGCACTGCTCGGTCTCTCGATCAATTTTGCGAACATCATCACGCTGCCGATGATGCTCGGGATCGGGGTCGCCTTTGATATTTACTTTGTCATGCGCTACCGGTCGGGTGAACCGGATCTATTGGGCTCATCCACGGCTTACGGCGTGATCTTCAGCGCGCTTACGACCGGCACCGCTTTCGGCAGTCTGGCGCTTTCCAAGTCTCCGGGGATGGCGGAAATGGGCAAGTTCCTCAGCCTTTCCCTGTTCTTTATCCTGTTCTGCACGCTTTTTGTCCTGCCCGCCTTCTTCAATGGAAACCCTGCGCCAAAGATAACGAAGAAAAGCGGAAGGCAATGACCAGGCTTATCCGGATCACGATGATCGGTTTGTCCCTGCTCGCCATGGCGGGATGCGCCACCGTGCCGGGCGACCCGGCTGCCCGCGCCGAGTTCAAGGCGAACAACGATCCGATCGAGCCGCTCAACCGCAAGATCTTCGCGGTCAACCTTGGTCTGGACCGGGTGCTGATTAAACCGCTGGCCAAGGGATACCGTTGGGCGCTGCCCGATTGGATCCGCGATGCGCTCCGCCATGCCCTCGATAATCTCAACGAGCCGGTCGTGATGGCCAATTGCCTCCTGCAGGCGCGGTTCAAGTCCGCTGCCATCACCGGCGGCCGCTTCATCGTCAACAGCACCTTTGGCGCCGGGGGTCTTGCCGACGTGACCACTGATTGGGAAATGCCGAAGCAGGTCGGCGATTTTGGCCAGACCCTGTGGTCCTGGGACATGCCCGGAGGCCCGTATCTGGTTATCCCACTATTCGGCCCGTCGAATCCGCGCGATGGCATTGGCCAGGGCCTCGACATGTATATCGATCCGTTTCGCTATGTGCCGGCGCATTTTGATTATCCCTCCGCGTTCACGACCGGCCGCGTGGTCGTTGACGGCATCGACCAACGCGAGCGCAGCATTGATGAGCTCGATGTAATCCAGCATGATTCGATCGACTACTACGCGTCATTGCGCAGCTTGTACCGGCAAAACCGGGAAGCCGAGTTGAGAGGCGAAAAGACCAACTCAACCACCTTGCCGCCGGCCGATTTCTACGACGATCCCGGCCGTTAGAGCGGTTTAATTAAAACTGTAGCCGCAGGAACCCTTGTAGGTCGGGGTTTATCCCCGACATGTCGGGCGTGAAGCCCGACCTACGGGAAAATTGCGACGATGCGTGGCTACAGCATCGTAGCATCGTTTAAACCGCTCTAATTTCCGAGTTCGGCCGTTTTTTTCGTCAAAAGGTCGATGAGGGCCGGGGCACCACCCTGGCGGATAACCGCGGAATATTCGGAGCGATGGGCGGCCATCTGGCTGATCGTGCCGCTGAGGTACACATCGATGATCCGCCAGCGATCGCCGGTTTTCCGCATCAGGTAGTCAAGCTGCACCGGTTCCGGATCACCGGTAAAGAGCTTGGTGTGCACAATGCAGTCTCCGTTCGACAACTGGGTGGGCGAAGGACCCACCTCAAAATGCTCCCCGGAATAGCCGTTAAAATTTTTCGCGTAATCCGCGATGCTGAAGGCGGTGAAGGCCTCCACCAATTTCCGGCGGTCTTCGTCGGAAAAGCTTCGCCAGGCCGACCCGACGACGATCCGGGTCGTGAAGGGCAGGTCATAATCGCGCTGGATGACCGGGGCGAGCAGGTCCCGCCGGGCGGCAAAACTTATGGACGAGCCTTTCTTCATGGCCGTGATCAGGGCATCACACAAATCCTTCGCCGTGGCCGGCGCATCCGCCCCCGTGGCCGGCGCCGCCGGCTGCGCTGGGCCGGGAACAGCCAGGGCGAAGAGAAAAAGAAAAAATGCCGTGAGAGAACGCATGGAGGTCAATGGTTTGGTTTATTTGGACCAGCGCACCCGCTGCAGGATCATGGCGAACCATGGGGTGATTTTTCCAGCCTGCTGCAGTGCCGCCAATTCCGCCTGATCGATCCAGCGCACGGCCGAGATTTCCTCGCGGTTCGGCCGGATACGCGCGGTTTCGGGCAACCGGGTGTAGAATACATGATCCAGCTCGTGCTCGAACACCCCGGAGACGGGACACTGGACGGGTCCATAAAACATGCGAAAAGCGGGTGTAACCTCGCCGCTGATCTGCAGTTCCTCGCAGAGCCGGCGCCGGGCGGCCGCCGCATACGGCTCCTTGGGCAGCGGGTGGCTGCAAACGGCATTGCTCCAGAAACCGGGCCAGGTCGCCTTGGTGGGCGCGCGCCGGGTGATGAGCATTTTTGTGCGGGAGGCGTTCCACGCCACAATGCTGACGGCGCGATGGGCCGCGCCCATCCGATGCGCTTCCAAAATGGCGACGGCTGGCCCAATGCCGCCCGTGTCATCAACGGTTTCCACCAGCCTTTTGGGTGCGCTCATCAGGCTCATTTGCAGCCAAGATGCAGAGCGGCATGGGTGAGTCAAGAGACAGGCGAGGAGGTGTTCAAATCATGCTATGATGGTGTGTGAACACGGAGGCCACGGAGTGCACGGAGAAGAAACCAAACCAAATAACCGAGAGGATCATTGGTGCGGCGATCAAAGTGCACCGGGAGCTTGGCCCGGGCTTGTTGGAATCTGCTTATGAAGCGTGCCTGGCTTTCGAACTCGCGCGGTGCGGTCATGTGATTGAACGCCAGAAACGAATGCCCATCGCTTATGATGGGTTGGAAATCGATGAAGGCTATCGCATCGACCTGCTGGTAGATAATGAAATCGTCGTGGAGCTGAAGGCGGTTGCCCGGCTGGAAGACGTTCACGAAGCCCAATTACTCTCTTATGTCCGCCTGGCGAAAAAGTCGGTGGGCTTGCTCATCAATTTCAATGTCCCGCGTCTGGCGGAAGGAGTGCGACGTGTGGTCAACGGTCCGTATCGGCTTTCTTCGTGAGCTCCGTGTCCTCCGTGTTCAAATTTTCTGCATCGTTAAGTTGGCCGTTTGCTTAGTGCAGCTTTGGCGGTATGGCGTTGGCACGCCGCCAGCTTTCAAGGACGCGGCGGTAGATGTCGTCGGGCGCCAGGCCGTGGGCGGCGCGCAGCCCGTCCACGCTCGAACCGTGCTCGATAAATTTGTCGGGCCAGCCGATGCGCTCGACGGCGGTTTCGCCGCCGGCTTCCTGCAACGTTTCGAGGACGGCGCTGCCGAAACCTCCGTCAATGACGTGATCTTCCATCGTCACAAACAGCGGCACGACGGCCGCCTGCTTGAGCAGCAGCGCGCGGTCGATGGGCTTCACGAAACGGGCGTTCACGATGCCGACCGAGAGTTTTTCCTCCTGGGCGAGACGGGCGGCGAGGCGACGGGCCTCGGCCAGCATCGGCCCCAGGGCCCAGATCACGATATCCGAACCTTCTTGCAGAATCTCGGCGCGACCCACGGGCAGGGTGGCCGGCTCGTTCTTGATTTTCACGCCGGTGCCGGCGCCCCGCGGATAGCGGATGAAGGCGGGGCCGTTCAATTGCAGGCTGGTGTGGAGCATGTCCACGAGTTCGTCCTCGTCCTTGGGTTGCATGACCACGACGCCCGGGATGCAGCGCAGGTAGGAAAGGTCGAACAAGCCGTGGTGCGTCGCCCCGTCGTTGGGCGACAGGCCGGCGCGGTCGAGGCAGAAAGTCACCGGCAGGTTCTGCAGAGCGACGTCGTGGATGATTTGATCGTAAGCGCGCTGCAGGAAGGTCGAATAAATGGCGCAAACCGGACGGATGCCGCGGGTGGCGAGTCCGGCGGCGAACAGGACGGCGTGTTCCTCCGCAATCCCGACGTCGAAGAACTGCCGCGGAAGCTCGGCCGCCAGGGCGGACAGCCCCGTGCCCGCCGGCATGGCGCCGGTGATGCCGACGATTTTTGAGTTGGCGCGGGCGAAGCGCACCAGGGCCTGGCCGAAGACGTCCTGGTAGGCCGGCGGGGTGCCCGGCGCGGACTTGCGGCTCTCGCCGGTGGCAGGATCGAAGGCGCCGAGGCCGTGAAATTTTTCGGGCGCGTTGCAGGCGGCCGCCAGGCCCTTGCCTTTGTTGGTCAGGACATGGAGCAGGATCGGGCAGTCGGCGTGCTTTGCGAATTCGAGGTTCTTGGCCAGCTCATCGAGGTTGTGCCCGTCGATGGGCCCGAGATAACGCAGCCCGAATTTCTCGAAGAGGTTCGAGGAAACAAAAAAGTCCTTGGTCTCGCGCTTCCATTTGACCCAGAGCTGGCGCATGTCTTCGCCGTGCGGCAGCCCGGTGATGAATTTCCCCAGGTCGTGGTGGATCTTGTTGTAGGTGGGACTCGTGCTCAGGCGGTTCAGGCAATGGGACACCGCCCCGACGTTGCGGGCGATGGACCACTCGTTGTCGTTGAGGATCACGATCAGCCGCTTGGTGGAGGAGGTCACGTTGTTCATCGCCTCCATCGTGATGCCGCAGGTGAAGGCGGCATCGCCGCAGATCGCGACGACGTGCTCGTCCGAGCCGGACAGGTCCCGCGCCGTCGCCATGCCGAGCGCCGCGCTGAGGGCGGTGCCCGCATGGCCGGCTCCGAATGCGTCGTGGACGCTTTCAGCCCGGGAGAGAAAACCACTCGTTCCGCCGGCTTGGCGCAGCTTGCGGAAGGCGGCGCCGCCGCGGCCCGTGAGCAGCTTGTGGACATAGCCTTGGTGCGAGACATCGAAGACGAAGCGGTCGGTGCTCGAGTCGAAGGCCCGGTGCAGGGCGATCGTGAGCTCGACGACCCCGAGGTTGGGTCCGACGTGGCCGCCGTTCGCCGCGGTGACGGCGATGATCTCGTCGCGGATTTCCTGTGCCAGCCGGGGAAGTTGCTCCGGGGTGAGCGCCTTGACCGCGGCCGGCTGGTCAATCGCATCCAGGAGACGGGGCAGGCGCGCCCGCTTGCCTATGTCTTCGGCGGAGTCGGCTGGCGGAACCTGGCTCGATGCGATCGATCCTGCTACTGCATCGAAGCGCCTCAGGGCGGAAGAAAATGAATTCGGCATTTTTTTGATAAAATAAAAATAATTATCCAATAAGCTAGGCTAAAACCGGCTCGCCGGGCCTGGCCAGCCGCATCAGTCCCCGAGGTTTCAGGTCGGGGTCGAGGATGACGCGAGGTTCGCGAAAGTGCCGGCAGATGGCTTCGGCGGCCAGATGTCCCGAGCGGGCGGCGCTTTCCATCGTCGAGGGCCAGCCGGTGGCGGTCCAGTCGCCGGCGAGGAAGCAGTTTGGCCAGGGCGAGACGGACGTGGGCCGCGCGGTGTCGACACCCGGGGGCACGCCGAAGGTGGCGTGCAGTTCTTTGATGAATGCGGCCTTTTCGAGTTTCGCCGGGCGGACGGCGGGAAAGAATTCGGCCAGCTCGCCGACGGCCTGCGCGATGGCCTGCTCGCTGGAGAGCGCGGCAAAGGAGGGCGAGGCGCTGACCACCAGCTCCACGTAGCTGCCCGGGCTTTTGCGCCAAGGCTGGAGCCGGCTCTTGTTGTACATCCAGTGGATGCCGCGGTCGAGCAACACGGCGTGATCGAGCGTGGTGATCTCGCGGTCGAACCAGAGATGCACGCTGCAGATGGGCCCGTGCTCGTGGCGCGCGAGCTGGGCGGCCAGCCGATCGGCGCCTTCGTTCGGCGGCAGGTGCGGCCGCAGCTTGGCCATGCCTTCAAAGGGCAGCGCCAGCACGAGAAAGTCCGAGCGCACCGCACCGGCGCGCGTGGCGAGCGTCCATTGCGAGGCCGCCTGATCCCACGCCGCCGACTCCACGCTGGCGTTGAACAAGACACTGGAGCCGCGCTTTTGCAGGAATTCAGCCGCGCTCGCATAAAGTTCGCCGAGCGGCACGGTGCTCATGCCCATGCTGCCCGCCTCCGCCGAGTTCATGAATAATTCGCGGATCACCTTGGCCGCATAGGGCAGGGCGATGGCATCGATGTCCGCGTTCAGCGCGCTGGCGATCACCAGGCGCCAGAAGCGGTCGATCGCGCCTTTGGTCTGCCCGTGGCGGGCCAGCCACGCGCCCAGGCTTTCCGTGGAATCGTCGGGAATGGGACGTATGAGGCCGCAAAAGGCGCGCCCCAAGGCCAGCTTATCACGCAGGGTGAACGCCTTGGCGGCCAGGAAACGCGGCAGGCTGTGCAGCGGCGCGGGCAGCCAGGATGGCCCGAGCGTCGAACGTCGTCCGCCGGGCTCGATCATGGTCATCTTGCTGGTCCAGTGGATGCGGTCTGCGACGCCGATGCGCTGGTAGAAACCGGTGAGGTTGGTGCAGCAGCCGAAGAGCACGTGCTGGCAATTGTCGATGACTTCACCCACGCCCGGATGCAGGAACGACGAGGCGCGCCCGCCCAGGTAAGGCCGCCGCTCGACCAGTTGCACCGACAGGCCGGCCTCGGCCAGGGCGCAGGCCGCGCTCATGCCGGCCACGCCGCCGCCCACCACTGTGACGGTTCCGTTCATTCGATCGGCAACAAGCGCGCCTTCGCCATGCGGGCCTGGCCGATGGCCAGGATTCCGAGCTTTTGCACCCGCGGCACGCTGATGCGACGGGAAAAGACATCGTAGTCCGCGCACCGAATGCGCTTGAGCAAACCATGATAGATTGAAACCAGCACCCACAAGGCCGGCCGGCTTTCCCGGTCGATCAGCGGCAGCAGCTCAAGCGCCGATTGGTAGTAGCCTTCCGCGCGCTGGGCGATGTCCGTAAACAGCGCGCGCTCGCTGGCCGTGGGCGGCGTGCCGGGTGCGTGGTGCAGCAGGGAGTCCAGGGAAACGCCGTGGGTCTTGAGGTCTTCTCGCGCCAGATAGACGCGATTGCGCCCGGCGTCCTCGGCCACGTCGCGCAGAATGTTGGTGAGTTGGAAGGCCACGCCCGTTTCCTCGGCCAACTTTTCCGCGCGGCTGTCTTTGTAGCCGAAGATGCGGATGCAGACCAGGCCCACGACCGAGGCCACCCCATAGCAATAGTCGTAGAGATCGGCGAAGGTGTCATAAGTGACCGGCGCATCGCTCGCCGCCAGGTTCAGGTCCATCGCGACGCCGGCGATCAGCTCGTCCAACAGGGTGAGGGGAATGGAAAACCGTTCCGTGGCATCGCGCACCGCGAGGAAAACCGGATCGGCGGTGTCTGCGCCCCGGCAAACTGCCTGCCAGGCTGCGGACCATTCTTTCAAAAGGCGGCGGCGCTCTTCGCGCGGAATGCTCTCGTCATCGGCCACGTCGTCCGCCTGGCGCATGAAGGCATAGATGGCACAGATGGCGTTGCGCCGCGGCGCGGGCAGGGCGACAAACGCGTAGTAGAAATTCTTCGCCTTGTTTTTGGCGATCGCCCGGCACGCCGCGTAGGCCCGGTCCAGCGCCGATCCGTTGGCGGCGGGCTTTTTCCGTTTGGGCTGCCCACGGAGGCGCATAAAAGGCAGGGCCTTGCCGCTCGCGGCGCGCAGCGCGAGCGCGACCTTCGTGCGCTTCGAAATGGCCGGCCGCGCGGCCAGCACGTCGCAATCCTCCCGTTCGATCGCGCGCAAAATTTCCAGGCCGCCGCGACTGAAGAGGTCCAGGTCCAGCGCCAGTTCGCGGTCCACCAGGCCGATCAAAGGGAGCCCTTCCTGGAAAAGGCCGCGCGTAAATTCAATTTCGTGGCGCAGCAGCGCGCGAAACCCGGGTGTGACCACGCCGCCGGCGATGGTCTCATCGCTCACGCCGAAGCGCTGCATGTCGTCCTGCGGAAGATAGACGCGGCCCTTGGTGAAATCGGTGCGCACATCCTGCCAGAAGTTGGCCAGTTGCAGCGCGGTGCAGGTGGCATCGGACAGCCGGAATTTTTCCTCGGTGGCCTCGCCGCAGGCGTAGAGCACCAGGCGGCCCACGGGATTGGCGGAGTAACGGCAATAGCCCAGCACGTCCGACATCGAGGCGTAGCGCTTGACGGTCTGGTCCTGGCGAAAGGCCGTCAGCAAATCGGCAAACGGCTCCTTGGGAATGGCGCAGGCGCGGATCGTTTCGCCCAGCGCGACAAAAACCGGATGGCGCGCATGGCCCTCGTAGCAGGCGTCCAGTTCGCGGCCCCACAGGCCGAGCAGGGCGAGGGCCTGGGCCGTGTCGCCGACCTCGTCGCCGAGGTCATCGGAGATGCGGCAGTAGGCGTAGATCGCGTGAAAGTGCGGGCGCAGCACCTTGGGCAGGAACAAGGAGGCGACGTGAAAATTCTCGTAATGCGATTCCGCCAGCCGCCGGCAGTACGCCTTGGCCTCATTCAGGGTCGGAGCAACCTCGGGAATGCGATACGACGCCGGCAGCGCGGCCCAGCCACGCTCGATCAGCACTTCGTTGTCAGGTTGCAAGGTTACCATGGTCATGGCTTCACTCAGGGCACAATGGCGATCCTGATGACGTTACTCCGATTTAGTCGCGGAGGAGGGTCAAGGGAAAAGGGCATCTGGCCGGAGCGCGGACGCAGGGAAATCTCCTCGGAAACGGCGCGCGAATTCCATTGGACGAAAAGCGGTGTAAATTTTTTAAAGATCGGCCGGCGCCGGATAAAAAAGCGACGGCGACGAAGGGGCGATCGCGCTGAATGGTGATGCCTGAACCCGACTTATGCGCGGGCAATTAGTTCGCCTATCGTATCCACCACTTAAATACAATAGCTTTGTCATCCAGAGCCAAGTGAGTAAGCTCAATTTCCTTTGTAACGTATTATGTTACAAACGAGATTCCTCGCCCGTTCGACTGGCCCCTCGACTTGCTCGGGGCTGTGGAGCTTGGCTCGGAATGACCGGGGTTGGGCGGGGATTAAAAACGTCGCGGAGGCGTCGACGGTTTAGGCGTGCTCCAAAATATCGAGCAGCGCTTCCTTGATGCCTTGGGCGGCTTTTTTGCTGTTTTCACCCATCCGCATCAGCGCGGACCAGTGCCAGGGCTGAAGGATCGCAAAAAAAATGAACTGGGCCGATTGGAATTGTCCGCCCGGCGAGATGAAGCCGTTGAAGTCGGGCAGCTGGTCGGAAAAACCGTCGCTGACGCCCTTGATGCAATGAAAAGGAATGCCGCGCACCGCGGCCTGGCGCGCGACTCCGGCCGCTTCCATATCCACGAGGCCGGCGCCATAGGCGGCGGCAAGCTGCCGCTTGTCCGCCGAATCCGCCACCCGGTCGCTGGTCACCAGCCAGCACTCCGCGGACTGGCCGGCGACGCTGAAACGATCCCCGGAGCGTGCCTCGATGATCCCGGAGACGCGGTAGGCCCGGCCGGGCGCGAACTCCTCGCGCAACGCTCCCGCCCAGCCGGTGGAAACAACCATATCGACCGCTCCATCTTGCTCGATTTCCTCCAACGCGCGTTTGGCCGCATCCATTCCGATCCCGGCGCAGGCGGCGATCCACTCGTTTTCGCCGTGGCGCTGGCGCCAGAGATCGACGCCGTGGCGGGATTTGTGCGGCCAACCGCGCACCAGCGGTTTCAATTCGCCGGGCAGGGCGGCGATGATGGCGATGCGTTTCATTTGAAAATCCGAATGGCGAATGAAGAATGACGAATGGCTTGTGATCGATCTGAAATTTTAAATCGCGCGTCGTCAGGCGCGCCCACGCGCGTAGCCGTGGGCGCGGAACCACTCGATGGCGGCTTGCATGGCCGGTTGGACGGGAACGATGCCAAAGCCCAGTTCCTGTTGCGCGCGGGCGCTTGAGGCGAACATTTTTTTTCGGCCCATGCGGACTTCTTCCAGCGTGGCGCGCGGCTCGCGTCCGAGGATGCGGCCTGTGATCCACTCCTCGAAGAAGGCGTAGGTGGCGGCCACGGCGAACGGGATTTTGACCGTGGGCGAGGGAAGGCCGGTGATGGCCGACATCCGGTCGAGGATCTGCTTCAGCGTCAGGTTTTCGCCGCCGAGGATGTAGCGCCGGCCGGGTGTGCCCCGGGTGAGTGCGGCGACGTGGATGCGGGCGACCTCGGCGACGTCCACCAGGTTGAGCCCCGTGTCCATGTAGGCGGGAAATCTTTTGTTGAGGAAATCCACGAAGATGCGGCCGGTGGGCGTGGGCTTGGCATCGTTGGGACCGATCGGGGTGGTGGGGTTGAGAATGATGACCTGCTGGCCGATTTCTGCGGCCGCGATGGCCTGTTCCTCGGCCAGGAACTTGGACCGCTTGTAGTGGCCCACCATGTCGTGCAGGGAGACCGGCGTGTCCTCGTCGCTGATGCTGCCATCGGTGAAAAAATGCATGGTGGCCACGCTGGAGGTATAAACGAACCGCGGCACGCCGGCCTCGCGGGCCAGCCGGAGCAGTTCGCGCGTGCCGTCCACGTTGATGCGGTACATGGCCGCCGGATCGCGAATCCAGAGCCGGTAATCGGCGGCCACGTGCATCACGGCATCGCAGCCAGCCAGCGCCGACCGCAGCGATTCCGGCTGGGCGAGATCACCCACGCAAGTTTCGCCGGCGATGCCTTCGAGGTTGGCCAGATTGCTCGTCTTGCGAGTCAGCAGGCGCAGATCGGCGCCCTGCGCGGCCAGCGCTTTGGCCACATGATGGCCAACAAATCCCGTCGCACCGGTCAGAAAAACTTTTGGTTGTGTTTTCAAACGGGCATCATGGGCACGCGGTTTGCCATAAAATGTAGGAGCCTGCTTGCAGGCGACCGGATTCGGCAAGGGCAATTACCCAACGATAAAACCAACCGGGCAACAATGTCGCCTGCAAGCAGGCTCCTACGGTGGCGTGAAAGACATTCTTCACGGCGGGCCATGCCAGTTTGAAATCAAACCCCTAATCGAGCGCCTCCGGGTTCAAGGCGATGTTCTTTTCGCCGGCGGCTTTGCGCTCATTGTATTTTTTCACCCAATCCTCCCACTGCTTGCCGGCGGCGCGGTCCTTGCCGGTGAATTCGATGCGGGCGATCTCGGCGTAACTCACCTTGCGTTTCTCCGGCGCGCTCGGCGTGAAGTACTGCACCTGCGAGTCCGCGAGGGTGGCGCCGGTCTGGCGGTTGAAAATGTAGGCCTCGATGCGCTCGCCGCTCTTGAGCGTGAGGGTCACGTCGCCGCGATAGTCGAAGGCTTTTTCGAGGGCCGCGCGCAGGTCATCGTCGCTGGCCAGCGGGGGAACCCAGCCTTCCAGGTTTTGATGCTCGGTGCCCGGCGCCAGTTCCAGCGCCTCGACTTGTTCCAGGGTGTATTTTTGGACGCTGGCGGTCATGATTCGCAACTTCCTCCAACGCCGCAGGCGGATTTTCCGATCGTTGCCACCGCCGGCTCATGCGCCGCGGTTTCATCCAGCGCCTTCAGCGCAGCCGAGTCGGGATATTTCCTGAAATTTCCGCGCACCATGCCCCAAAAACCTTTCAGCGAACCGAAGCCATCCATGACCGCGGTCGGCTCATAGCCGCAACTGACCATGCAGTTGGCGCACTTGGGATTGCCGCTGGCCGCGCCGTATTCCTCCCACTTGGTGGTTTCGAGCAGCTCCTTGTAGCTCGAGGTATAACCGTCCTGCAGCAGATAGCAGGGCCGCTGCCAGCCGAAGATGTTGAAGGCCGGCGAGCCCCACGGCGTGCACTCGTATTTCCGGTCGCCCATCAGGAATTCGAGGAATAGCGGCGACATGTTGAATTTCCACGTGGGCTTGCGATTCGACAGGATGGTGCGGAACAGCCGGCGCACGCGGGCGCGGCCCATGAAATGGCTTTGGTCCGGGGCTTTGTCGTAGCTGTAGCCGGGCGAAAGCACGATGCCCTCGACGCCCATGTCCATCACTTCGTCGAAGAAGCCGCGGACGGAGTTGGCGTCGGTGCCGTCGAAGAAGGTGGCGTTGGTTGTGACGCGGAAGCCGCCTTTGACCGCTTCCTTGATGCCTTCGATGGCGATGTCGTAGCCGCCTTCTTTGCAGACCGAGAAATCGTGGTGTTCGCGCTGCCCGTCGAGGTGCACCGAGAACGTGAGATACTTCGATGGCGTGAACTCGTGCAGGCGCTCCTTGAGCTTCAGTGCGTTGGTGCACAGGTAGACGTACTTTTTGCGCGCGACGAGGCCGTTGACGATCTCGACGATCTGCGGATGCAGCAACGGCTCGCCGCCGGGCAGCGAAACCATCGGGGCGCCGCACTCTTCCACCGCGGCAAAACATTCCTCGGGAGTGAGCTGCTTCTTGAGAATGTGGGCCGGATATTGGACCTTGCCGCAGCCGGCGCAGGCCAGGTTGCAGCGGAACAGCGGTTCCAGCATCAGCACCAGCGGATAACGTTTGTTGCCCTTTAGCCTGTTTTTCAGGACATAGGTGGCAACGGTCCACATTTGTGAAATTGGTACGGCCATGTTGGTGTAGTTTTAGGAGGCGTGTTCCCTGGCCCGCCGATAGCCGGTAAGAGCCAGTAGCGGGAAGTATTGTCGATATAAGTGATAGGCCAGATAAAAAACTCTGGGAAAACCTGCGGCCGTATAATGGGACTGGGAATTTGGCCCGGCGCAAGTCGACTCATCCCAGCTGCCATCAGGCCTTTGCCGGGTGAGCAGCCAGCGGATGCCATTGGCGACGGCTTCGGACGTGTGGTCGCCGGCGGCCAGCAGGGCCAGCAGCCCCCAAGCCGTTTGCGACGGTGTGCTCGGTCCCAGCCCACGCGTGCCGGGCTCGTCGTAGGTGCCGCAGGTCTCGCCCCAGCCGCCGTCGGAATGCTGCACGCTGCGAATCCACGTTGCAGCCTTCTGGATGCGGGAATCTTGCGGATCGATGCCGATGGCCGCAAACCCGCGCAGCACAAGGAAGGTGCCATAGACGTAGTTCACTCCCCAGCGGCCAAACCAGCTTCCGTCCGGCTCCTGCTCGGAGAAAATAAAATTTATGGCTTTCTCCACGCGCGGGTCGCCGCGGGTGTAACCGTAGGACGCCAGCATCTCCAGCATGCGCCCGGTGATGTCGACCGTCGGCGGATCCAGCATCGCGTTGTGATCCGCGAAAGGGATGTTCTCAAAAATCATCTTGGTGCAGTCCTTGTCAAAGCTGCCCCAGCCGCCATTGCGGCATTGCATGGCAAATTCCCATTTGATCGCGCGCTTCGTTGCCACGCACTTGGCATCGTAGCGGGGATGTTCGACCAGGTTCAGGGCGAGCAGCACCTGTGCGGAGTCGTCCGTGTCGGGATAAAATTCGTTGCGAAATTCGAAATACCAGCCGGTCGGCTCGGTGTTGGGCACCTTCACCGCCCAGTCGCCCAGGTGGCGGACTTCCTTGGCCAGCAGCCAGTCCGCGGCCTTGATCAGGCGCGGGTCGTTGCGTGGGATGCCCGACTCGACCAACGCACAAATCGCCTGCGCCGTGTCCCACACGGGCGAGACGGCCGGCTGCATGCGGAAAGTGGGATCGGGCGCCTCCGCGGTGGCCGGCTGCTCGATGCCCAGGTCTTCGAATTCTTTGCGGGCCCGGATCACCTGCGGGTGGTCCTCCGCGTAGCCCAGGCAGCGCAGCGCCACGATGGCGTTCAGCATGGCCGGATAGATCGCGCCCAGTCCGTCCGACATTTCCAGCCGATCGAGCGTCCATTTTTCCGCGCGGCGCAAGGCCAGCTTGCGCAGCGGGCGGATGCGCGTGGCCTCGGCCCAATGCATGAGCCGGTCCACCACGAGGAAGAAATTGCGCCAGGAGAAAATGGCCTTGCGGTTAAAGCGCAGGCGCAGGTTGGCGTTGGCACGTCCGCCCACGAACAACTCATCGATGCCTTGCTCCGGCCGAATCTTTCGGAAGGGTTTCTTCGCGTAGATGATTGCCAGCGGCACCAGGATCGAGCGCGACCACGACGAAATCTCGTAGATATTAAAGTAAAACCAATTGGGAAAAAGGACGATCTCCGGCGGAATGGCCGGCACCGCGTCGTAGTCGTACTGGCCCAGTGAGCAGAGATAAATTTTGGTGAAGGTGTTGCACGCCACCACGCCGCCGTTTTCCAGGATCCATTGGCGGCACCTGGCCAGCCGCGGTTCGTCCGCGCTCATGCCCATCAGCTTGCAGGCAAAGTAGCATTTCACTGCGAGCGAGATATTGCCCGGGCCGCCGGGATAGAGGCTCCAGCTGCCATCTTCCTTCTGGCAGCGCAAAATCTCCGTGAGCGCGCGCTTCAGGCGCGCCGGGTCGCCGCTCTCGAGCAGCACATGCAGGTAGATATAGTCGGCCTCAAGCATCGAGTCGGCCTCGAGCTCGCCGCACCAGTAACCCTCTTCGGGATGCTGCTGGGAGAAAAGATAGTCCTGTGATTTGGCGATGGCGGATTGCACATCCGCCAGGCCAACGTCCGGCCCGACAAAGTTAGGTTCTGCGGTTTGCATCGTTTCTTAAAGTCAGTTGGAAGTCAGTTCAGACTCAGCGCGATTGGCGAACAACCAATTACTGCCCGTCCGCCCCACCACGATGGTGTTTGGAACGAGCGCGCGCAGTTGAGGCAGTATATCCGGGGCATCGGAGAGCAGGAAGACCCGTCCCGGGCCGCGCCACAATTGCGCAAATTCTTCTTCTGAGACGAAGGTTCCGGCGGCTTCCGGATAATGGGAGCAGCCATAAAGCAAATCGCCCTTGGCGCCGCGATAGACGCGGGCGCGCTGGCTCGTATAAAAATCAATGGCGGCGTGATACTCATAATTGCGATCGACGATAATTTGATCTCCCGGTTGAAGTTCACTGCGCAGCAGCGAGCCGAGTTGGTCAACCGAGCGATAAGGCGAGAAGAGCACGAATCCTTTCTCAACGGTGACGAATCCCACGCCCAACGCCCCGACCAGGCAAACCAGGGCAAGTCCCGGACGCTGACGAAACCAGGCCAGGGCGGAAAGTCCCGTGCCGACGACGATGAGGGCGACCACGAGCTTGAACAGCGGGACGAGATCGGCAAACGCGGGAACGACGTTGATCTTGGCGGCGGCCATCGCCGGATCGCTGACCGAGCCGGCCGGCGAACCTGAGCCCTGAAACATGTTATAGAACTGCATGTGCTCGAGGCGCGGGAAAAGATTCGCCGCGGGAATCAGGCACAGGGAAAAGACGATCAGCGCGATCCAGGCGGGCAGGAGACTGCCGGCGCGAAGGCGTTTTCGCGGGGTGGCGATCTCAAGGTCCCACAGCCGGCCGACGCACAAGGCGAGGGCGGGCAGGGCAGGCAGGGCGTAGTATTCCAGCCGCGCGGGGCTCAGGGCGAAAAACCCAATGACCGCGCCAGCCCAGCATAAAACGAAGAGAACGCCGCGATCCATTCGACCGTCGTCGGTCGCGCGCGAGCAGCATCGCCGAAGGGCGGCAGGCAGAAAAATTATCCAGGGGCAGAACCACACTGCGGTCAGAGCCAGGTAGGTCGCCAATGGAACCGAGACATAATCCGCCTGGCGGCTTCCGACGAAGCGGGAGAGGTGCTCGTTGACAAAGAAGAACCAGAGAAAGCCGGGATTCTTCCACTCCATCAGGACGTGCCAAGGAACGGTGATGGCGAGGAACAGAAGGCTGCCTTGGATCAGTTTCAGCCGGCGCACGAGCTGCCAGTCCCAGGAAAACAGCAGGAAAGCACCGATGGTCAGCGCCGGGAAAACGACTCCGATCAGGCCTTTGGCCATGACTGCGGCGGCCATGGCCACGTAGCTCCAGAGCGCGGCGGCCGGGCGAGGTTCTTTGCTCAGCAGAACCCGGCTGATGCCCCAGAACGCGCCGGTCAGCAGCGCGGTGAACAGCATATCGGGCAGATTGAGCCGTCCGAAAATGAACCAGCCGAAGCTCGTGCCTAGGATCGCCCCGGCGGCCAGTCCAGCGCGGCGGCCCCAAAGATCCCGGCCGATGGCGTAGACAAAACCGATTCCCGCAATCGCCGCCGCCGCGGTGGGCAGGCGGGCGGAGAATTCGGAAAAGCCAAAAAGTTTAAACGCGACCGCGTTCAGCCAGTAAATCAGCGGAGGCTTCTCGAAATAGCGGACGAAATTGAAATGGGGCGTGATCCAGTCCTTCAACGCGATCATCTCCCGCGGAATCTCCGCATACATGCCCTCGCAAGGATCGAACAGGCCGGCCTGGCCCAAATGGATCAGGTACAAGGCCGCGGCGCCGAGGAGCAGTAACGCCGGCGCCCAGCGATTCAGGGGCTCGGCTTCAGGGCGAAGCGACGGGTTGCCCTGGGAGACGGGAGAATGGTGGCCGGAAGATGCCGGCGGAGCGGCAACGGCAGAATTCATGGGCTACCAGCATAGTTGTTTCCCCCTGTCTGCAAGAAATACTTCCGGGCGCGTTTTATTAAGACCGTAACCGCGTGTAGGGCGTGCGTCATTGGTAGGGCCCGTTGCCCTCAACGGGCCGAAACAAATGGTCGGCGACAAGGCTTCGCACTTGTCGCCGCCCGCGGATTTCGGCCCCATCATTTCTCCGTCGACCGGGCCACCAGCCCGTCCAGGGACCATTTGCCGGCGCCGTTGATCATCACCACGAGGGCAAGCGCGATGGCGAGCAGGTGATATTCAAAGCCTTCGCCTTTCTGTGCGCCGGACCAGTTCATGAAAAAGCCGTTGCCGATGTGACCGAGCAAGACGGCGACCACCATGGTCGCCGCGATGCCAAAGGCCGCCACGCGGCTCAGGGCTCCGAAGATGAGGCCGATCGAGCCGGCAAATTCCGCGGCGATGGCGAGAAACGCGAACAGCGCAGGAATGTGCATCTGCTGCGTGAAGAAGCCCATGGTGGCGCTGTAGCCGTAGCCGCCGAACCAGCCGAGGGCGAGTTGCGCGCCGTGGGCAAACATGACGATGCCGAGGGTGAGCCGCACCAAAAGCGGGACGAAGCTATGGTCGGTTTTGAACAAGCGTTGAAGTGTTTTCATAGTTGGATTTTCCGTTTAGTTTATTGGTTGATGTCAGTTAGTTGAGGTCGAACAAAAGTACCTGCGACGGCTTGTGGGCGGACAGCAGCAATTTGGTTTCGCTGTTCACCGCGGCCGCGTCGCCGGTGGAAAGCGTCTGGCCGTTCAAAACGATTTCGCCTTCGGCCACGTGGATCCAGGAGTGGCGTCCGGGCTTCAGCGTGTGCGCGACGCGTTCGTTGGCATCGAGCTTGGCCAGCCAGAGGTCGGCGTCCTGGTGGATGGCAATCGAGCCTTCGCGCCCGGTCTTGCTCGTCAGCAAATGCAGTTTCCCGCTTTCCGCATCCTGCAGCGATTTCTCCGCGTAACGCGGCGCCACGTTCGTGGCGTCGGGCTCGATCCAGATCTGCAGCAAATGGGCGGCTTCGTCTTTTGATGGATTAAATTCGCTGTGACGAACGCCGCTGCCGGCGGACATGTATTGCAGCTCGCCGGTGCGAATGACGCGGCCGTTGCCCATGGAGTCCTTGTGCTGCAGTTCGCCGCTCAGGATGTAAGTGATGATTTCCATGTCGCGATGCGGGTGGGCGCCAAAGCCCATGCCCGGCATGATGAGATCGTCGTTGAGGATGCGCAGGCTGCGGAACCCCTGCCATTGCGGATCGTCATCATCGGCGAAGCTGAAAGTGTGATAGGCGTCCAGCCAGCCGAGTTGGACGTGGCTCCGTTCGTTTGCTTTTCGAATTTTCATCTTGGCATTAGTATGCCACGCGACCCCTCGTTTTGGGAAAGACCATGATTCTTGCCTCAGCATAACTTTTATGCATGCTCGAATTCTCCATGGAATTGCGCCATCTCCGCTACTTTGTCGCCGTCGCTGAGGAAGAAAATGTTTCGCGCGCCGCGCTGAAGCTGCATGTCTCACAGCCGGGCCTGAGCCGGCAGATCCGCGACCTTGAGGACGAAATCGGTTTCAAGCTTTTCGAGCGCAGCGCGAAGTCGGTCAAGCTGACCGCGGCGGGGAAAACCTTCCTGGTCGAGGCGCGGGCCGTCTTGCAGCGGGCGGAAGAGGCGGTGAAGGCCGCACGGGTGGTGGCCACGGGCAGCCGCGGCGAGCTTCACGTCGGCTACGCGCCGTCGCTTGCCGTCCGGATTTTGCCCACGGCGCTGCGCGCCTTCCAGGTGGAGATGCCCCATGTGCGCGTGAAACTGCATGATTTTTCCATCGAGGAGATGCACGCCGGCTTGCGCGCAGGGAAACTGGAACTGGCCTTCCTGGTGCGCCCGCCGGCGGCGAAGTTGCGTGGCCTGCAGTTTGAGGAATTGATGCGTGAACCCATCCGGCTGGCGGTGGCGCCGAAACATCCGCTCGCAAAAAAGCGGGTGGTCACGCTGGAGGAAGCGGCGCGCGAACCGTTCATCGCTTACAACCGCACCGACTATCCGGAGTATCCCCAAATATTTTCGGACATATTTTTCGCCACCAAAACCAAGCCGCGCATTGCGGAAGAACACGATGGCGTGACCAGCCTCATTGCCGCAGTGGAAGCGGGCGGCGGGGTCGCCCTGGCGGTGGAGTCCATGGAACGCATCGCGGGCGCGCGGGTGAAACTGATCCGGCTGTCGCCCCCGCCGGAGCCGGTGGTTATTGGCGCCGCCTGGCCCAAGGCCGGGCTCTCCCCCATGGCCGACATTTTTTTGTCCTGCGCCAGGAAGGCGCTTCCGGGCAAGTGACGCGCGCCACAGACTCCTGGTTGGTAATGGTCAGCCAAGCAAACGACTCACGGATTCCAGGATCTGCGTCAACGAAGAGGTTTTCGCAAGATAGCAGGCGACCTTGGTCTTGAGAACGTCGCTCACCACCTCCTGGTCAAAGAGCACACCCGTCAGCAGGATCACGGGCACGTTCGGGAGGATCACCTTTAGCCGCGCGATCATTTCCAGCCCGTCCGCATCTTCCAGCTGAAGGTCCGAGATGATCAAATCCGGCGGGTCCTGCCGGCTGGATTCGATCGCGGCCGCGGCGGAAGCAACCGCGGTTATCCGGTAGCCGCTGATGGTGAGGAGCTGGCCCAGGATGTCGCGAATGGATGCTTCATCATCGATGATCAAAATATGTTTCTTCATGGTAATTTTTTCGCCGCGATCTGGTTGAACGAGTTTACTGGCATCAGGCCTTGGGTCCCGTCCCGGGCGGAACAACCTGGAGTGTCACGACGCCTCCGACAATTTTGTCCCGATCTCGCAGCGGGAACATCGAAACGTGCACGGGGATTTGGCGGCCGCGCTTGTCTTCCACGACTCCGGCTTGCCCCCGCAGATCGCGTCCGTCCCGCAAGGCCTGGGCCAGGGGATCGCGCATCGGTCCGCCCGTTTCGTCCGGCGCCGTGACCAAACGCAGGATACGGGTCAGCGGCTGGTTGATCAGCGCCGCCGGGTCCAATCCGGTCAAGTGGATCACCGCCGGATTCACCCGCGAAATGTTCAAAGCCTTGGTCAGAACCAGCACGAGGTCGGTGATGGAATCGACGATCAGGTGATTATAGCGAAGTTGGTGTTCCAAGGCCTGATTGGCCCACTGCCGCTCCAGGTTCTCACTCGAAAGTTGGGCGTTCGCCGCTACCAGCTCGGCGGTTCGTTCGCGCACCCGGGTCTCGAGTTGATCGTTGGCCTCTTGCAGCGCGGCCGCCACCCGGCGGCGGGCCGAAAGATCGTCGCGGATGAGCCACGCGACGCCACCGAGCAGGAGACCATCCAGCACGACCCCGGTCCAAACGGTCCAGCGCGTGGTTTGCGCCTGCAAATACGACGCCGTGTCGCGCTCTGTGAGCAGGGTCAGTTCTTCGTCCTTCAACGTGTCGATTCCTCGTTGGATGTCATGGCTGGCCGTGCTGCCGGCGTCGCCGTTGAGCAGGGTGTGGACCTTTTCCGTATCACCCGTCTGGCGGGCCTTCAAAAGCGCTTGGGCAAACTCAACGCGTGGGCTCACCAGTGATTCGATCTGGATGATTTGATCGTGCTGGGCCGGCTCATGGCGAGTCAGCGCTTTATCGATATCCAGATGATCCAGCGCGTTGGCCAGCGCTTCACGGCAGGCGGCCAGATCGCGGGCATCGCCGGACTGAGCGTAGGTGCGCATCATGGCGTCGCTGACGTAAAGTGCCGTGCGGAGCGCCTCGGCCTCGAGAATGACCGAGTGGGTATGGTTCACCCAGTCGCTGGTGGCGACCGACCGGTTGATATTTCGCACCGCCTGGAAGGCAACGGCCAGCAGGACCATGGGAATGCCCAGGAAAAAAAACAGCAGGCGATGGATGACTTTGTCCTTCACGGGAAAAAAGCTAGGGCTGGGGCGGGCGGGTGGCCAAATCAGGATCCTCTTCCGGCGGATCCGTTTTTACGATGGTGATGAACACATGTTTGGCCATCGTATCGTAGTCAAAAGTGAACTCTTGGGCAAAGGTCCAGTTGGCGTTGAACGAATCGGCGACCTTTGTGGCCATTTCCCGGATGCTCGGGCCGGAGCGCTGCAGGTTGAAAAAATACACCCGGTTGTTGTAATCCAGGTAGGCCCGGCTTTGGGTGACATAGCAGACCGCGTGGTTGAAGTTTTTCCCGACCATTTCAATGCGAATCAGCCGGGTCCCGTAGCCCTTCTGTTTCAGGACATAGTCGGCCAGGACGGCATAGTCGATGCAATCGCCACTTTTCGTGGCGAGGAATTCGTCCGGAGGCTGCACTTCCACGAACGGGTGATCATCGAAATTGAAATCCTCAAAGAGGTTGGCGAACCGCTTGGGGGTCATGTTGGGGTCGCCCAGCAGGTCGCTCATCGTCAATGCATCCAGCGCGGCAACGCCGACGATGCACGCCAGGGCCAGCACGCAGATGGTTCGAGTTTTTGGCCGATCCCACGCGTGACATCGAAGGATCTTTGATGATGGGCGCGTTGGCCGATGGAGCTGATTCCTCATCGTTGGCGAAAATGTTTTGTTGCCCTGGTTTTGGCCGCGTCACCTTAGGGTGAATCGGGCGCAGTGGGCGACTGACCAACTGTGCCTTTGCGCGCGGCCATCGGCAACAGTTCGTTGATCGCCGCGATCAGCACTTCATTCGAGAAGGGTTTGGTGAGGGTCTTCGCCGCACCCAGGAGCTTGGCCATGCGAAGGGAGTCCGCCGCTTCCTGGGTTACGCCTCCACCCGAGATCGCGATGATTTTCACCGGCGAAGCTGGCTGCTTCCGAAGCTCCTTTAGAACCTCGAGCCCATCTTTATCCGGCATGATGATGTCTGTGATCACCAGATCGGCTCCGGCTTGCCTGAACAGACCCAAGCCCTCCTTGCCATTGCGGGCTTCGATCACGGTATGGCCAATTCCGGTCAATGACATGCGCAGCACGGCGCGGATGGTGGGGTCGTCTTCGATGAGAAGGATTCGAGCCATGATCAGCGCAAAGTTTTCGGGGAAAGGGCTGCGTGCACGGCGGTTCCCAGCGAGTGGAGCGTGGCGGGTTTGAACAAGAGCGAGCGGATGCCTGCCGCTTCGACTTGTGCCGCGGTGAGCGACGCGCTGTAGCCGGTCATCAAAATGATGGGCAGTTCAGGGCGGATTTGCAGGAGCTGGCTCGCGAGAACAAAGCCGGTCATGCCGGGCATGGTCTGGTCTGTGACCACGACGGCAAAACCCAGCGGATCGGCTCGCACCATGGCGAGCGCGGCGGCGGGCAGCGTCGTGGTTTCGACCTCGTAGCCGAGGGCGATCAGCGTTTTCTGGCCGAGCTGGCCGAGCCATTCTTCGTCATCAACAAACAGCACCCGCTCACCATGGCCGCGTGGCACCGAGCCCGCTTCGACCGTGGCCACGGTGGCCTCGCCGGCGTGCGCCGGAAAATAAAGATGGAAGAGGGTGCCCTCGCCGGGCTGGCTGTAAACGGTGGCTGCGCCGTCGTGATTTTTCATGATGCCGTGGACCACGGATAGGCCCAAGCCGGTGCCTTCACCTTGCGGCTTGGTCGTAAAGAACGGCTCGAATATCCGCTGGAGTGTCGCCTGATCCATGCCGCAGCCGGTGTCACTGACCGACACGCGGGCGTAAACGCCCGGCTTTAGCTCCGCTTGCGTGGCGGCACAGGTTTCATCGACCAGGTATTTTTCCAATTTCACTTGCAGCCGGCCGGGGCGGTCTTTCATCGCGTACCATGCATTGGTCCCGAGGTTCATCAGGACTTGATGGATTTGGGTCGCATCGGCGAGCACCGTGGGAGCATCCGTCGCGAGCGAGGTATCAAATTCGATGGTCGAAGGGATCGTCGAGCGCAACAGTTTGAGGGTTTCGGCCATGACTGGCGGCAATTGGATCGGGCGGCGTTCCAGCGGATGCTGGCGGCTGAAGGTGAGAATCTGCCGCACGAGATCGGTGGCGCGGTTTGTTGCCTGCAAGACCGCGCCGAGGTACCCGCGCACTTCGGGATTTTCCTTCAGCATCATTTGGGAGAGCTGGGTGTAGCCGAGAATCGCGGAGAGGATGTTGTTGAAGTCATGCGCAATGCCGCCGGCCAGCGTCCCGATCGCCTCCATTTTTTGAGCCTGGCGGAACTGCTCCTCGAGTTTGCGATTCTCCGCCTGCAGGCGGCTGGATTCCAAGGCGCGGCTGACGACTGACTCCAGGCGAATCAATTGGCCTTTGAGCAGGAAATCCGTTGCGCCCAGCTTCATCGCCGCCACGGCGGCCTCTTCGCCGATGGTTCCCGACACGATGATAAACGGCACCTCCAGTCCGCGCTGTTTCAGCACCTCCAGGGCCCGCCGCCCGCTGAATTTTGGCATCGAGGAGTCCGAAAATACCAGGTCGATCCCGCCATGCAGGTACTCGAGAAATGCCGCCTCGGTTTCCACCTGTTTCCAGTCGGGCTCGAATCCGGCTTGGCATAGGTTCTCCACCAGGAGTTCGGCATCGGCGGAGCTATCTTCGACGATCAGGACTTTGATCGGCCGTGGCATGGGAAAAGTCTATTCGCTCAATTTCGGCGGCTGGTTGTAGCGCAATCCATGGAGCCCGAGGTCGCGCCCGGGCTCGCCGAACGGCTTGACGTTCTCGTGTTGGTTGAGGCCCCGACGGTCAGATGCAGGTTCAGATTTGGCGTCACCCTGACCAGACCTTCGATGCCGAATGGCTTGATGATATAGTTTGCCGCACCCAACTGGCTGCACTCGATAATCATTTGGTCGCTCTGCGAAACCGTCAGAACGACAACCGGAATGTCACGCGTGCGTTCGTCGCTTTTAACGTGGCGCAGGAATTCCAACCCCGACATCCGGGGGAGGTTGAGATCGAGCAGGATCAACTGCGGCTGCGCCCGTTTTCGCTTTGCCTTCCGGCCCTTGCCGAACAGGTAGTCCAATCCATCTTCCGCGGTGCTGACGATTTTCAGCGGATTCGTCACCTTGGCCTGCGTGAATGCGTGCTCTGTCATGGCTGCATCCGTTGCGTTGTCTTCAACCAGTAATATCTCCCGCACGGGAATGCGGGCGGCTTTTGTGTCAGGGCGTATAAATGCTTCAGCTGCCGTGACCGCATGGGATAATAGGTTCCCCGCCGTGACCTGCAGCGCCTTGGCCAGGCTCTCTATACTATTCAGCGTGACGTTGCGCGCGCCTCGCTCGATGTCGGTGATATAGGTGCGATGGAGGTTGGCTCGCCATGCGAGTTCTTCCTGGGTGAGGCCCATTTGCTGTCGCCACCGGCGAACGACTAAACCGAGCTTCGCCTGGAGGCTCGAATCAGCTTTTGAAGGATGGGGGTGCTTATTCTTTGCCACTCATCGAAATGTATCAGAATATTTGAATGAATACTACAGACTATGAGTGACAATCGGTCTTGTCCTTGGAAAGCCCGCTGCTTCATCACCGCGACCACGGTGTCCTCACTCATGGTGCCTGGCACAATAAAGAAGAACTTCCAGTCCGCGGAACCGTGCGCATATAATATGCAATATATATTGCGATTCGCGGCTCCATATGTTGCGCGACCATTCAGTTGAATGATCTTTTAGCTGCAAGATGCAGCTCTTTAAACTTTGGGGGATATTTTCATTTTTTATATAACCCTTGGCGGCGAAAGTTCGATCTAAGGTAAAACACCCATCATTATAATGGGTGTTATTCCTTAGGCGATGGGTCGCCCGATAACCGGCATATAATATTAATTGTTCGCTGCAAATAAAGTGGCGAGAAAAGCGGCCGAAGCTGAATTGTAGAAGAACTTTACCTTAGAAACAGGTGAAGCATGCATTTTGCTCATGGGATATTCTTCATGCCGCGTCAGTGCAGTTGCGCGGGTGGACTACTTCTTCGCCTTTGATGAACGGGCCGGGAAGTTGGCCGTACGCGAAGGTCTCGCGCCGCCCGCTTTACGGTTGCCGATGCCTGTCAGGTGCGGACCGTTGCGCTTCCTGTGCCCGATAATTTTGTTTATCGGCGGCCTGACAGGGGTCAAAAGCTCCGACAGTCAAATTGGCGCGGGTGTTTTCACCCGGCAAACACGCCCGGGGACGAAAGAAAAGGGACGCGATACGTGGCGAGTGCGGTGGTCGGCGGTGATGACAATGCAAACCTCAAAAACCGCGGAACGCGGTCGCCGTGGTCACGAATGCTGCTCTACTGCCTGCAGCGCCGCCTTCATCCAGCCGCAAGCGTAGGCCATGCCGGCGTGCCACGACGCGGCGCAGGTCATCTGGGGTGCGTGATCGGGAATCAGCACGCCGTCGAAGCCGTTCTGTTTGAAAATCCGCAGCACACGCATCATATCAATGTCGCCTTCGTCCACAAAGGTTTCCTGATAATGCGGCGCTTTGCCGCGCACGTTGCGGAAATGGACGTAGGCGATTTTCTTCTGCCGGCTGTAACTTTCGACGGCCTCGTAAAAACCGCCGTCGGTCATCTCCGCCAACGTGCCCAGGCAAAATTCCAAGGCGTTGCTCCGGCTGGGCCGGCGGTCAATCAGCTGCTGGTACAGGCGCGGTTGATTCACCAGCCGTGGCTGGCCGCGTACAGTCGGCGTGGGGGGATCGTCGGGATGCGCGGCGAGTTTCACCCCGGCTTCCTCGGCCACCGGCACGAGCGCGTCGAGGAAGTCGCCATGTCGCCGCCATAATTCCTGCGGCGTGATCGGCGCGAGATTTCCCGGCGCGGCGTTGCGATCATAGACCATGTTCCAAATCATGCCGTTGGGAATCGGCTTTTCGTAGGGGCCGTCCATCGCCACAATCTCCGCCCCACCGCGGCCCCACGGGCCTTTGGCGCGTCCGGCGACGCCGGCGAGCGAAAAATTATAGCCGATGATGGGGATGCCGACTTTGCCCACCGTGCGCACGATGGTCTTCAGGTTTTCGAGCTGCTGCGCCTTTTTCGGCCCGTCCAACAGCACATCGTGCCAGTGCGCCGGGTCAAAATTTTCAATCGCCTCGATCTGCAGATCAAACTTGGCGGCCTCGGCTTTCACGGCCGCCAGCTCCTCAAAGCTCCACAACTTGTCGGGATCGCCCGCCAGTCCCCAGCCCGCGTCGTCGCCGATGGGCTGGTCGCCGGGCCGGTTGCTGCGCGAGGAGCGGAAGTAATCCACCCAGTGAATCACCAGGTGCGTCGCGCCACACTGCCGCGCAAATCGGTAATGTGCTTCGTCAAGCTGATGCCGATAGAGACCAAAGCCGAGCTTCATAATTTTTAAAAACCGATGCTCGCCCCGCCGTCCACCGGCAGCACGACGCCGGTGAGGAATTTCGCCGCCGGCGAGCACAGGTAAACCGCCGCCCAGCCGATATCGTCCGCTTCGCCGAAGCGGTTCATCGGGGTGCGGCCGAGAATTTTGTCGCGCCGGGCTGGATCGCCGTCGAGCGCCTTGCGCACCATGGCCGAATCAATCCAACCGGGGGCAATGGCGTTGACGCGGACGTCGTGCATCGAAACCTCCGTGGCCAGCGTCCGCACCATGCCGACATACGCGCTCTTGGCGGCGGCGTAAGCGACCACCTTGGGAAAGCCGAATAATGACGCCATCGAAGCGATGAATATAATGTTGCCGCGCCGGCGCTGAATCATGCCCGGCAACACGGCCCGCGTGAGGGCGTGCGCTCCGAGCACGTGCGTGCTCAGGACGGTGAGAAACTCCTCCGGCGTCGTGTCTACCGCCAGCTTCTTCAGGTGGATGCCGGCATTGTTGACGAGGATGTCAATCGGTGCGCCGGCCGCCCGGGCGGCGGCTTCAACCAACTTATCCGCTTCGCCAAACTCCGTGACGTCATGGCGGATATAGCTCGCGCTCGCACCCAGTTCCGCCACGGCCTTTTTCAGTTCGTCTTCCCGCCGGCCAATCAGCACGACGCGCGCGCCTGCCGCGGCCATGCACCGCGCCATGCCAAGGCCAAGGCCGGTCGCCCCGCCGGTGATGAGTGCGGTCTGACCGTCGAGGCTGAAAGGTTTTTTTCCGAGTTCGGGAGATGTTGGGTTCATTAAATTTTGGGGTGTTCCATCATGGATACAGGCCCATGGCCTAAAGGACACCGTGTTTTTTAAAAGCCGCCGTGCTCGACATGCCGCCTTCGATTTCTTTGCGGACCGTTTTTTCTGCCCGCGCTTTTTCCAGCGCCTTGGTCATGACTTCGTGCTCCAGCCTGGCCGGCACAATCACGACGCCATCAATGTCGCCGAAAACAAGGTCGCCGGGCTCGACGACCGTGCCTTCAATTTCGATGCGGCAGCGAAAATCGACGACCTTCATGCGCGGCGCGGAATCCTGCGCCCAGTGGCCACGGCTGAACACCGGCCAGTTTTGTTCCAACACGCGCGGCGTGTCGCGATGATATCCGTTGACCACTGCACCGACCGCGCCACGAGTGCGGGCCGCAGCGGTCATGATTTCACCCCAGTTCGCCGACTGCATCGTGCCGCCGGTGGCAATATAAACCTCGCCCGGCTTCAGGTCATCCAGCGCCTGCGTCATCAGGCCAAACATATTTTTCTGCGGGCCGAAAACATCCATCTGCAACACCGGCATGGCTCGGCCGGCGATTTTCATGTCGTTGCGAAGGGGACGAACCGCCGGTGGCAGGAACTGATGAAAACAGCCATATTGGTCCAAAATGTCGCCCACGACCGGCGTGTAAAGCTGGGTCTTGATTAACTCGAAAAGTTGCGTGTCTGACTTCCAATCACTCATGACCTGCAGGGTAATGCTTTGCGCTGGCCAAGCGAATCGCAAGTTGCGAATATCGTTTCGTGAAATGCGCCCATCCCATCACGATGCGGCAAGTCGCCCAGGCGGGCGGCTTTGCGGTGTCCACCGTTTCGAAAGCATTGCGGAACGACCCCACGATCCCGGAGGCGCGGTGTCGGGAAATCCAGGCCCTGGCCAAGCGCCTTGGCTACCGCCCCAATCCCATGGTGGCGACCCTGATGGCCCAGTTGCACCACCGCCGACGCAGCAATGATCCGCATAATATCGCATGGATTGATCTTTGGCTTTCTCCAGACGACAAGGACGTGGCCATGGGTGCCGCACCGGTTCTGAGGGGCGCACGGGAACGGGCGCAGGAAATGGGTTATGGCATTGAGGTCTATCCTGTCGCTCGGGACCAGATGTCGCCGGAGCGTCTGCGTCGGGTGCTCACGTCGCGCGGCCAGTGGGGATTGATTATTCCGCCCGTGCCCGAGTCCGCCATGCGGTACCCGCTTGATCTGCGTGGCCTGGCGGCCGTCACGATTGGCACCAGTCTCCACGAATCGGTCATGCATCGCGTTTCGCCGAACCACTTTCAAGGGTGCGCTTTGGCGTTCGAGCAGTTGGGTGCAACGGGATTTGGTCGAATCGGCCTCGTGCTCAGCCCGGCGATGAACAAACGGGTGGAAGGGAAATGGCTGGGCGCCTTTCTCGCCTCCCAACAGAGGCTGCCCGTGACCCATCGCGTCGCGGCATTAATTGCTGAACGCGACGACCCCCGGGCGCTCGCGCGCTGGCTGCGCCGGGAACGTCCTGACGTCGTGCTGGCGGCCGAGGTGTTTGCGTGGAGGCAGGCGATCCACTTGAATCACGACCAGGCCCGGGCGCCGGCGATTGGCTGGCTCATGAAACAGAAAAACCCCCGGGGGTTGGGCTACCTCGATTATCGCCCGGAACAGTTGGGCCGGGTCGCGGTGGAGATGGTGGTGGCGCAAATTCACCGCAACGAACGCAGCAACCCCACGGTTCCGCAAACGGTCTTGATCGACGCGGTTTGGCGGGATTCGTAGGTCTTATTATTGACACTAAACCCTTTCTCTCCCTCAACGGGTGTTCGTAAGAAGCCTTTCCCCTGTCATTTCCCCTTCACGCCATATTTTCGCTATGAAGATGCCCTGTGTTTATCGGACGGACTCTTTGCAAGGATACCTTTTTTCAAACCAGCGCAACGACCTGGTTATCGACCGCAAGGACAGCGAGGGGGTCGAAGTCTTGTTCACGGTTTTGGAACCTGGACAGAAAACGCTGTTGCACAATCATCGGGACTGCGAACAGCTCTGGTACATCGTTGAGGGGCGTGGCCGGCTGCTGATCAAAGAGGGTGACGAACAGGAGGAGCACAACGTCGGTCCCGGGGACGTCGTACTAACCCGGAGATTCATCTATCACCGCATTGAGAATTGTGGCGACAAAGTGCTGCGCTACCTGGCGGTGGACATCTTCATCGGGGAAAGGCTGGCGGACGAGCCGACCTGGGATGCGCACATCGAAGCCTATTGCCGGCACCACGGGCGTGAAGTTAAACGCGTCACGGTCAAAAACGGCTCGGTGGTCTGAACCGGCCATCCGGGGTGGAGAACTGCAGGAAAGATTTGAAGTAAAACAGGGGTCCAGTCGGCGCCGCAGGCGAGATGAGAGATGTGCGGGATGTAACCCCGTCACCATGCCGGCGAATCCTGGGACCACCGACAGAAATTTAATCAGAGATCGGCTGACGCCTTAGCCATAGGTGGCGCGCGTCTTCCTCGCTTTTTGCCCGGGCTTCATCCCAGTGCTCTAATTTGACCTTAACCTTTGAATGGAATTCTTGCCAAAACTTCTCCAGGTCGGCCGGGTCTTTAAAGACAGGTTGTGCGCTCTCGGCATAGTTCGGAGCGACGGTCAGTGCTGCGTTTTGATGAGTAGGCATGATTAGAGTTCCCTCAAGTTGCTCCGAAGCACGGGGTAGTGCTTAGGGTTGGCTATTGTCCATTCACTTATTTTTTGAGGTTGATTGAGAGCTGATCCCAGATCAACCCAAAGCTTTTCCGGGTAATGGACCGCAATAAAACCACCCGGTTCATGGCCGTTGCGAGTCGCATCCCAAATGATCTCGCCCCAGATTTCTTGGCATCCAGAAACGTAGAGGCTGGGGATGGTCAGTTCGCATACCCAGATAAAATGTGGCATTGGCAATTCGTGATAGACGTCACGGACGAGGTCGCTGCCCATCCCCCGCTTATGCAGGTGATTCTTGAAGGATTTGCAGGTTGTGAGGTACTGACGCGTCAGGATGGTTGGGCTGCTCTTGAGCGTTGGGCTGCGGGCTTCCATCCCGAGCTGGTGGTCGGTTATAAGAGTTTGGACGAGGGCATCGAATTCCTCGGCCGCGAGGAACACTTTCTCCGGCAAGGGGACAGCAAATGCTAGAATCTCGGGCAGGCCGTAGTCTGAAATAAGGGGATTCCGGGGCGCGCCAGCGGCGGGGGCTGTAAGGTCGATCCGTTGGTAAGGAAAATTGTTGTCGTCGTTGATAACGAAACCGCGATTGAAGACGCTTGTTTTGACCAGCGGTTGTGCCGGCACTATGCCCGCATAGTCTGAGTGGTGACCGAGGGCGACAACAACGTGGCCATTCAACATCGCAAAGACAGGGAAGCCCGACTCGATGTAGGTATAGAGCAATTCATCGAAACTTCCCTGAAAGCCTGCGCGTGAATAAATGACCGGCGAAAACCCTTCGCGACGCAATGTCTCGGCCATCTGCCACAGGTGTAGACCACGAGAAGGGTACACCCGCTGGCCAAAGGCGTAGTTTTGGGTGGCAGTCGTGATTTCGAAGGGATGCATTTCCCTATAGGATCGGTAGCGGTTGCTGAAATACCGGAGTACCATCCATGCCGCCGACTCTGCACAGACTGTCGCGTCGCCGTCTTGGCTAATGAATGGAAAGCCATCGACACAGAGCTCTGTCCCTTGGATGGAGACCCGTTCGTGGCAGCGGCAAACTGTGCCGACGAGTCCTTTGATCAGGACCGGGTCGAGAAGCGTCCGGCCAATGCAGTTGGGTCGTGTCGGGCGAATGATCGAATAACCAATGTAGGTCTCTGGTTTGACTAGATGAGCACGCAGATCTTCGACAAGAAATGTTTCCGTGAAAAAATGGAGGCGAATCGTCCGGGCATCCGGCGTAACAAATTTTTTGGAGTGATAGCCAGAAAAGGTGTCGCGGTAGTCGCGATCGATGTAGTGTTTTTCGATTGCGATACATTTGACGGTACCATCGAGGAGGCGCTTGAGCTTGGTCAAGCCCGTGCGCGTAAGATGGCTGGCACATAACGTCGCAAGCGCGTCCCACGTGTCAGTTGTGTCGAATGCGATGACCGTGAGGAGGCCGGTCTCGTTTTGGATCATGGGTAGCTGGAAGCTGCCAGAGTGCCGAAGGATGCCTGTGGGTCGAGCCCGTTTTGATTACAAATTCAAGCGACGAGAACAGTTCGAGCTGTGAGTGCTCGGACCACGTGTATGAGAATAAAAACCTGATATGTTTGTGTGAACGCTTCGGCCACACACTCATGCCGATCACCATTGTCGTCGATGAGTTCGAGCCGCCGCTTGCCGGAAGCACGGCGCCCGCCAATCGGGACCATGGCGCCGATCTCGTCGTCGGGCGTGAAGTGATCAGGCCATGCGAAGTGAGAAAACTGCTCTTGGAATGTCGGCGACGACACTACACGGCGGAGGGCCACCCGGAAGCCGTCGTTAGGAACCAGCTGCGGTGGCTCAAGGACAACGACGGCACAAGTCCGGTGGTTTTTCGAAACGTACTGTCGGATGGAAGAATAAACCGAGGCGCCGTATTTCTTGCAGGGGTTCACGGGAACGAAAATTCCAAATTCCTGGTCGTTCGCCTCAGTAGAAAAAGCGTCCAGCTGAAATAGGACTTCCGAAGCGAAGACATTGGCTTCCCGATCAAAGAGGTCCGCGACGTCAGGATCGAGCGACGCGGCGCAATCCTCGACAATCACGTACATCGGGCGCTGCCACGGCAGGTACGCATGGGCCGCTTCGTGGAGCCGAATAAAGGTCTGTTTTACGAGGTGAAGAGTTCGGTCGATAAATATCTCGCCGGCTTTTGCATCGAAGAGCCCCATCACCTTGGAGAGCGCGGCACGAAGTGCCCCGCCCGCTTTTCGGCGCATACGCTGGAGGAACCCAGGGTGCCCGAGAACATCGTCTGGGACCTCGGTTGCCTTGGCGACGGCCATCACCGCAGTCACATTGGTCGGGAAACGTCCTAAGGCTCCGGATGCTTCCAAGGCACGGCGGGCGTGGGACCGGATATTTTCGCGCTGGGTGCGCGTCAAGCTACTATCATTTGGTTTTCTCACGCGGGTTGTTTTCACGCCAGAAATCCAGATAGCTTCGAAGAGCTTTCTCCTCGCTGACGGTCAGGTGTTCGATAGCGCAAGTGGCAAGTTTTCCGTGCTTTGCCGCTCGGCCGGCGGCTACGGGCGCAGCAGGCAAATAACCGGCGCGCTCCATCAGCTTCTCGTACCCGACATGGTAGATACCAGATAGAGCGTGGAGGATGTGGGGTGAAGGCTTGGCGATTTTTCCATTCTCCAACTGACTGAGATATGCGTTAGAAACCTGCTTATCCGTCGCTTCCTCGACGTCGCGTAAGGACATTGCGAGCGCCGTGCGAGCGCTCCTCAAGTAAAGGCCGAGAGACTCGGCCAGAGTCTGGTCAGGTGTGGTTTCATTCATGGTTTTGGAAAATTTGACAGTTTTTGCTAAATTTAGCAAGCGCGCAAAATTAGTGCTTGCTAAATTTAGCGAGCATGCTACAGTACGCGGACTGACTCGAAAACAATCATCAATACATCGAAAATCATGCAAACTGACACCACTGAAAAAACAGCCTTAAAATACGTCCTCGATATCGAGGGCAAAGAATACGCTTGGAATGAAGAGACGATCACGCCGGTCCAAATCGCAAAACTCGGGGGCTGGAATCCTGCCCAAGGGGTAATCGAAATCGACAAGGATAATGTCGAGCGGACCCTCGTCGCGGACGAGATCATCAAGCTCCAGCCCGGCATGGCATTCGGGAAAAAGCACCGGTGGAAGCGCGGATGATCCCCATGCGCACTAGGATCGAACAGGAACTGACGCTTCTGTCTAAGGTTTATCCCGACCTACAGCACGCCGAGCACAACGGGGAGGACTGGTTCCTCCTTCCTTCTTATCGCTTACCTCCCGGATGGCGGATCGGCGAAGCTCCCGTAACAGCGATGGACTTGGTCTTTAAGCTGGCTCCCACCTATCCCACCACTGAACCGTATGCTTTTCTGGCTCCGGCGGGAGTCAATTTTGGTGGGCAGGCACCCGCAAGCACAGCGCCCGCGCCCGGCGGCCCGTTCCCGGGCACATGGCTGCAATTCTCGTGGTCGCCAGAAGGCACGTGGACTCCGGCTGCCAACGCCGACGATGGCTCCAATGCACTCGCTTGGGTTCGTAGCTTTGCGCAGCGGCTGAAGGAGGGAGCATGAAGACAATTCTCGAAATGTCCGCCCAAACCTACGCCGAACTTCGCGCTCATCTGCTGCCACCAGGCGGTGAGTTGGAGGAGGCGGCTTTCCTCTTTGTCGATGCGACCAGGGAAAAAGGCGCATGGCGTTTCCGCTTTCGTGAATTGGCCAAGCTCGGGTCGGAGGATTTTGTCGCGCAGCATGCAGACTACCTTGAACTCGCTGATTCGACACGGGCGCGGATGATCAAGCGTGCGCACGACCTCGGCGCGTCTCTCACTGAAGTCCATTCCCACGTCGGGCCATGGCGCGCGGCGTTTTCATACTCGGATATCAGTGGTCTGAAAGAAACTGTGCCGAACCTTTGGTGGCGCTTGAAGGGCCGTCCGTATGTGGCGATCGTCGTTTCGCGGGCGAGCATAGATGCGTTGGTGTGGATCGATTCCGCGGAAACCCCGGTGCCCTTGGACGAAATCCAAGCCGGCTCCGAGGTTCTACGGCCAACGCATACGGCGTGGGAGGAGTGGCCATGAAGATCGCGGACGAACGTTACGATCGCAGCCTGCTACTTTTTGGCAAAGAGGGGCAGGAAAAGCTTGCTCGGACGCGTGCCACCGTGGTTGGCGTCAGCGGGTTGGGGAGCCCCATCATTCAGCACTTAGCGCTTCTCGGCATTGCTCACGTGACTCTCATTGAGCCGGAGGAGCTGGATAATACAAACCGCAACCGATTTATCGGCGCGCGCGTGTCAGATCCCGTGCCGGGCAGCGCGAAGGTTGACTTGGCTGCGCGGCTCGTCGCCGAAATCAATCCCGATGTGGGCGTGACGCGCTTGCGTTGCTCGCTTGTCACGGCTGAGGCCTTTGCGGCTGTCAAACAATCGGACTGGGTCATTGGCTGTCTCGACCATGATGGCCCCCGATATGTGCTCAACGAATTGTGCGCGGCTTACGGCAAGCCATACATCGATCTCGCTTCCGACGTCCCTGAGCCGGGTGTTTACGGGGGCCATATTTGCGTCGCAGGGTTTTCCTGTGGATGCCTCTCATGCCGCGACGTACTCGACATGCAGGCAGTGACGCGATGGCTTGCCTCGCCAGAAGATCTCGCTGTCCGAAATGCGATTTATGGCATTGATCGCACCTTTCTCTCAGTAGCCAAGGGGCCGTCCGTTTCACCGCTAAACGGTGTTATCGCGTCGCTAGGAGCTCTCGAATTTATGGTTGCGGTCACGGGACTACGGGTACCGCGGGCCTTTCAAAACTATCACGGCCATTTGGGCCGACTGACTGACGCAGGAACGGCCGTTCCTGCGCGATATTGCGAATTTTGCCATAGCCACCGGGCGGGAACCTCGTGCGCTGATGTCGAGCGCTACTTGAGGATACCTCATCTCCAGCCTTTGGCATCTCTATGACCCAATTCCCATGGAACCGTATGTTAACTGACCTACTATTATTAATCTAAATATGGAAATTCCAACATTACCAACCGACAACCTATATAAGTTTGTCACTGTCCTCGGTCTTATAGCAGCAGTTTTTTTCTTTTACGTGGCGTATGAGAGGAAGAAAGAAGTCACTGATCTTACTTACGATTACCTTATCAAACAGATCGAATTACACCAGGATTTTGCTAGGGCCGTGACTCGCGCAGGTGGTGACGCAAAGTTGTTGGACGAGGTGCATTTTTGGGAGCAGCAAAACGATATGGTAATGGGCGGGGTAAAAAAACTGGGCGAAATAAAGAGCCTGGAATTTCCTACTGTTGGTTGGTACATTGCGCTCGCTGTTGGCAGTGCTGCTATCGGGATTGGCGGCGTGTTGCTTTGGTATTTTAAATTCCAGCGCCATATGGATAGACTCATCTCAAGTGCGAAGAAACTCCCGGAAGCCTAACATTGGACAAAGAAAAGTATGATGGAGTCTGTTTACTGGAAGACCGAATTATTCCCTGCTGCGGATGCTATTGAAGCACGGCAGCGTTGCTTGCGTTGGACGGAAAAACAGGCCGTCATGCTTGAGCGTGACATCATGATCGCGATGTTCTGCGTGCGCTCGTTGATCGAACGGCACAAGATTACCCAGCTTCTTGCGAAGAAACCAATTTTGGTCGTTGCATATCCTATCCACAAAGGGAAGAGGGTTCACCTTTTTAATCAATGCGATATCAATGAGCTTTACGATATGGAGCATCCGGTGGAGCGGCAGCTTGGCCTTGCATTCCTCAGCAACCAGATAATTCACAGCTACATTATTTTCCCGAGAAAAAATCTGGAAAAAAAGAGGTTCACTCACTTGCTCGTGTGCTCTGATTTCGAGCGGAATAACCAGCTTTTTGAGGTTTCAATTGAAGATTTAATCGCTGTGATGCGTGAGGTCGGTATGAATTATCCCACTGAAATCCATTTTAAATATGACAAGGAAAAGAGGGACTATCGACCTATAATCTAGGGGTGCCGGTTCATGGAAGTGGTGGTAGTGCATAACAACCGGTCCAGTTTTGACCGGAGAAATTTATGAATGTTCGCACCCATGACTGGCCTGTAAGCAAGCCCAGCGGAACGATGAATCCAGCCGCCCGGCCGCCATCGCCCATCTGGGGCGCAAACCAAATCCCGGACTCACCTCCATGTTGTCGAATAAAATTGAGAAGTACAGCTGGCTTCGCCGCGATCAAAATGTCTTGTCGGGCGTGATATTGCAGTAACACCTCTACTGAATAAGAAGCTGTCGTAAGCCCACTGTCGCGCCCGCCACCGCCGTTAGTTTCAAAGCAAAAATTTAGGCTCGGATAGGTTTCAGATTTTATCTCGCAGAGGAGTGTCTTGCCGTTAACACACAGGACGCCATCGCCGCTAGGTTGACCGTATTCGGGTGTCCATGGCGTGGGTGTGTAAGAGCCAGAGAACATGCGGGCCAGCGCATTTCCGATGCCGCTCTCGAAAATATCCCCACGACTGGCCGCTGTATAGAAGTAGTTATGTTTTATCATATATATATTATATGGAAATCACAAGGAAATGCCACTAAATAATATAGAATGTGCCAGTTTTTGTCCGATTGCCCGAATTTGGGCCGGTTTCATGACCAGCATATACGTCAACCTGCTGGCAAATGATATGTCACCCATTAGCCAGAAGCCCATCGCACCCGAAGAATTTGAGATAACGCAGGGTCTGATCGGCATCCTGACGCTGCAGGGGAACGAGCTATCCGTCTCTATGCCGCGCGGTTGATCGTTTCAATTTGATCAAACATAGCGTGCGAAGGCTCGTGAACATCTGGGAAAATGAGCATTTATATGGCTCGTTGCTTTAGTTAAATTCATTGCTGTGCGGAGATCTGTTGCGCCCTTTGCCGAATCATCGGGACGACCAACCGGTTTCCCGCGTTTAGTAGCTGCGCGTACGAAAATGCGGCATTTTCGATTTACGGGCCGCTGTGCCTTTAGAAAGGTCCAGGGTATAGGGTCGCCCAATAGAGGGCATTTTTGCGCGTCGGCTGCAATTGAAGCGCTCCTACTTCAACTCTTTCCCTGCAACTTCAAAACTTTCCGGCAATTCTCCACGGGGTGGGCTAATCTTTTTTGTCGACGGCCCGGAGCACGATGCCGGGGGTCAAAAGCTCGGGCAGGGTTTCCGGTTCGGGTTCGCCGGGCAGGTAAACCAGGTTGAACGGCACCGCGCTGCGGTGGTATTTCGCGAGCTCGGCCGTGATCAGCGGATCGGCGTTCGTCCAGTCGCCGCGGAGCGTGGCGATGTTCTTTTCGCGGAAAGTCTTCAGCACAGTGGCGTCGTGGAAGACGAATTTCTTGTTCGCCTGGCAGGTGGCGCACCAGCGCGCGGTGAAATCGACGTAGATGATGCGGTGGTCCGCGCGGAGCTGCGCGACGCGTTCGGCGCTCCACGGCTCCCAGGTGATGTCGGTCGGCGCGGTCGGATGCGGCCAGCCGAGCCACGCGCCGAGGCCGAGCAGGGCGAAGCCGGCGATGAGCCCGAAGCGCGCGCGGCCCGCCGCCGCGCCGGGCGCGTTCCAGCGTCCGTAGAACCACGCGCCCATCGCCATGAGCACGAGCGCGAAGAGGATGGTGAGGAGATGGCTTTCGCTCACCTGCCCGGCGAGGACCCACACGAGGTATCCAACCGTCGCATACAACGGGAAGGCCATTAACTGCTTGAAGGTTTCCATCCAGGCGCCGGGACGCGGCAGCACCTTCACCGCGCCGGGAAAGATCGAGAGCAGCAGGTAGGGCGTGGAGAGGCCGAGGGCGATGGCGGTGAACACCGCAAAACCCTGGGCGGTCGAGAGCGCAAGCGCGGCGCCGAGGGCGGGCGCGAGAAACGGGGCCGAGCAGGGCGTGGCGACGACCGTGGCGAGCACCCCGGTGAAGAACGAGCCGCCGTAGCCTGACTTCATCTGCAGCCCCGCGCCCACGCCCGTGGCCGCGAGGCCGAATTCGAACACGCCGCTCATGTTGAGCGCGAAGACGAGCATCACGGCGGTCAGCCCGAACACGAAGGCGGGCGATTGCAGTTGGAAGCCCCAGCCGAGCTGGTCGCCGCCGGCCCGGAGCACGGCGAGCACGCCCGCGAGCGTCCAGAACGACAGCAGCACGCCCGCGGTGAACACGAGGCCGTGCGCGACGACCTTGCCGCGTTCGTGTCCGGCCTGGTTGACGAAGCCGAGGATCTTGATGCCGAGCACGGGAAACACGCACGGCATGAGGTTGAGGATGAGCCCGCCGAGGAAGGCGAGGGCGAGAGTTCCCAGGAGGGAACTCGAGGCGGGAGGCGTGAGGCTAGAGGCGAGAGGTGATGGTTGAGAGTTGTCGGATTCTTTGGCGTTTGGCGTTTGGGATTTGGGATTTGCGACGGAATCAGGCATCGTGATTGGAACCTCAATGTGTAACCCGGCGGCGGGATTTTCCGTCGCGAGCACGCCCACGAGCTGCGTCGTTGTCGCATCTGCGGATTCCGAAATGGGGAGTACGAGTTCATAACCGTTGTCCACGGGGCTCACCGTCTGCGGTTGATCGTATTGGATGAAACCGTCGTCGGCGAAAAAGTGCGGGGCATTTAATTCACGCGCGGTGCCGTCGGTGGAGAACAGGCGGAGCCGTATATTTTTGCCATCGCGCATGGCGGTGACGTTCCAGCCGGCAGGCGGTTGTGGCATCGGCTGAGCGGCGATTTTCGCGGCCCACGCGCTGGGTTGGGGCGCGTCGGCGCTGACGGGCAGCGTTAGCTCGACCTCGGCTTGGCCCGGCATGCAGACATCCTTGCACATGAGCCAACTGGCTTTTGCGCGGAGTGTGATCGTGTCGCCGGGCTTGAGCGTGTCGGGTGGAGTGATTTCGACGGGCAGAAAGGTTTCGCCTTCGTAGCCGTTGCCGGTGATGGCGCCGTGCGGATCCGTGAGGACGTGTGGCACGGGCCATTGGATGGCGCCGGCTTTGAAACCCTCGGGGAGCGTCCACGTGAGCGAAGTGGGGTAGCCGGTGCCGGCGTTGATCCAGTAAGTATGCCAGTGAGGGGTGTGCTCGAGGCGCAGCGCGACAGTAAAGGGGTGGCCGGGCTGGATCGAAGTATCGGCCGCGACGAGCGAGGCCTGCACGGGTGATTCGGCGGCGCGAGCCGCCGACACCAGCAGTGCGGCAAACAAAAAAAGCGAGCAGATGCGTCGGGGCAACATGGCGTGCAACATTAGGGTTATATACGAGAGACGCAACGCCCCGGATGCATTCCCTCATTAAGTAACAAGTGTCAGGTAACAAGTACCAGGACTAGGAGTCAGGAGTGGTCGGCTATCTTGGAACTTGTTACCTGTTACTTGCTACTTGGATGTTTGATCATGTGCGTAAGCATCAGCGTGAAGAAGCACAGCACGAGGTTGAAGAGCGGCAGTTGCAGGGGGAGGGGCAGTGCGTAGATGGCGCACACGGCGGGCAGCCACACGCCAAGGTTGCCGAAGAGCAAGGGCAGCGCGCGCCGGACATACCAATGGCCCGCGCGCAAGTCGGCCCAGACCGGGGCAGTTTTAAAATGAGCTTCGCACCAGGCAAAGAAAACCATCTCGGCGGGCACGGCGTAGAACGGACAATACACGAACTGGTCGAATAACACCTTGGTCGCGATGGTGCCCGCGCCGTGGCCGGGGCCGATGACGTGGTTGAGCACGCGATACCACAAATCGACCTCGAAGCCCTTGTAGGACCAGAACGCCAGCAACACCGCGCCTTGCGCCAGCGTGTAACGGGTGCGTGTGGCCGGATCCAGTTTCAAGTAAAGTTGCGGCAGCACGCCGCCAAAAATCCCGGTGGCCACGATGCCGTAGAACCAGCCGGTGCGCTCGCGAAAAGCCGCCAGCGCATCGAGCGCCGCATGCGTCGGCGGGTGCCAGTAATAGGCGACGACCAGCGCGATGGCAAAGGCCTGGAGCACGAGGCCGGGCACGAGGTGGGCGCGCGCGGCGCGCAAGCCGGCATGCCAGGGAGCTTCGCGAAGGGCAGTGGGTGCGGACATGGAAACCCGGGATTGTTGCGGGCCCGGCCAGCGAGGCGAGGGGATTTGTAGAAAAATGACGAATACAGAATGACGAATTCCGAATGAGTATGGATCATTCGCCATTCGTCATCCGGGCTTCGTCATTCAGATTTTTTAAAGCCGCTCGATTTTCGCTGCTATGCTGGCGGGCGCTGCCGCAAAACGCGGCAACGCGAAAACTCAAACGCAGTATGATCAAACCATGAAAAAACACATACGCAGGTTAATGGCCGTGAGCTTGCTCACGGCGCTGGCCGGAATCGCCGCGATTCCCGCCCTGGCACAAATGCAGGAGACGACCATCCCGGTCGGCTCCATCCACCCGGCCGGCAAAGTCAAACATGCCGACTTCCCGACGCTGGCAAAAATATCCATCGACGACGCGATGAAAGCCGCGCAGGCGAAGGTTCCCGGCAGCGTGATCAGCGCCGATCTCAAGATGAAGCAAGGCAGCCTCCTGTATGCCATCAAGATTGTCAGCGCCAACAAAGCCATCGTCGGAATCGAGGTCGATGCCGGCGACGGCAAGGTGCTCGAGGTCGGCAAGGGGTGACGCAGTGGGGATTGTGCGCCGGCTGGACGGCGGACTTGGTGCACCAGGTCCGCTGTTCAGTTTTTCTATTTTAGACAGACTTTGTCTCGCCGGGCCAAATCGTTCTCATGCTCTTAATCGTGCTCGTTCTCTCAGGCGCCGACCGATTATGAGAACGATAACGAGTAAGAGAACGATGACTGAAGCCAACAGATGATTCGAGAATGTAACATGACGCCTTGCATTCCGTGTTTGCCTGCCGGCGCTTGCCGGCTGAAAATCGCGGGTGTATTTCTGCACAACGGTTAAGCGAATTCTCCCCATGTCATCCCTGCTCAAAATCTCCTCATTGCTACTGGCTTTTCTCTGCGCCACCGCCACCGCGCTGGCCGATTACCGCGTGCTGACGCAATTCAAGGTCGGCGGTGAAGGCGGCTTCGATTTGCTTTGCGTCGATTCCGGGGCGCACCGCCTCTACCTGTCGCATGCCACGCGGGTCGAAGTGCTCGACGCCGACACCGGCAAAAAAGTCGGCGAGATCGCACCCGCCAATGGCGTGCACGGCATCGCCGTCGCGCCGGAGTTCAATCACGGCTTCATCACCAACGGCAAGGACAACACCGTCACGATGTTCGATCTCAAGACGCTGCAGGCGCTCAAGGTCATCCCGGTCCAGGGCAAGAAACCCGATGCCCTCGACTACGATGCCGAGACCAGGCAGGTCTTTGTCTGCAACAGCGGCAGCGGCGATCTCGCCGTGATCGATGCCGCGACCGGGGAGTTCAAGGCCACGGTCGCGCTGAGCGAGGGACTGGAAGGATTGGTCTTCGACGGCCGCGGCCGCATGTTCGTCAACGATGAGGATAAAAGCGTGGTCTTCGTGGTCGACACCCATGCGCTCAAATTGATCGCGACCTGGCCCCTCGCGCCTGGCGAAGGGCCGACCGGCCTCGCCATCGATCGCACCCACGACCGCCTTTTTTCCGCCTGCGGCAACGGGAAGTTTGTCGTGCTCAACAGCGACACCGGCGCGATCCTCGCCACCCTGCCGATCGACAAATCTCCCGATGGCGCCGCGTTCGATCCTGCCACCGGCCGCGCGTTCGCTCCCTGCCGGGGCGGCACGCTTACCGTGGTGCAGGAAGAATCGCCCGACAAATTCAGCGTCCTGCAGACCGTGGCCACCCAGTGGGGTGCGAAGACGATCGCCCTCGACGAGAAAACGGGCCGAATTTTTCTGCCCACGGCCAAATTTGGGCCGTTGCCAACGGACGGGTCTTCGCATCATCCTCCGGTTTTACCCGACACCTTCACGGTGCTCGTGGTGGGCCAATGATCCTCCGCTTTACTTATCTTGCACTCGTTCTGCTGGCGCTGACCGATGGCTGCGCGATTTATCATCCGCAGCCGCTCTCGCCTGAAAGCGCGGCGGCCGGGCTGGCCGCGCGGTCGTTGCACGATGAAGGGCTGAGACAATTCATGGCGCAAAATCTTGGCCATGCGCCGGCGGTGTGGCCCATGCCGCAGTGGGATCTCGATGCGCTCACGCTGGCGGCGTGGTATTACCATCCCGACATGGCGGTGGCGCGGGCGCAGGTTGCCACGGCGCGGGCGGAAAAAAAAGTCGCGGGCGAGCGTCCCGAGCCGGGCGTGAGCTTTAGTCCGCAATACACGAGTAATCCCGCCGACTTGAGCCCATGGACGCTCGGCTATGCACTCGACCTGCCATGGGAGACAGCGGGCAAGCGCGCCAAGCGCGTGGCGGTTGCCACCGCCGGGGAGCGATCGGCCGATTACCAACTGGCCGCGGCGGCCTGGCAGGTGCGCAGCCGGCTGCGCACGGCGCTGTTAACGTTGTGGGCGGCGCAGGAAACCACCACCTGGCTCGACCGCCAGCTGGCCGATGAGTCGGCGTTATTCACCTTGCTTGAGCACCGGCTGGCCGCTGGCGAAATCGCGTCGGTTGAACTTGCGCAGGCGCGCATGACCCTGGAACAAATCCGCCTTGCCGCCGAGGATGCGCACAAGCAGCGGCAACTCGCGCGCGTTGGGCTGGCGCAGGCCATCGGCGTGCCCGGGCCGGTGCTGAGCGATGCGTCGATCGATTTCCACGGAGAGGTCGAGGAGCCGTCGTTTTCCCGGTTGCCGCCGGCGGACGAACTCCAAAAGCAGGCGCTGCAGGCGCGGCCGGACATCCTGGCCGCACTCGCGGACTACGATACGGCCGAGGCGAATCTTCGCCTTGAAATCGCGCGACAGTACCCGGATCTCAATTTTGGCCCGGGCTATACCTGGGACCAGGGCGCGAAACGATGGTCGCTCGGCGTCAGCCTGACCTTGCCGGTTTTCAACCGCAACCGCGGCGCCATCGAGAAGGCCACGGCTGATCGCGCGGCGTCACGGGCCCGGTTCGAAGCCGTGCAGACGCGCGTGCTGGGCGACCTGGAAAACGCCCGCGCCAGCTTTGAGTCGGGTTGCGAAAGCCTGCGCGCCGCTGACGAGTTGGAGCATCAGCAGCAGGCCCAGTTCGCCGCCGACCAGTCGCGTTTCGACGCGGGCGAAATCGGACGGATCGAGTTTTTGCAGTCGCGTGCGCAATACGATGCCGCCGCGGCGGCCCGCGTGAACAGCCTCGTGCAGGCGCAAACGGCATTTGCGGCGTTGCAAGACGCCGTCCAGCGGCCACTCGATGGCGCTGGTCCGGCTTCGCCTTTAACTTCCCCGCCATGAACCCGATTTTTCCATCATGAAAGCACTTCTTTTCTTCCCGCGATTTTCCATCGCCTGGGCCTGCCTTCTGGCCGGTCTCGTTTTTTTTGTGGCTGGCTGTGGCAAAAAAACTTCCACGGATGCCGACGACAAGGCCGCGTCCCCGTCCGAGGCCCCACGCGTGGGCGAGGCCAGCGGCGAGACGGTGGTGAAATTGTCGGAGGACGAGATCCAGCGGGTCGGCCTGGAGATGGCCGTCCTGCCGGCGGCGACCGGGCGGGCGAGCCAGCATGCCCTCGGCGTGGTGGTGGATTTGCAATCGCTGTTTGACGGCGCCGCGGCGCTGGCCGATGCGCAGGCGCAGGCGGCGAAGGCGACCGCGGCACTCTCAGCCAGCGCGGGTGAGTATGATCGCGCGAAAAAATTGCATGACGACGGGCAGAGCGTTTCCACCAAGGACCTGGAAGCCGCCGCCGCCGCGTGGCAGGCCGATGATGCCGCCAGCCGCGCCGCGCAGGCCGCGTGGCAGGCGCGCCGCGCCGCACTCGATCATCAATGGGGTCCGACCCTGGTCGGGTGGCTGGTCCAGGATGCCCCGGAATATCAGCGCCTCGCGAAAGGCGAAACGCTGCTCGTGCGCGTGGCGCGGGCGGATGGCGGGCACCTGGCGGCGCCACCGGCCGGGGCGGAACTGCTGCGGCCGGACAAACAGTGGGCACAGGCGCAATTCGTCTCGCCGTCGCCCCAGGCCACGCCGGAATTTCAGACCGAGGGCTTTTTCTTCGTGGTGGACGCGGGCGGGGGACTGTTGCCCGGGATGAATGTCGAGGCGTTGCTGGCGGCCGAAACTGTGCCGGAGCAAAGCGGCGTGATTGTGCCGGATGCGGCGGTCGTATGGTGGCAGGGACGCGCGTGGGTGTTTGTGCAGGCCGGCCAGGGCGGCTTTGTGCAGCGTGAAATCTCCGCGGACCAGCCCGAGCCGGACGGCGGCTATTTCGTGGCGGACTTTCCCGCCGGGCAAACGGTCGTGGTGCGCGGGGCGCAAATTCTGCTGTCGGAAGAAACCAAGCCGGCGGCCGGAGATTAGGAACACCCGCCATGTCCGTGCTCAATTCCATCGTGAGTCTCGCCCTGCGGTTTCGCGGGATTGTGCTGGCGTTGGCCTGCTTGCTGGTGGCCTACGGCCTCTATTCGCTGACGCGCGCGCGTTATGACGTGTTTCCCGAGTTTGCGCCGCCGCAGGTTTCGATCAACACCGAGGCGCCGGGGCTTTCGCCCGAACAGGTCGAGCAGCTCGTCACGCAGCCGATCGAGAATGCCGTCAACGGCGTGCCGGGCATCGAGTCGATGCGCTCCGATTCGATCCAGGGCGTTTCTGTCATCACGATCAATTTTGATCCGAAGGCCGACATTTATCTCGACCGGCAGCTGGTGGCCGAACGGCTCGCCGGGATCGCGGCCGAATTGCCGCAAGGCGTGGGTGTGCCGGCCATCACGCCGCTGCTCTCCTCGACGGGCGACTTGATGACCGTCGGCCTCAGCTCGTCGAAAAAGACTTTGATGGAACTGCGCACGCTGGCGGACTGGACGGTGCGGCCGCATCTGCTGGCCGTGCCTGGCGTGGCCAACGTCGCCATCTACGGCGGCGAAGTCCGCCAGGTGCAGATCCAGCTCCAGCCGGAGCGGCTGGTCCGCTACGGGCTGTCGGTGGATGACGTGCTGGCCGCGGCGCGCAAGGCCACCGACATCGAGGGCGCGGGTTTCATCGACACGCCGAACCAGCGCGTCGTCCTGCAGACCGAGGGGCAGATGATCGAGCCCGGGCTTCTCGCGCGCACGGTCATCCGCGCGCAAAACGGCGAGGCGGTCACGCTTGGCGATGTGGCGCGCGTGGTGAATGCGCCCGCGCCGTCCATCAGCGCGGCCAATATCATGGGCCAGCCGGGCGTGCTCGTGAAGGTGAGCATCCAATATGGCGCGAACACGCTCGAGGTCTCGCGCCGCGTCGAGGAGGCGCTGGCCGACTTGCAGGCGCCGCTGGACGCGCAGGGCGTGGCGCTGCGCACCGATTTGTTCCGGGCGGCAAATTTCATCGAGACGGCGACAAGCAACATCCGGTTCTCGCTGCTGCTGGGCGCCGTGCTGGTGGTGGTGGTGCTGATGCTTTTTCTTGGACACCTGCGCACGGCGGCCATTTCCTGCACCGCCATTCCGCTTTCGCTGCTCACCGCGGTGGCGGTGATCGAGAAGTTCGGCTACAGCCTCAACACGATGACCATGGGCGGCCTCGCCATCGCCATCGGCGAAGTGGTGGACGACGCCGTGATCGGCGTGGAAAACGTCCTGCGCCGCCTGCGCGAAAACAGCCGGCAGCCTCATCTGAAGCCGGTATTCCAGGTGGTGTTGCAAGCCTCGATTGAAGTGCGCGGCGCGGTGATTTTCGCGACGCTGGCCGTGGTGCTGGTCTTTTTGCCCATCATGGGCCTTTCCGGCCTTTCGGGCCGCATGTTCGCGCCGCTCGGCGCGGCCTATATCGCCGCCATTCTCGCCTCGCTGGCCGTGGCGCTGACCATCACGCCGGCCATGTGCCTCCTGTTGTTGCGCCCGGCGGACTTGGGAGAGGAAGAGTCGTCGCTGGCGCGGTTTTTGCACCAGCATTACGAACGGCTGCTCATGCGGGTGGAAAAACACTGGCGCCGGGTGCTCGGCGTGGTGGTGGCGCTCACGCTGGCCGGCCTGGGTGTGTTTCCGTTCCTCCAAAGCAGCTTTCTGCCGACGCTGCGCGAAAATCATTTTCTTCTGCACATGGAGATGGCGCCGGGCACGTCGATCGAGGCATCATTCCAGCTTGGCCAAAAAGTGGCGCAAGCCCTTTTGCAGGTGCCGGAAGTGCGCACCGTGGCCACGCAGGTCGGGCGCGCGGCGCTCGACGACGTGCGCGGGCCCGAGGCGAGCGAGTTCGATATCAATTTGCAGCCCGGCTCAGACCGTGCCGCCGCCGAGGCGCACATCAACGCCATGCTGGCCGGTTTTCCCGGCGCGAGCTACGAACTGAACAGTTTCCTGGTGGAGCGCGTCAACGAAACCCTGTCCGGCTACACTGCGCCGGTGGCCGTCAACATTTTCGGCAACGATCTCGACGTGCTCGATGCCATTTCGCCGCGGGTGAGCAGGCTGCTTGCGGGTGTTCCCGGCGCGACCGACCTCCAATTGCAATCGCCGCCGGGTGCGCCGCAAATCGTCGTGCACCTGCGTCCGCGCGACCTGCTGCGCTGGGGCGTGGCTTCCGTCGATGTGATGGAGGCCGTGCGCACGGCCTACGAAGGCACGACCGCCGGCCAGATGCACGAGGGCAGCGAAACGCGCGATGTGGTCGTGATTCTCGATCCGGCGGTGCGCAACGAGGCCTCGTCCGTTGGCCGGCTGCCCGTGCGAAACGGCGCCGGACAGTTTGTGCCGCTGGCGCGGCTGGCCGACATCTACGCCGGCTCGACGCGCTACGTGGTCCAGCACGAGGCCGCCCGCCGCGTGCAGACGATCACCTGCAACGTGCAGGGCCGCACGGTGGACAGTTTCGTGGCGCAAGCCCGGCGGGAGATCGCGCAAAAATTGAATCTGCCCGCGGGCGTGATCGTGGAGTTTGCCGGCTCCGCCGCGGCGCAGGCGCAGGCGCGTCGCGATCTTTTGCTGCATGGCTCGCTGGCCGGCATCGGCATTTTGCTCCTGCTTTTCATTGTGCTCGCGCATCACAACAACCTGCTGCTCGTGCTGCTCAACCTGCCGTTCGCCATCGTCGGCGGCGTGCTGGCCACGCTGATTTTCGGCGGCGAGGTCTCGCTCGGTTCGCTGGTTGGTTTCGTGACGGTGTTCGGCATCACCCTGCGCAATTCCATCATGTTGATTTCCCACTACGAGCACCTCGTGTCGGTCGAGGGCGAATCCTGGGGCCTGTCGGCGGCGCTGCGTGGCGCGCGCGAACGGCTCGTGCCCATTCTGATGACCGCGCTCGTGACCGGGCTGGGCCTGCTCCCGCTTGCGCTTGGCCGCAATGCGCCGGGCCGCGAAATCGAGGGGCCGATGGCGCTGGTGATTCTCGGGGGACTGGCCACCTCGACCGTGCTCAACCTGCTCGTGCTGCCCATGCTGGCCCTGCGCTTCGGACGGTTTGGAAAAGCCCGGACGAGCGCGACCGAAGCGAGTGGGTGAGTGCGGCCCGTGCGCCTCTCGCGGCCTCACAAGTGCGAGAAGACGCCGAAACACTAAGGCCTGGGGTAGGGCGCGACCGCCGGGCGCGCCGGGTTTCTCTCAAAACACTTTTTACACCAAGATCGCAAAGGCCGCGAAGGATCGATCCAGGGTTTTAACCACTGATGTACACTGATTGTCACTGATAGCAGAATACATCCGGGTTTTATCCGTGTGATCCGTGGTAAATGCCTTCGCGATCTTTGCGATCTTGGTATGAAAAAGGATCGAAAGAATCTCTTCAGTCCAAACTCCGAACGTAGGCGATCAGCGCGGCGATCTCGTCGTCGTGAAGTTTGGTGGCGAAGGTCGGCATTTCGCCCTTGATGCCACGTTTGATCACGGTCGCGATGCGCCGGTTGCTCACCCAGATGCCGTGCAGGTCCGGGCCTTCGTCGCCATGCGCGTCATCGCCATGGCAGTGGGCGCAGTTGCCGAAATAAAGTTTCTTGCCGCGCTCGACCAGGACGTCGTGGGGCACACTGGCCAGATCGGCGGGAGAGACATACGGCGGCAGTTCGTGAGAATGCGTCGCCTCCTGATGGCGAAGGACGGCGGCCAGCCCGGCCGCAGCGCCCAAGGCCGAGGCGCCTGCCACCATACTGGTAATGAAAGCAGCGAGTGGCCTCACGGGAATGCCTTCAACAACTCGCCGCCCCAATAGCCGGTGGCGGCGATCAAGCCGGTGAGCACGCAAATCACGCCGACATAGCCGGCGTATCCGCGCCGCGAGACTTGCTCGCGCGTGAGGCTGCGCCACACCGCCACCGCGATCATCAGCGTGAAGGCGGGCCAGACAAAAAGGTGGTGCAGGCGCAGGGTGGAGTCCTGGCCGAGCATGTCGCCGCGCGTCATCACCAGGCCGGAGACGACGGCGGGCACGCTGCCGAGCGCGGCGATGATGGCCGAATATTTTCCGGCGGTGCGCAGGGACACGGCCGCGGGCTTGTGCCAGAAGCACAACGCGGCCGTGTCGCACAGGCAGGCCACAAAAATCATGGCGATGGGGAAGTGCGTGGTGCCCCCATGCACGTTCGCCCAGAAGTTTGCGTCCATGGTCATGGTTTATCCCTGGTCGGCGAGCGTTGAGTCGACGATGGCCAGAGGCGTGGCGGTTTCCACGTAGGAAACGTTCGTCAGGCCAAGGAACGAACGCAGGCGCGCGGCCTCGACCTTCATCGGGCCGGGCTTGGGCGCCGTGCCGGGTGCGGGCTGGGGAAACGCGGTCGAGCGCGCGGTGTGGAAGGTGATATTGCCTTCGATTTTCTGCAGCGCCTGGTGGATGTGGCCGTTGAGCACAGTCACGGAGCCGAAGCGCTTGAGCATCGTGAGCGCCTTCTCGGCGTCGTCTGTGCCCCAGCCCCACTTGGGATAAATCGACCAGAGGGGAATGTGGGCATAGACGACGATGGGCGTGTCCGCGGAGAGCGGCGCGAGGTCTTTTGCCAGCCAGTCGAGTTGTTCGGCGCCGATCGTGCCGAGCCCGCCTTCGGCGATGTTGGCCACGTTGGAGAGGCCGATGAAGTGAACGCCCTTGTGGTCGAAACTGTGCCAGCCGGTGCCGAGCGAGCCCTTGCCGAAGCGCGCCATATACTGCGCGCCGTTGTCGCTGAGGATGTCGTGCTCGCCGGGCACGTAGAAGACCTGCTTCGTTTTGCAGTCCTTCAGCAGCTGTTCGAGCGTGTCGAACTCGTCGGCCTCGGCGAGATGGCTGAGGTCGCCGGTGTGCAGGAGAAATTCGGGCGCGTTCGGCAGGGCGTTGATGCGCGCAATGGTTTCGCGAAACGTCGCGGTCACGTCCTGGTTGATGGCAGGCTTGTTGAAGCCGATGTGGCTGTCGCTAATTTGCACGAAATGCAGCTCGCCGACCGGTGCGGGCAGGGCTGCCCCGCCGGTCGTCTGGCCGAGCACCCGCGAAGTGAGGAGGCCGCCGCTGACGGACCAGAGCACGCCGGTGCCGGTCCAGGCCATGCATTTGAGAAAGCCGCGGCGATCGATGCCGTCGTTATTGTCGTTGTGGAGGATGATATCATTCATGAGACAGGAGTTGAAAGGTTGATTTAAAACGGTGAGCGTTCATTACGTTCCTATTGTCCACCCGGCTGGTTTATTCCACGCCGCGGTAAAAAAAAAGAAGAAATTCCCCCTATATGGAATAAACGCGTCCCGCCGGCGTATTGGTTCTTATGGAGGTCTGCTCCGTGCCGCCTGCTCCGCTCCGACACTGCATGCCATCGTTCGAAGAAACCATGCTCCCACATTTGCCCAATGCCTATAATTTGGCGCGCTGGCTCCTGCGCAATGAACAGGACGCCGAGGACTCGGTGCAGGAGGCCTACCTGCGAGCCTACAAGGCGTTTGGCCAGTTTCGCGGCGGCGATGGGCGCGCGTGGCTGCTCACCATCCTGCGCAACGTTTGTTACAGTCGCATGCGAAAAAACAAAAAAATGAACCTGCAGGAGGAATTTGACGAATCCGTGCACAGCACCACCGCGGACGCACCGGAGCCGGCCGGGCCCCTGCAAGGGGAAGTCAGCTCCGAACTTTTGCGCGAAGCGTTGTCGGCGCTGCCGGAAAAAATGAGCGAGATGATCGTGCTGCACGATCTCGAAGGCCTGGCCTATCGTGAGATCGCCGACGTCGTCGGCATTCCGATTGGCACCGTCATGTCGCGGCTGGCCCGCGCGCGCGGACATTTGCACCGCGAATTACTCGGCCGGCTGGCCAAGGAGGCGCCCCATGGACTGTAAGGAAACCCGCCACTGGCTCGTCGCGCATCTCGACGGCGAACTCGATCTCGTGCACGACGCCGAAGTCAGCGCCCACCTGCAAACCTGCGCGGCCTGCGCCGAAGCGGCGCGGCAGCAGTCCGCCCTGCGCGCACTCGTGCGCGAAAAACTGCCGTCCTTCGCGCCGCCGCCCCATCTCGCCACGCGGATTCGCGCGCAGCTGCGCGAAGAAAAAACATCCGCGCGTCCGCGCTGGTCCTGGTGGCCAGCCTGGAACATGGCCGGCGTGCTGACGGGACTTTGCCTCGCCGTCATGGTCGGCTTTGAATGGGGTGGCCAGCGCGCCCGCACCGCGCAATTCGGCGATGAAATCGTTTCCACCCACCTGCGTGCGGTCCTGGCCGACCATATGCTGGATGTGGTTTCGTCGGATCGCCACACGGTCAAGCCGTGGCTGGCCGGCAAACTGGATTTCTCCCCGCCGGTCGCGGACCTGGCGGCGGATGGTTATCCGCTGCTCGGCGCGCGCGTCGAGCGCCTCGCAGGACAAACCACGGCGGCGCTGGTTTACCAACGCCGCAAACATTTTATCACCGTGTTCATCTGGCCGGCGGCCACAGCGCTTCCCTTTACCGACGCGCACCGCCTCGGTTACGAGATGCGCGCCTGGCGCCAAGCCGATATGAATTTTATCGCCACCTCCGACATTCCCGGCAGCGAGTTGGATGATTTCATCGCCCGCCTGCGGACAGCGGTTGCTCAATAGGAGTTTTTTTAACCGCGGATGGACGCGAATAAACGCGGATTTTGAGTTTAAAGGTCGATCCACCTCGATCCTTTTTTACCGATCGGACCGATAGGATTGCAGCTGATTTTGGTAGGGTCCGTTGCCCTCAACGGACCGAAACGGGCGGTCGGCTGAGGGCAGCCGACCCTACCCATACAAACCATTCGTCGTCCATCGGGTGCCGCTGCTGCCTGCTTGCTGACGATCCGAATTACCTCATGGTCAAATCATGCAGCTCGATTTTTCCAAGCTCCCGGGGGCCGAGGCTTATGGCTGGATGATCAGCACGATCACGCCGCGGCCCATCGCCTGGGTCTCGACGATTTCCGCCGACGGGAAGACCAACCTTGCGCCGTTTTCGTTTTTCCAGGGCGTCACGTCGAGTCCGCCCACGCTCATGTTCGTCCCGGTCAACAAGCGCGACGGTGCGAAAAAAGACACTATGCTCAATATCGAGCAGGTGCCGGAGTTCGTCGTAAACATCGTCAATTACGCGCTGGCCGAAAAAATGAACTCCACCTCGGCGCTGCTGCCGTATGGCGAGAGCGAGTTTGAAAAATTCGGCATCGCATCCGCGCCCAGCACGCGGGTGCGGCCGCCCCGCGTCGCCGCCGCGCCGGTGGCGTTCGAGTGCGCCTTGCATTCCGTCGTCCACATCGGCGAAGGCCCGCTCGCGGCCAATGTGATTTTCGGCTCCATCTTGTTCGCGCACGTGGATGATGCCATCCTCGGCCCCGACGGCACACCCGATCCGGCCAAGCTCGACACCATCGGCCGCATGGGCGGCGAATTCTACAGCCGCACGACCGAGTGTTTCGCACTGAAACGGCCTGACCGGGTCATTCGCAAATAAACGCCCGGGAGCACGGCAAATCCCAAACGCCAAAGCGCCAAAAGAACAAAAAGCTGGAATCAATTTTCCAATGCTGGCTCTTGCCGATTTCTTTGGCGTTTGGAATTTTGTGATTTCTCGCCCTCACAAGCATGTGAATGTGTCCTTCCCTTTTGAAGGAGACACCGCAAACATTCACGCATGGAGCTCAGCGAAGCCGCTTCAACCACACCCGCCGATTTCAAACCGGAGACGCTCCGCGGCACGCCGGGTTTTTTTCGCGTCGGCCAGAAGCGCCGCGGCCAGTGGTGGTTCATCGATTCGCGCGACCGGCCGTTCTTGAGCAAGGGTGTGGCCTCGGTCAACCGCTTCGGCCGCGGGGACGGGCGCTCCGTGCCGGTCGGGCCGTATGCGGCGACGGTGGACAAACTTTACGGCGCCAAGGAATCGGAGGCTTTCGCGCAGGCCGTGCGTGCGCGCCTGGAAAAATGGCACGTCAACACGCTCGGTCCGTGGACCGGGCCGGAGTTTCTCGACCAAGGGCTCGCCGGCGTGGAGATCCTGGACTTCCGCAAATTCGCCCCGGAAATCAACGCGTTCGGCGCGAAGCTGCCCGATGTCTTCGATTCGCGCTGGCCCGAGACGTGCGACCGCGTGGCCGCCGGGCTGTGCCCGCCGTGGCGCGAGTCGCGCGAGCTCATCGGCTACTTCACCGACCATGAGCTGGGCTGGGCCCCGGCGCGCGGGGAAAAATTGCCGGGGGAGGCGGGCGTGAAAAAAGCGCGCCTGTCGTTGCTGCAAATCTGCCTGAGCCTCGAGCCGAGCAGCGCGGCGTATCACGCGGCGTGGGAATTCGCGCTCGCGGCGCGCGGCGGCAGCCTCGAGACGCTGGCGCGCGCCTGGCAGGTCGCCTTGCCGAACAAGGAGACGCTGCGCCAGCTCACGCAGGCCGAGACGGTGCTGCTCGCGCCGCATTATTTGCGCGACCAGGAAAATTTCTCGCGCGAGTTTGCCCGCCGCTATTTTACCGTGAGCGCCGCCGCCATCCGGCGGCACGACCCGAACCACCTGATCCTCGGCTGCCGATTTGGCGGGCTGCCGGGAGCGGGCGTGCTGGCGGAGTGCGTGCATCCCTCGGTCGATGTGCTTTCGGCCAACATTTATCGCGACACCTTGTTCGAGCGACTGGGCGATTTTCATCTCGCTGGCGGCATGCCGGTCCTGGTCGGCGAATTCGCCTGGACGGGCGAAGCCTTCACGAAACGGCCGGCGCCGCATGAGCCGCGCGGGCTGACGAGCGTCGAGCGGATGCTGCGCAAGGGACGCCTGGCGTTGTCGCGCGCATTCGCGCATCCCGCGTTCGTCGGTTATGCCTGGCACCGCTGGGCTGATGCGGTGGGCGACGCGGCGCCCTTCGGCACGGGCCTGGTGCACCTCGATGACAGCGAGGCGCGCGAGCACACGGAATTGCTGGGCAATCTTAACGCGCAAGCCGAAACCCTGCGCCGCGCCGCCGCACGGTAGCTGATTCTTTTCTACCGGGCTGACTCGCTATCGCTCACCAACGCGTTGGGCGATGGAGGGCGATGCCCGAAGAGGGCAAGCTTTGACCGAAGCATGGAATCCAAGTGGGGTTTGTCGGCAGGGTAGATCGAGATGAGCCGCTTGCTTTCCTGTTGGTAGAGCTGCTGTTTTTTGAGCATGCCGATTTTGTAATCCGCGGTGTCCATGCCCCAATATTCGATATAGACATCAAATTCGGGCAGGTAGAAGTCGGGCCGGATTGCGTGACCGGAGAGGATGCGATAGCGCTCATCGTAGCGAAAGGCGATGTTGCGGGCGGTCAGCCAGTCGGCGATGAGGCGCTCGCCATCCGACTGAACAAGCGTGCCGGCCCGCGCGACGATCGTTTTATTCAGCTCAACTTTGGTGTCGAAGTTGCGGCGTTCGAGGTAAACTTCGTCAAAGCAGCGATTGCAAAAGGTGCGTTGAAACGCCTGCCGGCTGCGGGCGTGCTCGTCGGTGGAAACCGGCTGGCCGCATCGACCGCAACGACGAACGGCATTGGCCTTGGCCAAGCGCACGGACTCGCGGATGGCCTCGGCGGCCGAATGGGCTGCGCGGCGCACGTAATCCCGCACCTGTTCGTGGCTGGCGATGTCATCGAGGTCGTGAAGATACGGCTCCGCGGCCGCGCCATAAACCTTGAGCGCTTTCAATGCGTATTGCTGAGTCTGCGGGTGCGGGTCGTGGAGGGCGGCCGGCGCCAAGGCTTGCACGGCGGCGTCCGGATCGGCGCCGAATCCGGCAATTTTTCCAATCGCCGACGCGGCGAGACGGCGTACCTCGGCCGAGGGCATGGCGAGAAGGCGTGCCAGCTCAGGCAGAGCATCAGGGTCGCTGCTCCGACCCAACGCCAAGGCGCGTTGCACGGCCTGATGGTGCGTGTCGCGATCCATTGAGGTTTTCATGGTGAAAGGAAAGGGCGGCGTTGGCGAACGGAGTGAGATAGTCGGCAACGACTTGCCAGAATAGCATGAAACCGGGAGCGAACGGCGGTCGGCGCGGGGCGGAATGACTTTCCAGCAGGCCGGCCGCATTTGCCCATGAATATTCTTTCCTCAATGGGAATCGGCCGATTTGTTTGTTTGTCATGAATGCCGCCGAGCTCTCCGCCTTTCTCAAGTCCAGGATCCGCACGGTGCGCGGCTGGCCGATCGCCGGCGTGAATTTTCGCGATGTCACCACGCTGTTTCACGATCCCGCGGCGTTCCGCGCCGTGATCGATGCGTTCGCGGCCAACTGCGCGTCGTCCCGGATCGACCTTATCGCGGCGGTCGATGCGCGCGGTTTTATCATCGGCGGCGCGCTCGCGTACAAGATGGGCAAGCCCATCGTGCTCGTGCGCAAGAAGGGCAAGCTGCCCTACAAAACCGTGTCCGAGGATTACGCGCTCGAGTATGGCAAGGCGACGATCGAGATCCATGCCGACGCGTGCAAACCTGGCGACCGCGTGCTGATCGTGGACGACCTCATCGCCACCGGCGGCACGTTGCTGGCGGCGGCGAAATTGTTCAAGACCCTGCAAGGCGAGGTGCTGGGCGTGGCGGCGATCATCGACCTGCCGGAACTGGGCGGCTCGCAGCGCCTGCGCGAGGCCGGGTTGCCCGTGCATTCGTTGTGTTTGTTCAACGAAACGGAGTGAGTTCAATGACGAAGCCCGAATGACGAGTGACGAATGGCAAATCACCAAGGCAAATAACATTCGGAATTCGTCATTCGGTCTTCGTCATTTCCCCCATGTCCCTCACGATTTGGTGCAACGCAAAACTTCCCGACGCGGCCGAACAAATGTTGCGCGAGGGCACACGCGGCCACCGGCTCATCTTTTCGTCCACGATGTTGGGCGACGTGCTGGCGGTGGGGAAGGCTGACCCGACGCTGGCCGAAGCCGACGTGGCATTCGGCCAGCCCGATGCCGAGGAGTGCCTGCGGTACTCACGGGTCAAATGGATCGAGGTGATCAGCGCGGGCTACACCCGCTACGACCGCGAGGATTTTCGCCTGGCATTGCGGGCGCGCGGCGGGGCCTTCACCAATGCCTCCAGTGTTTTTTCCGAGCCGTGCGCGCAGCACGCGCTCGCGTTCATGCTGGCCCTCGGGCGCAACCTTTTTCCGTCGCACCGCGACCAGTTGACGGATCACTCATGGCAATATGGGGAGCGCCGCCGCGACGCGCAGCTGCTCACGGGACAGACGGTGCTGATGCTCGGTTTCGGCGCCATTGGCCGGCGGCTGGCGGAGTTGCTCGCGCCGTTCCGCGTGCAGATTTATGCCGTGCGGCGGCAGGCGCGCAGCGAACCAGGCGTGCGCATCATCGCCGAGGAGGAACTTACACGCGTGCTGCCTCTGGCCGACCATGTGGTGAATGTTTTGTCGGACAACGAAACCACGCGCGGCTATGTCAACGCCCGCCGCCTGGGCTGGTTCAAGCCTGGTGCAAAATTTTATAATGTCGGCCGCGGCACGACGGTCGACCAGCGCGCGCTGCTCGAGGCGTTGCAGAGCGGCCGGCTGGGCGCGGCCTGTCTCGATGTGACCGATCCGGAGCCACTGCCGCCGGAGCATCAGCTCTGGACGACACGCAATTGTTACATCACCTCGCACACGGCGGGTGGGCGCCACGACCAAGGGGAAGCGCTGGTGCGGCATTTTTTGACCAATTTAGCGGCTTTTACGAGCGGCGGTGGGCTGACGGATCGGGTAATTTAACAAGCTTGCCGAAAAAAATCGTCAACGGCGGGAATAAGCATGGGCCCACCGCTTTCTTATGGCCGTTCGCATGAACGCTGTGCTACTTATACGGTCTGTTACAAAAATTGCTTTTGCCCAAATCGGGCTTTGCATCCAAACCGCTGCGTCACGCGTTACCCCTTTGTTCGCAAACATTCCCTTTGTTGGCCGCATCTGGCATGTCGCTGGAGGCGCACCAAACAAAACCAACCCGATACGCTATGAATAAATCCACCAAAATGATCCTCGCCTGCGCCGCTGTGGCCGGGCTTTACTCGGGCACACTTGCCCTCAATGCGCATGCTTCCGTCAACCCTGGCACCTCGATCGTGAAAGACGATAGCAGCAAGTCTTCCTGTAAGGGCCAGAACAGCTGCAAAGGGCAGGGCAACTGCTCTTCCGGCGACAACGGCTGCAAAGGCAAGAATTCCTGCAAGGGCCACGGCGGCTGCAAGAGCGGCCACGCTTGAAATTGTAGTATGCTAGCTGGCGGTGCGTCTGCCGCCAGCTATGATTTTCGCCGGGAGCCGGGCCCTGGGTCCTGCTCCCGGTTTTATTCTCGTTAGCGCTGTTTTTAAATATCGTAGCCGCAAGAGGCGGCTAATATGGTCTCGTTTGATCCAGGTAGGGGCGGCTGCCCCCAGCCGCCCGCGGGTTTAGGCCCGTTGGGGGCAACGGGCCCTACCGAAGTCGGCCGCCATACATCGTTTTCTCCGCATATTTTTTAAGCCGTTCTTCAGCCTTTCCTTTCCGTGCCCGCCAACCGTTTCAACGCCTTCACCGATTACGGCATCGGCATTGGCCTGCGCGTGCCGCATTACCGGCACATCCTGGAAAAGAAGCCGGTCGTCGACTGGTTCGAGATCATCTCGGAAAATTTCATGGTCGACGGCGGACGTCCGCTCGAGGTGCTCGATCGCATCCTGGAGCAATACCGCGTCGTGCAGCATGGCGTCTCGATGTATTTCGGCTCGGCCGATCCGCTCGACCGCGCCCATCTCAAAAAACTCAAGACCCTCGTCAAGCGGACCAAGACCCCGTGGCTTTCCGACCATCTTTGCTGGGGCAGCGTGGACGGCACCTACACGCATGACCTGCTGCCCATGCCCTACACTTTCGCCGCCGCGAAGCGTACCGCCGAGAAAATTCGCCAGGTGCGCGATTATCTCGAGGTGCCCATCTGCGTGGAGAACGTCAGCAGCTACGCCGAGTTTCACGTTTCCGAAATGACCGAGTGGGAATTCCTCTCCGAGGTCGTCGAGCTGGCCGACTGCGGCATCCTGCTCGACGTGAACAATATTTACGTCTCCTCGAAAAACCACGGCTTCAACCCTTACGATTACGTCAACGGCGTGCCGCACGACCGGGTCGGCCAGATCCACGTCGCCGGCCACACGAAGTTCGAGAAATACATTTGGACACG
>Ga0210392_10000121_pt1 | contig 62732 bp, 56 predicted proteins | sample IncBWC30OmetaG_FD_161057 | JGI IMG/M metagenome (GOLD analysis project Ga0210392, IMG submission 161057) | Forest soil microbial communities from Barre Woods Harvard Forest LTER site, Petersham, Massachusetts, United States - Inc-BW-C-30-O ... | reverse complement strand
GATATGGTCCTCGGGTGATTTCAGTCCAAGACATGTTGTGCTCCCATCGAGTCTCGCAAACACGAAGGAATCACAACGGGCTGGAATCACTCAACTTTCTTTTTCAATCAGGCTCTCAGGATGACGGTGAGCGTGCGGAGATACCGAAGGCGAGGCTGGCGTCGGAGGTTCTAACGCTGCGGCCCGCGCCATGAAAAAACCCAAGCCTCGCGGCCCGGGTTTACCGTCATTCCGGGGCGCGCTCTTTGCGCGAACCCGGAATCCAGAGATTGCGGCGCGAGATTCCGGGTTCGCGCGTTTCACGCGCCCCCCGGAATGACGGGGTTAGATTAAGCCATCGCGATGCGGGCGCGCATCAGGCCGATGCTGTCGAGGTCGGCCTGCTCGCGGGCGCTTTCCTCGGCGCGCTCGCGGGCCTGGTCGCGCTCGTCCAGCAGTTCGACTTTCTTGAGTTCGTCGAAGGCTTCGCCGAGCAGGCTCCTGGCGTCCTCGAGCTGAATCCGCAGCTCGTCGGCGGAGCGGGTCAGGTTCTCGCGCCGCTGAATCGCGGCCTTGGCATAGGTCGGGTAGGCGAAGTGGCTGGGATCGTTGATCCCGGCGCGGTCCTGCTCGTTCTGGATCTCGCGCTCGAGATCGACCGACATGCGCTGGAAATCGGCGATCATGCCCTCGATCTGGACGACCCTTCGGCGCTTCTCGTCGACCTGAAATTTCTTCAGGCGGATCAGCGTTTCACGTGACTTCATCGACTCGTACTCCCCAGAAGTCCCAAAACGCGGGACAGAACCGGCCTCCCGCAAGGGCCCCACCGGCATAGTTTATGTGAGGCGGATGATGGCCTGACAAAGTTAGCGTTCCGTTTCTTTAGCGCCCAGGATTTGCTCAAGTTGCCGGTAACCGGCGTTTAGCCCGGTCACCTCCTCCTTTTGCTGGCGCAAAAAGCTTTCCAGCGGCTCGTGCAGCCGGATCGCGTCGTCGACCTCGGGGCTGGAGCCGGCCCGGTAGGCGCCGAGCCGGATCAACTCCTCCATGTCGGCATAGGTCGCCATCACCCCCCTCGCCCGCATGATGATCGGCAGATAGGCCGGATCGGCCGACTTCGGCATGGTGCGGGATACCGACTTGAGGATGTTGATGGCGGGGTAGCGCCCGCGTTCGGCAATGGCGCGCTCCATCACCACATGGCCGTCGAGAATGCCGCGGACCGCGTCGGCCACCGGCTCGTTGTGGTCGTCGCCGTCCACCAGCACCGTGAAGATGCCGGTGATGGTGCCCTGCCCCATGCCTGGACCGGCCCGCTCCAGGAGCCGCGGCAGTTCGGTGAACACCGTCGGCGTATAGCCCTTGGCGGTCGGCGGCTCGCCGGCGGACAGCCCGATTTCGCGCTGCGCCATCGCAAAGCGCGTCACCGAATCCATCAGGCACAGCACGTCCTTGTCGTCGTCGCGAAAATATTCGGCGATCGCCAGCGTCAGGTAAGCCGCCTGCCGCCGCATCAGAGCGGGTTCGTCCGACGTCGCCACCACCACCACCGAACGCGCCAGCCCCTCCTCGCCGAGATCGTCCTGCAGAAATTCCTGGACCTCGCGGCCTCGCTCGCCGACCAGACCAATCACCGTGATATCCGCGTCGACATTGCGCGCCAGCATCGACAGCAGCACCGACTTGCCGACGCCTGAGCCTGCGAAGATGCCGAGCCGCTGGCCGCGGCAGCAAGTGAGAAAGGTGTTGAGCGCGCGCACGCCGAGATCGAGCGGCGGACCGACGCGGCGCCGCGAATGCGCCGGCGGCGGCAGGTTGCGATAGGGCATCGGCGACGGCCCCTGAACCAGCGGCCCCTTGCCGTCGATCGGCTCGCCCATGGCGTTGAGCACACGCCCCAACCAGGACGGCGACGGCCGCACCTGGCTGGCGGCGTTGGCGATCACGGCGCGGCAGCCGCGCCGCACGCCTTCGAGGCCTGCGAACGGCATCACCACCGCATTGTTGCCGGTAAAGCCGATCACCTCGGAGGGGATGAACCGGTTGGCGCCGGTCTCGATCACGATGCGGGCACCGACCGACATCGCATGCACCGGGCCTGCGATCTCCACCATCAGGCCGCGGACGCCGACCACGCGGCCATAGATATTGACGCCGTCGAGGTCCGATATCTGTTCGGCGAGCGCCTTCATTGCGAAAACCTTAAGTTTCCGCGCTTTCGATGCCTGCCCTTAACTCCGTGTTTACCCGCATCGTTAATCATTACGTCACTGTCTTTGGTGACTGAGAGCGCGCTTGCCGTCAGAACGAAGGTGAGTCGCGAGAGTCGGTTAGGCCCGGCTCTTAAAGTGAGACTTGAACGAGAACGGATACGAAAAGCTGACTTACCGCAATATCTTATGGCGATTCGACAAAAATTGCACGGATAGAGCTTGCGGACGAGAATCAGATTTTGTTAACCATATGTCGTCAGGATTCGAATCAGTTGTTCAAAGGCGTTTTGAGTGCCGCAAGTGCGGCCGACCTGACGCCCGGAGCGGCGACGATAGGGGACTGGCATGCGCGTATTGCTGATAGAAGATGACAGCGCCGTCGCGCAGTCGATCGAATTGATGCTTAAATCCGAAAGTTTCAACGTCTACACCACCGATCTCGGTGAAGAAGGCGTCGATCTCGGTAAACTCTACGACTACGACATCATCCTGCTCGACCTGAACCTGCCCGACATGTCCGGTTACGACGTGCTCAAGCAACTTCGCGTATCGAAGATCAAGACACCGATTCTGATCCTCTCCGGCCTCGCCGGCATCGAGGACAAGGTCAAGGGTCTCGGCGTCGGCGCCGACGACTACATGACCAAGCCTTTCCACAAGGACGAACTGGTTGCGCGCATCCACGCCATCGTGCGCCGCTCCAAGGGCCATGCCCAGAGCGTGATCCAGACCGGCGACCTGGTGGTCAATCTCGACACCAAGACGGTCGAGGTCGGCGGCCAGCGCGTGCATTTGACAGGCAAGGAATACCAGATGCTGGAGCTGCTCTCGCTCCGCAAGGGCACCACCCTCACCAAGGAAATGTTCCTCAACCACCTCTATGGCGGCATGGACGAGCCGGAGCTGAAGATCATCGACGTCTTCATCTGCAAGCTGCGCAAGAAGCTGGCGAACGCTTCCGAAGGCCGCAACTTCATCGAAACCGTATGGGGCCGCGGCTACGTGCTGCGCGAACCGCACGAAGTCGAAGAGCGCATTCCCGCCTGACGATTTTCACGGGGGCCTTGTGCAGGCCCACTCCTCCCGACTTGGCCCCGCCGCGAATGGCGGGGTTTTTGTTTGGGGGGCTGCGACTCGAAGTTGACTAACTCCGCAACCCCGGCGCCTCCTGCCCGGTCCGCGCCACATACTCCGTATAGCCGCCGCCATATTGGTGAATCCCCTCCGGCGTCAGCTCCAGCACGCGGTTGGACAATGCGGCCAGAAAATGCCGGTCGTGGGAGACGAACAGCATGGTGCCTTCGAATTCCGACAATGCTGCGATCAGCATTTCCTTGGTCGCGATGTCGAGATGGTTGGTGGGCTCGTCCAGAACCAGGAAATTCGGCGGGTCGTAGAGCATCTTCGCCATCACCAGCCGCGCCTTCTCGCCGCCCGACAGCACCCGGCATTTCTTCTCCACGTCGTCGCCGGAGAAGCCGAAGCAGCCGGCCAGCGCGCGCAATGAGCCCTGGCCTGCCTGCGGGAATGAATCTTCGAGCGACTGGAATACGGTACGCTCGCCGTCGATCAGTTCCATGGCGTGCTGGGCGAAGTAGCCCATCTTCACGCTGCCGCCCAGCGCCACCGTGCCGCCGTCCGCCTCCGTCGCGCCCGCCACCAGCTTCAACAGCGTCGACTTGCCGGCGCCGTTGACGCCCATGACGCACCAGCGCTCCCGCCGGCTCACCATGAAGTCGAGCCCTTCATAGATGCTGCGGCTGCCATAGCCCTTGTGCACGTTCTTAAGACTGACGACGTCCTCGCCGGAACGCGGCGCGGGCAGGAAATCGAACGATACGCTCTGGCGCCGCCGCGGCGGCTCCACCCGTTCGATCTTGTCCAGCTTCTTGACCCGGCTCTGCACTTGCGCCGCGTGCGAGGCGCGCGCCTTGAAGCGCTCGATGAAATTGATTTCCTTGGCGAGCATCGCCTGCTGGCGTTCGAACTGGGCCTGCTGCTGCTTCTCGGCCAGCGCGCGCTGCTGCTCGTAGAATTCGTAATTGCCGGAATAGGACGTGAGCGATCCGCCGTCGATCTCTACGATCCGGGTGACGATGCGGTTCATGAATTCGCGGTCATGCGAGGTCATGAACAGCAGGCCCTCGTAACCTTTCAGGAACTGCTCCAGCCAGATCAGGCTTTCGAGATCGAGATGGTTGCTCGGCTCGTCCAGCAGCATGGCGTCGGGGCGCATCAGCAGGATACGCGCCAGCGCCACCCGCATCTTCCAGCCGCCGGACAGCGCGCCTACGTCGCCGTCCATCATCTCCTGGCTGAAGCTCAGGCCGGCGAGGACTTCACGCGCCCGGCCCTCCAGCGCGTAACCGTCGAGCTCCTCGAAGCGGTGCTGCACTTCGCCGTAGCGCGCGATGATGTCCTCCATCTCCTCGGCCTGCTCCGGATCGGCCATGGCATGCTCGAGCGCCTTCAGCTCGGCCGCGACCTCGGCGACGGGGCCGGCGCCGTCCATCACCTCCGCCACAGCACTGCGGCCACTCATCTCGCCGACATCCTGGCTGAAGTAGCCGATGGTGACGCCGCGATCGACGGCCACCTGGCCCTCGTCGGGGAGCTCCTCGCTTGTGATCATCCGGAACAGCGTGGTCTTGCCGGATCCGTTGGGGCCGACGAGGCCGATCTTCTCGCCCCTCTGCAGCGCCGCGGAGGCCTCGATGAAAAGGAGCTGGTGGCCGTTCTGCTTGGAGATGTTGTCGAGACGGATCATATGCACGCGAGCCTGGAAGGAGAGGATTTCGGGCCGCTCTTAGGCCATGTGGCGCGGCGGCGAAAGGGTGTTGCGCGCAGCGCAGCATTGCCTGGGGAATGAACCCGCCGCGCGCTTGCCCCGACCACCAAAAGCTGGACGTATGGCGCGCGTGGCAGAGGAATCGGGGCCGCCGAATGATTCTCCAATCACTGGCCGGGCTGCCGGCGTTCCTGGTGTATTTCTGCACGGCGATGGTCGCCGTGGTCGCCTATCTGTTTGTCTACACCCGCATCACGCCGCACGATGAATTCCAGCTGATCCGCGACAACGACCCGGCGGCGGCGATTGCGCTCGGCCTTAGCCTGCTCGGCTTCGTGCTGCCGGTGGTCAGCGCCATCGCCCATTCCGCCAATGTGGTCGACTGCCTGGTATGGAGCGCGGTTGCACTGGTGGTGCAGATCGCGGTGTATTTCATCGTGAAGATCCCGGTGCCGAACCTGTCGGCGCGGATCGCTGCGGGCGAACTGGCGGCCGCGATCTGGCTGGGCCTCGCCTCGCTCGCCGCCGGCGCGCTCAACGCCGCCTCGATGATCTATTGAACATGCCGCAAAAACCCGTCACGCAATTCGGCAAGCGCGAGGCGGCAATCGCCGCGCAGCCGGTCAAAACTACAAAACGCTCCGGCCATGTCGCGCTGCTGCTGGCGGGGACCGTCGCCGTCGGCGGCGGCGCCTATGCGCTGATGCCAAGTGAGAACTGCGCCCCGAACCAGCCGGGGATGGCGGCGCCCGCAATGTCGGATGTTCGCAGCGATCGTCGTCATCGGGCGGCGGCGGTTCATCGCGCTATGGCTTCGCCAGCGGCGATTCCGGGTCCGGCAAATCCGCCTCCGGCGGTTCGTCGTCAGAGCCCGGTTCCGGCGGCGTCACGCGCGGCGGCTTCGGCGCTTACGCGCACGCGCTTGCGGGACATTTTTCCGGCGGCGGCTAGGACCGCACGATGGCGTGAGAACGCCGGCTTTTGCTTGCGCGTTTCCGGTGCCGATGTCTCAATACCGAAGATCGATGGCAGAAGCCCCAAGGTGATCCCATGAAACGTTCGCGCCGTGTCGTCCTGACCATGATGGGCACCGCAGCCGTCGGCGCGGTGTCGATGGGCTTTGTCCGGCCGGGCGACTGCGGTCCTTACGGCCGGCCGGGACCGGACGGACGATGGCCGGAAAACTGCCGCGTGCGATATGGCGGCTTCGGCGGCGGCGGATTTCGTGCAGTCGGCCATGGCCATGGTCATGGCGGCCACGGCGGTGGCGGCTAGCACCGGCGCGCGAAACAGATCATGCAGCGCATCGCCTGTCCCGAGCGCGATGACTGGCGAGCTACCGCGGAAGCGGACGGATTCGATTTCCACACCATCGACGGCGAACGCTACTGGGACGAACGCGCTTATTACGCGTTCACGCTGGACGAGATCGAACACGGAATCGAAGCGCCGACCGGCGAGATCGACGCCATGTGCCTTGAGCTCGCGGGCCGCGCGATCGCAGACGAAAACTGTCTGAAGCGGCTGAAAATCCCGGAAGCGTTCTGGCCGCTGATCTCGGAGAGCTGGCACCGCGACGATCGGAGCCTCTATGGCCGGATCGATCTCAGCTTCGACGGCCGCGGGCCGGCAAAGCTGCTGGAATACAATGCGGACACGCCGACCTCGATTTTCGAAGCCGCGGTGTTTCAGTGGACCTGGCTGGAGCAGGCGATCGCGCGCAACATCGTCCCGAAGCGCGCCGACCAGTTCAATTCGATCCACGAACGCCTGATCGAGACATGGAAGAAATTCGGCGCGGGCCGCCACCTGCATCTGACCGGAATGACGGAAAATCCCGAGGATGCCGGCACGCTGGCCTATCTGGAGGATACCGCGCGCCAGGCCGGCCTCCAGACCACGCTGATCGATATCGAAGATTTGGGGCTGCGCGACGACGGCAGCTTTGTCGATCTGGAGGATCGCGCCATCGATCTCGCATTCAAGCTCTATCCCTGGGAATGGATGTTCCACGATGCGTTCGGTGCGAAGCTGCTCGAGGCGCAGACGCGCTGGGTCGAGCCGCCATGGAAGGCGATCCTCTCCAACAAGGGAATCCTGCCGCTGTTGTGGGAGATGTTTCCAAATCATCCCAACTTGCTGCCGGCGTATTTCGAGGACGATCCCAACGCAGCTGAGCTCGGCACATCCTACGTGCGCAAGCCGCTGTATTCGCGCGAAGGCGCCAATGTGACGCTGGTCAGCGCCGGCACCACGCTCGAGGCACACGAGGGTCCCTACGGCGCCGAAGGTTTTATCCGTCAGGCCTTCGCGCCGCTGCCGAATTTTTCAGGGTCGTATCCGGTGCTGGGAAGCTGGCTGGTCGACCACGTGGCCAGCGGGCTGTCGATCCGCGAGGACGAGAACCCGATCACGGGGAATACCTCGCGGTTTTTGCCGCACGCGATTTTGTAAACGCCCTCTGCGTCATGCGCGGGCTTGACCCGCGCATCCATCCATCTTCGAAAGTCTCTTCCGAAGCGGGATGAATTGCCGGGTCAAGCCCGGCAACGACGAAACTTACGTGTCCCGGGCGCGATGCAGCGCGCAGCACTTGCGGAGCGTTGCTTCGCAGAACAGGGACCCCGGTTCAGCTCATCGCGTAGTAACCCGGACCCGGCTCTGCAGCGCACCGCTCCGCAAGGGCTACGCGCTGCGCTGCGTCCGGGGAACGTCGTCAGCTCGCTGCCGCAACCATCTTGAGCTGCGCACCCGGGCGCGCGCCGCGCGCAGGGTTCGGCCGATACAGCCCGCGCCGTTCCGGATAGGGCTTGAACGCGTCGGTGATCCCCACCACGGATTCCGCGGCGCCCAGCGCCAGCACGCCGTCGGCTTCCAGCGATTTTGCGAGGCGGTTGAACACCCCGAGCTTGGTGTCCTGGTCGAAATAGATCAGCACGTTGCGGCAGAAGATCACGTCGAAACTGCCGAGGTGGGAAAAATCCTGCATCAGGTTGAGCTGCCGGTGCTGCACCATGGCGCGGATGTCGGCGCTGATCTGCCACAGCTCGCCGACCTGCCGGAAATGCTTGACCAGCAACTGGATCGGCAGGCCGCGCTGCACCTCGAACTGGCTGAACAGGCCGCTGCGGGATTTTTCCAGCACGCCCAGCGACAGATCGGTGGCGACGATTTCGACCCGCCATCCGGAAAGGGCGGAAGCGAACTCCTTCAGGCACATCGCGATCGAATAGGGCTCCTGGCCGGTGGAGGACGCCGCGCACCAGATGCGCAGGCTCTTGCGGTGGCTTCGCGCCTGCAACAGCTCGGGTATCACCGTCTCGCGCAAATGGTCGAACGGAATCTTGTCGCGGAAAAAGAACGTTTCGTTGGTCGTCATCGCCTCGATGACATCCATCGCCACCGCCTCGGCGCCGCCCTTTATTTTCTGGACGAGGTCGCCGATGCCGGCCAGCCCGCGCTTCCGCGCCAGCGGAATCAGCCGGCTCTCGACCAGATATTGCTTGTCCACGGACAGGTCGAGGCCGGAACGGTCGCGCAGCAGCTTGCGCAGATACTCATAATCCAGCGGCGTCACGACCGACCCCCCGAAAACAATGCAACCAGCTTCGGAGCGATCTGGCCGAGCGGCAGAACCGCCGCGCAAATTCCGGCATGGGTCGCAGCTCCCGGCATTCCCCACACCACGCTGGTGGCTTCGTCCTGGGCAATGATGCTGCCGCCGGCGGCGACGATTTCCTTGCCGCCGCGCATCCCGTCCGAACCCATGCCGGTCAACACCACGGCGAGAATGCCGCCCTGCCAGACGTCGATCGCGGATGCGAACAACGGATCGACCGCGGGCTTGCAGAAATTCACCGGCGGTCCGTCGTCGAGCGCGATAACCGCATCGGCGCCTTTGCGCGCGACGCGCATGTGACGTCCGCCGGGCGCCAGATAGATCCTGCCCGGCCTGACGATCTCGCCATCGACAGCCTCAAGCGCCGGCCGATGGCTGGCGCGCGCGAGGTGTTCGGCGAGAATGGTCGTGAAGGTCGGCGGCATGTGCTGGGTGATCAGCACCGGAAAGCGGTCGATCACCGGGCCGATCTCGCTGACCAGCGCCATCAAGGCCTGCGGCCCGCCGGTCGAGGCGCCGATCAACAGCGCGCGCGGCGGATGCGTCGAGAAGGCGCGGCGCAGCAGTTGCGGATGCGCTACCGGCGCCAGCGCCGGACGCATTCCCGGCGCGCGGCCAAGCGCCGGCGCCAAGGGCGGACTTGCAACCTGCACAGGTCGGCGGACTTTTGCGCCGAGATGGCGGATCTTCTGGATCAGATCGTGGCGGAAGGTTTCCGCGGCGGCGGGCTCGCGGGTGCTTTCCGGTTTCGGGATGTAGTCGGATGCGCCCAGCGACAGTGCCTTGAAGCTGATCTCCGCGTTGCGGCGGGTCAGCGTCGAAGCCATGATGATGACGAGGTTGCGCTTCTTCGCCAGCAGCTGCGGCAGCGCGGCAATGCCGTCGAGGTCCGGCATTTCGATATCGAGCACGGCAACGTCGGGATTGACGCGCTCGACCTGGTTGACGGCGTCAAGCCCGGTGCGCAGCGAGGCCGCGACCACCATGTCCGGCTCGGCCTCGATCCAGCGCCCGATCAGGCCGCGGATGACGACGGAATCGTCGACCACCATGACCCGCAGCGGTTCATGTCGCGCCGAATCGCGGGTCGAGGAACTTGCAAGCGCAACACTCATTACTCACCAAACGCAAAGCAACAACAAATACTGAAAACGAATCCGCCGGCGACAAACGCCGGCGGAGCGGCGGCGTCAGATCAGGCCGACTTCATGAAATTTCGCCGTCACGATGTCCTTGTCGAACGGCTTCATGATGTATTCGTTGGCGCCGGCGTGCAGCGCGCGCGCGATGTGGGCGACGTCGTTCTCGGTGGTGCAGAACACCACCTTGGGCTGCTCGCCGCCGGGCATGCGGCGCAGATTGCGCAGGAATTCATAGCCGTCCATCACCGGCATGTTCCAGTCGAGCAGGATCGCATCGGGCAGTCCGCGCTTGCAGACTTCCAGCGCCTTTTCGCCGTCCTCGGCTTCGGAGATCTGGAAATCCAGCCCTTCCAGGATCCGCCTTGCCACCTTCCGGATCACGCTTGAGTCATCGACCACCAGACACGTTTTCATTTCAGCCTCTACTCTCTCTTCGAATCTCGAACGAGCGTTTCCATTGTTGAACTGATTGCATCGCGCCTGTTGCCGGTCTCACGCCGCCAGCATGTCAGGCCCGATTTCGAGCACGCGATCGACGTCCAGCACCACCATCAGCTGTCCGTCGAGCCGGTGAATCCCCGCCGCCATCTTCGCCATGCGCGGGTCGAGATTGACCGGATTGACCTCGCGACTGTCGTCCGCAAGCTTTAAGACTTCGCCAACGTTATCGATCAGAAGCCCATAGGATTCGCCGCGCAGATCGACCCCGATCGCCATCGGGGTGCGGCCGGAGTCGTTTTTCGGCAGACCAAGCCGGGAGCGCATGTCGATCGCGGTGACGATGCGGCCGCGCAGATTGAGCACGCCGGCGACGTCGCTGGACGCCAGCGGCACCCGCGTCATGCGCTCGGGGATGAACACGTCCTGCACCCGCGAAATCGGCAGGCCGAACAGCTGGCCGCCGATCATGGCGGTGACGTATTCGGTGATCGCGTCCTCGGAGATTTGCGCTTTGCTCATGGCTTTCATGCCGCCTGGTTCATTTCAGCGGTCTGCTCTTTCAGCGCGGCGATCAGGCCGGGCCGGTCGAATTTCGCCACATAGTCATGGAAGCCGGCCTGACGGCCGCGCTCGATGGCGGCGGGCGAAATCATCGACGACAGCGCGATGATGGGCGTGGCGCCCAGGCGCTGATCGGCCTTGATCGTTTCGGCGAACTCGAACCCATTCATGTCGGGCATTTCGATATCGGTCAGGATGGCGTCGAACCTGAGGCCCGAGCGCAGCACGACCAGGCCCTCCTGCGCGTTGTTGGCGACCCGCACCTTGTAACCGGCGGCCTTGAGCACCGGCGCCAGCATGTTGCGGAAGAACGCGGAGTCGTCGACCAGCAGCACCGACTGCGCCGATGCAGAGGGACGCATTTCCTTGCGGCTGAACCAGTCGGCAAACGCCATGGGGAGGAAATGCCCGACGTCGATGACTTCGGTGGCCTGGCCCTTGATCACGGCCGATCCCAGAATGCCGTCATGGGTGCTGGCGACCTCGATATTCAGCCGCTCCTCGACGATGTCGATGATCTCGTCGACCACCAGCCCCATCGAGCGGCCATCGTCTGAAAATACCAGGATCGGCTGCGCGCCTTCGGTGACGATATCAACGCCGTCCATCTGCACCAGGGGCATCAGCTGGTCGCGGTACTGCACCATATGACGGCCGTTCGACGTCTCGATCTTCCCGATCGCGATCTCTTCCAGCCGTGTAATCAGCGCCAGCGGCACCGCCTTGGGCTGCGCCGAGCCGGCGCGGAACACCAGCAGCGAGGTCAATTGCTCGGCGGCGATCGCCCGCATCGCCGCGTTCTCGTCGGCGATTTCGAGTTGCGCCGCGCCGGAGGTGCCCAGCGCCTTGGCGATGCCGTTGGGATCGATGATCATGATCACCGCACCGTCGCCCAGGATGGTATTGCCGGAAAACATCTCGATATGGCGCAGTTTTGTGGACATCGGCTTGACCACGATTTCCTCGGTGTGAAACACGCCGTCGACCACGATTCCAAAAGTCTGGCTGCCGACCTGCGTCACCACGATGAAGCCGTTTTCCGGATCGCTGTCGGTGCCGTCCTCGATCCTGAGCAGTTTCTTCAAATGCATGAGCGGCAACAGCTTGTTGCGCAACCGCAGCACCGGGGTGTCCTTGATGCGCTCGATGCGGTGTTCGGAATTGGCGCGTGCCCGCACCAGCTCGACCACGGCCAGTTGCGGAATCGCGAAGCGGTCGCCGGCGGCTTCCACGATCAGCGCGGAGACGATGGCCAGCGTCAGCGGAATCTTGATGGTGACGCTGGAGCCCTCGCCGACGACCGACTTCACGTCGATGGTGCCGCCGATCTGGTCGATATTGGTGCGCACCACGTCCATGCCGACGCCGCGCCCGGACACGCTGGTGACCGAGGCCGCGGTGGAAAAGCCGGGCGCGAAGATGAACTTGTGGATCTGCGCTTCCGTCATCTTCTCCAGGTCGGATTCGGTGACGAGGTCGTTGGCGATGGCCTTGGCCTTGATGCGCTCGGTGTTGAGGCCGCGGCCGTTGTCGGCGATGCAGATGATGATGTGGCCGCCTTCGTGATAGGCGGACAGCCGAATGGTGCCCTGCTCCGGCTTGCCGGCGGCGATACGCTCGGCGGGCGTTTCCAGGCCGTGGTCGGCCGAGTTGCGCACCATATGGGTGAGCGGATCCTTGATCAGGTCGAGCACCTGGCGGTCGAGTTCGGTGTCGGCGCCGTGCATCTCGAGTTCGATCTGCTTGCCGAGTTCGCCGGAGAGGTCGCGCACGATGCGCGGCAGTTTTTGCCAGGCGTTGCCGATCGGCTGCATCCGCGTCTTCATCACGCCTTCCTGCAGCTCGGCGGTGACGTTGGAGAGCCGCTGCAGCGGCACCTTGAATTCGGTGTCCTCGTGGCGGCGCGAGATCTCGAGCAGCTGGTTGCGCGTCAGCACCAGCTCCGACACCATCGTCATCAGGTGTTCGAGGGTGTCGACATTGACGCGGATCGACTGGTTGGCGACCCGGTCGCTCTCGGCGGTCTCCGGCTCGGCGAATGCCTTTTTCACGGCCAGTTTTGGCGCGGGCTTCGGCGGTTCTTCCCTGGCGGCGGGTGGCGGCGCGACCTCGGCCTCGGTGTCGCGAAACGCGCGCTCGAGATCGTCGAGCGACACTTCGCCGGGACGCAACGGCCGTTCCAGCACCTGATAGGTCAGCGTGCCCTGCTCGATCGCGAGCTGCGCCGCTGGCGCGATCGGCGAAGACGCCGACGCTTGCATCGCCGCCATGCCGCGCGCGACCATCGCATGCAGCGCCTCGATCAAATCATGATCGCCGCCTTCGGGCTCGCTCTGCGTCGATTCAAGGCCGGCGAGAATTTCCTTGATACGGTCGATCGAGCTCAGGATCAGCGTCACCGCGTCGCCGGTCACCGGCATGCCATCGCGGAACTTGCCCATCAGCGTCTCGGCGGCATGCGCCAGCGCTTCCAGCCGCGGCAGGCCAAGAAAGCCGCACGTGCCCTTGATGGTGTGCACCAGGCGAAAGATGTTGTCGAGAATCTTGGCGTTGTTCGGATCCTGCTCGAACCGCACCAGCTGGTTGTCGACGGTGTCGAGTGACTCGTTGGTTTCCGTCAAAAACTCCCGCAGCAGATCATCCATCGAACCAAGGCCTTACGCACCCGCGCGCGACATCGCACGCCTTTTACGGGCCGGGCCAGTTTCGTCGCAAAGCGTTTAAGTTTGGTTGAGCAATGGGAAATGAATGCGGTGAGGAAAGAGATAATGGGCGGGTGGTGGTAAGGAGTGGTTAACTATGTTGGTCGGCGAGGCGGCATGTCGTATGATGCGAGGGATTCTTCGAAGGCCAGATTGCTGACGCGATGGCTGGTCGTCTTTTGGGGTAAAAGAGTGTGGATGTTAAAAAGCGGGCCGGTGCCAACGACTCCCTGCGTATCAAGCTTCAGTGCATCTAGCTTAGCGGGACGAAGCGAATTGCTGGTCACCGCTCCGTTTTCGGTTCGAAGGATACGACGAGTTTACCCCATTCTATCGACTCGTTCTCAATGTAAGCAGTAGAAGGGACCTCCATCATGGGTGTAGCCGGGTCGGTCATATACCTGAGCGCCCTTCCATCGTCAGACTTGCGTTTTCCACGTTGGAAAATATCACGATAGCGCACAGGCGATATGCCCAAGAATGGCAAAAAGGAAACTTTACCGGAAGTCGTCTTTTCAATTTCGATTTCGTTTTGATGGAGCTGCTCCGCGCGGCTTTTGGGATAAGGTTCAATGTACACGACACACTTAATTCCTGCTGCCAAGATGTGCTTGGTGCAGTTATGGCATGGAAAGGTCGTGACAAATAGAGTGGCACCTTTAACGCTCCGGCCTAGCCGAGCAGCATCGCAAATCGCGCACATCTCCGCGTGAACGACACGGCCGAATTCTGTCAGGTCTAACACTGAGCAATTTGCGAGTGGTCCATCTTCATCTTCTTCCGAACGTTTCTTCTTAGTAAATTCCTCGACCATATCGGCGGGACTGCCGACCGCCGCCGCGGCTGCTGACAGAAGTCCGGCACTATTCATCTTGTCGAACAATTCACGCAAAAGTTCTTTTTTAATCACGTCATTAGGATCAACTCCGAGCTTAACATCCCGAAAATCTGGTTCTTCCAAGTCCCAGTAAGTGCCTCCAAACGCCTTCGGAACTTCATTACACCCCTGTGTCACCAGTTCGCCCTCGTCAGTAAAAATTGCAGCGCCAACTTGGCGTGAAAGGTCGGCGGATCGCAAAGCAGCCGACTTGGCGGCGTACATTCCGTATTCGCTTTTTGATGGCGAAATATCAGTGCGGCCAAAGAAGGCCTGAATAAAGCGATCCAGCTTTGTATCCATTTCCGCTCTGGCGAGGCCGTCGATGAAAACGTCCGCTAGATGGAATGTCTCGCGTACGTTTTGACCTAAGTCCTCGCCATACTCCCGCGCGTCTTTCTCAATCAATTCGAGCGCTTTATGCGCGATCTCAGGACTAGGAGTGGCAGGGGAAAGACTAAGCTTTAGCCGATCCTCTAGCAATTTCTGACGTTCTTCTGCCGGTCCATATGCTGAGATAAGAATGAATTGTCGGCCATAGACTCGGCGCAGCAAAACGGCTTCGTCAGGCCGTTTGAGCTGCCTGATAATGTAAGCAACAGGATTGTCGTGGAGGGTGGCGCGGTCGCCTGTCACACGCTCTCGCTCGTCGCCTATAGCTCGGATAGCGATGCGCGCCATAGTTGCAGCGTCCGAAAACTCTTTGCACAACGCATTTGCATAGTTGATCTTGAACGTTACATCAGTGTAGAAATTTTTCTCCAAAGGCGGTTCAACCGGGTGCTTCTGAAGCTTATAGCGGTCCGGCTTGAGCATTTCTTGTGTCAGATGAATTGGATGCGCAACGTAATTGACCGCCCGGAGGGCGTTGGCAAGACTGTCACAGATAGCCTCGATATTCACGCCCATTGGACCAACAATGCCGAAGACGAGTTCGGGCAACAGTTTCGTTTTTGGGGCAGCAGGCATGTCGGAACTCGATCTTAACTGTTGAATTAGATTGTAGTGGTGCGAAATTCAGTCACAACTGATTCGGTTATCAACCAGGAGTAGAGTATGGCAAAGGTCGCAATTCGAAGAGAAGACCTTGACCGGCTACTGCAAATAGCAGAGCGGACGGCAAAACGCACGAAGGAGCGAGTTGTCGTCGTTCACGATCGAATCCAGCTTCAAGGTGACGATTTTGAGGAACAGCAAAATGCTGTCTGCCCGGCTCAAGCCGGATTAAATCTTCTTTGACCGATGGTTTTTAAAGACGGCTTGCTACGGCCGATCTAGGGACTTGTAACGCGCGCGCCCCCAAAATTAATCTTTTTTCCCGCTTGACATATAGTCCTACTAGACTAAATTCTTTCCTATCCCGTCCCACTTGAGGGGCGTTGCCGGGACGCTTGTAGCGCGGGGCGGGATGCGGCGCCTGCGGGCGTGGGGGTCGTGCCCCGCGCACTCGGGGGGCCTTGGGTAACCGTCCGTGCCCACTACGGGGCGCTGCCTTCAATGGCTGGACGGGTGCCGGCGAAGGGCGGGGAAACCTGCCTGGATGGCGAGCTTGCTCGCGCCGGTGCCCGGAAGAACCGGTCCCAGGGTCGAAGAAGTCGCCGCGGTGGAGCGCCGAGAGGCGTTGCCGTGTGCCTCTGTTTCCCGGCGATCCGGGAAACATGCCGCGGCCCTGTTAGGTGCGCCTTTCGGCGTTCCGCTCCCTCCCTTGTCGCGGAGGGAGACCCTGAACCTCCCACTCACGTAAAGGCATTTGCGGGCAGCGATGACGCTTGCCTGACGAGAGGAGCATGCCATGAAAGCCAAACGCGAACAGCAATCCCCGCCGCAAGACATCGAGCGCTTCCGCAAGCAGTTCGGGCTGAAGATTCAGCAGCTGGTGGCGGAGTCCCTTGAAGCCTGGCCTTCCTGCGAGAACACGCTATGCCGCCGCAAGAAGCGCTGCGCCAGCCGGCGCCATGAGTGCATCGCCAAATGGCGTAAATCGCTGCCGCCGATTTCGCCGGAAGAAGCCAGGGAGCGCATGGTGCATTTCAGGATAGCACTCGACGTGCGCAAGCGCCTGGCCGGACAGACCTTCACCATGGAGCAATTCGCCGAAGCCGTCCGCAAGGAGAAGGCGGCGCGCGACGCGGCAATGCCGCCGCAACAGGTTGACGCGGCGCCGCCGGTTGCCGAGGAGACGCCGCTTGCGCCGAAGAAGCAGGCGCAGATCGACCGGGCCTGGAACGACACCGTGGCGTCACAGCCTGCGGAGCGCGACAAAGAGCGCGAGCCGGGGCCGTGGATTACGCTGTTGTGAGGGGCAGAGCCGATGCGGCCGAAGCAACCACAATCGTCATCGCCCGGCTCGACCGGGCGACCCAGTAGTCGAGGGCGCTGATGAGATGCCGTATGCCGCAACAAGCGCCTCTGGAATCCTGGGTCCCCGCATGCGCGGGGATGACGAGCGGAGCTTGCGGAGACAAAACGGCCGAGGCGCTACGACGCCGTCACCACCATCGCGTCGCCCTCGGGCGCGAGCACGACGTTCAGGCCGCAGGCCTGCGCCAGCAGGCGCGTGTAATAGGGCTGCACCGCATGGGCGTCGACCGAGCCGGCGGGGCCCGCGCTCAGCAAATCCGCGATGTTCTGCTGCATCCGCGCGTTCAGTCCGGTTGCCGCGACACGAAAGCCGCTCGCTTCGCCGGCGCCCACGGAATCGACGGTCAGCACCCCGCCGCGCGGAATGGTCTGCTGCGCGACCACCATCATGTTGAGCAGCAGTTTTACCTTGTTCTTCGGCAAAAATTCGCGCGGCAGATTCCAGGCGATCTTGGTTTTCTCGTCCTCGAGATGCCCGCGCGCCATGGTCTGCGCGTCGCCGAGGTCGATCTGCGCCCCCGCCGAACCGGCGGCGCCAAACGCCAGCCGGCAGAACTGCAATCGCGCCGACGCCGTCTTGGCGCTCTTGCGGATCAGGTCGAGCGCGAATTCGCGGTCGTCGGGCTTGGGGTTGTCGTCGAGCACCTCGAGCCCGTTGACGATGGCGCCCACCGGACTGATGAGATCGTGGCAGACCCGCGAGCACAGCAGCGCCGCAAGTTCGAGTTCATCGAGCGCGGGGCCGGGAGGCGAAGTGCCGGACATCGAATCTGTTCCTGGAAGGCCGCGGGACACGGCGAATCATGCATGCTTTACTGCTTGATACACCGCGGGCGCCTGGCCTGCCACCTTGTCTCACCTCTCCCCGCTTGCGGAAGGTTTGAGTCCGATGCGAAATGAAGCAAGATCAAGTCCATGAGTCCGTCGATGAACAGGATTGACTGCGACGCGGCGGCGGCGCTGATCGAGCCGCTGACGGAACTGGTGGTGCAGGCTGGCCTCGCCATTCTCGCGGTCAACCGAGGCACCATGACCACGGACGGCAAAGCCGACGGATCGCCGGTGACCGAGGCCGATCTGGCCGCCGACCGCGTCATCGCCGCAGGCCTGGCGCGGCTGCTGCCGGAGATCCAGACCCTGTCCGAGGAACGCACCCGTCTGGCGCAACTGCCCGCCACCTCGAGCTTCTTCCTGATCGACCCCTTGGACGGCACCAAGGAATTCATCGCCGGCCGCAACGAATTCACCGTCAATCTTGCGCTGGTGACCGACGGGGTGCCGCTGTTGGGCATCGTCGGCGCGCCGGCGCTCGGATTGATCTGGCGCGGCCTCGTAGGCCGCGGTGCCGAGCGGCTGATCATCTCCAGCGGTGCGGCTTCCTCACCGGTGCCGATCCATACCCGAACAATGCCGGTTGCGGGCAAGCCCTGGGTCGCCGCCGTCAGCCGTTCGCACGGCGATGAGCGGACGGAAGCCTTTATCGACAGCCGGCCCGGTGCAGTCAGGAAGACGACCGGCTCGGCGGTGAAATTCTGCCGGGTGGCGGAAGGCGAGGTCGATATCTATCCCCGGCTTTCCCATACCTGCGAATGGGATGTCGCCGCCGGCCACGCGCTGGTCACGGCCGCGGGCGGCAGGATTACGGATGCCAAGGGCGCTGCCTTGCGCTTCGGCGTGGGTCGCGACGAATTCATCGTGCCGGAGTTCATCGCCTGGGGCGATCCGGCGGCGGCGGCGCTCCAATGATGCTACTGCGCCAGTGTTTCCTTCAAGCCCGGCCAGCGCTGGCTGGCTTCCCGCACGAAGCGGGCGGGATCGGCGGCGAAGGCGTCGCGGCTTTCGGCCCGGCCGAACAGATAGAGCCGTTGCCCCGCGACCAGCCAGAACCGGGGATTACCCGCATAGGCCACGCCCCGCGCCACGTCGGTCGGATCGTAGCCGCCGAATTGCGGACCGTAGATTTCGGGATGGGCGACGAAAAAAGCCCGGTTTCCCTCGTTGCGGAAGCGCCAGACGGCGCCCGCCTCGGCCACCTCGAAACCCGGCTGGCCGGCAAGCGGCTGCGCGTCGGTGAAGTAGGACACCGGGTCGAAGCCGCCGATCGCAAGCCCGGTATAGCGGTCGGCGACCACCCGTTCGGTGGTTGCTGCGCCTGCGAACTCAAAACCCGCCGGCGCGCAAAGGCCCGCCAGCAGCGCGATAAAGGCTAATCCGGGGCGCCAGCCGTTTCTTTCCTGCCGCTGTGCCGTCATAGTTGATACCGATAACATTCGAGTCGAGGGGACACGGACGCTATATAGAACCGGCTGGTCATTATCCGGTTAAGGCGGCGGCCACGATTTTAATGCCAGGGGTACTTTGATGACTTTCGCTTCACGCCTTGCCGCGGCGACGTTCGCCGCGATGCTGTGCTGGCTGGTCCCGGCATCCGCGCAACAGCCGGCTCCGCAACCGCCGCCGCCGCGCGCGCAGCCCGGGCCCGATACTTTCGGGCCGGACGAATTGATGGGCGCCGGACACAAGTTCTTCGGCAACGTGTCGCGCGGCCTTGCTTCCGTGATCGAGAGGGCAGTCAGCCAATGGGGCCTGCCCAACGGCTATGTGCTGGGTGAGGAAGGCGCCGGCGCATTCGTGGCCGGATTGCGCTATGGCGAAGGCACGCTCTACACCAAGAACGCCGGCGACTTGCGGGTGTACTGGCAGGGTCCGTCGGTCGGCTTCGACTGGGGCGGCGACGGCGCGCGCACCATGACGCTGGTCTACAACCTGCCATCGACCAACGCGATCTACCAGCGCTTCGCAGGCATCAACGGTTCGGCCTATATCATCGGCGGCTTCGGCATGACCGCGCTCACCGCGAACAATATCGTGCTGGTGCCGATCCGCTCCGGCCTCGGCTTGAGGCTCGGCGCCAATATCGGCTATCTCAAATACACGCCGAACGCGACCTGGAACCCGTTCTGAGGTCTCGTGTCCCGGGCGCGGTGCGGCATTCTTCATGCCGCTCCGCAGAACCGGGACCATACCGAACACAGGAGTTTGTGACAGCCCGGGATCAGCAGCGCACCGCTACGCAAATGCTAAGCGCTGCGCAGCATCCGGGGCACGCCATTTCGGACACGCCCGAAATGGCGTGGTTAACGGATTCACGTTAACGCGGCATTCGACTAGCCTTTTAACCGCGCGTTATGGCATTGGTAACCACGTCGAATTCTGTGTGTGGGAGTATCCGCTATGGTCGAGCCGATCATGTATCTGGCGATCGGTTTTCTGGTCTCGATGCTGTTCGGGCTGATGATCGTGCCGCTGGTGCATAACCGCGCGGTGCGGCTTACCACCAAGCGTCTTGAGGCCGCCACGCCGCTGTCGATGGCGGAGATCCAGGCCGACAAGGATCAACTGCGCGCGGAATTCGCGATGTCGGCGCGGCGGCTGGAAATGAGCGTCGACCAGCTCAAGAACAAGACCACCAGCCAGCTTGCCGAACTCGGCAAGAAATCCGACGCCATCAACCGCATGAAGATCGAGCTCGGCGAAAAGAGCGCGACGATCTTTTCGCTGGAAGCGCGCGAGAAGGCGATCAAGGACCAGATGCGGGCGACGGAAGAGGAATTCGCCGCCAAGACGCAGCTGCTGCGCGGCGCCGAAACCGCGTTGATCGACAAGCAGGCCGAACTGGCAAAGCTCAACCACGATCTGTCGGACAAATCGATGGTGGCGGAAAGCCGCCAGGTCGAACTGATCACCGTGCGCACCCAGATCGAGGCGCTGCAGGCCCGCGTCGGCGATGCCGAAAAGGAATTTGCCGAAACCCAGAAGCGGCTGGAGCAGCAGCGCGGCGAATCCGATTCAGCAACGCAGGCGTTAACGGAAGCGCGCGGCCGGGTCGAGAATCTGAGCCAGCGCGTCACCGATCTCGACCGCCAGTTGATGCTTCAGGTCAAGGAAGCCGAGATGCTCGGCAACCGCATCAACGACCTGGAAAATCGTCTCGCGGCGCAGGGCAAGCTCCTGGCCGAGCGCGAATACGAGAACAAGCAATTGCGCGAGGCGAGCGACGCCGCCGGGCACACCGAAAAGGAATTGCGCGAAGAGATCGCGGCGCTGAACGGCGGCAAGTCGTCGCCGGCGCTGGAAAAACTGCGCACTGAAAAGGCCGCGCTGGAGGAGCAACTCGGGCTTGCGCGCGACGAACGCGCCAAGGCCCAGCGCGAACTCACCGCGATGCAGCAGCAGGCCGAAAGCTCGTGGGCGACCGAGCGCATGGAAAACGCGCTGCTGCGCGAGCGCATCAACGATATCGCCGCCGAAGTCGCAAAACTGGCGATGACGCTGGAAGGGCCGAATTCCGCGATCGAGGCCATCCTCGCGGCGGAACCGGTGCCGCCGAAAGCGCTGAAGCCGGCCAACGACGCACCCGCCCACGATACGCCGGCCGACAATGTCGTCGTGCCGATCGGCGGCACCCTGTCCGACCGCATCCGCGCGCTGCAGTCGCATGCCTCAAGGGCACGGCAGCAGGGGGCGTAAGCCAAGAAAGATCGCCGCGCCAACGGCGCAGCGCGCTTGACAGCCCCGCCCTGCACTCCGTAAATCGCCACTTCGATTGCGTGCCTTGTTCGATCTGAGCCGGTTTCCGGCCTTTGATTCTGCACGAAAATCCCGGACGCATAGCTCAGCGGGAGAGCGTTCCCTTCACACGGGAGAGGTCCAAGGTTCGATCCCTTGTGCGTCCACCAGCAACATCAAATAATATCAAGCAAAGCCGCGCAGCCGGCCGAGTCTCGCCATAATAAATCACCGTCAGGTCAGTTAGACCGTCGCACCAGCGGGGGGATCAACGCGACACATGTCCAGTACCGGCGTTCACATCGATTTCAATGCGCCGGCGATTTTGAGAAAATGGCCGTCGCTCCATAATGAGCGCGTCAGCGCTTCGCTTGGCGCGCGTCCCTATCTGGTCGTCGACGGGTCGCTGGACGAGTGCATCCGGCAGTTCCTGGCAAAGCCGGCCAGCCAGCGCCACCTCTACGAGATTCACACCGCGCCACAGACCGACCTGGTGAGCGCGGTCTTGTCCGCGGAGCACATCGTTGAAATCGCCCGGCTGCGGGATTTTCTCTAGGCAGCCGCGTCGGGTGGCATCAAATATGAAAATGCCAGACCACCAGCACGGTAGCGAGCGCCATGGCGGCGCTGATGATCCAGCCGCCGAAATATTCGACGTCGTGATCGATAGCGCCCTGGATTGCGTCGGCTCTGCCGACCGCCGTTCGCCAATGATGTGACATGGCAGCCTCCTGATATTCCTCAAGAGATAAACGCGCCAGCGCCAGCCGGTTCCATGCGTTTTCGCCTCTCCCCGCTTGCGGCGAGAGGCCGGATCGTATCGTCAGATGCGAGACGGGTGAGGGGGACTTCCCGCGAGTCCGAGTGCGTGGAGAATCCCCCTCACCCGAAGCCTTCGCTGCGCTCCGGCTTCGACCTCTCCCCGCAAGCGGGGCGAGGTAAGCGCACTGAGGCGTACTCTTTAGGCCGGAGAGCCTTTCACCACGACGAAATCCACCGGACCGCCCGGCTTGGCGTCGTCGAACACGCCGGTCACCAGCCGCCCGGTCCGCCACGCTGTCGCATCGAGGTTAGTGCGGCCTTCATATAACAGCGGGCCTTCGGGAAAATTGTCGTGGCCGTGGACGACGTGGAAGCTGCCAAAACCGCCCGGATAACCCTTCGGATAGCGCTTCCACAGCAGCGTGGTTTCCGGTTGCTGATCCAGTGGGAGTTCAGCGTCGACGCCGGCGTGCACGTATATCCGGTGGGTGTCGGCGTGCATCAGCGCCAGCCGGTCGAGCCAGACAATGTCCGCCTCCGGAATGGCGGCGGGATCGCCGCCATAGCAGCGCAGCGTAGCGTCACCGCCGCGCGCGAGCCAGCCGTCCATCTTCGATCGGTCGCGCAGCGCCTCGACCATCATCGCATCATGGTTGCCCTTGAGCGGGAAGAACCGCCAGCCGTCCGGCGCGCCACGCCGCATCCGTTCGACAACCTGCCTGCTGTCCGGGCCCTTGTTGACGTAGTCGCCGAGCGCCACGATGGTGCCCGCATTGCCGGCCGCATGCGCGGCGATGTCAGCGAATGCATCGTGCAACAGATCGAACCTGCCGTGCAGGTCCGGGATTACATAGGTCAGCGTCATGTCGCGGCGTCCGCTCCGATGCCTGCACTATCGCGTGCGATATGGATCGGTCAATCCGCAGCGAGCGCGCGAGTCATCTGCGAGTCGCAAAACCTTCGAAGCGGAGTCATCGTCGGCCCGCATCCTCCGTCGTGATTCGACGGAGCTGCCGCGATGCCGATTGCGACCAAAGCGAAGCGAGATCTGTCCCGGCGCCGGTTTCTCGCCAAATCGGCATCGACCATCGCGCTGGCCGGACTGGGCGGTCTCGCCAGGCCGTATCTCAGCCGCGCCGCGGATCGTCCGCACATCACCTGCGGGCTGCAGTCCGGTGACGTGTCCACGAACTCCGCCATTGTCTGGGCGCGGGCCGACCGGCCCGCGCGCATGCATCTGGAGTGCTCGACGGTCGAAAGTTTTGCGACCGTCGTCCGCTCGTCCTCGGTCGACGCGTTGCCGGACCACGACTTCACCGCGAAGCTGCTGCTGGAGGGCCTTCCGCCGGGACAGGAACTTTTTTACCGGGTGCGGTTCGACGAAATCGGCGATGGAATTGCGGGCGAAACCTTGACCGGCCATTTCCGCACCGCGCCGGTCGAGAAGCGCTCGCTGTCGTTTGTGTGGTCCGGCGATACCGCGGGGCAAGGCTGGGGTATCGACCCGTCGCGCGGCGGCATGCGGACCTACGCAACCATGCTCGACAACCGGCCCGACTTCTTCATCCATTCCGGCGACAGCATCTATGCCGACTGCCCCGTTCCATCCGAGTTGAAACTGCCGGACGGCGGGACCTGGCGCAACATCGTTACCGAGGAGAAATCCGTCGTCGCAAGCTCGCTTGCCGAATTTCGCGGCAACTACAAATACAATCTGCTCGATGCGAACCTGCGCGCGTTCAATGCGCAGGTACCGATCCTTGCGCAGTGGGACGATCACGAAGTCACCAACGACTGGTCGCCGCTCGGCAGCTACGACGCGGCCGGTTACGACGACGACGGCACGCCGCTTCTGGTGACGCGCGCCCGCCGCGCCTTCCATGAATTCATGCCGATCCGTCCCATTCCGCAACAGGCCGGCCGGGTCTATCGCCGGATCGCTTATGGGCCGCTGCTCGATGTGTTTCTGATCGACATGCGCAGCTATCGCGATTCCACCTGGAACAAGCGCGACGACACCAGCGACACTTTCATTTTGGGTCCGACGCAACTGGCGTGGCTGAAGCGCGAACTAGCAGCTTCCGATGCGACCTGGAAGGTGATCGCGGCCGACATGTCGATCGGGCTGATCAGCGAAGATGCGATCGCACTCGGCGACGGGCCACCGCAGCGGCGCGAATGCGAGATCGCCGACCTGTTGTCTTATCTGAAGCGCGCCGGCGTCCGCAACACGGTGTGGCTCACCGCCGACATGCACTACACCGCCGCGCATCATTACCATCCGAACCGCGCGGTATTCCAGGATTTCGAGCCGTTCTGGGAATTTGTCTCGGGCCCGCTGCACGCCGGCACCTGGGCGCCGGGAGAACTGGACAACACCTTCGGGCCCGCACTGATGTTTCAAAAGGGCTGCAGCGCGGAACAGGGCGAGAATCTGGCGCCGTGTTTCGGGCTGCAGTTCTTCGGCTGTGTCGACATCGACGGCAAGACCGAGGTGATGACGGTGACGCTCAAGGATGTCGACAATTCGTCGCTGTGGGCGGTGGATATCCTGCCCGAGCCGGATGCGCGCGGACAACGTGTCGTCAGCGCATTTTCTGTGACGGCAGGCCGCCGACCCAATCCGCAAACCCATCCAGCACTTCGTCCATCACCTCGGCGTCATTCCGCCCGGAGCGCTTGAGCACGTGGAAGGAATGATCGGCCTCCTGCACGAGATGCAGCGACGCCAGGCGGCCGAGGCCTTTCACGACGGGCTTGAGCAGCCTCGGTTCGGCGAGCTCATCGCGGGTGCCTTGCAGGAACAGCATCGGGATTTTGATCTTGGAAAGGTGCGCAGCCCGCGCGGTCGACGGCTTGCCGGCGGGATGCAACGGAAACCCCAGGAAGGCCAGCCCGCGAACGCCGGGCAGCGGCGCGATTGCCTGTGCCTGCGAGGTCATGCGGCCGCCGAATGATTTTCCGCCCGCGATCAGTGGCGGTCCGGCACAGCACAGCGCGGCTTCCTTGACCGCGGCCCGCACCGCAGCATGCGCGACATCAGACGCGTCGGGCCGCTTGCCGCCGTTTTCCATGTAAGGGAACTGATAGCGCAAGGTCGCGATGCCGCGATCGCAAAGACCGGTTGCGACTGTTTCCATGAACGGGTGGCTCATGCCGGCGCCGGCGCCATGGGCGAACACAAAGCAGGCGCGCGCGTCCTTCGGCCGCAGCAGCAGCGCGGAGACGGAGGCGCCGCTCCCAAGGTCCAGCGTCAGCTTTTCCGCCATCATGAGACCGGCTTCAGCGCGGCAGCGCTACTTCTTGTCGAATTTACCCCGCGCCGCATCCGTCGCCGCGGACACGAACCCTCCGGTGATTTGCCGCATGTGTTCCCCGGCATTGGTAAACTGGCTGCGCAGAAATTCCGATTGAATCTGCATCGCCTGCTGAAGGTCGGTGGCGTGAACCAGCTTGCGCGCGTGGTCGAACGCGGCCTTCATGTTCTGCTCGGTAAACGACAGCGCCTGCCTGGACATCTCGGTTCCTGGGCTCGGCATCGACGCCATCGACTTGCCCGCGGCGTCAAAAAACATGCCGAACGCTTTTTCCGCCTGATCTATGGTTTTTTCGGCGAGGTCGCGCAATTCGGCCGGGACTTCCAATTTCGGTTCGTTCATGTGGTTCTCCGATCTGTACGGCTTCGGGGCTGATTTTGTAGGGCGGATTAGCGAAGCGTAATCCGCCGCCCGGCGCAATACGCTTCGCTATTGCGCCCTACGAATCTGCAGCGCCGGCCGGGTCACGCCGTCCAGCCCGGTCAGCACCAAAATCGTCAGCAGCGCATGCTGCGGGCCGAAATAGGCATCAACCGGCCTGTACCATTCGTTGCGCGAGTGCCAGTTGCCGCCCTCACCCCCGCCGCCGATGGTCACGGCGGGAATGCCGCGCGACATCGCCCAGTTCGAATCGGTGCTGGAGCCGGCAAAGGTGACGCGGGGCACGCGGGTGACGGCGGCGACCGCGCGCTGCGTGGCCTGCACGATCGGCGAATCCATCGCGACAATGCCGGCGGGCCGGTCGCCGATCAGTTTTATTTCGACGACGATCTTGTCGGAGTTCCAGCGCGTGTTTTCTTCCCTGACCGCGTCATTGACGAGATCGAGCAGCCGCGCTTCAAGCTTGAGAAGCTCCTCGGTCGAATCCGAGCGCATGTCGACCGCCATTCGCGCTTCCGCGGCGATGGCGTTGACCGAGGTGCCGCCAACGACGGTGCCGACGGTAAAGGTCGTTTTCGGCTTCGGCGGCGTCTGCAGCTCGGAGATTTTCGCAATCGCGCGGCCCATGGCATGGATGGCGCTGGGCAATCCGAACTCCTGAAAGCTGTGGCCGCCGGGACCTTTGAAAATCATCTCATAGCGGTGGCTTCCGGTCGCCTGATTGACGATGCGGGTGATACCGAGGCCGTCGATCGAAATAAAACCGTCGATGTCGGTATGATCCCGGAACAACGCCTTGACGCCGCGCAGATTGCCGAGTTCTTCCTCGCCGACGGTGCCGACGAACAACACGTCGCCGACGGTCCTGATGTCGTTGGCATTCATGGCCTGGATCAGCGACAATAATGCCGCGAGGCCACGCGAATCGTCGCCGATGCCGGGCGCGAGAATGACGCCGTCCTTCTCTTTCACGGCGACGTCGGTGCCTTCTGGGAAAACAGTATCGAGATGCGCCGACACCACCACTTTTGGGCCGCCGCCGCTGCCTTTGCGCAGGCCGATCACGTTGCCTTCGGCGTCGATCGAGGCGTCCCTGAAGCCCAATTCTTGAAATCGCTTCAAATAGTACGCAGCCCTGACGCTCTCCTTGTAGGGCGGCGCCGGAATTGCGGTGATGCGCTTCTGCTCGGCCAGCGCACGATCGTCATCGGTCTTGATGTCATCGAGGGTCTTGATGACGTTTGGGTTGGCGAGAATGGCCGTGGTCGCGGCCTCGACGGCGGGAGCGGTTTGCGCGCGCGCCTCGCACCACAGTGATGCGATCACCAGCACGACGGCGGCAATGAGGACGCATCTTTCTTGTCTGTTCTTCATCGTGCCCTCCCAAATCAGTCAAACAGCGCCGGCCGCTCCCTCGCCCCGCCCTTGCGGGGAGAGGGTTGGGGTGAGGGGCTGTTTCCACGCACTCGGACTCGCCGAGAGTCCCCCTCACCTGTCTCGCATCCGACGATGCGATCCGACCTCTCCCCGCAAGCGGGACGAGGTGAAATCACATCTGCACTTCGATCAGCCGCGGCCCCTTTTCGGCGACGCCTTCCGCCAGCGCCTTGACGAAATCGTCGACATTGGAAACCGCGCGCCCCGGTACGCCCATGCCCTTGGCCAGCGAGACGAAGTCCAGCGTGGGGCGGTCGATCGCCAGCATGTCCATGGCGCGCTGGCCGGGCTCGCCGGCGCCGACGCCGTCGAATTCGCCGCGCAGGATCTGATAGATTCGATTGGCGAACACGATGGTCAGAACGTCGAGGCCTTCGCGCGCCTGGGTCCACAGCGACTGCAGCGTGTACATCGCGCTGCCGTCGCCGACCATGCAGATCACCTTGCGGTCGGGACAGGCCACCGCCGCACCGGTGGCGACCGGCGGCGAGAAACCGATCGAACCGCCCATGTTCTGCAGCCAGTCGTGCGGGTTGGCAGCGGCCGTCGGCGGAAAGAAACCGCGGCCGGTGGTGACGGATTCATCGACCACGATGGCGTTTTCGGGGATCGCCATCGCGATCGCCTGCGCGATCGAGGCGTGCGTCAGCGCGCCGGTTGGTTTGGCAAGCTCCGCCATCTGCTGCGGCCTGGCGTCCTGCGGTCTGGCGCCAAGCGCGCTCGCCAAAGCCTCGAGTGCGGCGACCGAGTTTTCGCCGCCGGAGGTCATGCGGTGAACTTCGCAGCCTTCGGGCTTCAACAGGCTCGGCTTGTTCGGATAGGCGAAAAACGCCACGGGATCGTTGGCTTCGACCAGAACGATATGTTTGAAATCCTTCAGGATCGGCAGCGCCGCCTCAATCACATATGGAATCCGGTCGATGGCGTAGCGGCCGCGCCCGCGCGCCATGCGGGGATTATAGGTCTGGCCCATCACCTTGCAGCCAGTCTTGCCGGCGATTTGTGCCGCCAGCGCCAAGCCGTGCTCGGTGAGCGCGCTACCGGTCAACAGCAGCAAGGTCTGCTCGCCGCCGCGCAGCACCTTTGCCGCATTGTCCACCGCTTGCGATGAATAGCTGGCGCGCTGCGACTCCGCCGGCACCTCCGCAATGCCGTCGGCTTCGTTCCACGCGGTGTCGGCGGGCAGGATCAGCGTCGCGATTTGCGGCGGCGAACTTTTCGCCGCGGCGATGGCGGCGGCGCCATCGCGCGACACGGATTTCGCATCCGGCGAGGTGCGGACCCATGCCGACATCGGCCTTGCGAGGCCTTCGATATCGGACGTCAGCGGCGCGTTGTATGCGATGTGATAGGTGGCATGCTGGCCGACGATGTTGACAATGCCGGAATTCGCCTTCTTGGCGTTGTGCAGATTGGCAAGGCCGTTGGCGAGGCCGGGCCCGAGATGCAGCAGCGTCGAGGCAGGCGTCCCCTTCATGCGGTAATAGCCGTCGGCTGCACCCGTCACCACGCCTTCGAAAAGGCCGAGCACGCAACGCATGCCCTGCACGCGGTCCAGCGCTGCGACAAAGTGCATCTCCGAGGTGCCGGGATTGGCGAAACAGACATCCACGCCCCCCGCGACCAGGGTCCGCACCAGACTTTCCGCACCGTTCATCGTTCCGCTCCCGTTCGCGTTTCCTGACCTGTCGGGAGATCAACCATTGTTCACGCTGTCCGTCAAAGGGGCGCGGCGCATGCCGGTGGGCGCTTTTTCACTATGTCCGCGGTTGCAGGTCAGCCTCACGCGGCTGTGGCTTGCGAAATCGCGCGATTTATGGCCTGTCTCGCGGTGAAATCGAGTTTGGCGAGGACCATGATGACCCGCGTTTTTGCTCTCATTGTTGCGGCGGCGGCTTTGCTGGCAGGTACCGGCGGCGCCTCGGCCCAATTCGACTCGCGCGACGTCATGGGTGGCGGCCCCAATTTCTTCGGTGGCCGCTCAAGCCCGATCCCGCGCACCACCGTCAGCTATGCCAGCAATTACGCGCCGGGTACCGTGGTAGTGAACACGGCGGAACGGCGGCTCTATCTCGTGCTCCCCAACGGTCAGGCGCTGCGCTACGGCATCGGCGTCGGCCGCGACGGCTTCCGCTGGGGCGGCACCCACCGCATCAGCGCCAAGAAGGAGTGGCCGGGCTGGACCCCGCCGTCGCAGATGCTGCGCCGCCGCCCCGATCTGCCGCGTCATATGGCCGGCGGCGTCGACAATCCGCTGGGCGCGCGCGCCATGTATCTCGGCTCGACGCTGTATCGCATTCACGGTTCCAACGAACCGGAAACCATCGGCCAGGCTGTTTCGTCGGGTTGCTTCCGCATGACCAACGACGATGTAACCGATCTCTACGGCCGCGTCTCGGTGGGAACCACCGTGGTCGTGAAAAACTGATCGGGCGAGCCTTTCAGAGGCGCGGCGATTGCGGCAACGTCGCTGCGATACGCATGCTTTCTCCGCTTCGACTGGTCCTGCAGTTCGCCCTTGTTCTGACCGGCTTCGTGCTGGACGGTTTTGTGTGGCAGAACGTTGCAGCCGCTGAAATTCCAGGCATCGCATCGCGCCAGCGCGCCGAGAAGAAATCGTTCACTGACGGCCAGATTATCGACGGCTTCCTGAAGACCGCCTTCGGCGCCGAATATCATCTTGCCGGCAAGGTCGACCGCATCCGCAAATATGACGCGCCGGTGCGGGTGTTCGCCGACGGCGCCAACCGCGCCGACCGCAAGGCGCAGCTTGCCAAAATCGTCGCCGATATCGCCGGCCGCGTCCGGCATCTCGACATCGCCATGGCGGACAACAGCGACGCCGCCAACGTGGTCGTGAAACTGGTGCGCGACCGGGATCTGTACCGCACCATCTCGACTTTCTATGGCAGCGACCGCGCGCGCGAGATTCGCAGCAGCCTCGATCCGCAATGCCTGTCCGGCTTTCGCAAGAACGAAAAATACGAGATCGAGCATTCCGACGTCATTCTCACCGTCGATGCCGGCGATTTCATCTTCTTCGATTGCGCCTATGAGGAGCTGTTGCAGTCGCTGGGGCCGATCAACGACACCAACTCGATCCCCTGGACCATGTTCAACGACAGCGTCCAGATGGGATTTTTCGACGTCTACGATCAGTACATCCTGAACATCCTGTACGACCCGCGCGTCAGGGCGGGCATGACGGTGGCCGAGGTCAAGGCGGTGCTGCCGCAGGTGCTCGTCGATGTACGGACATGGGTGGCGAAGGTGAACGATCTGCCGATGGAGTGAAGCCCTCCACGAGTCGTCCCCGCGAAGGCGGGGACCCATAACCACAGGCCGTCATTGTTTGGCGAGACCGTCGAACAAGGTTATTCACGCCTTCCATAATCATCAGCATCGGTGGGTATGGGTCCCCGCCTTCGCGGGGACGACGGCTGTGTGTGGTTGCGCATCCTACGCCGACTTGTCGAACAGCTCCCGTCCGATCAGCATGCGGCGGATTTCGCTGGTGCCGGCGCCGATCTCGTAGAGCTTGGCGTCGCGCAGCAATCTGCCGGTCGGATAGTCGTTGATGTAGCCGTTGCCGCCCAGCAGCTGGATCGCGTCGAGCGCGCATTGCGTCGCCTTTTCCGACGCGTAGAGAATGGCGCCGGCGGCGTCCTCGCGTGTGGTTTCGCCGCGGTCGCAGGCCTTCGCCACCGCGTAGACGTAGGCGCGCGAGGCATTCATGGTGGTGTACATGTCGGCGATCTTGCCCTGCACCAGTTGAAAGCTGCCGATCGGCTGGCCGAACTGCTTGCGCTCGTGCACATAGGGCATCACCACGTCGAGGCAGGCCTGCATGATGCCGAGCGGCCCCGCCGCGAGCACCGAGCGCTCATAGTCCAGGCCGGACATCAGCACGTTGACGCCGCGGCCGACCTCGCCGAGCACGTTCTCCTCCGGCACCTCGCAATTCTCGAACACCAATTCGCCGGTGTCGGAGCCGCGCATGCCGAGCTTGTCGAGCTTTTGCGCGGTGGAAAATCCCCTCATGCCTTTCTCGATGATGAAGGCGGTGATGCCGCGCGGGCCGGCGGCCGGATCGGTCTTGGCGTAGACCACCAGGGTTTCCGCGATCGGTCCGTTGGTGATCCACATCTTGCTGCCGTTGATGACATAGCGGTCGCCCTTCTTCTCGGCGCGGGTCGACATCGACACCACGTCGGAGCCGGCCCCCGGCTCCGACATCGCCAGTGCGCCGACATGCTCGCCGGAAATCAGCTTCGGCAGATATTTGCGCTTCTGCGCGTCGCTGCCGTTGCGCCGCAACTGGTTGACGCAGAGATTGGAATGCGCGCCGTAGGACAGGCCGACCGCCGCCGATGCGCGCGAAATTTCCTCGACCGCGATGCAATGGTCGAGGTATCCGAGCCCTGAGCCGCCATATTCCTCCTCGACGGTAATTCCGTGCAGGCCGAGATCGCCGAGCTTCGGCCACAGGTCGCGCGGAAACAGGTTGCTCTTGTCGATCTCGGCGGCGCGCGGCGCGATCTCATGCGTCGAGAAGTCGCGCACCGTTTCGCGAATCGCGTCCGCGGTCTCGCCGAGATCGAAATTGAACATGCGTTGCGCATTGGGAATCATCGTGGGCTGCCTCCGATGGAATGCGCGGATCGCGCGCAAAGCCTCATTCTTGAGATAACCATGTCACGGGCCGCAGATGCTGAGAAGAGTATAAACTCGCCCTTGCCCTCGCGCCCGCGACGGGGTGTAATTCCGTCCACAATGGCACCCTCCGGACCCGGTCACGGATAGGGCCGACCGGGAGAGATCCAATGCACGGAACCATCGATCGCGCTGACGAAGCGCAGCAACAGGCTGCGCACGACCGCGCCTGGTCGATTCCCTTGGCCGACATCGACGCCAGCCACCCCGAACTGTTCAAGACCGATTCGTTCTGGCCGTATTTCGACCGGCTGCGCAAGGAAGACCCGGTGCATTACTGCAAGGACAGCCTGTTCGGGCCGTACTGGTCGGTAACCAAATACAACGACATCATGGACATCGAGACCAACCATGCGGTGTTCTCGTCGGCGGCTTCGCTCGGCGGCATCACCATTCGCGACGTTGCGCCCGATCTGCGCCGCGAAAGTTTTATCGCCATGGACCAGCCGCGCCACAGTGCGCAGCGCAAAACGGTGGCGCCGATGTTCACGCCGACGCATCTCGACCAGCTTGCGCTCAACATCCGCAAGCGCTCGGCCGAATGCCTCGACAACCTGCCGAGGAATGAGGTGTTCGACTGGGTCGATCAGGTCTCCATCGAACTGACCACGCAGATGCTCGCCGTGCTGTTCGACTTTCCCTGGGAGGACCGCCGCAAGCTGACGCGTTGGTCCGACGTCGCAACCACGCTTCCGGGCCCGGACGGCTGCGTCGCGACCGAAGACGAGCGGCAGGCAGAACTGCTGGAATGCGCAATGTATTTCAAGCGGCTGTGGAACGAGCGCATCAATCAGGAGCCGAAAAGCGACCTGTTGTCGATGATGGCGCATAGCGACGCCACGCGCGACATGGACCCGAAGAATTTCCTCGGCAATCTGATCCTGCTGATTGTCGGCGGCAACGATACCACCCGCAACACGCTGTCGGGCAGCATCTATGCGCTGAGCAAGAACCCGGATCAGTACAGCAAGCTGCGCGAAAATCCGGCACTATTAGACAGTTTCGTGCCGGAGGTGATCCGCTGGCAGACGCCCTTGGCGCATATGCGCCGCACTGCGCTTGAAGATATCGAGTTCCGCGGCAAGCAGTTCAGGAAGGGCGACAAGGTGGTGATGTGGTACGTCTCGGGCAACCGCGACGAAGAGGTCATCGACCGTCCCTACGACTTCATCATCGACCGGGCGCGGCCGCGCACCCACATCTCCTTCGGCTTCGGCATCCATCGCTGCGTCGGAATCCGGCTCGCCGAGCTGCAATTGAAGATCATCTGGGAAGAAATCCTGAAGCGATACGACCATATTGAGGTGGTCGGGGAACCCAAGCGGGTGTATTCCAGCTTCGTCAAAGGCTATGAGACGCTGCCGGTCCGTATCGCCGGCTGAGCCGCAAACAAATTGGGATCGACGGATGAATATCCAGACCGCCATTGCACCTGACAAGGAAGCCCGCCAGCGCGCCGCGCGCGAGGAGGCCTACTCCACGCCGCTGAAGGACTTTCACCCCGGCGCGCCGCGGCTGTTCCAGAACGATACGCTGTGGCCATATTTCGAACGCCTGCGCAACGAAGAGCCGGTGCATTACTGCACCAACGCGCCGATCGAACCGTACTGGTCTGTTACCAAATACAACGACATCATGCATGTCGATACAAACCACGGCATCTTCTCGTCCGACGTGCGAAACGGCGGCATCTCGATCCGCGACGTCCCGGTCGGCTATGACTGGCCGAGTTTTATTGCGATGGACCAGCCGCTGCACAGCGCCCAGCGCAAGACCGTGTCGCCGATGTTCACCCCGACGCATCTGGACGAACTGGCGATCCTGATCCGCCAGCGCTCCGCCAAGGTGCTGGATTCGCTGCCGCGCAACGAGACCTTTAACTTCGTCGAGCGCGTCTCGATCGAACTCACCACGCAGATGCTGGCGACGCTGTTCGATTTCCCCTGGGAGGAACGCAGCAAGCTGACGCGCTGGTCCGACGTCTCCACCGCGCTGCCGAAGAGCGGCGTGGTCTCCTCGCCGGAGGAACGCAGGCGCGAGATGGACGAATGCGCCGCCTACTTCACCAAACTCTGGAACGAGCGCGTCAATTCCGAGCCGCGCAACGATCTTTTGTCCATGATGGCGCACAGCGACGCCACCCGCTACATGGACCCCGACAACCTGATGGGCAATTTGATCCTGCTGATCGTCGGCGGCAACGACACCACCCGCAACACCATGACCGGTTCGGTGCTGGCGCTGAACGAGAACCCGGACCAGTACCACAAGCTGCGTGAAAATCCGGCGCTGATCGACACCATGGTGCCCGAAGTGATCCGCTGGCAGACGCCGCTGGCGCATATGCGGCGCACCGCGCTTGAGGATACCGAGTTCGGCGGCAAGACCATCAAGAAAGGCGACCGCGTGGTGATGTGGTACGTCTCGGGCAATCGCGACGGGGAAGTGATCGAGAACCCCAACGACTTCATCATCGATCGCGCCCGCCCGCGCACCCATCTGTCGTTCGGCTTCGGCATTCACCGCTGCGTCGGCATGCGGCTCGCCGAACTGCAGTTGAAGATCGTGTGGCAGGAAATGCTGAAACGCTTCGATAGAATCGAGGTTGTCGGCGAACCCAAGCGGGTATATTCGAGTTTTGTGAAAGGCTACGAGAGCCTGCCCGTCCGGATTTCCTGAAAGATTGTAATTTCCTGATGATGACCCAAGCCGCGGAACAGGAAGAGTTCCAGGACATCCGCGACGCCGTCGCAAAACTCTGCGCGACGTTTCCCGGCGAATACTGGCGCAAGCTCGACCGCGAGATGGCCTATCCCTCGGCGTTCGTCGATGCGCTGACAAAAGGCGGCTATCTTTCGGTGCTGATCCCCGAAGAATACGGCGGCTCGGGCCTGAAACTATCCGCCGCCTGCGCGATCCTCGAAGAGATCCAGCGCGCCGGATGCAATGGCGGCGGCTGCCACGCGCAGATGTACACCATGGGCACGCTGCTGCGGCACGGCAGCGACGCGCAGAAAGCGCAATGGCTGCCGAAAGTCGCCAGCGGCGAATTGCGGCTGCAGGCGTTCGGCGTCACCGAGCCGACCAGCGGCACCGACACTACGTCGCTGAAAACCTTTGCCAGGCGCGACGGCAATGACAGCTACATCGTCAACGGCCAGAAGATCTGGACCAGCCGCGCCGAGCATTCCGACCTGATGATTCTGCTGGCGCGCACCACGCCGAAAGAAGAAGCCAAAAAACGCACCGATGGATTGTCGGTATTCATCGTCGACATGAAGGCGGCGAAGGGCAACGGATTGTCGATCAGTCCGATCCGCACCATGATGAACCACGCCACCACCGAAGTGTTCTTTACCGATCTGCGGGTGCCGGCGGAAAACCTGATCGGCGAGGAAGGCAAGGGTTTTCGCTACATCCTCTCCGGCATGAATGCCGAGCGCATTTTGATCGCCGCCGAATGCGTCGGCGACGCCAAGTGGTTCATTGCGAAGGCCAGCGCTTATGCCAAGGAGCGCGTGGTGTTCGGCCGGCCGATCGGCCAGAACCAGGGCGTGCAGTTTCCGATCGCCAAGGCCTATGCCGCGATGCGCGGCGCCGAACTGATGGTCAGGGAAGCCACGCGCAAATACGAGGCTGGGCTGGATTGCGGCGCCGAGGCCAACATGGCCAAGATGCTGGCGGCCGACGCGTCGTGGGAAGCCGCCAACGCCTGCGTGCAGACCCATGGCGGCTTCGGCTTTGCCGAGGAATACGACGTCGAACGCAAATTCCGCGAGACGCGACTCTATCAGGTGGCGCCGATCTCGACCAATCTCATTCTGTCCTATCTGGCCGAGCATGTGCTGGGCATGCCGCGCTCTTATTGAACAGCCTCGGAGAACTTCTTGCTGATGGCCAAAACCAACGCCGTCGTCATCCTGAGGTGCTCGCCGTCTTCGGCGAGCCTCGAAGGATCGCTACAAGCGCCTGTGGCCCATCCTTCGAGACGCCGCGCAAGTGCGCGGCTCCTCAGGATGACGGGCGCGAATTTTGTGCGGGGTTGCTGACATGACCCTGCCACTTGAGGGACTGACCGTCATTGCCGTCGAACAGGCGGTCGCTGCTCCCTTCTGCTCATCGCGGCTGGCGGATGCCGGCGCGCATGTCATCAAGGTGGAGCGGCCGGAAGGCGATTTTGCACGCGGTTATGACGCCGCGGCGAAGGGGCAGAGCAGCTATTTCGTCTGGCTCAATCGCGGCAAGGATTCCGTCGTGATCGATCTTGCGACCGGGGAAGGCCGCGCGACGCTTGAAAACCTGATCGCAACGGCCGACGTGCTGCTGCAGAATCTAAAACCGGGCTCGATGGACAAGCTCGGCTTTTCACTCGAACGCCTGCGCAAGGATTATCCAAAGCTGATCTGCTGCACCATCTCGGGCTATGGCGACGATGGCCCCTATGCGCACCGCAAGGCCTACGATCTGCTGATCCAGGCCGAGAGCGGCCTCGCCTCGATCACCGGCGGCCCCGATGGTCCTTCCCGCGTTGGCCTCTCCATTGTCGATATCGCGACCGGCGCCACGGCGCATGCATCCATCCTCGAAGCCCTGATCGCGCGCGGGCGAACCGACAAGGGCGCGGACATCCGGATCTCGATGTTCGACGTGATGGCGGATTGGCTTACGGTGCCGCTATTGAATGCCGAAGCCGGCAACCCGCCGCAGCGGATGGGCCTCGCGCATCCCTCCATCGCGCCCTACGGCGTGTTCTCATCGAAAGACGGCAAGGGCATCCTGATCTCGATCCAGAGCGAACGCGAATGGAAGAAACTCTGTGCGCATGTGCTGGGCCAGCCCGACCTGCCCGCCGATCCACGCCTTGCCAATATGGTCGAGCGCGTCCGCAACCGGGCGCTGACCGACAGGATCGTCAGCGATAGTTTTGCAACGCTGACGCGCGATGAACTGCTGCAACGGCTGTCCGATGCCGACATCGCCTTTGCGGAGGTCAACACCATGGCCGACCTCGCCGGGCATCCGCATCTGCGCCGCATCGACGTGGATACGCCGAACGGGCCGGTTGCCTATCCCGCGCCCGCCGCGATCGTGGTCGATCAGGTCAGGCATTACGGTGCCGTGCCCGCCATCGGCGGCCGCCGCGAGCGCGCCGCCAAGCCGATCCGCACCGGGACCAAAGCGCCATGACCGAAACGCTCGATCTCGATCATCTCAGGCAATGGATCGGCCGCAGCGAAGAAAAAACCGATATCGTCACCGCGCATCTGGTGCGTGGCTTGCGCGCGACGCTGTTCATGGACATCGGCGAGCCGAAAGCGGGTGATGCCGCGCCCTTCACCGCGCATTGGTGTCTGGCGCAGCCGGTCTATCCGATGTCGCAACTCGGTTCCGACGGCCATCCCGCCCGCGGCGGTTTCCTGCCCCCGGTGCCGCTGCCGCGCCGGATGTGGGCCGGCGGCGAGCTGGAATTCATCGACACGCTTCGCGTCGGCGACGAGATGAAGCGAAGCTCGCGGATCTCGGATGTGACCATTAAGACCGGCAGCACGGGCGCGCTGTGCTTCGTCTCCGTCCAGCATGAAGTTACGACGACGCGCGGCATCGCTATCCGCGAGCGGCAGGACATTGTCTATCGCGATGTGACGACATCAGCGCCAGCGGCACCCGCCAAGCCCGCAGCGCCTCCGCCGCCGGCAAAACACCGCGAAAGCCACATGGCCGACGAAGTGCTGCTGTTCCGCTATTCGGCGCTGACCTTTAACGGCCACCGCATTCATTACGACCGCGACTATGTCACCAAGGTCGAGGGCTATCCCGGGCTGATCTTCCATGGTCCGATGCAGGCGGCATTCCTGGTGGAATTCGCCGCCAGGCTGCACGACGGCACCGCGCCGAAGAAGTTCACCTATCGCGGAGTGCAGCCGCTGTTCGAAGGCTCCGAGTTCAGCGTCAACGCCAACGATAGCGGCGCGGGCATGGACCTGTGGACCGCGAATTCACAAGGTGCGCCGACGATGAAGGGCACCGCGACGTGGTGAGCGGCTCGGTCAGCGTCAAGGACGCCACGCTCAATCTGTTACGCGCGTTCGGAATCAAGAAAGTGTTCGGCAATCCGGGTTCCACCGAACTGCCGTTCCTGAGCGACTGGCCCGACGATATCGATTACGTGCTGGGGCTGCAGGAGGCGTCCGTGATCGGCATGGCCGACGGCTATGCGCAGGCCACCCGCAACGCCGGCTTCGTCAACCTGCATTCCGCCGCCGGCGTCGGCAATGCGCTCGGCAATGTCTATACCGCGCACCGCAACCAGACGCCGATGGTGATTACCGCCGGCCAGCAGGCGCGCAGCCTGCTGCCGCTGCAGGCTTTCCTGCAGGCCGAGCGCGCGTCCGAGTTTCCGCGGCCCTACGTAAAATTCAGCGTCGAGCCGGCGCGAGCCGAAGACGTCCCGGCGGCGATCGCGCGGGCCTATTACGTGGCGATGCAGCCGCCGTGCGGCCCGACCTTCGTGTCGGTGCCGATCGACGACTGGACCCACCTGACCCAGCCGGTCGAGGCACGCAGTGTCAGCCGCGAGCTCGGCCCCGACGCAAATGCGATGCGCGCGCTGGCCTTGGCGCTCACCAAAAGCAAGCGCCCTGCTTTCGTGGTCGGCCCCGCCGTCGACTGCGCGCAGGCGGTCGACCTGATGGTGCAGGTCGCGGAAAGAGCCAAAGCGGCAGTGTGGGTCAGTCCGTTCTCGCCGCGTTGTTCGTTTCCGGAGCGGCATCCGCAATTCGCCGGGCATCTGCATGCCTCGCCGGGGCAATTGTCCGATGCGCTGCGCGAACATGATCTGGTAGTCGTGATCGGCGCGCCAGTCTTTACGTTTCACGTCGAGGGCCACGCCTCGATTTTCGACGGCGCCACCTCAATCTTCCAGATCTCCGACGATCCGGCCGCCGCCGCGGTGACGCCATCAGGCACCAGCATCATCGCCACCATGAAGCCCGCGCTGACAATACTGCTGGAATTGCTGCCGGAAGCCAAACGCGCGATGCCAGCTGAACGCACGATGGCGCCCGCGCCGAAGGCGGCCGATCCGATTCCGGCGGAATTCCTGCTGCACACGCTCTCAACCCAGATGCCGGCCGACGCCGTGCTGGTCGAGGAAGCGCCGTCGCACCGGCCGCTGATGCATAAATATCTGCCGATGCGCGGCCAGGACAGTTTTTACACCATGGCCAGCGGCGGCCTCGGCTACGGCTTGCCGGCGTCGGTCGGTATCGCGCTCGGGCGCCCGGATGTCAGGACCGTTTGCGTCGTCGGCGATGGTTCGGCGATGTATTCGATCCAGGCGCTGTGGACCGCCGCACGGCGCAAGCTGCCGCTGACGGTGGTCGTGATCAACAACGCCGGCTACGGCGCGATGCGTTCGTTCAGCCAGGTGATGCAGGTGCGCAACGTGCCCGGTCTCGACTTGCCCGGCATCGATTTCGTGGCGATCGCACGGGGAATGGGTTGCGATGCGGTGCGGGTGGGCAAGGCTGCCGAGCTTTCGGACGCGCTGGCGCGCGGCCTCGCACACGGCGGCGTTAGTCTGATCGAGGTGATGGTGGATTGGGCGGTGCCGCTGCTGTATGGGAAGAAGCCGTAACACTCCGTCATGCCCGGCCTTGTGCCGGGCATCCACGTCTTTCTTCCTTGATGCATCGCAAAGACGTGGATGGCCGGGACAAGCCCGGCCATGACGAGAACCTACAGTTTCCCGTAGCTCTCCCGCATCCTGGCCTGGATCTTCGCCATGCCGCCGATCCAGCGGTCGTAATTCTCGGTCTTCTTGCGCATGTAATCGAGAACCTGCGGATGCGGCAGGATAACGAAGGATTCCTGCTCGATTCCCTTCAGCGCATCCTGCGCCACCTGCTCCGGCGTGAGATCGCCATCGCCGGATTGCGGGCCTTTCGGGATCGAGCGCAGCATGTTGGTGTCGACTCCCTGCGGGCACAGGATCGAGACCTTGATGCCGTGCGCGCGATGCGAGATCGCGAGATTTTCCGCAAAGCCCACCGCGGCGTGTTTGGTCGTCGAATAGGCCGGGCTGCCGACCTGCGACAGAAGCCCAGCGGCGGAAATCGTGTTGAGAAAATAGCCGCCGCCACGCGCCTTCATCTTTGGCACCAGATGGCGCGCCGCATAGACATGCGCCATCACATGGATCGCCCAGCTTCTCGCCCACGGCTCGTCGGAGGTGCCGCCGGCATTTTCCGACAGCGGGTCGAAGCCGCCGCCGATGCCGGCATTGGAGCAGAACAGCGCGATCGGGCCGAAGCGCGCTTCGGTTTCCTCGATGACGTGGCGGATGTCCTTTTCCTGGCCGACGTCGCATCTGAACGCCGCGCCGCCGATCGCGGCGGCGACAGCCTCGGCGTTGGCCAGATCGAGATCGGCGACCACGACCTTGGCGGCGCCGGCGCGGTGAAAGGCTTCGCACAACGCCCGGCCGATGCCGTTGGCGCCTCCGGTGACCACGACGACCTTGCCGGCGACCTGCATCGTCATGTCCCGTTTTTGAAAGTTACGTCAGCACCAGATCGAGCACGGCGGTGTAATGGCAGGCCGCACCCAGCAGCACGAATGAATGCCAGATCGCATTCTGGAAGCGCAACCGCTGCCATGCATGGAAGATGACGCCGAAGCTGTACAGAGCGCCGCCGACTATGACGAACCACAGCGCCATCGTCGGCAGTGCCGCCACCACGGAATCATAGAGCATGAATCCGCTCCAGCCCATTGCGAGATAGAGCCCTACCGATAGCCGATCGAAACGCCCGGGCAACGACAGCTTGAGCACGATGCCGACAATAGCCACGCACCACACGCCGATCAGCAGCACGATGGCGAGCACGCTGTCTCTGATCTCCATGATGAATGGCGTGTAGGTTGCCGCGATCAGCAGATAGATCGCAGAATGGTCGAAGCGGCGCAGCACCCATTTGGCTCGCGACACCGGCCACAGATTATAGGTGGCAGACAGTACCAGCATGGTCAGCAGGCCGGCGACGTAGACCGATACGACTGCTATTTCAAACGGCGTGGCATAGATGGCGGTAAGCACAATCAGCACGGTCGCGGCGACCAGACCACCGAACACGCCGATGCCATGGACGACGCCGTCGGCGATCAGCTCGGCGCGGTCGTAATTCCAGCGCACGGCGCCCATTGCCGCGTTCGCGGAATCCGAGGCGAATTGCTTCAGTCTGAAGATGGTCATGGATTAGGTCCGCCACGCTGTCAGCCAAGCGATAAATCATACCCTGAGGCAGGTCAACGAAAGCTGAACCGGCAAACCCGCCTTAAATATGAAACTTGATTTCCGCCCGGCAATCGCCACTTTTTGGAGAGCTTTCCGGCGCCTGCCGCCATCATTGTCGAGCCGTTCATCCCCGCATGGCCAGTTTCTCCGAAATCGTCGAGGAAGCGCGGCTGTCCGCGCGCGCGCTGCTGGATTATGGCGAGCACTTTTTCAATCCGACGGTTCGGCTCGGCGTCACCGGATTGTCGCGCGCCGGCAAGACCGTCTTCATCACGGCACTTGTTCATGGTCTCACGCGCGGCGGACGGTTTCCGGTGTTCGAATCGCTGGCGACGGGACGGATCGCCCGCGCGCGGCTGGAGCCGCAGCCCGACGATGCGGTGCCGCGTTTTGCCTACGAAAATCACCTGCATACGCTGATCGACGAGCGCCGCTGGCCTAACTCGACCGTGGACATCAGCGAGCTGCGGCTCGTGATCGACTATCAGCGGCAAAATGGCGCGGACCGCACGCTCACGCTCGACATCGTCGATTACCCCGGCGAATGGCTGCTCGATCTGCCGCTGCTCGACAAATCCTACGAACAATGGTCGGCGGAAAGCCTGGCGCTGTCGCGGCAACAGCCGCGCGCGCGGCTGGCGGCGGAGTGGCACGCGAACCTCGCAACGCTCGACGCGCAAACGCGCGAGAACGAACAAGCGACGCTGGCCGCGGCAAAACTGTTCACCGATTACTTGCGCGCCTGCCGCGACGAACGCTTCGCCATGAGCCTGCTGCCGCCCGGCCGCTTCCTGATGCCGGGCAATCTGGCGGGCTCGCCGGCGCTGACCTTTGCGCCGCTCGATGTTCCCGTTGATGGATTGGCGCCGGAGGGATCGCTGTGGGCGATGATGGTCCGGCGTTACGAGGCTTACAAGGACGTGGTGGTGCGCCCGTTTTTTCGCGATCATTTCTCGCGGCTGGATCGGCAGATCGTGCTGGTCGATGCACTGGCGGCGTTCAATGCCGGACCGGAAGCGTTGCACGACCTCGAAGCGGCGCTGGCGGGCATTCTGGATTGTTTCCGGATCGGCCGCAGCACGGTTTTCAGCGCGCTGTTCCGGCCGCGGATCGACCGCATCCTGTTTGCCGCCACCAAGGCGGATCACCTGCATCATCAGAGCCATGACCGGCTTGAGGCGGTGTTGCGGCGAACCGTTGACAAAGCCGCGGCGCGCGCCGAAGTCGCCGGGGCGACCGTGGACGTGGTTGCGCTGGCCGCGGTCCGTGCAACGCGCGAGGCGCAGGTACAGCGCGGCCGCGAAAAGCTACCCTCGATCCTGGGGACACCCATCAACGGCGAGTCCGCGGGTGGCGAAACCTTCGACGGCGAGACCGAAGTTGCTACTTTTCCAGGCGACCTGCCGACCGACCTTGACGAACTGTTTAGCGGCGAAGCCGCGTTTCGCGGACTGACTTCCGCGAGTGCGGAAAAAGCCGATTTCCGCTTTCTCCGCTTTCGCCCGCCGCTGCTCGAGCACGACGACCCGGATGGCCCCGTGCTGCCTCACATCCGCCTCGACCGCGCGCTCCAGTTCCTGATCGGAGACAAACTGCAATGAGTGACCGGCCGCAGCACCGCCGTCCCGCGACCTTCAAGCTAGACGATCCCCATGTGATCGTAATGGATCCGGATGGGGATCCGGGCCGCCCGTCGCGCGGCACCGTCCATATCACCCCGGAATCCGACCCCGCACTGCTGCCGGTGCCGGTCGAGCGGCCGGTCGTCCCGCTACGGCGTGGCTTCCGCTGGGGCGCGCTGTTCTGGACCGCGCTGGGGGGATTGGTGCTGCTTGGCACAGGTCTTGGCGTCATCAATCTCGTTGAAGACCTGTTCGCGCGCAGCGAAGGTTTTGGCTTTCTCGGATTGGCGTTCGCAGTGCTGGCGGCGCTGGCGCTCGTCGTCATCGTCGCGCGCGAAGCGTTCAGCCTGGCGCGGCTCGCCGCAATCGAAAAACTGCATCGCCGCGCCGTTGAGGCGCTGCTCAGCGACGACCGTGCCGCGAGCCGCATCATCGTGCAGGACCTGCTCGGGATCGCGCACGGCAATCCGCAACTGGCGCGGGCGCGCGCCGCGCTGGCTGGTCATGCCGGCGACATCATCGACGGCGCCGACCTGATCAGGCTCGCCGAACGCGAACTGATGACGCCGCTGGATCAGGAGGCACGCCGCCTCGTTTCGTCGACCGCGCAGCGCGTCTCCATCGTCACCGCCGTCAGCCCGCGGGCGCTGATCGACGTGCTGTTCGTGTTCGCAGCGTCGCTGCGGCTGGTGCGGCAACTGGCGCGGCTCTACGGCGGACGGCCGGGAACGCTCGGGCTGATCAGGCTGATGCGGCACGTCATCGCGCATCTCGCCATCACCGGCGGCATGGCGGCGAGCGATGGCCTGGTACAGCAAGTGCTCGGGCACGGCCTCGCGGCAAAACTGTCGCAGCGGCTCGGCGAAGGTGTCCTCAACGGCTTGCTGACGGCAAGGCTTGGGCTGGCCGCGATCGATGTGACGCGCCCGCTGCCGTTCACAGCATTGCCGCGGCCTGCCCTTGGCGATCTCGCCAAGGATTTGCTGCGCAAGCGCGAGGCCGACGAATAATCAGCGCGGCGCGACGATCTTCGTGCGCAGCGACATCAGCCCCTCGAACGCAATCACCATGTCGTCGCCAGGTTTCAGATAGAGTTCGGCCGCATTCGGCTGTCCGACCGCGACGCCGCTCGGCGCGCCCATGGCGATCAGGTCGCCGGGCTCGAACACGACATAACGTGAAAAATGCTCCAGCACGTCCGCAATCTTGTACAGATAGTCGCCGGTGTTCGAGCGCAGCCTGCGCTCGCCGTTGACGTCGCAGGTCACCCACAAATCATCGGTATCGGCGACTTCGTCCTTGGTCAGGATATACGGGCCGACCGGTGCGAAACCGGGCATGTTCTTGGCGGTCCAGAACCGGCTGCCGGAGGCGACCTCGCGCTGCTGGATTTCCCGCGCGCTAACGTCGTTGGTCAGTGTGAAGCCCGCAATGTAGTCCATCGCGTCGGCCTTCTTGACGCCATAGGCGCGCTTGCCGACTACGTAGCAAAGCTCCGGCTCGTAATCGAGCATGGTGATGCCATCGGGCCGCATCACCTCGTCGCCGTCGCCCGACATGGTGTCGATCAGCTTGATGAAGCCGGTCGGCTCGTTCGGCACCTCGGTCAGCATCTTGTTGGCCTTGAGTTCCTCGCGGTGCTTCCTGTTGTTCTTGCCGACGCAGAAGAATTTTGAGGGATCGGGTATCGGCGGCAGGAATCTGACGCCGGCTATCGGACGCTGCAGACTTTTGCTTTCCGCTGCGTCGACAAGCGCCTGAAGCGCCGCCAACGTGTACGGACCGCTGGTCAACGCGGTTTTGACGCTGGTTGCCGGAACCGGCTGATGCAGCGCATTCGCAGCGTCAATAACGTCGACGATCCGCTCGCCGCGAACGATTCCGAAGCGCGGCCCCGAAAACCCATCGGTAAAAGTTGCCAGCCGCATCACTTTCCTCCCGGCAGTTGAACATCGTTGTCCTTCACAAGCTTGCTCCATTTGGCAACGTCGGCATTGATGTAGCGGCCGAACTCTTCCGGCGTTTGCGGCTTCGGTTCGGCGCCAAGCGTCGCCAGATGATCGCGGAACTCCTGGGTGTCCATCGCCGCGACAACGGCCGCGTTGATCTGCCGAACGATCTCCGGCGGCGTACCCACCGGCGCCAGCAGGCCGAACCAGCCGACGGACTCGTAGCCGGGCACGCCGCCTTCGGCGACGGTCGGTACGTCGGGATAGAATTTCGATCGCCTCATGTCGGTCACACCGAGCGCCTTCAACTGCCCCGACTGCACGAACTGCTGCACCACCGGTCCCGGCGCGAACATCAGGTCGATGCGTGCGCCGAGCAAATCGGTCACCGCGGGGCCGGTGCCTTTATAGGGAACGTGCAGCAGTCTTATTCCGGTCTCGCCGGCGAAGAGCAGGCCGGACAGATGCGAAGCCGCGCCGACGCCGGAGGAGCCGAAGGTCAGGCCTTCCGGTTTTTCTTTTGCGAGGCGGATCAGGTCGGCGGTCGAGTTCACCGGCAGCGTTGGATTGACGACCAGTAGATACGGCGGCGCAGCGCCGATCACGATCGGTGCCAACACCTTGTTGACATCGAACGGGCCCTCGCCACTCGATGACACCGCCATCAGCGCGCCGGTCGAGGCCATCAACAGCGTGTAACCATCGGGCGGCGCTTTCATCACCGCGCGGGTGCCGATCGCGCCGGAAGCGCCCGGCTGGTTTTCCACCACCACCGGCTGGCCCCATTTGCTGTTGAGGTTTTGCGCGATGATCCGCGCCAGCACGTCGGTGCCGCCGCCGGCCGCGAACGGCACGATCATCTTGATGGCGTGATCGGGGTAGCCCGCGGCCGAAGCCGCCAACGCCATGGCGCAAAGCCACAGCGCCATCATGACTATTCGAGAAATCATCGTGCCACTCCTCATCGAGGGTTCTTATTTTTCCGGTACTACAAAAGCTATTCGTCGATCGCTGTGTCCTTCCCCTTCCGCCAGCACGCGCCAGCGATACAGCGGCGAGTCTGGCGGCGGCTTTATATCTGGGGTCCAGCCGGTCAGTTTCTCCAGCGCGTAGCTGTCCATCACCATCCCGCGCCAGCTTCGTTCGACCCGCGCCAGCGGCGTGAGAACCGCCGTTGTCGAAGCCCAGACCGGATTGATCTGGTCCGGTTCGCGCGCGACGTAGAGACCGGTGCGGCCTTGAATCGAATTCATGCCGGGATCGCGAAAGCCGAGGAAACGGCCGCGCTCGTTGATCTGCACCACCGGCACGCGGCCGTTCAGGTACCAGCGCAGCATCGCATAGGTGCGGTAATCGGTAGTTGCGATCCAGCTCGCGCCGATCCTGTCCAGTTCGGCCTGCGCGCGATTGGCGATTTGTTCGTAGCCCGCCTCGCCGCCGATCGGATCGGCCTTGCCGAAAAAACTCCACGGGCTGGCGACGGAATAAAGAAAGGTCCCCACCACCAGCGCGATCCCCGATACCACCGCGGCGTTGGCCCATGCGATGGTGGATTTGATCATCCATGCCGGCCAGCCTTCCCGCGGCAGCATGGCGATGTTGATGGCGGCGGCAGCAAAGCCGACCGGCCACAGGAACATCGGCCAGGTGTCGCCGATGCGGAGCGTCAGCGATTTCCAGAAGAAATAACCGAATGGAACGATGACGCAGGACGAAAGTAGAATGGCGACCGCATCGCGCCGCCGGACTCCGCGCCATGCCGTCAGCGCCACCGCCGACAGCAGCACCGGCAGCAGGATCGGCCCGACCAGGAAGAACTGCAGGCCGATGAAATCGCCGACGGTGCGCAGCGATAGCTCGTGCGTTGCCGCCGCGCGGACGAACTGGAAACGGAACGATGCCCAGTCGTGCTGCGCGTTCCAGATCAGCACCGGCGAGAAAACCAGGATGGCGATCAGGGCGGCGGCCCACGGATACGGGCTGGTCAGCCAGCGCCGGCGCCAGACCGGGATCAGCATGAACGCCAGCACGGCGGGAAGCAGCATTACGGCGGTGAATTTCGACAGCAGCGCCAGACCTGCGCACACCCCTGCCGCGAGCCACCAGCGCGCGTCATCGCTTTCGGCCAGCCGCACCAGCGCCCACACCATCGCGACTGCGAACGGGATCAGCGCCACGTCCGGCGCCACCTTGGCCATCAGCAGGCCGTAGTAGATCGCGGCCTCCGGCATCAGCAGGGCCAGGATCACCGCGCGAAGGTCGTGGGTCACGCGCCGGACGATATCCGCCAGCAGTAATTGCGTGACCAGCATCGCTAGTATGCCTGCGAACCGCACGCCGAAATTGGTGTCGCCGAAGATCGCGGTGCCGAAGCGGATGAACCACGCGATCATCGGCGGATGATCGAGGAACGACAGCGCGTTTTCCTTCGACCAGGTCCAGTAATAGGCCTCGTCGGTGCGCAGCTCGATCGCGCCGGCATAGATCATCCGCATTGCGGTGAGACATGCGATCAGCGCGGCGACGGCCAATCGCTGGCGGCGCTGTTGCTGGCTGGCTTGTTCCGGCGAGGCTGTTGTCACGGCGCTTTCTCGCCAACTCCGGTGGGGGTGTCAACGTATTGCCGCAACGTCGTCCCCGCGAAGACGGGGACCCATAACCGCCACTGCTTGCTGCCTTAACGGCTGCGGCCCCATCCTTCGCCAAATGTCCGCCTGTGGTTATGGGTCCCCGCCTTCGCGGGGACGACACCTATGGTGTGGCCTCGGCGACGAATAAACTTTAACATGGCAATAACATCAGCCACGAGACCACATGGCCGAACCCGCTCCAACCCAGCTCGGAAAATTCATCCGCGGCATCAGCGTCCGGCAGATTCGCCTCGCGTGCGGGCTGGTACTGTTTGCCGATCTGGTCAGCCATTTCGTCAATCACGCCCTTGGCAACGTCTCGATGGATGCGCTTGACCGCGGCGTCTATTTCCACACGCTGTTCTGGCAGTTCCCTCCTGTCGGCATCGTGTTTTATGCCTCCGCGGTGACACATACCGCGCTCGGAATCTGGGCGCTGTATGAGCGGCGGCAGTTTCGCTGGAAAGCGATCGAGCCGTTGCAGCTCGTGCTGGGCTTGAGCATCCCCGCTCTGATCATCACCCATCTGGCCGGCGTGCGGCTCGGGCAGGCACTGTTCGGCCACGATAAACTCTATCCGCAGGTGTTTTATGCCTACTGGGTGGTGTGGCCGTACAAGATGTGGCTGATGTTCATCGTCCTGATCGTCGCCTGGGTTCACGGCTGCATCGGACTGTATTTCTGGCTGCGGATGAAGGCGTTCTTCAAGAACGCAGCACCTTTCCTGCTCGCAGCCGCGGTGCTGATTCCGACGCTGGCGATGCTCGGCCTCTTTCAGGGCGGACGAACGGTGGTCGAGGAAAGCGGCAGCGCCGAATGGAAGGCCGAGAATCTGTCGCGGCAGAAAGTCGGCACGGCGGCCGAGCAAGGCATGCTTGACCAAATCACCGATGTTTTCCTGATCGGCTATCTCGGCCTGATCGGCCTCGCGCTGGCGGCGCGCGGCGTGCGCACCCTCAACGAGCGCCGCCACGGCATGATCACCCTGTCCTACGGCAACGGCAGGACAGTCCGGGTGCCGAAGGGCCTCAGCGTGCTGGAGGCCAGCCTGCGCAACAACGTACCGCATGCCAGCGTGTGCGGCGGCCGCGCCCGCTGCTCGACCTGCCGTATTCGCGTGATCGGCGACTGCGATGCGTTGCCCGAACCGTCCAAGCGCGAAGCCTTCGTGCTCAACCGCGTCGGCGCCGGCGCCGATCCGGCTATCCGCCTCGCATGCCAGCTGCGGCCCGAAACCGATCTCGCCTTCTTCCAGATATTTTTGCCGCAGACCACCGCGGCGACGCTTCGGACCTCAAGTCCCGCCCGCATCGGCGAGGAGCGTTATCTGGTCAGCATGTTCGTGGACATGCGCGGCTCCACAAAACTCGCGGAGAAGCGGCTGCCGTTCGATACCGTCTTCATCGTCAACCGCTTTCTCGGCGCGGTCTCGAAAGCTGTGATCGATTGCGGCGGCCAACCCAACCAGTTCGTCGGCGACGGGCAGCTGGCGCTGTTCGGATTGGGCAGCAATCCGCAGACGGCATGCCGCCAGGCGCTGAGAGCGGCGGCGATGATCGCCGCTAATATCGACGAATTGAATCAATTCTTGAGTCACGATCTGCGCGAGCCGATCCGTTTCGGCATCGGCATTCACGGCGGCGAAGTCATCATCGGCGACATCGGCTACCGCGACCACATGGTATTCACCGCACTCGGCGACGCCGTTAACGTCGCAGCGAGGCTGCAGGACATGACCAAGAGTCTCGCATGCGAAGTGATCGTCTCGGAAGAGGTCCGCAAGACCGCAGGTTTGCCGGCAGACGCGCTGCCGCCGCATGATGTCGAGATCCGCGGACGCGCCGAGCCGATGGTGGTCCGTGCGGTGACAGCCGCGGCGGTGTTGTCCGTGCTGGTCGAGGACGTGAGCGTGGTCGCGGCGGCCTAACCACGTCGTCCCCGAAGGCGGGGACCCATACGCCGTGTCCTGTCTGCTGATGCACACTGATCGACACGATGGGGCAACCCGATCGCCTTAACTTGCACGTCGGCGGTTATGGGTCCCCGCCCTCGCGGGGACGACGCGATAGGTGATCTAAATCACACCTGAATGTCCGTTCAGGAAATTCTCCGCAGGTTTTTCGAACCGCGCTCCTGACCGATGCAACGAACGGTCGATGGGTAGGACTGAAACATCAATCCGCGCCGAGTGCGCATCATTAAGGAGAACGACCATGTTTCGCAAAATTGCTCTTGGACTTGTTGCCGCAGCTTCCCTCAGCGCAATGGCGCTGGCTCCCTCCACCGCTTCCGCGAAGCCGTGGGGCGGCGGATGGGGTGGCGGTTGGGGTGGTGGCTGGGGCTACCATCATCACCACTTCGGACCCGGCCTCGGCATTGCCGTTGTCGGCGGCGGCTATGCGGACGAAGGTTGCTATGTGACGCGCCGTGTCATGACCCCGTACGGCTATCGCCTGCGCACCGTCAACGTCTGCTATTGATCACGATTTCGGTTCGCTCAAAGCCCCGGCCGCCCGCGCGGCCGGGGTCTTGTTTTCATCGTTGTTTCCGGGTTAGCGCCCGCGCCTCGACATTCGATAAAATTTTAGCCGGCGGCAATTTGCGACGTTGCATCGCGGCAAATGACCGCGAAACAGGCAAAAAGGTCGATCCGGCCGCGAACCGGATCGATTTCCCGGATTTTCCGGTTGTCGTTTAAGCTATCCAGCCTCGCCCATACCGCGTATCGTGCGCCCGTCGGATAAGCCGGTTTCCAGGGGCCGACCGATCGTGATTGTTTTTAATCCTGCGGAGACGACGTGATGGCTAAAGGTACTGTGAAGTGGTTTAACCCGACCAAGGGTTTCGGATTTATCCAGCCCAGCAATGGCGGCAAGGACGTGTTCGTTCATATTTCGGCGGTCGAGAAGGCCGGTCTTTCGACTCTCAATGAAGGGCAGACGGTGGAATACGAGGAAGTCGCCAACCGCGGCAAGACCTCGGCCGAACACCTCAAGGTTTGACGCTGACAGCGCGATCCTGAAAAAAGCATGCCCTCGGACGCGATCCGAGGGTCAAGGCTTCCAGAAAATCACCTTCGAAACACAGGGTGCAGCGGGCAAGAGCGGACACCGCTCTTGCGTACGAGCGTGCGTCTGCGCTCAGTCTTCCGTGACCCACTTAGCCACCGGCATGACGTCGGGCAATTCCAGATAGCCGCGCGGCCACATATCGACCACCCATTCGACCCGGGTAGCGCGCTCGACCAGCACCGCGGTGTTGTGCGGCGTCTGCAGCACCAGCGCGTTGCCGCGATAATGCGGGTCGCCCACCGTGTGATATTTGAACAGCCCCCATTCCTGCAGCACCAGCAGCAGGCTGGTGGTATTGCGGGTGGTGTCCCAGCAATCGTAATTGTGCTTGTCGTCGAAGTAGCGGAAGTCCGCTTTCGCAATGCGTTTGTTGGTCCCGATCACCGGCCCCATGCGGCGGTCGAACCACACCACCGCCTTCTGCACCGCCGCCCGTTCCGCCGCCGCCGACGACTTGCCGGCGGCGAGGATCTGCGTCAACGCATTGCGGTCACCGGGCGTGAAATCCAGGATCTCGCGGCGCCGGCAAACGAAGCCATAGCAGACCGTCATGGATTTCGCCGACGGCGGGTAGATCGACACCGTCGAGTATAGTGCCGCGACCGGGGCGCTCAGTTCGACGGCACCCGCGGGACCTGGGCTTGCCACCGCGGCCAAAACCGCAAACGCCGGCCACGCGAAGCGAGCGTTGCTGTGCCGTTGCGGGTGGTTCGCGGCTCTCATTCGTGTCAGCGCTGCTCTTTGAAGATTCGAGCGAAAACTATCGCAGCGGTTTTGTGATTCCAAGGCTGCTTGCGTGGTAAAACACGGGAACTTGAGGTCTCCATGACAACATCCCTCCCACAATTTCAGGCCCCTTACGCGCCCGGCGACAACGCCATCGCGGCGCGGCTGCTCGCATCGGCGCGGCTTGCACCGGAACAGGACGCGCGCATCGACCGCACCGCGGCGCGCCTGATCGAAGCCATCCGCGCTACCGACGACCGGCTCGGCGGCGTTGAGGACATGCTGCGCGAATTCGCGCTCTCGACCAGAGAAGGGCTGGCGCTGATGGTGCTGGCCGAGGCGCTGCTGCGCGTCCCCGATACGCGAACGGCCGATGCGTTCATCGAGGACAAGCTCGGCCAGGGCGACTTCGTGCATCACGAGACCAGGTCCAGCGCCTTCCTGGTCAATGCGTCGGCATGGGCGCTCGGGATGTCCGCACGGGTCATTCAACCCGGCGAGACGCCGCAGGGCACCATCGGACGCCTCACAAAACGCCTCGGCGTTCCGGCGGTGCGGGCCGCCACACGGCAGGCCATGCGCCTGCTGGGCAGCCATTTTGTGCTCGGCGAAACCATCGAGACGGCGCTCGAGCGTGCGCAAGCTCACTCGGCCCGCATTCCCCGCTACTCGTTCGACATGCTCGGCGAAGGCGCACGCACCGCCGACGACGCGAAACGCTATTTCACGTCCTATGCCAGTGCGATCGAGGCGATCGGACGTGCCGCAGGCGACAAACGCCTGCCCGACCGGCCCGGCATCTCGGTAAAACTGTCGGCGCTGCATCCGCGTTTCGAGGCCGTCAGCCACGCGCGGGTGTTGGCGGAGTTGGTACCGCTGCTGCTCGATCTGGCGCGCCAGGCCAAAGCCCATGATCTCAATTTCACGGTCGATGCCGAGGAAGCCGACCGGCTGGAACTGTCGCTCGACGTGATCGCAGTTGCTTTCAGCGATTCGTCGCTCGCCGGCTGGGACGGATTCGGCCTCGCAATCCAGGCCTATCAGAAACGCGCCGAGGCGGCGATCGATTGGGTGCACGATCTGGCGCGCGCACTGAACCGGCGGATGATGGTGCGCCTGGTGAAGGGCGCTTATTGGGACACCGAGATCAAGCGCGCGCAGGAGCGCGGCCTCGACGATTATCCGGTGTTCACCCGCAAGGCGATGACCGACCTCAACTACACCGCGTGTGCGCTAAAACTGCTCAGCCTGCGTCCGCGTATCTTCCCGCAATTCGCCACCCATAATGCGTTGACGGTGGCGACCGTCCTCGAATTCGCGGGCGGCGAAGGCGGTTTCGAGTTTCAACGCCTGCACGGCATGGGCGACGCGCTCTATGCGCAACTGGGCGAAGACCATCCGGAACTGGCATGGCGGACCTACGCCCCGGTCGGCAGCCACCGCGATCTCTTGGCCTATCTGGTGCGGCGGTTGCTGGAGAACGGCGCCAATTCGTCGTTTGTGGCGGTGGCGGCCGATGACGCCGTGCCGGTCGCAACGCTGTTGCGGCGACCCGCCGAACTCATCGGCTCCGCCGAACACGCACGTCACCCAACCATCCGCTTGCCGCACGAGCTCTATCGGCCCGACCGCGCCAATTCACGCGGCATCGAATTCGGCGATCGCACGGCATTGCGCAGCTTGGTCGCCGCCGTTGCCGCTGCCGATCCGCGCGACGGGGATGTCATGGATGCCGCGCCAGAGGCCGCAGGCAGTGCGGTGGCCGCCGCCGGCGCGGGTGCCAAGGACTGGGACCGCACGCCAGCGCAAACGCGCGCGCAAATTCTCGAGCGCGCCGCCGATCTGCTGGAACAACGCGCCACGCATTTCATCGCGCTGCTGCAACGCGAGGGCGGCAAGACGCTGGATGATTCGCTTTCCGAACTCCGCGAAGCGGTGGACTTCTGCCGCTACTACGCCGCCGAAGGCCGCAAGCTGTTCGGCGACGGACAGCTCATGCCGGGGCCGACCGGCGAGAGCAACCTGCTGCGGCTGCGCGGCCGCGGCGTCTTCGTTGCCATCTCGCCATGGAATTTTCCGCTGGCGATTTTCCTAGGCCAGGTCACCGCGGCACTGATGGCCGGCAATACGGTCGTCGCAAAACCCGCCGAGCAGACGCCTTTGATCGCGGCGGAGGCCGTTGGCCTGCTGCACCAAGCCGGCGTGCCGGCATCGGCGCTGCATCTGGTGCCGGGTAACGGAAGCATCGGCGCCGCGCTGGTCGCGCATCCGGATATTGCCGGTGTCGTGTTCACCGGCTCGATCGAAGTGGCGCGGGCGATCAACCGCGCCCTCGCTGCCAAGGACGGCCCGATCGTGCCGCTGATCGCGGAGACCGGCGGTATCAATGCCATGATCGTCGATGCCACGGCACTTCCGGAACAGGTCGCCGACGATGTGGTAATGTCGGCTTTCCGCTCGGCCGGGCAGCGCTGCTCGGCGCTGCGGCTGCTGTTCGTCCAGGACGACGTCGCCGATCGCATGATCGAGGTGATCGCGGGCGCCGCGCGCGAATTGAAGGTCGGCGACGTGAGCGATCCCGCAACCCATATCGGCCCGATCATCGATGCCGAAGCGAAGCAGCGGCTGGAGACGCATATCGCGCGCATGAAACAGGAGGCCCGCGTGCATTTCGCGGGCGTAGCTCCCGATGGCAATTTCGTCGCGCCGCATATTTTCGAATTGTCCGGCGCGGAGCAACTGACCGAGGAAATTTTCGGACCCATCCTGCACGTGGTGCGATATGGCGCCGATGGTCTTGATCGCGTGCTGCAGTCGATCGAACGCAGCGGCTACGGACTCACGCTGGGCATTCATTCGCGGATCGACGATACCGTCGACGCCGTGATCGGGCAACTCGCGGTCGGCAACATTTATGTCAACCGCAACATGATCGGCGCGGTGGTCGGCGTGCAGCCGTTCGGCGGCCATGGATTGTCAGGCACCGGTCCCAAAGCCGGCGGGCCGCATTATCTCGCGCGGTTCGCGACCGAGCAGACCGTCACCATCAACACCGCAGCCGCCGGCGGCAACGCCGCGTTGATGGCGGAGACGGAGTAATTGTCGTCCTCGCGAAAGCGGGGACCCATAGACTCCGTCGTTAGCAGTCCGAAAGGTGTCAGCGGTTTGGAGAAACAACTCACCAAACAATAACCATCGGTGGTTATGGGTCCCCGCCCTCGCGGGGACGACACTGGGGAAACTGTCGTTGCATCCTTCGATGACATCGATCAAATGGCATCCGGAAAACCAAGAAACTCAACGGGAGCGACCATGGAAAACGGCATCTTCGACGGGCTCAAGGTTCTGGACTGCGCGAGTTTCATCGCAGCGCCCGCGGCCGCCACGGTGCTGTCGGATTTCGGCGCCGACGTGATCAAGATCGAGCCGCCGGGATCGGGCGATCCCTACCGCAATCTGCCAAAACTGCCGGGCTATCCGGTCAGTCCGCATAATTACGCGTGGCTGCTGGAATCGCGCAACAAGAAGAGTCTGGCGCTCGACCTCGGCAAGCCAGAGGGGCAACAGGTGCTGCGCCGTCTCGCGGCGCAGGCCGATGTCTTCATCACCAATTTTCCACCGGCGGTACGCGGCCGGCTCGGCATTACCTATGAAGAACTCAGGCCCCTCAATGACCGGCTGATCTATGCCTCCTTTACCGGCTACGGCGAAAAGGGCGAGGAGGCCAACAAGCCCGGCTTCGACAGCAACGCCTATTGGGCCCGCTCCGGCCTGATGGATCTGGTGCGCGCCGACCTCGACACCACACCGGCGCGCTCGGTCGCCGGCATGGGCGACCATCCCTGCGCCATGGCGCTGTACGGCGCCATTGTCACCGCGCTGTACCGGCGCGAGCGCACCGGCAAGGGCTCCCATGTCAGTTCGAACCTGATGGCCAATGGCATCTGGGCCGCCAGCGTGCTAGCCCAGGCCAGATTATGCGGCGCGCAATTCCAGGAACGCCGGCCGCGCGAACGCGCGCTCAATGCCGTCACCAATCATTATCGCTGCCGCGACGGCCGCTGGCTGATCCTGTCCCTGCTCAACGAAGAGCGGCAATGGCCGACGCTGGCGCGCTGCATGGGACGCGAAGACCTTGTTACCGACCCGCGCTTTGCCACCAAACCCGACCGCCACGCGCGGTCGCTGGAATTGATCGGGATTTTCGACGAGATTTTTGCCACCAAGGACCTCGCCGAATGGCGCAAAATCCTCGACGGCAACGGGCTGGTGTTCGGCGTGATCGGAATCCTCGACGACATTCCCGATGACAAACAGATGCTCGAAAACGAGGTGCTGGTCCCGTTCGAAGGCGACGGCATGCTGACCATCAACAGTCCGATCTGGGTCGATGGCGTCGCCAAGAAGCAACCGCGTCATCCGCCCGGGATCGGCGAACACAGCGACGAGATTCTTAGCGCGGCGGGCTACGATGAGGCGTCGATCGGGCAGTTGCGGGCGGCCGGCGCTGTGGCTTGATCAGCGGCGCATCCACGCCAAGACGATCGCGAAGGCGATAACGCCGGCGATCACCGCAACGCCGATTGCCCATGAACTGACGCGCACGCCGCTGACGGCCACGCGGTGAGCCTCGTTATCCGCGATCTGGCGATCACGCTGCTTGTTCTCGCTCTCGGAGTTGCTCACGCTGATCTCCCGCCGATGGCGCTTTGTTGCAACGGATTCATACGCCTAATCGCGGTGGACTGCCAGCGCCGCCGCCAAGCGATTGCTTCGAATAACCGGCGATCCGCTTGTAGCCTTCGGACAGCGCTACCAATTCGTCGCGGCTGATGACGTCGTCGATGACGCCGAACGGCTGGTCGCCGGTGCGCTGGAACACCTCGCGCAGGATCGCATCCGGCGGATTGGTGCGGTTGGTCAGTACGATGCGGGTGGTGGCTTCGAGCCGCTGCTTCTCGTAAGCCAAGAGCGCAGCGGCGGGATTTTCGTTCTGCTGCAGCGCCGTGGTCAGCGCGCGCGCGTCGAGAATGGCTTGCCCTGCGCCGTTGGAGCCGCGCGGCACCATCGGATGCGCGGCATCGCCGAGCAGCGTTATCCGATCAAAACTCCAGCGCGGCAGCGGGTCCTGATCGACCATCGGAAATTCCAGCACATGATCGGCGGCGCGGATGAACGCCGGCACGTCGAGCCAGTCGAAATGCCAGTTGGCGAAGGGATGGATGAAATCCTCGATCGCGCCCGGCCTGTTCCAGTCGCGCTTGCGATAGACAGGCGTTTCGATCTCCGCCACCCAGTTGATGAGCTGCAATCCGTCGGCGCCGGCGCGGATCGGATAGATCACCATCTTGCCATGCGACAGCCATCCCGCCCGCACCATGCTGGCGCCCGACAGTATCGGTTTCCAGTGGGTGACGCCGCGCCACATGTTGACGCCGGAATAGCGCGGCTCGCCCTCGTCCGGATAGAACTGCTTGCGGATCGCGGAGTGAATGCCGTCGCAGGCAACCGCGATCCGGCCCCGCACTTTGCCATGGCTAACGCCGTTCGGCCCGTCGGAAAAACTGACGCTCACGCCGGCATCGTCCTGCTCGACACCGGTGCAATGATGGCTGAGGAGCAGGCGATCACGGCCTGCGCGCGCAAGGAACGCTTCGAGCAATATCATCTGCAGATCGCCGCGGTGGATCGAGAACTGCGGGTGATCGTAGCCCGCCGCGCGTCCCAGCGGTTCCTGATAGATCAACTGGCCGAAGCGGTTGAAAAACGTCGCATCCTGGGTGGCTATCGCAGCCCGCGCCAGCGCCGGCTCCAGCCCGAGCGCTGCAAGTTCTTTGGTCGCATGCGGCAGCAGATTGATGCCGACGCCGATCGGCTTGATCTCGGCGGCGGATTCAAAAACCTTGCAGGGAATTCCGGCCGCGTGCAGCGCGAGCCCAAGGGTCAACCCGCCAATGCCGGCTCCGACGATGATGACCTCGTCCATGTCTTCTCCCGGCAGGATATTGCTCGTTCCCCGGGCGCAGCGCAGCGCGCAGCTCTTTGCGGAGCGGTGCGATGCAGAGCCGGGGTCCAGCTTATTGCTTACTTAAGCGGGATCCCGGCTCTGCGGTGCACCGTCGAAGTGACGCTGCACCGCGTCCGGGACACGAATTCATCGGAATGAAACACGATTAGTGAGACTACTGTCAATCTCGCCGTGAACTGCATTCAGCTCGATGTCAGCGGCTTTTCACAAAACACATCCCCATGCGCGAGGCCCTGCCGATGGGCTGACAGGCGAGCCCCTCGGCGCAGGTCCAGGAGCGGAAACTCCTGTCGTTGTCGGCGGCTTTGGCGTGGTTGTCGTAGCAAAACGCGCCCCAGCCGTCGTCATATTCGGTGCCCGCGAGCTCGGTGCTGCCGCGCAACTGCGGACGGGCGGAAAATCCGCGCGAGTAATCCGGCGGCGTGCCATCGCGGATCGCGGTGAGAATATCGCGGCGGCGGAACTGGTCGCCGAAGAAATGCGGCGAGGCCGGAGCGACGGTTGAGTTCGATGGTTTTGCCGCCATCCAGTCGACGCCGGGGAAATGGAAACCGCCGATACCGCGGGTCTGATGACAACCCGCGCAGGTCATGTCGTTGAGCCGCCGCTCGAAACCCGCGACCGAGCGGATGTTTTCGAAAACCACGCCCCTGTTGGCGGCTTTCTTCAACGCCGCGACGACGTCGCTTTCCCCGAACACCTCGTTGCCATAGCCGTCCGCCTGCACAAAGCCGAACGCCGGCTGCAGGTTCGACGGCACAAATCCCACCGGCGTCGCGGCGATGGCGGAGGTTGCGAGAAATTGTTCCGGAATCAAAACCGTGCCGCGATCGAGATCGCTGATGTTTTTCGGATCAAGCAGCCACGTCTTGAATTCGCGTTTGAGGACCGCGTCCGCGAGAATTCGTGTACGATCGATCTGGTTCTCCAGCGGCGCCTCCTCGAAACTCTTCGACTGCGCATTGGCGCGAAACAGCTTCAGCAGATAGTCGGTGCGGAAATCCCGGATCTTCGACTTCGGTGCGTGGGCGATCTGCAGGTTGGTTTCGATGCGGTCGATGTTTTCGTACCCGATCGGATCCAGCGGGCCGCCCTTCGATATCAACCCTGCTGCAAGTTCGGCGCCTTCGATCATCGATTCGCCCGCCGCCAGCCAGCGCCGCGCGATCTCGGAACAGGTGATGACAACGGCGTTGCCATCGATCGCATGCTCGTCCCTGGCTTTCAGCACGAGGTTCAACGTCATCGGCAGCCGCGGCGAGGCTGCGCTTTCGCCGGCTTCGGCGACACTGGTACGCGTGAGACGATAGATCAGGCGAATTTCGCCGCAACTGCCCGGAGAAACGTAGGCGCGGTCCATCCGGTTGACGATGCCGGCGAGCACAAAGCGCGAGTCGCGTGAATAGAGTGCGTCACGATCGAACAGTTGAAAGTCAAATGAAGGCCCGACGCCGATGGTTTCGCCCGGGAAAACGGCTTTGTGTCTTGTAACGTAACGATCGAACTCCGCGTTGATCGCCTTGCGAACCGGCGCCATCGACGGCAGTGCGAACAAGACGTCGTTGGTCATCGGCGCATCGACCGATTTCGCTGGCTCGAGCATGCGGCCGAGGCCGAATCTTCCGAGATCGAGCTCCCGCAAGGCATAGGGATCAGTGACCGCAACGCCGCGCTCCAGCGCCGCGCTTTGCGCGATGCGCGGCGCCGCGACGCACAACAGGATCAGGAGAGAGACGATGAATCGCACGCGACGCCTTTTCCGTGACGGACAACGCAGGGAAAATAGCCGAAAAGCGAGTGGCCGTCATTCCGGGGCGCGCGAAGCGCGAGTCCGGAATCCATAACCACGATCGGGGGTATGGATTCCGGGCCTGCGCCAAGAGGCGCATCCCGGAATGACGGTGTTTTGCTCAGCGCGCGACGATCAGGCCGCGGCTGGTGACGACCACCCAGCGGCCGTCCTGCTTGCGGATCGCGTCGACACGGCCGAGGCCCGGGATCGGGTCGCCGGCATACACTTCGTAGATGCCCTGCCGCCCTTCGATCAGCGCACTGCCATTGCCGACATCGCGCAACACCCAGCCTTCGACCGTCGGCAGCCTCGCCACTTCAGGCTTGGGCGCCGGCATTGGCACGGCCGCGGCGTTGGCATTGGCGGTCTGGATCGACCCGGTGGCTTCCTTCGGGACAGTAGGAGCCGCGGCGGCAACCGGCGCGGGCGCCGGAGCCGCAGCGGACGCCGGAGCAGCGGCGGACGCCGGAGCAGCGGCGGACGCCGTGCGGAGCTTCTCGACCGTTTCGCTGAGCTTGGCGAGTTTGGCGGCTGGCTCGGCCTGCGCCTTCTCGACCTTGTCGAGGCGGTCGCTGGTCTTGCCGAGCTGCGACGCATTGTGTTTCGACGCCTGCTCGAGGCTGGTCCGCAGTGCCGCGACCTCGGTGTCGAGGCGCGAGATCGTATCTTCAAGCGCGCGGTTGCTCGCCACCTTGGGGGCTTCGCCGGCGAAATGTCCGAGACCTGCGGTGGCCAACGCGCCGCCGACGGCCCCTGCGATAACGGCAAGAGCGATCACCGCCGCCAGCGCGGTGCGTTTGCCAAACAATCCCGATTTGGCTTCGGCGGATGTCTGATCGGCGCCGGCGCTGTCGCCACTCCAGGCGTGGTCGCGCGGCATGACCAGTATCTTGCCGGGAGATTTCGGCGCGTCAGCGGTTGCGTCAGGCTGGGGCGCATCGATTTTCGGTACGTCCGGCTTGATGTCGTCAGCCTTGACTACGTCGACCTTGGTGGCATCTGCCACCGCATCGACCTTGGGCGCGTCCTTGGCCTCGCCGGGGATACTGTCCGGCGAGTTGGAGATGATCGGGGCGTCGCCTGCGGAATCGCCGGTGAGATCGCCGCCGGGCTGGTCGGACTGTTGTTCGCTCACGTTGCAAATCTCCAATAAAGCTTGACCATTTGGTAACTTTTATTGCTTGCGAATTCGTTACTCGCCGCCTGAATTACGGAAATTTTAGGATTTGGCAGGGCCGCGCCACCGCTGCTTCGATCCTATTGCGCCGCGCCGGGCTGAAAACTCCACCCGTTGCTGCCCTGCAGTATCCTCCGGCGAACCCGATGCATTGATTGCGCTGCAGGATTTCCCGACTAACATGGCGGCAATGAGACCAGCCGACGGCGGGGAACTCGATGACGATCGAAAAATGCATCAACGAATATGACGTGGCCGATGTCATTTTCGAGGAAGGCTCCACCGGGCGTGAGCTCTACGTGGTGCTCGAGGGCAAGATCGACATCGTCAAGGTCACCGGCGCCACCAGGACCACCATCGTCACCTTGGGCAAAGGCGAGTTCTTCGGCGAAATGGCGGTGATCGACGGCTCCTCCCGTTCTGCGACCGCGATTGCCGCGGCGCCAAAGACGCGGGTGATGCGGATCAACCACGCCCGGTTCGTCTATCTGGTCAGCCAGCAGCCGGCATTCGCGCTGATGATCATGGACGCGCTGAGCAAGCGGCTGCGCGCCTCCAACGCCGTCCAGTTCAAAGCGGCCAACCCATGAACGAGCACAGGCCGAGCCCGTTCGTCACGCTTTTGAATACCGACGTCTGTACGCTGATTGAGGCAGCTCCGGACATCTACCAGATCCGCTTCAAGAACCGCGCCGCCAACGCCTATCTGGTGCGCGGCTCATCGCGCACCATCATGATCGACGTCGGGCTGTCTTCGAATTTTCCGCATCTTAAGCAATGCCTTGCGCATCTCGATTGCCCGCCCGACGAGGTCGACATGGTGATCCTGAGCCACGAACATCTCGACCACATCGGCGCGGCGTATCATTTCGGCGGCCGCAGCATCATCGCAGCGCATCGCCTCGCGGCCAACAAGATCATGCTGCGCGACGATTTTTCGATGCTGCGCAAGATGTTCAACGAGCCGAACGTGCCGATCAATGTCGATATCTGGCTGGAAGAAGGCAATTTGATCGATCTCGGCAACTTCCGGCTCGACGTGATGTACACGCCGGGCCACACCTCGGCCTGCATCAGCCTGTTCGACCAGCACCAGGGCCTGCTGTTCGCCGCCGACACCCTGATGCCCGGCGGCGTCATGGGCGGGGTATTCGGATCGGGCAGCATCAGCGACTACATCCAGTCGCTGGAGCGGCTGAAGGGGTTGAATTCGAAAATCCTGCTGTCCGGGCACGGCCGGCTGTCCGATACGCCGCAGGACGACGTACGGATCGCGATCCAGCGCTCGCACGCGCTGTTGTCCGACACCGCGCAACTGTTCGACGCGCTCGACGCGCGCTCCAACTTCGAGCCGATCATGCAGTCGGTGCGCGATCTGAACAAGCTGGATGACGGATAAAGACAACGCCGCCGTCATTGCGAGCGAAGCGAAGCAATCCAGAGGCGCGGAAGAAAGTCTGGATTGCTTTGTCGCTACGCTCCTCGCAATGACGATTTCACATCACCACCGGCGCGTCCGGCAGTTCGTTCCTGCCGGCGCCGTGCTTCGGAAAATGCTTTGCCAGGTGCCGCGACACCGCGCCGATGCCCTTGATGACACCGGCCTCGAAATTTCCCTTGGCGAATTCGGCCTCCATCATGCGGCAAATCTTCTCCCACTCCCTCGGCCCGACCAGCGCATCGATGCCGCGGTCGGCGAGAATCTCGACATCGCGGTCCGCCAAGAGCAGATAAATCAGCACGCCGTTATTGTGCGCGGTGTCCCACATCCGCAGGTACGAAAACACGTCGATCGCCCGCGCCCGCGGCGCCTGGTTGCGCAGCAGCGGCGCGCCGTCCAGCGCGCCTTCCACGACGAAACGAACCTGGCCCGAATGCATCGCCTCGCTCGCCTTGATCGCGCGCTCGATCGACGCCAACACATGCTGCGGGAAAACCTTTCGAACCCGCCAGCGGTGCTCCAGCAGGTGCCTGCCGATGCGCTTGATGCTCATATCCTACCAACTCCCCGAGGCGCCGCCGCCGCCGAAACTGCCGCCGCCGCCGCTGAATCCGCCACTGTCGCTCGAACTGCTGCCGCCCGAATAGGAACCGCCGCCACCGGACCACGTGCCGCCGCTTCCAGTGCCGCCGGAGGACATCATCGCGTCGCTGAACATGGTAACCAGAAACGCGATGAGTCCGGTGATAGCAGACAGTGCCAGCGAGGCGGCGATGAACCAGAATATCGCGGCTACCAGTCCGCCGGTTGCAAGCGAACCGAACAGCCTGCCGAATATCCCCCGAAAAATGCCGCCGAGCACGATTACTCCGACGATCACAAACGGATTGAGCGGATCGAGTTGGCTCAGGAAGCCGGTATTTTGCTGCGGCCGCGGTGCGGGCGAGGGCAAAGGTTCGCCATCGATCACGCGCAGGATGCGGTCGGCGCCGTCGGAAATGCCGCCGGCGAAATCGCTGTTCCTGAATTTCGGCGTGATGACCTCGTCGATGATGCGCTTGGCAATGACATCGGTGAGCGCGCCTTCGAGGCCGTAGCCAACTTCGATGCGCAGCTTGCGGTCGTTCTTGGCGACC